>SMVA01062469.1_pt1 | contig 12770 bp, 10 predicted proteins | sample 2456451 | NCBI WGS metagenome assembly SMVA01 (sample SAMN11095933, study PRJNA526329) | marine sediment metagenome | biome: Marine sediment; feature: Surficial sediment; material: Deep marine sediment; isolation source: Hadal surficial sediment | place: Pacific Ocean | collected 2014-05 | depth...
CAGCCGCTGATCCAGGTGCCCTGAATGTTGTCCACGCCACTGGCGTGCAATACTCGCCATCCAGGAGGTAAGTGCAATGTCGCCTGGTAGTTGTCGACCCGGGCATCCCAGCCAACCGCAGAAAATGCTCTGGGATTTTGTATCCTGGTCACAGCACTCAGATTAATATTCGGGCTGCGAATTTCTATTCCCTGTAGACCTGTGCCTTGTGGACCCTTGTCTTGCGTGATCAATACGGGCTGGTCTTCGACGGTGGCCCTGCCAATGTGAGTATCGGGGCGAGCATTTAAGCGCCAATCCCGGTACATCCTGCCATTCACTGCTTCCAGGGCAGTAATTGCCCCACCTTCAAAATCGAGCCATAAATCCCGTTTAATCCTGAGCTGGTTTACCAGCGGTGAGTGATCGCCCCTGAATGTGGTATCTATCTGTAGCCTGGTGGTGTCATCCATGCGATAGGTGGGTAAGCCCATCCATTCTTCTGGTATGGAAATTTGGGTCGTGTCCACGCTGATCGCACCGCTGAGTTTGGTCTGGCGAATATTAGTATTGGAGATGAAGCTGATATATTCCGTGACGGGCCATGGCTCACCATGTCTTTGTGTCTCGATGCTATCTATGTTGGTTAAAAAGCGGGATAACACGCGAATATAATGCTCTCCGGCGATCACCTGGATACGAATATCACCATCTTTTTCAATTCTGGCAGGCAGCCTCGCGTTCAGACCCATCACCTCAGTGCCAGAAAGGGCAACCCGGCCTATTTTAATCTCCCGGGGTTTGCCGCTAACCACAAGTTTTAAACGGGTTTCCAGGGTCAGGGGTACGCCGTCGCTCAACAACCGGTAGACCTCAACAGTCAGGCTATCGCGTTTGCGTGAACTCGCGTCTATTTGATTCTGGCTGAAGATAATACGATTACTGCGACGATCAACAACGAGTTCCTTGCCAGACTCGAACAGGGAAATCAATGCAACCGGGCCTGGAATAGTTAACGAAGTAGGTTTTTGTTCCCAGCGGATATTTCCCTTGAGGTCGTAGGTTCCCCTGGACAGTGAAACATGGGGATTGTTGTTTTTTTCTACTACTGGCGCCGGTTTACCTCCTACGCTAACCGAGTCTGGCCAGTATTTATTATCGCCGGGTATTTGAATTAGCGCCTCATCACTGTACACAGCGACGTTGAAGGTGAAGTCAACGCCTTTTGCGGAGAGCGCCAGGGTAAGTTTCCCTGGCCAGCTACAGAGGCGCTGATTTTCATGTGACATCTGCCATGGGCAACTGCTGTCTGGGTGTTTATCCAGAATCCAGCTCTCCCAGGCCTTAAGGTCAGTTGCATCGGCATAAGCGCCGGGCGCTGTCACCGGCAAGAGCAATAAAAAGGCGATAACAAATACGGAAGTTTTCGCTTGCACCGGTTTTTTCATGATGAGTTCCCTGATCGACCATGTTCCGGGTTATGGTGACAAGTTATCATCATCGCCGGAAGAGGATTAGATTGCTAATATTATCAAATTACAAAACGGGGTGATAAGCCAGTTGAAAAATCAGTCCATGTCTTATGGTAATCATGTCTCGATTCTGGTTCGGCTTTATACTCATCGTGGACTAAAACCCGGCTGGGTTGGCTTCTGGTCAGCATTTGTCCTGATCATCTGTTTTTTATTGTTCGAATATACCCTGGATAGATACAGCCTTTTCTCGTTACCAGAGCTAAAAGACAGCACGCTTCGAGACTTCCGGATTACCATCATTCATCTCCTCAGCGTGTGCTACCTGCCCACCGCATACGTATTGGTGATTCTTGAATCGTTAAACACACTGGATAAACTGGCATCCAGGCTTAAATTATCGGATCAACAATTTACGGAACTGAAAAATCAGATAGGCAATTATTCGTGGCTAACGATGATCATCGGTTGCGTTGGATTTAATCTGCTATTCGTCTATATAACGTTTACGACGACACCTGAACCGAACCCATGGGACCCGGAAGTGATGAGTATTGAAGTCTGGTGGCACAGGTTTCTGACGCCAGTCATGTCTGTTTTTATTTTCATTTTCTTACTGGCCGTCACGGTCGAATCAAAACACCTGAGCGAGTTATCGAGAAAATTCGGTGAACTCGATGTCGTCGATCTTGAATTCACCAGAGTATTCGGGCAGAACGCACTAAGAAATTCACTGCTGATATTAGGCTGGCTGGCAATAAGTTCATTGTTCCTGATGGAAGAAGGATTTGGCAGCGTAATATTGGTAGGCTGGGTCGCCGCTATTGTCATCGTGGCCGCCGCTTTTTTAGGGCCCGTACTTGGGATACGAGAGCAAATCGTTCGTGCCAAGAAAAAGGAACGGGTCTGGTGTGATAGCAAAATCAAAAGATCGAGAGATCAATTTAAGAAACATGAGAGTGCCGACAAGGACGGGCCAACTCCGCTGGGTGAATTAATCGTCTATCGGCAATATGTGGCCGACCTGTCTGAGTGGCCATTTGACGTTTCAACCGTATTGCGATTATTGCTTTATTTACTGATTCCGCTGGTATCCTGGTTCGCTGGTGCGTTAGTTGAGAGGACTGTCGATACGTTGCTGGGATAAATGCCGGAAAAAGCCGATGGCGGAGTGTTTGGATTGTTCGGTAATCGGGTAAAATAATCCCATTACAATTTACAGGGTCTTTGATTCCTCCTCACATTGGACAAAGCTCTGATTGATAAATTGTTGATTTTTCTGTTAAAATTCGCCGCCAGGTTGACAACCCTATTGCGCTTTAGCGCTGGGGTTTGGTCAAGTTTGAATGGAAGGTAAGGCACTTTCGTTAATCTCCGAGCCAGAAGCGAGATCAGATCCTGCCCGGTCTTAAGAGCGTAAAGCATCGTACTTATTAAAGCCCTTTGAATGAGCCGTTAATACGAGCTAAGACCAATCTTTTACCAAACAAACACCAGCCAGGACACGACGAGAGTGACTCCGGTGTGCAGCGATTGTGCGCTCGACCCCAGGGTTAGAATTTTGTTTAAAGAGTTGAGTATTGAAGAGGAATAAAATTGCGATGTCAGCGGTAGAAGGTTCATCCAGCGCCGAAACAGAATCTAAAGTCATCAGTGATGTGGTAGTGAGGTTCGCCGGTGATTCCGGTGATGGAATGCAGTTAACGGGTAACAACTTTACTGAAGCGACTGCTGTTTATGGCAATGACCTGGCGACTTTTCCTGATTTCCCTGCAGAGATTCGTGCACCGGCCGGTGCTACATTTGGCGTTTCCGCGTTCCAGATCTATTTTAGTTCCGAGGATGTAACGACCGCTGGTGACGAGGTTGACGTGCTGGTAGCGATGAATCCAGCGGCTTTGATTATGAATCTTGGTGATCTGGTGGTTGGTGGTCTGGTTATCGTTGACCGGGATGCATTTTCCACAAAGAATTTGAACAAGGCTGGTTACAAGTCCAACCCGTTGGAAGATGGATCCCTTGATCCCTACAAGATGATATCAATCGATATCACCGGACAAGTTGTGGAAGCAGTAAAACCACACGGGCTTAGCCACAAGTTTGCAGTTCGCTGTAAGAATATGTGGACACTGGGTTTGATGATGTGGCTATTTGATCGAAGTCGCGACACGACCATCGCAACATTGAAAGCCAAGTTTGCCAATAATCCTGATATTGCAAATGCCAATGTTGCTGCACTCAACGCGGGTCATGCTTATGCTGAAACTGCCGAGCTTCCGGTGGGTGTCGAGGTCTACAAAGTACCTCCGGCCGTGGTCGCTCCTGGCATCTACAAAAATGCCACGGGAACCGAGGCGCTGGCATATGGATTGATAGCAGGTGGCCAACTGGCAGAATTACCGATCGTGTTTGCCTCCTACCCAATTACCCCGGCATCCGGGCTGCTGCATGCACTCTCTGCACAGAAGCAGTTTGACGTTGTTACATTTCAGGCTGAAGATGAGATTGCTGCCGTGTGTGCTGCGATTGGATCGTCCTTTGCGGGTTCCCTTGGCGTGACTTCCAGTTCGGGGCCTGGCATTGCACTTAAGAGTGAAGCGATTTCACTTGCCTGTGCCACCGAACTACCGCTGATTATCGTGAATACTCAACGCGGTGGGCCCTCGACCGGTTTGCCGACAAAAACTGAACAGTCAGATTTGAACCAGGCCTTGTTCGGCCGTCATGGTGATACACCGCTTCCTGTTATTGCCGCTTCCACTCCAACAGATTGCTTTGAAGTCGCCATAGAAGCGATCAGGATCGCCACCCAATTTACGACGCCGGTGATGATTCTAAGCGATGGCTATCTGGCGAACGCTTCACAACCCTGGAAGTTGCCGGACATCAATGATTACCCGGCTTTCCCGGTGAAATTCGAGACGGACCCGGAAGGATTCACTCCCGCCAACAGGGATCCGGATACGCTCGCCAGGGTGTGGGCTAAACCCGGGACGCCGGGTCTTGAGCACCGAATCGGGGGAATCGAAAAAGACTATGAAACAGGGGACATCTCCTATGATCCTGATAATCACCAGAAGATGACCGACGTTCGCAAGGCTAAAATCGACGGCATTTCGAAGTTCATTCCAGAACAGGATGTGGTCATCGGCAATGAAAGTGGAAAGCTGGCCGTTGTCGGCTGGGGTTCAACCTACGGCGCAATTTACCAGGCGGTGAAACGTTGCAGGAAGGAAAACCTGGACGTGTCGCATATTCACGTTCGTTATATGTCGCCCTTACCCGCCAATCTTGGAGAGCTATTGTCCCGGTATGACAGGGTGCTTGTGCCGGAATTAAATACAGGGCAATTTGTGGAAGTAATTCGCAGCAGGTACCTGATTGATGCAAAACGCCTGAATAAAGTGACCGGGCAGCCATTTAAGATCCGGGAACTTGAAGAAGCGATCAGGATCCAGCTGGAGGCAGTAACATGACCGATACCGCGCAAATATTAACGCTTAAGGACTTCTCTACAGACCAGGAAGTACGCTGGTGTCCAGGATGTGGTGACTATGCGATCCTGAAAACCATCCAGAAACTATTACCTGAAATTGATACACCGAAAGAGAATACCGTTTTCATTTCCGGCATTGGCTGTTCATCACGATTTCCCTACTATATGGAAACCTTTGGATTTCACACCATCCATGGAAGAGCACCTTCAATTGCCACGGGTGTAAAACTTGCCAACCCAGATCTGGACGTGTGGGTTATTACGGGAGATGGTGATGGCCTCAGTATTGGTGGCAACCATATGTTGCATGTTCTTCGGCGCAATGTGGATTTACAGATTTTGTTGTTCAACAATGAAATTTATGGATTAACAAAGGGTCAATATTCACCCACTTCCAGCATTGGCACCCGGTCGCCGTCTACTCCGAACGGTTCTTTGGATACGCCACTTCGACCCTGTACGTTTGCCATCGGCGCCGGAGCAAAATTTGTCGCAAGGACGATCGATACAGAAGTTAAACATATGAACCCGGTACTGAAACGCGCCCATGAACATAAAGGCGCTTCATTTGTCGAGATTTACCAAAATTGTCCAATTTATAACGACGGTGTCTTTGACTACATTAAGGATCGAAAAACAGCAGCTGAATCCCGGCTGTTGCTTGAACATGGTAAACCGCTAACCTTTGGCGCCAACAATGAAAAAGGAATACGCCTGAACGCTCAGCGGCTAAAACTTGAGGTGGTTGTTCCAGGAGAGAGCGGCATGACTGAATCCGATATTCTCATTCATGATGAGACTAATAAGGTCCTGGCGCAAATGCTGGCAGAGTTGAAAACACCGGATTTTCCTGAACCCATTGGGGTACTTTATTGTAATCCAGGCAGAGCCTATGAGGCGGATGTCTATGAACAACAATCTGCGGTTCGAAAAACCAGGGGTCCTGCTGATGTCAATGCGCTGCTCAGAAGTGGTCACACATGGACGGTGGATTAGTTACAACGCCGAGCATTGGCTCGCTCGTTCTCACACCGCGCCCTAGATAATCGTTTCCCCGAGTTCTCTTGCCCGGTCAAGACGGGAGCTTTCATCTTTTTCGATGTTGAGAGCGGCGAATATCAGTGCGATCAAAGCTACGGAGTATGCACTGAGTCCCCAGAGCATTCCAGTTGTTAAGGCCTCGGCACTGGTGCCGCCCTGTGCCACTATCGTATCGCTTATCTGCCCCATGGTGTAGGGTCCAATCGCCAGGCCGATAAACGTAATCATCATAATATAAAAGGCGGACGCAATCGCCCGCATTCGTGGCATCACCAGGTCGTTAATTGTTGAAGCAGCAGGTCCAATCCACATGGGTGAGGTGAGTGCGAATAGAAAGTTAAAGACGTAAGCTACTATCAAATTATCGGTTAGCAATAACCCAAGTGCTGATGGTAAAGACAAGACGATAGAGGCGATTCCCACATAGAGTTTTGCCTTGACATTCTTCTCGCGTATTTTATCCGCAATAACGCCGCCAATCGTCACTCCCGCCCAACCGCCAATTGCTGCGGTTAACCCTAAAACGGTACCTGCTTCCGAAGCGCTGACGCCATGGACTCTCTGGAAGAAGGGTGGACCCCAAAAGCCGAGTCCGTACGTGACAAAGGCGATGCATGGAAAGCCTATAACGGTGAACAGGATAGACTTACACTTGAATATCATGGCGAAGGTCGCCTTGTCACGGAGTGACAGGGATTGTGCCCAACAAAAAGCGGCGAAGAAGCCAATTCCGAGTGCAATCCATTGCGCCGCCGTACCCGTTTGCAGATAGAGAAAGTAGGCAAGGGCGAAAATAAAAAGACCCGCGATTATATTGACGGCGAACTCTTTCGCACCTGCTCCCAATGTCTTAAGGCGCCAGAAGTGAAGCAGGGGGAGAATTGAGCTCAGTTCGTTCCATGCTTCCTGAAAAGGATGAGGGTGGGCCGGAGTGATGAGTCCCTCGCTTTGCCCCCGTTTGGGTTCTTTGAGAGTCCACACCCAGAGAGCCATGAGTAAGCCGGGCAAGCCCACGACAAAAAATGCCACGTGCCATCCTTTCAACTGCATTGGTGCAAGACTGGTATCGGGATACAGCGCAGACCAGGAATCGAGGATAACGCCGCCCAGGAATATACCGATACCGGCGCCGATATAAACGCCGCTGGAATAAACCGCAAGCGCAGTGGTTCTGAGTTTCGGGGGAAAATAATCGGATAACAAGGAGAATGCCGCCGGGGTCGCACTGGCTTCCCCCACGCCGACGCCAATTCGGTAACCTGCTAACATACCAAAGCTGCGAGCAGTGCCGGATAGCGCTGTCATAACACTCCAGAACATCAGGCCGATGGAAATAAGACTCTTTCTGACCCAGGTGTCTGCAAGCCGGCCAAGTGGGATTCCAAAGACAGCATAGAATACGGCGAACGCTGTGCCGTATAAAAAGCCAATCTCCGCGTCGGTGATACCGATATCAGCCTTAATATCCTCAGCAAGAATAGATAATATTTGTCGGTCTATGAAGTTGAAAATGTAGACAATGACCAGCACCACCAGAACGTATTTGGCGTATTTACCACCGACTTCTTCACTGGGGTCACTGTCAGGGTTATTCGTTTTATTATCCGTGTCGCTCATTGCGTCTCTTTATTTTTGTGTTGTTGACTAGGGGAATTTATGTCACCGATCGATTGGCACTGTAATGGGGCACTGTAATAGAAAGTGGGCAGAAGTGCTAGCAACGCCTGCTGCCGGGTTTCATTACTGTGGCGTGAAACAAGTGAAGCTGTTACCTTTATTGCTTTGTGGAGAAAGCAATGACGGATTTTCAGGCCGAAGACAATACCGGCACAATCGCCGTCCAGGAACGCCATCAATTTGATGTTGGTGCGCTGCAGCGATACATGCAGGAAAATGTAGAAGGATTCAGTGGAGATCTCGACGTTGAGGAGTTTGCGGGTGGTCAGTCGAATCCGACTTACCTGATAACAGCCAGTGATATGCGATACGTCATGCGGCGTAAACCGCCCGGAAAGTTGTTGAAATCTGCCCATGCAGTCGATCGTGAATATCGCGTACTGACTGCGTTGCAGGACACGATGGTACCAAGCGCGAAGACTTATGCCCTGTGCACCGATGATTCAGTGGTTGGTACCTGGTTTTACATCATGGAGTATCTTGATGGGAGGGTCATCTGGGACGCCACGGCAGGTCCTTACTCCAGCAAGGAGAGAGGAGAATTCTGGGATGCGGCAAATGACGCGATTGCAAAACTACACTCTGTGGACTTTGAATCGGTCGGCCTCTCGGATTTTGGTAAGCACACGGACTATATTGCCCGACAACTAACTCGCTGGGCCGGTCAATATGAATACACTAAAACAGAAGATAATCCCTACATGGATAATCTCATCGAGTACCTGCCCAAAAATATCCCGGTCGACGATTCCTGTACTATTGTTCACGGTGATCCCCAGATTGCCAACATGATGATGCACCCGCAGCGTAATGAAGTGATCGGTATCCTTGATTGGGAGTTAAGTACGCTCGGCAGTCCCTTGTCTGATTTTGCTTACCTCTGCCGTCCCTATCGGGATGCCTTGCGAGGAGCAGACCTTGCGACACTCGGCATACCCAGTGAGGAAGCGTATGTTGAAGCCTATTGCAGGCGAACGGGTCGCAGCACCATAGACAACTGGGACTACTACCTGGCCTTTAATATGTTTAAGCTTGCGGCAATTTTACAAGGCATCGCAAAACGTGTTCTCGATGGAACAGCCGCCAGTGGACATGCATTGGCAGCCGGTGCCGGGGCGATGAATATGGCTAAAGTTGCCTGGGCGCAAATAGACAAGTCTGTGGTTCTGGATGATGTCTAGCAGGCGACGTAAAGCCGATGAAATTTAGAAACAAAAATCAGTACATGAGGACAAGCAAATGTTGGTGCTAGCAACAACGGAAAGAGAATACCCATGGGGAACATTGCGTTCAACCAATGCCAGCAAGGTAAAAGTCATTCTTGAAGAAAAGGGGGTCCCTTATCGAATGGATAGATTGCGGCCGGGTGACTTGTGGAAAAAACCTGAATCGATTCTTGCCAAACACCCGCTGGGTAAAGTGCCTTACCTGGAAACAGAAGAAGATGGCGTAATACATGATTCCACCGTGATCAACGAATACCTGGACGACAAGTACCCGGTGCCTTGCCTTCGAGCGGAAGGTGTGGTTAAGCTTGCGCGAATGCGGATGCTGGAGAATTTTGGCGATGAGGCGTTCCTGGTGGGTGACCTGCCAAGGATATGGATGCCCATCTGGTCTAAACCGGAAGACAGGAATGAACAAGCGATGGAGGAGGGCAGGCAGGGATTGCGGACCAGGGGTCTGCCCTATCTTGAAAAGGAGCTTGCCGGCAGGGATTACCTTTGTGATACATTCAGTCTGGCGGATGCACCGTTTATGGCAGTGGCAATGGTACTTGAGGTTGATGCTATGGATTTGTCACAGTTCCCGAATACTGCAGCTTATCTGGATCGTTTGCGGAGCAGGGATTCATATCACGCCATTAGCCCGAAAACTTCACTTGATGACTCAGCGGGCACTGGTTAGAAACCTTTGATATCAGCGTCTAGCTGTACTCCAAACGTATTGAGTGCCATTGATACCAGGTTGTATTGCCCGATGGTAAAGACCAGGTCCATCATCTGCTGGTCCGAATAGCTTTTCACCAGGCCGTTCCAGGTTTCGTCGCTGATAAATGCGTCGCTATGTAGTTCATCGGTCGCATTGATAAGCAAACTCTCGTGTTCATTCCACTCCGAAGCCGAAGCACCTTCCTTGATGCTGGCAATTTCTTCACCCGTCATACCAACATCCTTGCCGATAATGACGTGCTGGCCCCATTCGTATTCTGCCTGACACAGCCAGCCGATTCTAAGGATTACAATTTCACGATCACGGGGGGAAAGGGTTGATTTAAACAATATATGATTGGCAAATACCATCCAACGTTTTGCCAGGGGGACATGATTAGCGAAGGTTCGGAAAATATTGGCGACCTTGCCTCTTATTATTTGCCTGCCGAGTGCTGCTCGCTGGATTTCATTCCAGTCATCTTCATGGATGGGGTTTATTCTTGGTGTTTTCAATTTCATTGTACTTGTTCAGCCTCCTGTGCGTTCGATTGGTGGCAATATATTCTCGACCATCCTGACCCAGTAGGTTGCACCCAGGCTAAGTATGTCATCATTAAAATCATATCCCGGATTGTGCACCATGCATGACCCCTCACCATCACCGTTACCAATCCAAATGTAGCTGCCGGGTTTCTCCATCAGCATGAAGGCGAAATCCTCAGAACCCATGGCAGGTTTAGGATTCAGGTTTACCCGCTCCGGACCGACAATTTCGCAGGCGACCTGGCCAGCAATCTCCGATTCCATTTCAGAGTTGACGGTTGGCGGATATCGCCGTTCATAGGTAAACTCGCAGGTAGCACCGTAGGCACTACATATATTTGTTGCCATGTGTGACATCTGTTTTTCCAGTCGTTCCTGGATCTTCGGCGAGAAACATCGGGTACAACCACTGATTTCCACTTCATTGGGGATAACGTTATAGGCATCACCCGCATGAAATTGAGTGACGCTCAAAACAACAGGGTCCTGCGGATCACAGAAGCGGCTGATGATTGATTGGTAAGCTTCAACGATCTTTGTGCCAATAACAATTGGGTCAATGGTGAACTGCGGCATCGCAGCATGGCCCCCGCGGCCGATGACTTTTAATTTGAACGTGTCAAATGCTGCCATCATGGGGCCGGACTTAATCGCAAATGTACCCACTGCCATGCCCGGGATGTTGTGCATGCCAAAAACTGATTCGACCGGGTACTTATCGAACAATCCTGCTTCGACCATCGCTTTTCCGCCGCCTTCATTTTCTTCGGCGGGCTGGAAAATGAAATTGACGGTTCCCTCGAAGTCACCGCTCATCGCCAGGTATTTGGCAGCGCCCAGTAACATGCAGGTATGCCCATCGTGTCCACAGGCGTGCATCTTTCCGTCGTGTTTTGATTTGTGCTCGAAATCATTGGCTTCATGGATGGGCAGTGCATCGAGGTCTGCGCGTAATCCGATCGCACGATTGCCCCTGCCTTTTTTCAAGGTGCCAACCACCCCGGTTCCTGCGATGCCGGTTTCAACTTCGATGCCGAAACTCTCCAATTTTTCAGCGACAATCTTTGCCGTTCGATGTTCTTCAAATGCGATTTCAGGGTGAGCATGGATATCTCTACGCCAGGATGTCATTTCGTTCTGGTATCGTTCGATTGCTTTTATTGTTTTCATATTTAACTACAAGCTCCGTTAAGCTGCTCAATGTACGGATTTACCAAAGCGAATGCAATTACCTGGGCAAGATGATTTTAGTCTGGGTCGACACGCTTCCTCATACTTTTCTGCTGCCCGTGGCGGCGTTTGTTATCGACTCGTTTCGCCTTTGCTGCCCTTGAAACCTTTTGCTTCTTGCGTTCTTTCGGGATGAACTGTGCCGTTTGTATAAGCTCATCCAGTCTTTGCAGTGCATCTGCCCGGTTCTTATCCTGGCTTCTGAATCTCCTTGCCTTAATCACAATCACGCCGTCGGATGAGATTCGATAATCAACCAGATTCATTAGCCCATCTTTTACCGATTGTGGAAGCGATGATTTTGCGATATCGAACCGGAGGTGGATTGCGGTCGCGACCTTGTTGACATTTTGACCGCCTGGCCCGCTTGCACGAATGGACTTAAGCTCAATTTCTTTATCAGGGATATCCTGGATACTAATCATTTAAGCAGGCCTTTCTCATTTTTTCGTTTTCTGTTTCTGGTCGGCGATCTGCCTGACTCGTTCTGCGATAGAACTCACATGAGCATCGACAGCATTCATCTCCTGTAGTGCCTCATTCAGTTTGTGAGCATAATCCCTGTTGGTGCCGCTCGGACCCTCAGATGAAATTATCTGCCTGGCGATATCTGAAATTGAAGCCTCGCCAAGGTAATTGGGGTTTTCTGTCGTCGCGTGGTAAGTAAGCCCGCTGGCACTGCGTGACTCATCGAAAAAGACTTCAATGGACAACCGGTCGTAGCCGCCTTTTTCCCTGTAATCCAGACCGAATAATATTTCCTCCTGGTGATTTTCCTTAACCCGGTAAGCCCGTCCCCAGCAAACTTCGCCGGGTTGTGAAATGAGCGTCACAACACGGCCTGGTTTTCCGGGAACGCCACGATGATCCGTGGATCCTTGCCAGAACCTTCGGGTCCAGTTTTTTATAAATGCGGGTTGTTGTTCCAGATACGGAAAATCGACCCGCCAGATAATGGAGCCGTAGCCAAATATCCAGAGATCGTTATTCATCGCATTGTCTCGAGTTTCTGAGATAGACAGATAATTTTAGGCTACGCCAGGCTGTCAGGTACCCGTAAAGGTTGGTTTGCGTTTTTCGAGAAATGCCGCACGCTGCTCCGCCTGGTCGTTGGGTGCACGAGTGGCAAATCTTAAACCTACTGACTCGTTACGCAATGCCTCGTGAAAATCCTTTTCCATATTTTGTTGCAACACGCGTTTCCCGGAACGGATCGCCATGGGAGGAAGGGCGCTGATTTGCCGGGCAATTTCTGTTGCGGTGGACAGAACTTCTTGTTCATCAACCAACCTGTCCAGCAAACCCAGGCGGTAAGCTTCTTCCCCGGCCACATTACGACTCGTAAAGATCAGGTCAGCAGCACGACCATAACCAATTAAACGGGGCAGGAAATAAGAC
>SMVA01247075.1_pt1 | contig 12762 bp, 11 predicted proteins | sample 2456451 | NCBI WGS metagenome assembly SMVA01 (sample SAMN11095933, study PRJNA526329) | marine sediment metagenome | biome: Marine sediment; feature: Surficial sediment; material: Deep marine sediment; isolation source: Hadal surficial sediment | place: Pacific Ocean | collected 2014-05 | depth...
CTTGCCCACGAAATCCACCAGTAAGCGGTCGTTTTCGTCATACAACATTTCAGACTGGGGCATGACGTGCCGGTATTTATCATCCCAGCCCGGTTGCGGGAGTTTGTTCAAGACAAAATCCTTGAAACTCTTGTGACTCAGGAAATTTCTGTAACGATACTCGGAAACCAGCCGGGAAAACGGGTTACGCACAAAGCTGAATTTGTAGTAGTGGTCAAAGTCCTGCTGGGAAATGTGACCGCAGCGCACATACTCAGCTGCGCTCAAGTGTGAAAGTTTTTCGGTGCCTTGCGCCGTATCAGGGTTATCTGTCAGTAATAGTTGCTCGCGGTGTGCCAGGTTTTCGCGGTCCAGTCCCAGCCGCTGCATAAAAAACATCTCGATGCTGCGGCCCGCTGCCTTCGGGATATGTACGAACAGGCACTTGTATGGTTTGCAGATCATTGTTCATAGACAATAATGAGTTTGCTGTCCCCTTTTGCAGTGAAGCGGAAGTCGGTTGACTCGACCAGGTCGCCTTCACGGATAAGCTGAGTGCCGTTTGAGTCGCTGTCCATTTCACCGACGCCTGTGGTCATGTAGACAAGGCTCTTGCCCGCCTGAGCGAGTTTGTCACCGCTATTGACATCAGCAATCTCAATGATGGTGCGGGCGGCAAATGTATCATTCTGTTCAGCTGGTCCGCCATAGACTCGTTTACGTTCACCTTTTTTCGGTTCAAAGACTTGGTAAGCTGCGGTTTCACCTGATGTTTCCGGCAGCACCCAGAGTTGGATCATCCGGTTTTTGAAATCATCCGGGTTAATTTCATTGTGTGAGAATCCTTCGCCACCAGCACGTTGCACCTGGATAGTGTTGGCGTGTAACTCCTGTCCATGTTCCAGAGAACCCTCGTGTAAAAGCCGGCCTTCAACCATGACGGATATGACATCAATTTCCTTATGTGAATGCATTCGTGTTTCACCCAGCGGCATAAAACGCGCATCCGCGAGGTATACAAATCGTCCAATCCCGGGTGACGTACCGGATTCTCGTTGACCTCTGAATATCTTCGGGCTCATCACCAGGCGTGTTTCACGCAGGCCGGCAAATCCGCCGCGGCGCAATGAATTCCGACGGATGATGTTCATATATTTACTCCAATAAACGCAATTGTTAACCTGGTGTCATGTCAACCGGTATTATAGGTGCACGCTGCGCATGGATAACATCACAGCTTTTAATCATCACCGGTGTAATCAAAAAATGATGAACATGGCAGCTTATCAGGATTATATATTTATTCAGGGAGTGAAGTTGAAGTGAAACACCTGGCGGGTATTTTGTGCCTGGCAATGCTTGGGCTGGCAGGCTTGTCAATGGCAACCGTAGCCACTGGTGATATTTTCTCCGACGCTGAATCCTTGCTACCGCCGGTACAAACCTGGTCCGGAAAGAGTGAAGCCTTACAGGCCGGGCCGGATGACCCCTGGATTACGCCGGCAGAACAGACTGGCCTGAATTCAACTCCGGACTATGCAGAAACCATGGCCTGGCTTGCGCGACTGGTAGCAGCGACTGCGGAACTTGAAATGGTGGTCATCGGCAAAAGTTTGCAGGGCAGGGATATCCAGATGGTTATTGCCAGTTCCGATCAGGCATTTAGCCCGGCCGCCATGCGCGCCAGTGGCAAACCCCTGTTGATTGCCCATGCGGGAATACATGCCGGTGAGATCGACGGCAAAGATGCCGGGCTGATGCTGTTGCGGGATATGACGGTGGCCGGCAAACGAGCAGAATTGTTAGCCGGTGCAAACTTCCTGTTCATTCCGATACTGAATGTTGACGGTCATGAGCGTATTTCACCCTACAATCGCATCAACCAACGTGGCCCTGCTCAAATGGGCTGGCGTACCAATGCTCGAAATCAAAACCTGAATCGTGATTTCACCAAGCTCGACACTGTGGAGGTGCGTGCCCTGATTGCTGTGTTAAAAGACTGGCAACCTGATCTGTACCTGGATTTACATGTGACAGACGGGGCAGATTATCAATACGACATTACATTTGGCGGTAATGGCCGCAAGGGCTGGTCACCCACCATTGGTGGCTGGATCGAAGATGTCTACCGGCCTGTGATCAATGCCGCGCTCAGCGAATATGGGCATGAACCGGGCGGCCTGATCTTTGCCAACAATGGCATGGATATGCGTGATGGGTTTTTAACCTGGTCGGGTGGCCCACGGTTTTCCAGCGGATACGGCGACGCCGTACAATTGCCGGCCGTGCTGGTAGAAAATCATTCTTTAAAGCCCTACAGGCGACGGGTGCTTGGAACCTATGTATTACTTGCTGCAACGCTTGAATTGCTGGCATCCGAACAGACCTCGTTGCGTCAGGCAACGCTGCAGGATAGACAACACCGACCCGCCAAATTGCCGCTGGGGTTCAGGCGTGATGAAAACGCGATTGCGCAAAAATCAGCGTTCAAGGGCATACGATCAGAACGCTATCATGGCGATGTTTCAGGCGTAGAAGTTGTACGCTGGACAGGCCATTCGCTGGACGAAACGATAGCGGAAGTTTTTATTGATACTCCAACGGTGGTGGTTGACCGCCCGTCCGCCTATATCATTCCTGCCGTGTGGGCCGATATCGCCGAACGAATCGCCATGCATGGCATTACCGTGGAGCGGTTGAGTGAACCACTGTCAGTCGAAGCAGAGATTTATCGTTTACCGGAAGCAAAAATTGCCGAGCCTTCTGACTGGACACCCAATCCGTTTGAAGGACACATCAGGATCGATCCGGGGCAGCCGGAGAAGCAAACCTTGGATATTACTTTTCCTGCCGGGAGTTTTCGCATCAGCACGGATCAGCCAATGAGCGATTTGATCGTACTGATGCTCGAGCCTCAGTCCGTGGATTCATTCCTGCAATGGGGGTTTTTCCTTGAAATATTCACCCGTACAGAATACGCGGAAGCTTACGTGCTGGAACCGTTGGCGCAAAAAATGCTGGCTGCGGATGACGGGTTGAAAGCCAGTTTCGAACAGAGGCTGGCGAGTGACAAATCGTTTGCCGCCAGCCAGTATCAACGCTTGATGTGGTTCTATAAACAGACACCATTCTATGATCAAACCTACCTGTTGTACCCGGTTGCCAGGATACCCTAGTGGCTGGTTTCGTGGGCCGAAATTTATTCCTGATACCCGCCGCGATTGCGTTCTTGATGCATATATAATAACCACTCGGATGAGGGTCATGAGTTCATAAATCGAAGGAGAAAAATGGTGAAACTTTACAAATTGGGAGCGGTTGCCAGTGTTATGGCCCTATTGCTCAGTGCTTGTGTGGGAACCGGCGGCAAGACATCCTGAACCGACCAATGGACAGCCTGCGCTGCTGCAGCCGGTGCAGCCGGTGCGATCGCTGGAGGCACAGAAGACTTTGATACAGCATTGGCCGGTGTGGTCGGTGGTTTTGCCATTGGCGGAGTGATTTGCGCCATGGGTGATAACGATGCAGATGGCGTCAAGAATCACCGTGATGACTGCCCGGGGACACCGGCGGGTGGTATTGTGGACAGCCATGGTTGTGAAATCGACAGCGATGGTGATGGCGTGGTTGATCGACTGGATGAGTGTCCGGGAACCCCTCGAGGAACCAAAGTGGATTCCCGTGGTTGCGGGCTGGATAGTGATGGCGACGGTGTAGCGGACGACCGCGACCGTTGTCCGGGAACACCCGCAGGCGCGAAGGTGGATGAGTATGGTTGTGAGTTTGACAGCGACGGTGACGGCGTTGTTGATAGCCGGGACATGTGTCCGGACACCGCGCAAGGCACGCCGGTTGACAACAGTGGTTGCGAGCTGGCGACCGAGTACAAACTCGAACATGTCAATTTTGAGTTTGATTCCGCCAGGCTGAGCGCCGATTCATCCGCGATGCTGGATGATGCTGTCGATATTCTGCAACGCCATTCCGACCTGAAAGTCGAGATTGCCGGACATACCGACAGCCAGGGCAGTGATGAATATAACCAGGGTCTGTCGGAGCGTCGCGCCCAGGCAGTCGCGGATTACCTGGTCGCCCATGGCGCAAACGCAGCCAATATTTCTGTTAAAGGCTATGGTGAAAGCCAGCCGGTGGCAGACAATGCATCGAAGGCAGGCAGGGCAGCGAATCGTCGTGTCGAGTTACGGCACTAGGTGTAAACTGGTTCTAATGCCAAACCGGCCCGGCAGGTCAAACTGCCGGGCTTTTTTTTAGCCTGGATTCCAATATCGGATACCAGGCTGCCTGTGCCAGGCCGCGTAGGGCCATGAAGAGCATCACTGCTCCCCACATACCGGTCAGACCCCATTGAGCGGTCATCGGGTAAAGCACCAGCAGATAAACCGCGAAGGCAATTGCCATGGTCACCATCATCGCTGCACCTGCGGTGGCGGCGATGTAAACACCATCAAATTGGTAGCAGGCAACGGCGACAACTGGTAGCGCGATAACCAGTGGCATCAGTGATTCGACCGTCAGTCGAACCCCCTCGATGTCGGTCAGCATAGCAGTGACAGCATTACCTGCCAGCAGGAAGCCGATTGAATAGATAAAACTGGCGACGATAGCCCAGATGCTGGTCAATCTTACCCAACGACGGAACTCCCTGGCATTGCCGTTGCCCCAGGCAGCGCCCGCCAGTGCTTCTGTGGCGTGGGCGAAACCATCCAGCCCGAGTGAAATCAACAACAGGTATTGCATCACCACATGGCTGGCAGCCATTTCGACTTCGCCCAAACTGCCAGCGACACGCATGATCAATGACAGGGCTGTCATCAGGAAAATTGTGCGGATGAAAATAAATCCATTGATAGCAATGAGTTTTTTAAAGCCGGACAGCAGCCATGTCTGCGCATCCCGGAAGCCGTTTAACAGGGCATCTTGTCCGATGATCCGGACCAGTATGCGAACCCCGACGGCAGCGGCCAGCCATTGCGCAATCAAGGTTCCCAGGGCCACGCCTGCAACGCCCATACCAAGGCCGACGACAAACACCACGTTTAGAACAGCGTTGGTAATATTGAGCACCAGTTGCTGAACCAGAACCGCGCGGGTCCTGGCGAGGCCAAACAATACACCGGATACAGCATAAATCAGCAATGCCGCCGGCGTGGCCCAGATACGGATATGGAAGTATTCCCGGGTCAGTACAGCAACCGATTCCGGTGGTGCCAGTGCGCTGATAGCAGCAACCAGGATCAGGTCCTGCAGGATAAGCAAAATAATACCCAGGACCAAGGCCAGGGCAACACTGCGCCAGATGCCGGTCACCAGCATGTCGTGGTCGTTTTTACCCTTTGCCTGGGCAATGATGCCGGTGGTCCCCATGCGCAAAAAGCCAAAGGCCCACAGTATAAAATTGAATATCACACTGCCAAGACCGATGGCAGCCAGGTATGCAGGGTCGGGAAGGTGGCCGATGGCCCAGGTGTCAACCAGGCCGACAAGTGGTGCAGATGAGTTCGCCAGGATGGCTGGAAACGCAATCCCGATAATGGTCCGGTGCGGATGAAGATTTTTGCTATCGTTTATCGCTTTTGGCATTGTGCAGGATCGATGCGTTTTAGCAGTGGTTATAATACCGATGCATTGTGATATTTGTGTGAATATTTGTAATGATGATAAGGATAGCCCGGTCATGAATCGGGAATGCCGGAATTATCAGAATGGAGGACCCATGGTTATACGGATCAAACGCCCAGGTGATATTTTGCCGTCGGAAATTACCGCTGAGTCAGTCTATCTGAAACGGCGGGAATTATTGAAAATGGCAGGCATCGCGACAACGGCTATGCTACTCAGCCCATCGGCGCTGGCTTCCGACGCGGTTCCCGGGGCCAGTGGCAAGTTATTGCCGGCGGCGCGCAAAAGCCCATTCAGCACCCAGCAAGCGCCAAATTCATGGTCTGATATCACCACCTACAATAATTACTATGAATTTGGAACAGGTAAAGCAGATCCGTCCCGCAACGCCCAGGAGTTTGATCCGCTTCCTTGGGTGGTCAATGTTAATGGGGAGTGTGATAAACCAGGTAATTATTCTTATCAGGACCTGATATCTCCGGCTTTACTTGAAGAGCGTATCTACCGCCTGCGCTGCGTGGAGGCCTGGTCCATGGTGATTCCCTGGGTCGGGATTCCATTGGCGGATATTCTGCAGAAGTTTGGGCCTAATTCGAAGGCAAAATACGTACGTTTCAAAACCCTGTATGACCCATCGCGTATGCCGGGGCAACGACGTCGGACCCTGAACTGGCCTTACGAGGAAGGCCTGACCATTGAAGAAGCCATGCATCCGCTGAGTTTTATCGCGGTGGGTTTATACGGCTACGAGTTACCGAATCAAAATGGTGCACCCATGCGTTTGGTGGTGCCATGGAAATATGGTTTCAAGAGCATCAAGGCCATCGTTGACATCACGTTCACCAGCAGAAAGCCACGTACCAGCTGGGAGAGTGCCATTCCGTCGGAATATGGGTTCTATGCCAACGTCAACCCCGAGGTTTCGCACCCGCGCTGGAGCCAGGCTCGTGAACGACCGATCGGTGCCGGTTTATTTGCCGGTAAAAAAGCAACGATCCTGTTCAATGGCTATGGCGACCAGGTTGCCTCTTTGTACACCGGTCTTGATCTGCGGAAAAATTATTAGCCAATGAATCCCGCTTCCAGGTCATTCTACCGGTTGACCAAACCGGTAGTGTTTCTACTCGGCCTGGTGCCGCTGGCCATCCTTGCGTTGCGCGCCTTTGAACTGGCGGATTTCAGCCTGGGCGCAAATCCCATTGAAGAGTTGTTGCATCAGCTTGGCCGCTGGGGTTTGAAATTTCTGCTGCTGACGCTGACGATAACACCCCTGCGACGCTGGACCGGCTGGAACGGGTTGATCAGGTTCCGGCGTATGCTGGGATTATTTGCATTCTTCTATATATCGCTGCATTTCACCGTTTACGCCGTTCTTGACCAGGGGCTGGATCTCTCAGTCATGATCGAAGATGTTATTGAACGCCCCTACATTACCCTGGGAATGACGGGTCTGTTGCTGATGATTCCATTGGCAGCTACGTCAACCAAAGGGATGATGCGTCGCCTGGGTAAACGGTGGCAAAAGTTACACCGCCTTGTCTACGTCATCGGAATTGTCGGTGTCTGGCATTTTTACTGGCAGGTCAAGCTGGATACCCTGGATGCCACTGTCTACGCCGTGATCCTGATGGTATTACTCGGGGCCCGAATCTACTATCGTAAGCGATAACAGGGAACAGTTTTACCGTTCGCGATCCTTCAACCCGGTTTATTGCAGGCGATGATTTCCGTACGGCTCCGCCGTCACTTTAAGCCCGATGTCGAAGCCTTTCGCCAGCACGCATTGAACCTGCCGGAGGTTGTACAGCGATACCATGTGGCCGGACCGATTGATTTCATGTTGCACGTCTGGACCCGTGATTCAGACCATCTGCCTGAGCTTGCGATGACTGCAATTACGTCTCGTGAGGAAGTCGAACACATAGAGACTGAATTATTGTTTGAACATATCAGAAGCGCGGAAGTGCCGATTATTGCGGATGTTCTGTAGGGGATTTGTGCAAAATCATCATGCATAGGCTATACTGTTGTTGTAAAGGGAAAAATGCTATACAGACATATGTGTCAGATTTAACGCGAAAAAGGGGAAAACCTTCGTGAGACTGTGTAAATACACGCTTTAGGGCAAAGCCGTTGGCTATTGCCGACTGCGCTGTATTCACGCGAACTTTTTATCCCCTCAGTGATACTTAAAAGTAACTACAGTTGAAAAGGCATGGTGTCTGGTCAGCTGATCACCAAAGATTGGTGAGGTTTTCACGGTTTTGAATCGAAGAAAACTTAATGACATGGAAAGTGGTTTACGGATAGTCCGATTCCACTGAGTCTCCTGAAATATGGTTGCAGGTTGCCCGTATGGGTAAATCTGGATCATTTGGCAGGTTCGCAAATGCGGACTGCCGAACGAGGAGATAAACAAATGCTGGAACTCGCTGCGATCTTTATGGCGACGCTTTCAATCGCAATATTGATGGTTCAGATGTACCGTCTGGTATTCGGCTGGCATGGATACAGTTACACGCTGATCGGACGCCCGCGCACGACCGTCATGATGAAAATAAGTGCCCAGCAAGGCTATATCACACTTTCACAACAGGCCCGGATCGGGGCCGGTGAGAAAATTCGTTTTATCTCATTGAACACTGGAAAATATGGACTGAGGTCACCCTGGGGCTGGTAATCTGGCGCTGTGTATTTCCTTTTACCGATAGACCACAAGCTGTAATACAAAGTATCCACTCAAACGCCATTGTGTATCATTGTCAATAAATGCAACGACGTTCACTGATGAAATACCTGATGTCGCTACCCCTTCCGGGCAACGCCTCTCGTCTGCGGGCTGTATCAAACACAAAAACAGCATCAACACATCGTTGACGTCAACATTTTGAGCTTGCAGGTGCCGGGGCATTTGGTGGCTGGACTGCCCTGAACCTGTTGCTAAAATCGGAGCGGAAAACTTAGCCACAGTGGCAGTGTGGCTATAGCCATACTGGTCATTTGTCTATAGCCAGTCTGGCAGACTGTCTATAGCCAGAGTGGCAAACTGTCTATAGCCAAATTTGTTTTACTTATAGGTAGGTAATACAGGTAGATAGGATTCATGTGCGGAATTCACATTAATACTCTGGCACTAAAACCTGGTTATTTACGTTAGTGAAACAACTACATTGACAAAGGAGTCGGAAATGATTGGATACATAACAGTGGGGACCAATGACCTTGAAAAGGCAGTGGCGTTTTACGATGCGTTATTCGCAGGACTTGGCGCAGAGCGGATGATGCAAGAACCTACATTCGTGGCCTGGGCTGTTACACCGGGTCAACCGGCGTTTTCTGTTACCCAACCCTATGATGGCAAAGCAGCTACCGTGGGTAACGGTGTGATGATCGCGTTGACCGTGGACTCAACTGAGAAAGTAGATGCAGCATATGCAACTGCGATGTCACTGGGTGCCACCGACGAAGGGGCTCCGGGTATGCGTATGGAAGGGTTTTATGCCGGCTATTTCAGAGATCTCGACGGCAATAAGCTGAACGTGTTTTGCCATCAGGCCGATTAACACAGGGTAGAATTTTTACCTTGATCCGGGACGTTTGAGAGTCGCAGGCAGCAAGGCCTCGACTCTTTCCATTACCTCGAGGCAATCGACCATGTCATTGATATAGTCCAGTTTATCCGTTTCCAGAATCAGGACTTCACCGTTTTGATAATTTCCCAGCCAGGCATCGTACAAGCTTTCCAGGCGTTTCAGATAAGCAAGAGGGATATCCTTTTCCATATCGCGAGCGCGCAGGCGAATGCGTTTGCGTAGCGTTCGCATCGAACAACGCAGGTAAATCATCAGGTCGGGTGGGCGTATTGCTGCAATAATAACCTGGTAGAAGTTCCAATAAGTATCCCAGTCCCGGCCGGTAAATTTGTGCATATCATGTAGTGCGGTAGCGAAAATTTCGGCATCTTCATAGATTGTACGATCCAGCACAACCACCCCGTTATGCTGTTCCAGTTGCTGGTGCATACGAAATTTATTACTGAGGAAATAAAGTTGCGAGTGGAATGCCCAGCGATTCATGTCCCGGTAGAAATCCGGAAGGTATGGGTTTTCATCATTCGGTTCGTAAAAGGGTTGAATGTTGTAGGTGCGGGTCAGGAATTCGACCAGGGAGGATTTGCCCGTGCCAATATTACCGGCAATCGCAATGGTCTTGTTTGTCTGCTTCATGGAATAAACTGGTTCATGACAGGGATTGACCGAGTTCGACCACCACTTCGGCAAACTCTTCGACATCTTCATTGCGTGTACGCCAGTTTGAAAATGCCGGTCTGAATACCGTGCGTGGACCGATTTTGGATGTGCCTGCCAGGAAGCGGCCATCACGGAGTACGGCCACGCCCAGGCGCTGATTTATATCATCCAGTTGTTCTTCGTTTAACCCGCCCGGGTTAAAGCGAAATGGCACGATGTTTAATCGAACATCCGCCATTAGTTCAAGTTGCGTGTGGTTACGAACCTGCTGCGCAAAATGCTGTGCGATGTCCAGGCAATGCTCGACGATGCGTCGCTGGCCATTCCGGCCATAGGCTTTGAGTGTTGCCCAGACCGCAAAGCTTCGAGCCCTGCGAGTGCTTTCAGGACCGATCGCGCCCATCGTCGGGTGGGGATCATCTTCTGCGGGTAGATAGTCCGCAGTGTAGCGAAATGCACGTGTCAGTAAACCGTGGTCTCTGACAAACGCATAGCCCGAGTCGAACGGCACGTTCAACCACTTATGACCATCAACCGTGACCGAATCTGCTCCCTCAACACCATCTGTAAAGTGCGCGACCCGCGGTGATACCCGCGCGAAAAGGCCAAATGCACCATCCACATGCACCCAGCAATTATGTTTGCGTGCCAGTGTGATCATGTCGTCGACGGGGTCAAATTCACCGGCATTGACTTCGCCGGCGTTGACGATAATAAGTGCCGGTTTGCCAGCAAGTTCATTTAAAGCCTGTTCCATGCCAGCCAGGTCCAGGCGGCCAAAATCATCACGGGAAAAAATCTGTACGTTGCCACGTCCGATTCCTTGTAAAGCCAGCACTTTCATGGTGCTGGCATGCACAAACCCGGAGGTTAAAACGGGCATTTGCGACAATCCCGCAAGACCCGTTTCTGAAATATCAACACCCTGTTGTTCCCCCCACCACTGGCGTGCGGCGGCCAGCCCGACAAAGTTGGCCATGGTGCCGCCGGTTACCATAATGCCGGTCATGGATGCGGGTAATCCAAACAGTTCTTTCAGCCAGTCAAGTGCCTGTATTTCCATCTGTACACCCACTGGCGAGAGCACCCAGGTATAGGTCACTGTCTCGTAGGCCGTTGCCAGAATGTCTGCCGCCAGGGCCGCAGGCGTGTTGCCACCAATAATAAAATGAAAGCACTTGGGCCCACCGGTATTGGCGGCTGCCTGTGCATTGAGCTCCAGCAGTTTCTCAATGCTCTGTTGCGCACCACAACCAATGTCCGGTAGCGGCTCTTGCAGTGCCTGCATGGCGGCATCGGCCCCTTTGGTGAAAGCCGGCCGATCATCCATGCCGCGTATTACACCTGCCATTGCCGTTTGCAGTTGCGTGATCAAAGCATCAATTTCACCTCGAAATTCCGCACCGATGGTCTGTTCGTTCATGGCTACCCCGTTATGTTCTCACGTCTGAAATAATGCAATGATGATATCCTTACTGCTGGCTTTATCACAGCCATTCGTCTTAATCGGCAGGGCAATCACAACGGTGGAATAATAGGCCAGCCACAGGGGTTTTTATATGTTGGAGAAAATTGAACAACTAAGAATGGCCTCAACAGCGCTCGAACCCTCTGCTGATGAGCGCAAGGACCTGCTCGAGCAGACCCGCAAATACACAGAATCGTTTCTGCATGAACTGCCTGAGTTGAAGACCTTTGTGGCCGCCTATGGCCAAAGCAGGTTGCTGGAGGAATCATTCTCTGAGGATCCCGGGCAATTTTCAGAATTGATTCATCTTTTGGCTCAGGCGGTCGATAAAGAAGGCATCAATCCGGCTTCCGGTGGTCACATGGGGTATATACCGGGTGGCGGTATTTACCCGTCAGCATTGGGTGATTTTCTGGCCGATGTGTTCAACCGCTATTCGGGTGTTAGTTTTGCCTCCCCGGGTGCAGTAAAAGTAGAGCAGCAACTGGTGCGTTGGATGGCTGACCTCGTCGGTTATCCGTTGGCATCGGGTGGAGACCTGACCTCCGGTGGAAGTATTGCGAACCTGACGGCAATTATCGCGGCACGGGAAACAATGGGCGTTCGTGCTCGTGATGTGGATAATAGCTGCGTTTACATCACCGCTGATGCACATCACTGCATCGAGAAATCCTTACGTGCGGCAGGCCTGGCCGATTGTAAAAAGCGCCTGGTGCCAATGGACGACAGGTTCAGAATGGATGTAACAGCCCTGGAAGGCTTAATACTGGAAGATAAGGCAGCCGGCTTACGACCGTGGTTGATAACAGCCTCAGCAGGTACCACCGATACAGGTGCGGTTGATCCTGTCGACAGGATTGCTGTGCTGGCGGAACAGCATGATATCTGGTTGCACGTTGACGCGGCCTATGGCGGATTCTTTTTGTTGTGTGAAGAGGGCAGGGAGGTTTTGCGTGGCATGCATAGGGCGCATTCCATCGTACTCGATCCGCACAAGGGAATGTTTCTGCCTTATGGTTCCGGCGCGGTGCTGGTCAGGGATGTCACTTGGTTGGCGCGTTCACAGTCCTATGCGGCAGATTATATGCAGGATGCCTCATCCACCGAAATTGAGTACTCACCAGCGGATCTGTCACTGGAATTGTCCCGGCCTTTCAGGGGGTTGCGATTCTGGCTGCCGCTCAAGTTATTTGGGCTCGCGCCGTTTCGCGCAGCCCTGGCAGAGAAAATCTGGTTGGCACGCTATTTTCATACACAACTGGATGCAACACCCGGTTGGGAGATGGGGCCCTTTCCTGAACTGTCAGTGGTAACGTTTCGTTATGTTCCGGAACATGGCGATGCGGATTCAATCAACGAACGATTGGTCGATGCAGTCCACCGCGATGGCAGTGTATTCATTTCATCAACACAGATTAACCACAA
>SMVA01022334.1_pt1 | contig 12758 bp, 17 predicted proteins | sample 2456451 | NCBI WGS metagenome assembly SMVA01 (sample SAMN11095933, study PRJNA526329) | marine sediment metagenome | biome: Marine sediment; feature: Surficial sediment; material: Deep marine sediment; isolation source: Hadal surficial sediment | place: Pacific Ocean | collected 2014-05 | depth...
ACCCGCATAACACAGAACATACACCCGGCGGTTCATCCAGCGGCTCCGCGGCCGCGATCGCGTCCGCCATGGTACCGCTGGCGGTCGGCACCCAAACCAACGGATCGGTCATTCGACCCGCGTCGTTTTGCGGTGTATATGGTTTCAAACCCAGTTTCGCACGTATATCCCGCCATGGCGTGTTAACCCAATCACCCCCGCTGGATACCGTCGGCATGTTCGCTCGAAGCCTGGAAGATCTTGCCCTGATTGCCGACGTATTGATGCGCTATGACGCCCAGGATGAATTCATGACCCCGCTGGCGCCACCCTGCATCAGCTCGGTCATGGCGAAGCCGGTTCCGGCCGAGCCGGTTTTTGCATTTGTTCGAACCCCGGCATGGGAGCAGGTAGAGGAACAGACCAAGGATGGCTTTCGCGAACTCATCGAAGCCGCCAATGCAAGTAAACCCGACACCATTAATATCGTGGATTTACCGGCTCAATTTGACCCTATTTACGAGGACCACCGCAAGCTGATGGAAGCCGACCTGGCAAAAAGTTTTGCCACTGAATACGAAGAAAGCAAGGCGGATATGAGTGCCATATTGTGCGAAATGATCGAGCGCGGTCAGCAGGTCACCCGTTCGGAGTACAATGCCTCGCTGGAAACGATTGAAAGCTACGGCAGTGTACTGGATGAAATTTTTGAATCCTACGACGCTATCCTGACACCTGCAACCCTGGGTTCGGCCCCAGCCGGCCTGGAAGCGACCGGGAGCCCGGTGATGAACACCATATGGACTTTCTGCGGTACACCCGCGCTCAATCTACCCCTGTTACAAAGCCCTGCAGAGCTGCCTCTCGGGGTGCAGCTAGTGGGTGAAAGAGGCGATGATGCCAGGTTATTCCGCAGTAGCCGTTGGTTATTGAATTTACTCGACAACTGAATATACTTTTAACTTCGACTGATAGAGGGCGCCATGGATAATTTAATCACCGGACTAATTGGAGTAGCACTATTCCTGGCCTTTGTTTTAGGTCTTGCCCATTCGATTGGTCAATTACCATTTTTTTTAATCGTGCTGACTGTATGCGCGCTGTTATGCTTTGATTTTTATCAATCCGCCAGGAAAGGACTGGCAGATGAAAAAAAGAAAAAAGAGAAGGCAGCGCCATCGCGTTAATCCCGCTCGGCATTAATCCTGTTCTGTCTCCAGCGCCGCCGATAACCGTGCCGCATACCAGCAGGCAAAATTAGCCACGCTCGGTTCCAGGGACGAAAAACGTCCCTGCCTGGCAAACTTCGACGATAATCCTACCTGCTGTCGTTCCAGGAAAGGCAAATCTTCCGCAAGCGCCGCGTCGATGCGGTCGTAATAGTGGACCGCTCGATCATCGAAATCATCCCGGGCCACCGACTCGGCGGGAAAACAAATACTTTGTACCACGGCGCATCGGTCCGGCGACCTGGGAAAGGCCTGGTACATCCATAACGAATCCTGCGACGCGGCAAAAGTCATATTCGGGTAAAGCCAGGTATAGCGGGTGCCACTGCTCGCTCGACCATGCAAACCCTTTGCAACCGGCAGGGCCAGGTCCTGGCTATCCGCCAGTAGCGCCGCGGCGCCCAGGGTGGTACCGAATTGCGTCGTATACTGACCCGATACCCGGTCTGCCGCATCGGGTTCCGGATATAGCCAGTTAATCGATTCCGGATGCACCATTGGCAGGTGATAATACTCGTTAAATACTTCGATGAAGGTCTTCCAGTTGCAGTTCACCTCAAACTCGCGAACGCGCGTGGTTTTCCATCGATGCAGGCCCCAGGGGCGGTGTAAAGCCTCGAAATCACCCAGCCATTCCTCGAAATCAGGTGGCTGATCCTCGAAGCTGATGAAGGCGAAGCCAGCAGAATTCGCCAGCGGAAATTCAACCAGGCCAAATTCATCGGCATTGAAATCGATCGCGTTTTCCATGCGCGAAAAGACCTTGAGCCTGCCATCGAGATCATAGGTCCACCAGTGAAACGGGCATTTAATTTTCCTGCAATTGCCATCGCCGGTGAGAATCTGACTGCCGCGATGGCGACAGGAATTGGCAAAGGCTTTCAACTCGCCAGATGGACTGCGCACCACGATCAAGGCAACGCCAGCGATATCCATTGCCGAATAATCACCCGTATCGGGCCATCGGTCAGCGCGACCGAGGCCCACCCAACCCCGATGAAATATCGCCTTCAGTTCACGCTTCAATACTTCAGCATCGGCGTAACAGGCAGGCGGGATTCCCGACGAGCGATCGGGATCGGGGGTCACCGCGGAGAGTTGCCGCTTGAGTTCGTCCCAGGAGATCAGGTCGGGTTGTGGTTGCACTTGTCACCTCAGAAAACCAATGCCGCGAGTATCCAGACAATCGCCCGTCTGCGCAAACAAATTTTGCGCCTCCGACCACATGGTAATGCGTCTGCTTTGTCGATATTATGAGCGGGAACGAAACAGGACATAGACTTGTCATTGTGAATGAGTAGAAAATTGGAGTACAGATGAAATCTGGCGTTTGGTTGATTGTAATTCTCCATGCCCTGCTGTTTTCACAGGTTGCCCATGCCCGGGCCGGATGGACTGATTACGTAAATGTAGCCGAGCTGGTTCCTCGTGCCAGGCTTTACTACGAGGTCAAACTCCCGGTAAAGATGAATCCAAGCGGCTGTAGGGAGGCAAACTGGTTTTATCAAAACTACGGATCTCTCGGCTCGAATAAAATGTTCGATATTCTGCTCGAGGGAATAAAATCCGGACTTCGAATGCGAGTTTATGTCACCGGGGTTTGTAATCTGAGCGGTTATTCCGAGTTCTCGGCTATTAGCGTCATTCCCTAGGGAATGATAGCCAGACAAACCAATGCTATCGCACCCGGCGAAGCCCTGGCTCAAAAAATCGTAACTACACAGAGAAAAAACCATGTTCGACAAAGACACGTTTATTCAGGATTGTATTGCCGCACTACCCGATGGACAGCAGGCGATGCGAGACATTGTCACCGCAGCAGTTTCCGACAGTGCCGGAATTATGGCGCAGTTAGGCGAGCCGGAGCAGGCCGGTATCACCTCCCTATACCGCTCAGCCGAGCTGACAATACTGAACTTCGCCTGGGCGCCCTGCATGAGCCTGATGCCGCACAATCACCAGATGTATGCAGTTATCGGCATATATTCGGGCCGGGAAGACAATGTATTCTGGCGTAGAACAGAAGACAGCATCGAGGCAGCGGGTGCAAAATCCCTGGGCGTCGGCGACGTCGCTACGCTCGGCCATAATATTATCCACTCGGTACTCAATCCCATCGGTAAAATGACCTCTGCACTCCACGTTTACGGCGGTGACTTTTTTGAACCGGATGAGCCGAGAAGTGGCTGGGACCACGAAACACTGACAGAGCAACCATGGGACACAGAAGAAGTTAAATCGCTTTTTCAACGGGCACAGGCACGATTTAATGCCCTGGGTGATGGCAGTGACTGACCGCTGCGGTTACCTCTTCGAAAACTGCATTTTCTGCCAAGGCCGTGGTGAATATCAAGTGACAGGACTAGACGTTCCATGGAAAAATTAGTCCTACTGGTCGATGTACAAAATATTTACTACACGACCAGGCAGGCATTCAACTGCCATTTCGATTATAACGCGTTCTGGGCGCAAGCCACCTCAAACAGGCAGGTTGTTAAAGCGATTGCCTACGCCACAGACCGCGATGACGAAAAACAGAAGCAATTTCAGAATATACTCAGGGCGATTGGTTTCGAGGTAAAACTCAAACCATACATTCGAAGGGCTGATGGCTCGGCCAAGGGCGACTGGGATGTGGGCATAACTCTCGATGCGATGGAATACGCCAGGGCTGCCGATGTAGTCGTACTGGCATCTGGTGACGGCGATTTCGATCTACTGGTCGATAAGATTCGCAAAGACCTCAATACCATTGTCGAGGTGTACGCCGTCGCCAGGTACTGCGCCGCCTCGCTGGTCACTTCGGCCACAAAATTTATACCCGTTCAGGGTAATTTGTTATTGCAAAATTCGAAAAAACACCTAAAACATACCGAGTAACAAGCACCAGCCCGGATAGGCCCTGTGCTAACACTGCGCGCCTGGCGGAAATAAATGAAGACTCAACAGAATAGTTTGACATTAAAAGATTGAGACGATGAATTCAGACCATGTTTAAAAAAGGCAGGTATCACCGTATTTATTTTTACGTGCTGACCTTCATCGCCCTGCTTGTCGCCGCTTCCCTGGTGGTCATAGACTTCATCGTCGCGGAAGAGTCGCTGATGGTCGAGGCCAGCAATATCGGCAGCCGCCAGCGGATGCTGTCGGAACGAATTGTTCATCTCACGCTCGAATACGCGGTCGAAAAAGATAGCGATGCTCGTGATCGGATCTCCAGTTCGATTAAATCGGAACTGGATCTGTTTGACGCAACCCACAAGTTCCTCATCAAGGGGCAACTTCCCGGGGGCAGGATAGTCGGTTTCGAAGACAATATTGATGACCTGTTTTTTGGATGGCCGATCTATCTGGATGCAACAGCCAGGCTTTTCATTTACAACACCCGTGAAACCCTGGCGCAGGAATGGTCACCCGATTTTGCCCAGGGTTTTTATGTCAGGCAGTTGCGCAAATCCACAATCCGCGGCCTGGATCGCAACCTGCAGCACCTCGCCGCGCTGTATGCGACGAACAGCCATGAAAGAATCCTGATGTTACGCCTGACCGTGGCCATCCTGCTTGGCGGCATTATTCTGGTCCTGATTGCCGCTGGCGCCTTTGTTTTCAGCCCCCTGTTTGAAAGGATAAATTTGCAGGAAGAAGCGCTGAAAAAACTGGCCTACATAGACCCCCTGACCAACTGCCAGAACCGACGCAGTTTTCTGGCAAACGCAGAGATAGAATTCGAGCGCTGCCGACGTTATTCCCACCCCTATTCGATATTGTTTCTCGATATCGACTTTTTCAAGGGAGTCAATGACCGATATGGCCATGCCGCAGGCGATAGCGTCCTCGTCGAGATCACCCGGGTCTGCCTGCACAATATTCGAGAATCGGATTTTCTGGGTCGCATCGGGGGAGATGAATTTGGCATAGTGCTGCACGAATGCAATCTGGCATATGCAGCCGAAACCTCGAAAAAACTACGCCACGCAATTGCGAATATCGTGATTAGCGGTGAGTCTGGCGAAATAAGACCCAGCGTGAGTATTGGCGCGACGATGATTATGGACAGCGATGAAAGCGCTTACGACACGCTGAAGCGGGCAGATCAAAATCTCTATCGGTCAAAAAATTCCGGGCGCAACCGGGTCGTCGCCGCCTGAAAATGTTAATCGTGCTGGTCTTTCTGGTTCAGCATGCCCTACTATCAGCTGTATACACAGGCCGTCCAGACGCTTAGCCAGGGCCCGGTAAGAAGTCATCGAAGCATCGCATGATCTCGGAGCGCCGGCCTGGCCTTCAAACTCCCCGTAACCGAAGTGGCCCGGTTAATTGACAGCGGAAAGGCCCGACCCTTAATATATTTTGCAAATGGGCCGGTTAAAAAAGGCTATGCATTGTTCGAGGATCCGAAATCGTCTGCAATTATCCTGTGGGAAAGCTGACGTCTGGCCAAATGAATTCGGCCCTGCACCATGCTATTCTGGAATCTGCCCTATCCCCGATATAGCTGGTAGCGAAGTTTGGTAAGTCATGCAATCGAAATACACCATTAGAGAAATTCTGCCCGACGAGTTCGATCGCTTCGGGCAGTCTTTGCTCGGCGCCTATTCACAACTGGAGGGTTTTCCCGGCCGGGAAGAACACCCCGATTATTATCACCTGCTGACCAATATAAGAGACTTTACCGAAGACAGGGACAGCCAGGTCCTGGTCGCGGTATCATCCACAAAAAACCTGCTCGGTGGTGTCGTATGCATCGGAGACATGGCTGATTATGGCGCGGGCGGCAGCGCTACCAGGGTAAAAAATGCGACCGGTATTCGATTCCTCTGGGTTGTTCCCGAGGCCAGGGGCATGGGAGTTGGCAAAGCCCTGACCAATGCCTGCATCCACAAGGCCAGGGATAAGGGGCAATCACAGATTGTGCTGCACACCACCGCGGCGATGACAATTGCCTGGCAGCTCTATGAAGGAATGGGATTCGAGCGATCAAAGGATCTGGATTTCACCCATAAAGGACTTCGGATTTCGACTGCAGATATGATGCGCGTATCCTGTATAAGAAATAAATGCCTGGCAATCGCAGGCAAAACAATAGTGAGGAAACAGTATGACCGGACCCTATAAAGGCAGTTGCTTGTGCGGATCGATCACTTTCGAGGTCGACGATTTTATTGCGCAGACCGGAAACTGTCATTGCTCGATGTGCCGTAAATTCCACGGTGCCGCGTTCGCCACCCTGGCCGAAGCGCGACGCGACTGGTTCCGCTGGCTTTCCGGTGAGGAGATGCTCAAAAATTACACCGCCGCCAATGGCACGGTGCGTACATTCTGCAACAACTGTGGTTCGAGTTTGATGTTTTTCAGCCCCGGTGAAGACGCCGACCTGGTTGAAATCGCCCTGGGTTGTTTTGATGACGATGTCCCGATCAAACCCGATGCACATATTTTCCTTGGCTCGGGCGCAAAATGGGCCGTCCCCGAGGACGACCTGCCGCGCTATGAAGCCGGACGGGACAGCGCCCGAATCAGGTAAACAGACGGAGAACTCCATGAGTGATATTACTGTTATAGGACTCGGCCTGATGGGTTCGGCACTGGCGCGGGCGATACAAAACGCGGGACACGCGCTGATGGTGTGGAACCGCTCAGCTGGCAAAATGCAGGCATTTATCGATGATGGCGTCGACGCCGCCGGCAGCCTGGAAGAAGCCATCGGCGCCAGCCCGGTGATTTTGATTTGCATCGATAATTACAGGATTACAAACACCCTGCTCCAGTCCGAAAAGGTCGCATCACTATTGCAGGGACGCTGCGTGGTTCAGCTCAGCACCGGTACGCCACTGGAAGCAAGCGAAGCGGCCGCCTGGATGACTGCCCACGAAGTTTTCTATCTCGATGGCGCTATTCTCGGCGGCCCCGACGATATAACGAGTAAAGACTTGCAGATCCTGTTTTGCGGTGAGGAGGAGGCATATGAAAAATCTGGCAATCTGCTTGCATGCCTCAGCGGAAGAATCCGCTACCTGGGTTCGAACATTCGTACCGCGGCAACCCTGGACCTGGCCTGGCTGTGCGATTCCTACGGCCAGTTCCTGGCTATTTCCCACGCTGCCCGTATTTGCGAAGCGGAAGACGTGGGCGTAGATCTGTACGCGTCTGTGCTGCCGCCGGATTCCTGGATCCAGAAAAATGCCGAGATCATCCATTCAAATAATTTCGCCAACCCTACCGCGACGCTCAGGATATGGCGTTCGGCATTACAACCGATTCGTCAACAGGCCAGGGATGCCGGTATCAGTCCCGCTTTCCCCGACCAGGTAAATCAATTGCTGGCGAAGGCCGAAACGGCTGGTTATGGGGAACAGAATGTAATGGCAATAGTCAAGGTCTTGCGCGAGGCAACCAATCGATGAAAATCTGGGTGGATGCCGATGCCTGTCCGAATCCAATCAAGGATATCCTGTTTCGGGCCGCACAGCGAACCGGCGTTCACCTCACCCTGGTTGCCAACCACCAGGTGCAGATTCCGCGATCGCCACACATCAGTTTTGTCCAGGTACGATCCGGATTCGACGTGGCTGACAATGAAATCGTCAACCGGCTCGATGCCGGAGACCTGGTGGTCACCGGTGATATCCCCCTGGCTGCCGAGATTATAGAAAACGGGGGGCGCGTACTGGGCCCGCGTGGGGAGTTGTATACCCTCGACAATATCAAAGCGCGTCTGACCATGCGGGACCTGATGGAATCGTTACGCTCCAGTGGCGTCGATACCGGTGGTCAAGCCACGCTTAACCAGGCTGACAGGAAATCCTTTGCCAATCAACTCGATCAAATTCTCACCCGGCATGCCTGAATCCAGTGCAAAAACACCGGCATGCAAATTAGCGGTTAAAGTCGTGCCTGGCGCATCGCGCAGCGGGATTGCCGGATGGCATGGTGGCGCGCTACGGGTACGTGTTACCGCCAGGCCTGAACGAGGCAAGGCCAACGTGGCGGTCGAGACATTAATCGCCGAAACACTGGGACTTGCAAAAGGGGCAGCGAGAATTATCTCGGGAAAAACTTCCGTACACAAGGTACTGGCAATCACCGGCCTGTCCCGGGCAGATATGCTTCATCGTATCAAAACGGATTGATTTGAACATCTCATTAAACCTCGCGAGTATTACCGCGTTATCCGGCTCGATGGTGGTACTCGCGCACCTCGAGTTTTATGTCGAGGCTGTTAACCACCCTCGGGGATCAGAAAGCGATCCTGTTTTACCTTGGCTTCTTCCCCGCGTCTCTGGATTTATCGAGAATGACCACTGCCGACACCCTGATCATCATAGCGATTGCAACCATTAGCGTTGGCGAGGCGAAGCTGGTCTATGCTTTTCTGGCTGACCGTGCCAGCCTGGTGTTTGATAAAACGACCGCCATCCGCGGTATCAATGTGGCCGCGGCCTGCGTGATGATCACGGTCGGTATCCTGCTGCTGCTCAAGACCCTGGGCTGGCTATGAATGCGCAACAGCTGGATCGACTACTGCTTGAGGCGATGATCGGTTTTATACTGCAACACAACAGCCCGGCGGTAGCGGGATTCAAACCCGCCATACGCGCCTGGGGCAAGGTCTGGCGGGAGGTCGGTGAATCTCACCTGCCGGCCGCCGATTTACTCACCGACTCACTGGCAACCAGCACGACTGAAACCCATAACCTGTTAAGCCTGTTCGAGCAATATAAACATCGACTGTTGTGGGAACAGAGTTACCGCAAGACCGATGCTGTGGTTTCCGATGCCATGCTGGACGCCTACGGATTTACCGAAATCATCGGTAATCGCGGGCCTTTCGTCAGTGATCGCATACGTTGCGGCATAGCTGTCTGGGGGCCCGGTATCGTTTATCCTCGGCACCAACACGGCGCCGAGGAAATTTATATGCTGTTGGCGGGATCGGCCCAGTTTCACCTCGGTGAGGCTCCAGCAAATTCCTGCCGTGCCGGCGAGGTGGTGTTCGTGGAATCCATGACAATACACGGTTTTCGAACCACGGATGAAGCCCTTGTGGTCTGCTACCTGTGGCAGGCGGGTGATCTGCGCGAAATATCACATTTCGTTTAGGGTCGTCATCGCAGCGTAATGATTGAAATTGAGCAACCAACCTGGAAAACACAATGACCCTGATCGCAAATACACCCAAACCACCCTACTACGCGGTAATTTTTTCTTCATTGCGTAATGAAAATATCGAGGGCTACGAGGAAACCGCCGAGCGCATGGTCGAACTGGCCTCACAACAGTCCGGGTTCCTCGGGGTCGAATCGGTGCGTGAAGATCTCGGCATTACCATTTCCTACTGGTCAGACCTCGAATCGATTAAAAACTGGAAGGCAATCGCCGAGCATCGCCAGGCGCAGCGCATGGGCAAGGAAACCTGGTATGCAAACTACAGGGTTCGCATCGCACTGGTCGAACGCGACTACGGGATTTAATCGCCTGGCATAGTCGAAGCCTACTGCGATGCAGTGAGTATTCCCTTTCTCGAAGCGGCACTCAGTTGGGAAGCAGGGGATCGCAATGAAGTGAGCTGGTACGATGGCGGCTCCTGGCATGCCAATCTGCGCAATTCTACCGGCCTGGAAGCGCAGCCGCGCAAGTACATCGATTTGCTCGACGCACCCGACAAGATCAGGGAAATCTATGGAATTGTACTACCGCACTACCAGCATCTGTACGCACATCGGCTCACTGTCACCTGAACCGGCAAACCCGTGAGCCATCCTTCTCATTGAGCGCTCGCCTGGTTTAATAACTGGTCCGTTTCCGACACCAGCAAATGCATCAATTCCGCAGCGGGTAGCACCCGGTTCAAGCCGGCCGCCTGCCCGTATAGCTGAAAAATAAAGTCCTCGTCACCGCGTTCCCGACTCGATTGCATCAGGGGTTTGCTGTACTCATACATGAGTGGGAAATCGGGTATGCGCATTTTCTGTTGCGCCATGGCCTCGATATAGGGATTATTGCGGGCGCGGGCGGGTCGCCCGGAAAATGCCCGGGTCAGGCGAGTATCACTATCCTGGGCGTTTTTCAGCACCTCGCGGTAGCTTTCACGGACGTCGGCTTCAGGGCAGGAAAGGAAGGCGGTACCGATTTGCACCGCGCTCGCGCCCAGCATGAAAGCAGCGGCAATCCCGCGTCCGTCGGCAATGCCACCCGCGGCTATCACCGGAATATCGACCGCGTCGACTATCTGCGGAATCAAGGCCATGCTGCCAATGCCGAAATCTTCATCGCTCACCTCGAAGCTGCCACGATGCCCACCCGCTTCCCAGCCCTGCGCAATAATCGCATCCATACCCGCCTCGGACAAATACCTGGCCTCGGCCACCGTGGTAGCGGAACACAACAAACGACAACCGATATCACGCAGAGCCTGCAGCATCGACGTTTCGGGGAGACCGAAGTGAAAACTGACAACGGCGGGCTTGTTATCCAATACCACCGCCAATTTTTGATCATTGAACGAGGTATTACTGCCACTTGCCCGCTTCGGCGGGGTTCCCAGGTCCCGCTTCCGATATGATTCCTCGATAATCCGGGTAAGCTGCGGATCAGGATTCTCATAGGCGGCCGGTTCGACATGGGCGAAAAAATTCAAATTATAGGCGGAATTGGTCAAGTTTTTCACCGCGGTGAGATTTTCCTCTAGTTCTTCAAGCGACATTTGAGCACATCCCAGCGACCCGAGCCCACCAGCGTTACTCACTGCCGCAGCCAGTTCAGGGGTTGCGGAACTCGCCATCGGCGCCTGTATAATCGGGTACTCGATTCCGAGCAGTTCGGTTAGTCTATTGCCTGGCCACATAGGGTTTTCTCCGTTTCGTCAATCGGCGACGCCGTCGCTGTTATAGCTAAAGAATAACTTGGTTACCTCCTCAAGGATATCCCAGGTGACACGCTCACCCTTGCGCGTGAATATGCTATCGCCCGGGCCGCATTCAATCGAATCGCCATCGGCTGAAGTTAAAATCAGGCGTCCACTCACAATCGTCTGCATTTCGTCGCCCTGCTCGGTGCATTCGAAAGCACCTTCGCTACAACGCCAGATTCCCATACGGTGTCGCCTATTGCTGTTTCCGATATCGAAACGACCCGATGCCTGCGGATTACCCCGCAGGATTTTATAACTGGATTGCGGATTATCGAAGGGCCAGGGTTCGAGAGATTGGTAATTCTCGGCTGCCGCGTATTTTCGCATTGCGATATCTCCTATCAAATTTTTTCATCGCCAATCATCAGGATGACCGGGGAAACCACGGCGTGAAGGCGGTATCTGCTCTACCAACCACCCCGGCTCGACCCGGTCGAAGCGGTTGAACTCCCGCCGCATCGCCTGGTCGAGAGTCTCGTCGGGGTCGATACCCGCTGCGGCATCATCCATTGCCCGGGGTAATGAAAGGCATCGCCTGCGGGGATTTTCCGGTAGTTCTGAGCCTCGGATATCAATGGGGTCAAACTCGATTGGTTAATATTAAAATGGCACTTCTGAAAACGCGTGGCCTAATATACTATCTGCTCGCCAGTGTCGCACGAGTCTCGTTAATGTCCACCTATCAAAGCGCCCTGCTCGGAATCCGTTCCTGCGGGGATTATTTTATATCCACCTTCATGTTTGGAGTGATGTTCGGTATTGCCGCTACCGCCGCCGGTATCAATCACTGGCATGCGCTGTTAATGAGCGCATCGCTTTTTACCGCTTCAGGGCAGTTCGCGGCCCTCGAATTCTGGCATGCGCCGCTGCCGCTGGGCACCATTGCCTTATCCGTCGCGCTGGTCAGCTCGCGCAATTTTTTGCTCGGAATGGCGATGACCCACCATTTCGATGGTCATAGCCTGAAGCGGCGTGTTGTCTGGCTATACCTGCTCAACGACCCCGGCGTGGTGACCAGCTTCCGCCTCGACCAGGACGTCGATCGCCTCGGATATGTTACCGGCTATGGGGTCGCCATCATGGTGGCCTGGCTAACTTCCACCTGGCTGGGTTTAAGTGTCGCCGGTATTTTCGTGTCGCTGGATCTGGGTGCGATTGATTTTGCCGGCCCCCTGGTGATAGCGACCATGATGATGTTGTTTGCCAGAGGCTCGAATGCGAAGGTTACTCCCTGGATGGTATCGGGCGGCGTGGCCTTGATACTGTTTGAACTGGGTAGCGCAAATTACCTGGTATTGCTGGTCGCCGTAGCCTCGGGTGTGATCGCATCGATCATACAGGAGCGTCGCCAGCATGGTTGACCAGCAAACTACGCTGATTGCAATCGCGGTAATGGCCTCGGTGGTTTATTTCACCCGTATGGGCGGATATTTCATCGGTTTGCAACTGCGCCACATCGCCGGCATTAAGCCGGTGCTCGAAGCCCTGCCCGGATGCGCCTTCATGGCGATTCTGGCCCCGGCTGTAAGACAGGGCAACCTCATTGAAATCATCGCGATGACCTGCGTGGTGTTAATCATGTGGCGCTTCAACAACGTCGTCATCGCCACCGCTGTCGGCATGGCGGTTCTGATTTTCGG
>SMVA01353708.1_pt1 | contig 12749 bp, 10 predicted proteins | sample 2456451 | NCBI WGS metagenome assembly SMVA01 (sample SAMN11095933, study PRJNA526329) | marine sediment metagenome | biome: Marine sediment; feature: Surficial sediment; material: Deep marine sediment; isolation source: Hadal surficial sediment | place: Pacific Ocean | collected 2014-05 | depth...
CGTATCAGCACCACTTCAATACGCGATCGGCGCACGAAATTTTCGCGCTGTTTGTCGGGCCGGGGATCGCGCGCGGGCAGGTCATCGACCGCGAAGTAAATCAGATCAGCATCGCGTCGACGGTTGGCCAAGTGATGGAATTGAAGACGCAACACACCGAAGGGCCGGTTCTCGAAGAAGTGTTTGCTTGAACCTCACCGCGAGGAGCGATTCGTGCGCAAGCTCTGGAAGGCCGTGGTCGCAGGGTGGAAGTTTCTGGTGGGGGTCGTGCTCTGCCAAACGCCTTTCACGGCCGTACTCGTTGTCGGTTGGACGTATAGGCTGATGCAGCGCGCGGCCCTGAGGTCTTGGTGGAAGTCGGCTAAGACGGATGAGGATTTCCAGGCATTTGCGGACGCGCATGAGGCTACTTTGGGGCATCGGACCTACCCGAATTGGATCGTGGCTCAGAATCCCATGACGAGCATGCCGGGCCGGTGGGTGAGGCAAGAAACGGTTTTTGGCAAGTTGTGGTGCCTCCCCTGGGCGCTGACCGCCTCGCTCCTTGAAAACGCGCGTGTGGGCGTTGCGGGCATGGTGAATACTTGGGTCTTGACGCTTTTGCCTGCGATCCTGTGGGTATTCGGCTGGTATGCGGGCTGGGACAACTCGTTTAACAAGGGCTATGAGCAGTACTCCGTCGGCATAGTCATTTCGTTGATAGGGATCGCGCTGTTTGTCGTTGTTATGCTTTACGTGCCGATGGCGCAGGCGCGTCAGGCGGTCACGGGCCGGTGGCGCTCTTTTTACGAGTTCGGAAAAATTAGGGCGCTGATACGCCGCCGTCGCGTTGCCTGCTTGCTGCTGGCAGGATGCTATTCGGTCGCGTCCGTGCCCGTCGCGATTTTGATCGTCTTCCCGCTGTTTATCGAGCAAGTCAGGCCGGCCACCAGCGAGATGACGGATCTGGAGTTGCTCAAGTTCTTGAACACCTATTTTTTGTGGACCGGGGTCGTGGGTTTTACCGCTTTCGTGGCTTTGCGCGTGCTTGCCGCACGTCTCTACGCCGGGGCAGTGCTTGGCGCAGTCCGGGCAGGCGAAGTGTCTGTGCATGATCTATCCGAAATCGAAGCCGCGACACTGGAGCGCCTGGGGCTTGGCGAATCCGAGGACCGTGCGCCACGCCACGTTGCAATCGAAGTTGTACGGAAGGCGTCACGCCCCATTGTACGCGCGCCGCTGGTGGCCGCGACGTTAGTGGTCTGGTTCACTTTCGTCTCGCAGATTTATGTCCGAGAATTCTTGAACTATCATCCCGTACGGGGTTGGATGAACCAGCCGCTCGTCCAGCTTCCGTGGTTCCGCTATGTTCCGGAGGATCTCGAAGAGTCGGCTAGGAATATGCCGTAGAGGTAATCGGTTCCTAGAGTTGAGCGCTCAGGTGCCGCTCGTTACGTCAACAATACGTGACTTCCGTAATCCACGTCTCACGCGGCGACGAACACCCGCGCAAAAGGGCTCGTAAAGGGGCTCTTTTGCGTCGCAAAATTTTTTCTGGATCTTGGGGTTTAGGATTTTGTATGCTCTGCCCCGAAACACCCGCCTGATGCTCGATCTGGGGCTTGGTCGGTGTAGTTCATATATTAACCCCCGAAGTAAAGGCGTGGGCTGGGATGTGTGGCCCGCACGACGAGCGAAGGTTTGTAAGTACGCCGGGACGTGTGTTGTCCTGGTGCCGTTACATGGGGGAGCGGCCCGTTCGAGGCTGGTAGCGAGGCGGCGGTTCTCTTTTTGCACCGCGCAAATGGTTTAACCATTTGACTCGTGTAGAAAGAGGCGATTCACAGAATAGGGTCTGTAAGAGGTCATTCGATTCGGTGGGGCATCGCACTCGTTTAGCGACGTTCGAGTGCGAACCGATACATGGGCGTCACCCAGCCGGCGAAGAGATTAAGTATGTAATCAATTGGCCACGAACAACGCGTTCGTGATTCTGTTGGAAAGGTCGACATCGTGTCCCAAGTTTTCCCTCCAGGAGCAAATTGGCTCGTGAAGTGGAGTTTTTGGACGATTGTGCTGGGCGGGGGGACGGTGGTCAGTATTGCGTCGGCGCTGTATTGGGGTCCTCCTGTGACGCTGAAAAATTTTGTACGGCAGCAGGAAATACCTTTCAGCCATCAGCGTCACGTCCAGGGAAACGGCATCGATTGCCGTTATTGCCACACGACGGTCGAAACGAGCGCGTTTGCGGGTATTCCTGCGACGGAGATATGCATGAGCTGTCACTCGCAGATTCTCACCGACCAGGAAATGTTTGCGCCGATTCATGAAAGCTGGGATACGGGAGTGCCGATGGAATGGACCCGTGTATACGACTTGCCGGATTTCGTTTATTTTAATCACAGCATCCACATTGACCGGGGCATCGGGTGTTCGACGTGTCATTCCAATAGCAGGAATAAGCTGGAGGAGATGCGTCTGACGGCCAAGGCGCAGACGCTGCATATGCGCTGGTGCCTGAAGTGCCATCGGGCGCCCGAGAAGTTTATCCGGCCCCGATCGGAGGTGTTTAATATGGCTTGGGACGCGTCTGAGGCGGAGCATTTCAGCCAGAAAGTGGACGGCCCGAGGCTTGTCGAAGAGTACAACATAGAGGTCGATCAGTTGACGAACTGCTCGATATGCCATCGATGACGACTGAAAACGCTCCACATCCTTTGGAAGACCTCGATGCACTTCGCGAGCGGCTGGCCGGCGCGTCCGGACAGTCGTACTGGCGGAGCCTGGAGGAGTATTCGCAGACGGAAGGGTTTCAGCAGTACATTCATAACGAGTTTCCCGTACATGCGTCTGCGCCCGCGGACGACGTGACGCGCCGGAATTTTCTGCAGGTGATGGGGGCGACGCTCGCGCTTGCGGGCGTCACGACGGGTTGCGGCCGTCAGCCGAAGGAAACGATTCATCCCTACGTAAATCAGCCGGAAGATATGATTCCGGGCAAGCCGCTTTTCTTTGCGACGGCCTTCGTCCAGAACGGCTACGCGAAGGGCGTTCTCGTGGAAAGCCACATGGGGAGGCCCACAAAAATCGAGGGGCTCCCTGGTCATCCGGCCTCTCTGGGCCGGACGGACGCGCGCACGCAGGCGTCCATTCTCGATATGTACGACCCCGACCGCTCGAAGATCGTGGAGCGGCTCGGCTTTGTAGATTCCTGGGAGAATTTTGTGGCCGAGGCCCGGGGCGCGTTGGACGATGCCCGGACACGCGGCGGCGAGGGCGTTCGGGTGCTTACGGAAACGATTACTTCCCCGACGACCGGCGCGATGTTGGAGGCCTTCCTTTCGGCGAATCCGCGTGCGAAGTGGCACCAGTACGAGGCGAGTGGCCGTGACAATGAGCGCGAAGGCGCGCGGCTGGCCTTCGGCAATTATGTCGATGCGGTCTACCACTTCGACAAGGCCGACGTGGTGGTTTCGCTGGATGCGGACTACCTCGATCAGGGTGCGCAGAACGTTCGAAATACCGCGGACTACGCCCAACGCCGCGACGTGGTTGACCACGCGGGCGGCGAAGGCGAAGAACATGCCGGGGAACACTTTGAGGCGAAACTCAATCGCACCTATGCCTTTGAAAGCTCTCCGACGAACGTCGGCGCGGGCGCGGACCACCGCTTCCCCGTCAGGCCGAGTCAGGTGGAGGCGATCGCGCGCAGTATCGCGGAAGGCCTGGGCATCAGCGCGCTCGGAGGAGCGGAGAGCGGGCTGACCGCAAAGGAGCAGGGCTGGGTCGACGCTGTGGTCGCGGATCTCGATAAGCACCGCGGCGGCGGCCTCGTGATTGCGGGCCGTCATCAGCCGCCTGCGGTGCATGCCCTGGCTCATATCATCAACGCGGAGCTCGACAACGCCGGAACTACGGTTGACTATATTACGCCCGTCGACGTGGCGCCCGTGAACCAAATGGACTCGTTACGCGAACTTGTTTCGGACATGGCCGACGGCAAGGTCGATATGCTGCTCATTCTCGGGGGCAATCCCGTGTACAACGCCCCCGCCGAGTTGAATTTTCTAGAGGCACTGAAAAAGGTGCCGCTTCGCGCGCATCTGAGCGGCTATGTGGATGAGACTTCGAAGTACTGCCAGTGGCAGGTCCCGGAGCTTCATTATCTCGAAGGATGGGCCGATGCGCGTGCTTACGACGGCACGGTGTCTCTGGTTCAGCCGTTGATTGCCCCGCTTTACGCGGGCAAGACCGCGACGGAATTTCTCTCGGCCCTGGTCGACGAGGAGGAGCGCTCGAGTCACGATATTGTGCAGGCGTATTGGAAGGAACAGCAGGGCGAAGACGGTTTCGATGCCTTCTGGAGGTCGTCGCTCGCGCGAGGGTTTATCGCGGACTCCGCTTTCGCGGTTGAACGCCTACGCGTACGGCGGGGCGCGGCAGGTGCGTTCACAACGCCGGATGCGCTTGGCGCCGATGAATTCGAGTTTGTCATTCTTCCGGATCCGTCTGTGGGCAACGGGAGCGCGTCGAACAACGCGTGGCTCCAGGAAGTGCCGAACCCGTTAACGAAACTGACGTGGGACAACGCGGTTATTATGGGCTATTCGACGGCGCTCGACCTCGGCCTGAAGAGTGAGGACGTCGTCGAGGTTTCGTACAACGGCCGGACGATTCAGGGGCCCGTCTGGATCCATCCCGGCCATTGCGGAAGGACCGTCACGCTTCACTTGGGCTACGGCCGGACGGCCGCGGGCAAGGTGGCGGACGGGATCGGATTCAGCGTGTACAGCCTCCAGACGGCCGACGCGCCGACGATGGGGCGGGGTGTGACGCTGAGCAAGGTGGGCGCGACATATCCGCTGGCGCGGACGGAAGAGCATTACAACATGGAAGGCCGCGAGTTGGTGCGGCATTTCACCGAGCAAGAGTACACGGCCGATTCGCACATTGTGAAGCATGGCCGGAGCGGTACTGTGCACGTGCCGGCAGAGGACGAAACGCTCTACCATCCCGAAGAGAAGAAGTGGGACGGCTACGCCTGGGGCATGACGATCGACCTGAACAAATGCACGGGGTGCAATGCGTGCATCGTCGCGTGCCAATCGGAGAACATCATTCCGGTGGTCGGGAAGACGGAGCTGCGCAAGGGCCGGGAGATGCACTGGATTCGCGTGGACCGTTACTTCCACACGGGGAGCGAGCGCGAACTGAAGAAATTGTCCGAGCAGGAGCGGCGGGAGATTTTGGATAACGCATCGGTGTATTACCAGCCTGTGCCGTGCATGCAGTGCGAGAACGCGCCGTGCGAGTTGGTCTGCCCCGTCGGCGCGACGCAGCATTCACGCGAAGGGCTGAACGACATGATCTATAACCGCTGCATCGGCACGCGGTATTGCTCGAACAACTGTCCGTACAAAGTGCGTCGTTTTAATTTCTTTAACTATAGTCGAACGCCGCTGGGATCTCGCGGCGATCGGGTCTACAATCCGAAAGTAAAAAGCGCCCATATTAATCCGGAGAGTCTGAAGCCGATGCGCAATCCGGACGTGAGCGTTCGTACGCGCGGCGTGATGGAAAAGTGTACGTACTGCGTGCAGCGGATCAATGAGGCGCGTATCGATTCGAAGAAGTCGGGGAACCCGATACTGGACGGCGATTGCGTTGTCGCGTGCCAGCAGGCGTGTCCGGCGGGGGCGATTGTTTTTGGCGACATTAACAATCCGGACAGCGAGGTCAGTGCGCGAAAAGGGAGCCACCGGAATTACGGCATCCTCGAGGACTTGAACACGAGACCTCGCACGACGTATTTGGCGCGAATTACCAATCCGAACCCGGAGTTGCAGGCTTAATTTATGGCCATCGCGCCGAAAATCGAAAACAGGGACCACCCGGACCTTCAACCTACGGCCCCGTTGATCGAAGCGCCGCACGATTACGAGTCGATCTCGGACGCTGTCGGCGCGGTCGTGATCGAAAGGCCGCATCCCCCTGCGTGGTGGCTGACCATCGGTGTCGGGTTTTTCTTCCTGAGTATCTTCGGCATGTCGGTCACGTATCTCTTCGCGATGGGTACGGGGATATGGGGCGTGACGATTCCGACGGCTTGGGGTTTTGCGATAATCAATTTCGTCTGGTGGATCGGTATCGGCCACGCGGGCACGCTCATTTCGGCTATTCTATTGATTCTTCGGCAGGATTGGCGCAACGCGATTAACCGATTCGCCGAGGCGATGACCATTTTCGCGGTGGCCTGCGCCGGTATGTTCCCGATCTTGCATCTGGGACGGCCGTGGGTGTTCTTTTTCATTCTTCCCCTGCCGAATTCGATGGGTCTGTGGCCACAGTTTCGCAGTCCGCTCGCGTGGGACGTGTTCGCCATCTCGACCTATGGTGCCGTGTCGTTATTGTTCTGGTATCTCGGCTTGATTCCCGATTTCGCGATGCTTCGCGATCGGGCCAAGAACAAGATTGTGAAGTTGGCCTACGGCACTGTCGCGCTGGGGTGGCGCGGTTCGGCGCGGCACTGGCTTCGCTACGAGATGGCTTCGCTGTTGCTCGCGGGCCTGTGCACGCCGCTGGTCGTGTCGGTACACAGTATCGTTAGCTACGATTTCGCGGTTTCGATCGTTCCGGGATGGCATACGACTATTTTCCCGCCGTATTTCGTTGCGGGGGCCATTTACGCGGGTTTCGCGATGGTACTAACCATGCTTATCCCGGTACGCAAATGGTACAAGCTCGAGTCTCTGGTGACGCTTCGGCACATGGACAACATGGGCAAGGTGATGCTGGCGACGGCGCTGATCGTGTGTTACGGCTATGCCTCGGAAGCCTTCTTCGCGTGGTATAGCGGCAACCAGTACGAGCGTTTTATGATGCTCAACCGTGTTACGGGTCCTTACGCGCCTGCCTATTGGGCCTTGTTGGTCTGTAACTTCGCCGTGCCGCAACTCCTGTGGTTCAGGTACGTGCGGACGCATTCGTGGCCGCTGTTCGGGGTTTGCATGTTTGTGAACGTGGGCATGTGGCTCGAGCGTTATGTCATTATCGCAACGAGCCTGACGCGCGACTATATCCCGGCGGCGTGGGGCACGTATCACGGGACGATTTGGGATTGGGGCATTTACCTGGGCACGCTTGGGTTCTTCACGGTATGCATGTGTATGTTTATCCGGTTTATGCCGATGATTGCGGTTCATGAGGTGCGGGTGACGCACCATCAAATGACATCGAAAGAGCACTAAGAGGGTACTTGCGGTATGTACGACGAACACGCTGACAAGGGGCCGGAAGTTTTCGGGTTAATCGCCGAATACGACGATCCGGATGCCTTGCTCGCAGGGGCCAAGACGGCGTACAGCGAGGGGTATCGCGATCTCGATGCCTATTCGCCCTTTCCCGTGCACGGTCTGTCCGAGGCGATCGGATTTCACAAGACGATTCTGCCCGTGTTTACCTTGGTAGCGGGGATAGCGGGCGCGGCGGGCGCCTTTGGAATGCAATGGTTTGCCAGCGTCGTTCATTACCCCTACGACATCGCCGGCCGGCCGTATTTCAGTTGGCCGATGTGGATCCCGATCACCTTTGAAGGCATGGTCCTAGTCGCTGCGTATACGACGGGCATCACGATGATTCTGATGAACGGTCTGCCGAGGCCGTATCATCCTGTGTTTAACGCCAAGAATTTCGACCGGGCCACGAGCGATCGATTCTTTCTGTGTATCGAGGTGAAGGACAAGAAGTACGACGCGGATTCGACGCGACAGTTTCTCGAGGGGCTCGATCCGAAGCCGCTCGAGGTGTCGGAGGTGCTGGAATAATGGGCCTGGGTATTGGAAGAGGCGCATGCGCGACGGCGGTATTGATGATGTGCGCGATGACGGCGACGGGATGCCACTGGGACATGTGGAACCAGGACCGCTACGAGCCGCTCGAGAAGGGCAGTTTCTTTGGCGAGGGTGAATCGTCCTCGCGTATGCTCGTTGCGGGCACGGTGCCCTATGGGTTGGATAAGCTGGACACGCACTATTATGAAGGGCGCGTGAACGGCGAACTCGTGACGCAGTTGCCCCGGCAGTTCACGCTCGACCGCGCGCTGCTCGAACGCGGCCAGGATCGCTTCGGGATCTATTGCACGCCGTGCCACGGGCTTCAAGGGCTCGCGGACGGGCTGATTACGACGCGGGGTTTTCCGAATCCGACGTCGTATGTTTCGCAGCACCTGCTGGAAGCGCCGGTCGGCTACTTTTTCGATGTTATGACGAACGGCTTTGGACGGATGTACAGCTATGCGAGCCGTGTGCCCGTGGAAGATCGCTGGGCCATCGCGGCCTTTGTGCGCACGCTTCAGCTTAGCCAAAACGCGACGCCGGATCTGTTGCCCCCGGAGGTGCTGGCCGAGGCGCGGCGGCCCCAACCCGGTGAGGAAACCGGCGCGGAAGAGGACCATTAGTTGAGCACTCAAACGACATTATCCAGCGGCCTGAATACGATGCGATCCCGCGGGCCGATCGTGGGCGTGGCGGGCTTGACCGCAGGAATTGTGCTTTCCCTGATTTTTGGCCGGATTGACTATTTCTTCGAAGCCTTCCTCTACACCTTTTGGATCTTGCTGAGCCTGTCGCTCGGCTCGCTCGGCTTCACGATGATTCATCACATGACCGCGGGCGCGTGGAGCTTCGTGTCGCAGCGCATTTTCGAGGCGCTGATGCGGACGCTGCCGGTTCTCGTCGTGGGCTTTGTCGTCGTGATCATGACGGGCCCGCTTTTGGGCTGGAACAGTCTCTACGACGCGTGGGCGATTGAGGAGAACCACTCGCACATCGTGGGGGAGAAGGCGGCCTTTCTGAATCCCGGTTTCTGGAGCCTGAGGAGCCTGGGATATTTCGGGATCTGGTGGCTTATCATCATGACGTTTAACCGGTGGTCGCGTCAGCTTGAGGAGACGGGGGACGCATTGATCACGCTCAAGTTCCGCAGGTGGGCCCCGATCTGCCTTATCGTCTATTGCCTTACGATGACGTTTGCCGGGGTGGACTGGGCGATGTCGCTTGAACCGGAGTGGTTCTCGACGCTGTACGGTCCGTTGACGTGGATCAGCCAGGGGCTCACGGTCTTAGCGTTTACAATTCTCGTACTGTCCTCACTGGCCGAGGAGAAGCCGCTCTCGCGCTACATCACCGTGGATCACTACCACGCGCTGGCGACGCTCATGTGCGGTTTCGTCGTCCTCTGGGCCTATATGTCCTTCTCGCAGTTCCTCATTATTTGGTCGGGCAACCTGCCTGAAGAGATCCCGTATTACCTTCACCGTAAGACGGGCTATTATCAGGTGATCATTTTCTTGCTCATGATTGGCCATTTCTTATTTCCGATGTTGATCTTGTTTCAACGGAAGATTAAGTACAGTATTTCAAAAGTGCGCGTGGTGTGTTACTGGATGCTGGGCATGCGTCTCGTGGACATTTTCTTCGTGATCAATCCTGCGTTTCACGCCGGCGATACGAGTTTTCCGATCAAAGATATTGTCGTGCATGCGTGCGTGCTCGTGGGCTTCGGCGGGATATACATGTGGTATTTCCTGCGCGAACTGACCAAGATGTCGCCGCTGCCCACGAACGACCCCCGCTTGTACAAAGCTATCGGATACGGCGAAAGCGAGGAGGCAGTGGAACATGCATGACGCCAAGCGGAGCTCCGAAGACCTGGGCTACGAGCTCAGTGACATTCAGATTAAGGCACTTCTGCTTTCGGGCGTGGGTTTGGTCGTGTTGACCTTCGCTGCGTTTATCGTCAGCGTCTTCTTTATCAAGTACCTGGCGGCAAGCGGCTCCTATTCGGAGTATAAGGCGTCGCCGCTCGCCGGGGAGAATCAGGAATGGGACCTCGACGTGCGCCTCCAACCCGATCCGCCCGCGGACCTTGCGGAGCATCGCGAGGGCCAGGCGTACAGGTCCACAACCTACGGCACGGTGAGTGAGGAACCGGAGATTTATCGCATCCCGATCGAGACCGCGATGGATATCGTCGCCGAGAACGGGTTGCCGACCTTTACGGCGTTTCTTCCGAGTGAAACGCAGGAGGGCCAGTAGTGCGGTATGTTGATTCCCATCTCCGGAGAGTTGCCGCGGGCGTTTTTTGCTGTGTGGCGGCACTCGTATTTTGCTGGAGCGCTCAGGCACAGGTCATCGGCGAGCCCTTCGACCCGCTGAGCTTTGGGCCGCCCGATCCGGCGGAACAATTCAGCTATATCAGCATCGAGCAGCGCCTCGAGGCGCAGGTGCCGCTGGATCTAACCTTTGTCGACGAGGGCGGGCACCAGGTGCAGCTCGGGGATTTTCTCGGGGACCGGCCCGCGATACTGGCGCTGGTCTACTACGAATGCCCGATGTTGTGTAATTTGGTCTTGGATGGCGTCGAGGCCGCGCTCGATGCGATGTCATTAGAGGTGGGCAAGGATTTTGACGTCATTACGGTGAGCATCGACCCCGGAGAGACGCCCGAGCTGGCGGCACAGAAGAAGGCCAACCACTTGGAGCGGCTCGGGAAGGAAGGCGCCGAACGCGGCTGGCATTTTCTCACGGGCGACGAAGTGGGGATCGAGCGGCTTGCCGACGCCGTCGGGTTCCGGTTTACCTACGACCCCGCGACGGACCTGTATGCGCATGCGGCCGGGATCATGGTGTTGACCCCCATGGGGCAGGTTTCGCGCTATTATTACGGCATCGATTACATTCCCCGGGACGTTAGATTCGGGTTGGTGGAGGCTTCGGAAGGACGCATCGGCAACGTCGTCGATCAACTTCTTCTGCTGTGCTTCGCCTACGATCCCAGCACCGGCAAATACGGTCTGGTGATTTTTCGGACCATTCAATTTTTCGCCACCCTAATGATTTTGGGATTTGCGGCAATGTACACCCTATTGTATTTGAAATCGCGGAAAACGAAGAAGGATGCCGGACCTAAAGGCGGGGGTCTTGCCGACTCGACGCACGATGCGGCCCGTTAGGCAGCGTCCGAGGACGGCGGTACCCACGCGAGGCACCCGAAGACAATATGACCAAGCTACTCAATAGTCTGTTCCCCTTTGACATCATCCCGGAGCAAGCGTCGACCTTTGCCGAGCGCGTAGATCCCTTGTACTATTTTTTGTGCATTTTGTCATTCGTGATTACGGGGGGAATCTTTGTCGCATTGATCTACTTGAGCGCGCGCTACCGGAGGATCGAGGGACGGGAGCGCGAATCGCAGCCGCTCGAAAGCCCGCTTCTCGAGATCGTTTGGACGATCGTCCCCGCGATCATCTTGCTCGGCATTTTCGTGTGGGGCGCGAAGTTGTACGCGGATTATCAGCGTCCGCCGGAGAGCGCGATGCAGATAGACATTGTCGCGAAGCAGTGGATGTGGAAAATTCAGCATCCGAACGGAATGCGCGAGGTGAACAATCTTCATATCCCAGTGGGCCAGCCCATCCGTCTTAATATGACCTCGCAGGACGTACTGCATGACTTTTACGTACCGGCATTTCGTGTGAAGAACGATGTGATTCCCGGGCGGTTTACTTCGTTGTGGTTCGAGCCGACCAAGGTCGGCACGTACAGGCTTTTCTGCGCGGAATACTGCGGCACGGAGCATTCCCTGATGGGCGGCAAGGTCACCGTGATGGAGCAGGCGGATTACGTGGAATGGCTCGCCGGCGGCCCGAGAAAGTCCCCGGTCGAGGCCGGCGAGTTCCTGTTTGCACAGCTCGGCTGCGCGACGTGCCACAATCCCAATCCCGACAGCCGGGGCCCGGATATGAACGCTGTGTTCGGCAGCGTGGTTACGTCGACCACGGGTGAAACGCGGAACGCGGACGAAGAATTCATTCGCGAGTCGATCACGCAACCCAGCAAGTTTATCCTGGAGGGGTATACGGCGCTCATGCCCAATTTCGTGAATCAACTCAGCGCCGAAAAAATAAACAATTTAATTGCGTATATCAAGTCGATCGGGAATCCCGAGCCCGCGTTTTTGGAAGAGCAGGAGTAGCGCACCGGCGCCGATGAAGAGCCTGGCGCCGGCACACAGGAAACTAGAAGAGGCGTAGCGAGATGGCCATAGCAGTAGCACGAGAAATTGTTCCGCCGACGGAGACGCGGCAGGAGACGTACCTAAACAACGACTATTCGATTAAGTCCTGGCTGCTCACGCAGGATCATAAGCGGATCGCCGTCATGTACCTGGTCACGATCACGGTCTTTTTCCTAATGGGCGGCGTCTTCGCCATCCTCTTTCGCATGGAGTTGCTGACCCCCGAAGGAGACCTTTTTAGCGCGGACACCTATAACCGGCTATTCACGCTTCACGGCGTGATCATGATCTTTCTGTTTCTGATCCCCTCCGTCCCTGCAACCTTAGGGAATTTCTTTTTGCCGATTATGCTCGGCGCAAAGGACCTCGCTTTCCCGAAAGTGAATCTCTTCAGTTACTATGTTTTTGTGTTGGCAGGGGTGTTTGCCGTCTTAGCCTTGGTTGGCGGCGGCGTAGATACAGGCTGGACCTTCTACGCCCCGTTTAGCACGAGTTACTCCAATAGCGCCGTCTTTATGGCAGCGATGGCGGCGTTCATGGCCGGGTTCTCGTCAATCCTGACGGGTTTGAACTTTATCGCGACGGTCCACAAAATGCGCGCGCCGGGGCTCACATGGTCCCGGCTGCCGTTGTTCATCTGGGCCAACTATGCTACGGCGATCCTCATGATGCTTGGGACGCCGGTGATCGCGATC
>SMVA01289382.1_pt1 | contig 12745 bp, 11 predicted proteins | sample 2456451 | NCBI WGS metagenome assembly SMVA01 (sample SAMN11095933, study PRJNA526329) | marine sediment metagenome | biome: Marine sediment; feature: Surficial sediment; material: Deep marine sediment; isolation source: Hadal surficial sediment | place: Pacific Ocean | collected 2014-05 | depth...
CGAAATGTCACCGGTCAAGGTTGCAACCTGTGAATTGCGCGCATGTAAGAAGGTTCACATCGACCCATCCCAATCCTAGCCCAAACAGTTTCTGTGATTCTATAAAGGCGCGCACTTCGTGGTATTTAGCCACCTGTCCTTCTGGAAGGGCCTGAAGCAGCGCTAGTATTTCGTTTCAAAATTTTACCATTCCCCCGGGTATTTCCCCAATGACCCATGGATGGGTGAGGACTTGCTTTTCCTGGAGTAAGTTTTCAAGAGGAGGACTTCCTTTTCGGAGATGATCGACCCAGATCGAGGTATCTACTAAGGTCATCGTTTAGCAGCCGATCGGCGTCGTGGTGGCAGCTTGAGGTGTTTTTCCGATCCGCCTAGTTGGGCTTGAACATGAGGGGTTGACTCACCAGAAAGGTGAAATGTCTTTATGGTGGCAAGGTACTAATGAAAAGTTAAACAACTATATCTTGCAAGATTCTGACGGATTTTTTCAGCCTTGTGCCAGAGACGGTGTGGGTGACAAAAAAGGTATGGATTCCCGATTGAACACGTCGGGAATGACAGAATGAAGCCGAGAGTTACGGATTGAAATGTGGAAAATCTAACCCTTTTTCTTGGCCTTTTTATCGGCCCGTTTTTCCTTGGCGGATTTGGCAGGTTGTTTTTTGGTTTCTTTGCGTGAGTCTTGGCCTTTTGCCATGAGTGCTACTCCTTTTGGGTGAATGTGTTTCTGTGATTGTGTTGTGGTACCAAGTGGCTCATTATTTTGCAAGGCTATGACTCAATGTGCCGACGCTCGCCAGCACATTTTTTTCGCATCATTGGCGAGCAGGTGTGAGTGGCGCGTTTCGATTAGGGTGGGAACATGGTGCGTTTTGCCTTGGGTGCTGTTGGGCGTTGATGGGTTTGCTCTTTGTCGGAGGCGTGATGAACCTGCTATGGATCGCTGGGATTGCAGTTTTTGTGTTCCTCGAAAAGGTGTTGCCATTTGGAGTGTGGAGTGGGCGATTCGCTGGTGGAGGAATGCTGGTGATGGAGCTGGTCGTGCTTGCCTCGTAACCGATGGGGAGGAATTATTCGTCTGCCCCATGTGTTCCGTGTGATGGTGAATTTTTCATTCCTTTCAAAAGTATAAAGTTCTTAAATTCCTCTCCGGATACCTCATAAGGATTCTCGATTCCAGCAATTACCCTGTGTAGGGTAATGCTGGTGTGTGAAAATCGATCTTGCTCTTGGGTCAGGGTAAAGAGTTTCCCCTTGGTGTAGATATATTCTTTGGGTGCGAACCCAAACCTCACGAGAATATAGTACTCGCCAGGGGCAAGATGGATTTTCTTTTTTCGGTCAAGGGGGACCTTCATGACAGCTCTGGTGGGACCCACGATTTTGATTACCGCGAATTGGCCTGAATCGTTTTGAATCGTCAGTGTATTTGACGGTTTTTTCGCTTGGCTGTGACTAACGAGGCATGCGGTACTCCACAGAATCAAGATGAGTATCGGGACGTACCTTTTGGTAACCCTAGAAACGGCAGTTGGGCGCCCAACTGCCGTTTCTAGGGTAAGCAGCCCTGTCGATTTCTGTTGCATTTTTTGAAATGTTTTCGATGTCATTTTTTTCTTTAGGTGGGTGGCACAAGTGGCCCGGCCCATTGTCCTTTGACTCGTTGCACATCTACTAAATTGTTGGGTGGTCCGAGATCAGCCATGAGTTTGGTATCGATCCGCCCATGACTCACCAAAAGGAGTTGCGGCTCCGCAACGCCCGGCGGTTTGAACCAGTACCATCCTGGACAATCAGGAATCGCCTCACTCCAATTCGGAATCATATGGCGCAGCTCCCGCTCGAGTGTGGCTTGCACCTGCTTGGCATCATGGTTGCCCATGATCGAGCGGAGCGCATCGTAGAGGGCTTCGGCATGGGCTCGTAACGTCATCGTGTTTCGTCATCCTTTTTTACACCGCATTGGTCCTCGATCGGGGTAACCCCCAGGACATGATACCTCATTCCGCATAGCGTTGCCTGAGTTTGAGTGGTGGTATCCGACGACGACGGATTTTCGTATTGAGCATTTCTACAAAGACCGAAAAGGCCATGGCGAAATAGACATAGCCTTTCGGGATATGGAAGTGCATCCCTTCGCCAATGCGCATGACTCCTACCAGTAACAAAAAGCTCAGCGCGAGCATTTTGATGGTTGGATGTTGGGAAGTTGTTACCAATTCATTTTTTTAATTTTTCAGCAGACCCCCACTTTAAGCGTCATCCATCAGTTTTGCTACGGTCGTGGGCTGTACATAATGATGGCGACCCCGCCAAGGCAAAGTAACGCTCCGACCACATCGAATCGATCGGGGCGGGTCCCATCGAGTGCCCATCCCCACAGTAGGGACAGGACGATAAACATGCCGCCATATGCCGCATAGACTCGTCCAAAGTGTGCCTGTTGAAATGTGGGAATGACTCCGTAGGTCATCAGTAAGAGGCCGCCGAGCATGCCGATGCCAACGGGTTTTCCTTCGCGAATCCATTGCCACACTAAATAGCCGCCGCCAATCTCGCACAGCCCGGCTAAGACAAACAGTCCAAGTGAAACGGGAATAGTCATATCTGTTTCCTCCCCACAATAAATGTCACGAGCTTGGTATTATGAAGTTGGCCCTTCTTCTTGTCTATGTGTCGGGTCGACACACATGGAAATTTTTCTTGAATGCATATGTTCAAGAGGATAGGATGCGCGAACTTTCAACAGGGAAGATCCCATTGTCATTGGTGCCCAGGGAGTGAGCGGTGAAGGGGTAAGGCTTGTGGCATCATGCGGCTGGTTAGAGGAGTGACAAATATGCATCAGTTTTCGGTGAGAAAAATGAATTTTGTCCCTCTAGGGTTTGTGCTCGTCATGGTTTTGGTCGGCTGTCAAACCGCGTATTACGGGGCGATGGAAAAGTTGGGATACCACAAGCGAGACCTCTTGGTGTCTGATGTGCAAAAAGCGCGGGATGCACAGGAAGAAGCCAAAGAACAATTTCAAACGGCGTTTGAACAATTCTCCACGGTGTTAAATTTCAAAGGTGGGGCGTTGCAGGACACATACGAGAAGTTGAATGCTGAGTATGAACGCAGCGAGAGCAAAGCGCAGGCTGTTCATGACCGCATTGCCTCCGTTGAGGATGTCTCTGAAGCATTGTTCAATGAATGGGAAATTGAATTGGGGCAGTATTCCAATAAGAATCTTCGCCGTGTCAGTCAACAAAGGTTGGACCAAACACGCAAGCAATATTCCCAGTTGATTAGGGCCATGAAACGGGCAGAAAAGAAGATGGGTCCTGTAATCGCCGCGTTCAAAGATCAAGTGCTCTTTCTCAAACACAACTTGAATGCGCAAGCCATTGCCTCGTTAAAACAAGAGTTAGTGTCCGTGGAGAATGACATTGCTTCCCTTATCAAGGACATGGAAGCTTCCATCAAAGAAGCTGATTCGTTTCTCCACGCAATGGGTCAGGACAAAGGGTAGAGCGTTTTCTCCCACCTAAAATGATTGAACGATCGGTTCCTCCACTGCAGAATCAATTCGCCTCATTCCTGGAAATTCTAAACACCGGGAGACATTTTCTACTGTACCTCTGTACTCCAATTTAAGATCGTCCCGGTTTCTCCTGAAGAGAAGGGAATTCCTGAGGGCAGAAGCATGAGGGTGGATTTCTGTACAATCCTCAACACGTCGGATCCTCCTGTCATGGTCCCACACTCACCCGCACCGCCCCCTCCGTGGATTTTCTGATAGGGTCATATGGCCATCTCTCAGAAGAATAAATGTGCCCCTTGTAGATTGACTCTTCCAGAAAAAAGGTAGAGTATAAATCTTCGTTTTGTGTTGCACCATTTATAACCATCAGGATAGGGCCGTTACTTCCCCCGGTGATTCATGAGATGGGGAGACCTTATGGATGAGGCCTTCACATAGGGAATGGGTAACGAATGGTTACAACGCTCGTTCTTGGTGTGTCTGTGTTCTCCAGCTTCTGGCCGCGGGGTTGGCCTTGCTTATCAAGGTCACGGGGAACGGTTTAGCCTGGATGCTCCTGGCCTTGTCATTATCACCTGTCATCATCAACTCGAATCTCAAATTTTCTCATTGTTCACCTTGGGGCTCGCGCAAAAATAACTTCCTAATGTTTGGGCGTCGGTCTATCCCGTCTGGCGGCGTTGCTCGTCCTTTCCATACCGAGGAGTATGCGCAGTCCTCGCGCTTTGCCAGACGGGCGCCTCAACATCCCAGCATAAGAAGTTTTTCTTACGCGAACCCTTAGGCTCTTCACTGTTGGAAATAAGCAGTCCAGGGCCAGGATTGATAGTAGGGAACGATGGAAGTCGGGTGGTAAAAAATCTTCCTTGGCTTCGTCACTGAGTACGGGTTGCTCGTCTATCGAGGGATTGTAAAGGGTAACCGCTCATACAAGACACAGGGAGATTTTCTGAACGAAAAATCCCAAGAATGAAAGAGACTGGAGTAGTCACTACTCCAAAAACTGATAAAAAATTGAAAGCCCGATTCCCCGCATAGCGGCAAAACCTAATTCAGAATCTTCATAACGAAAGGGAGGGGTCCGATGAAAAGTACCTCCAAAACTAAAGTCCAGCTTCTTGAGGAATTATCAGGCCTCCGTTCGCGTGTGGCCGAGCTGGAGAAACGCCACGATAAGGGAAATGGTAAGAAGGTCAATCCTGCGGTTGCAAGGGTAGACCGTACCCGATTGGGGGACAAGAAAAAGGCAACAGCTGGGCGTGTGCGAGGAAATAAATATCCGCCATCTGGCAAAACCAGAGTCGAAGAGGCCATCCAGGAAACGGAGGCGCAATTTCGGGTAGCGTTGGAAGATGGAACGGTGCCCATGGCCACTCTCAACCCCGACCTTCAACTCGTCGAAGTAAATCGCGCCTTCTGTGACCTGCTTGGGTATGCCAAGCAGGAGCTCAAGGGGCGCATAATCAAGGATATTATCCACCCTGATGATGTCGAACAATCGGTGGACCTGACCACCCGAGTGTTCAACAGTGGACTTCCAAGCTTTCAATTTGAAAACCGATTCCTCACCAAATCCCACACCATCATATGGTGCAACGTCGCTGCCACCGCGGTCTGTGATAGGGAAGGGAAGCCAACCTATTTATTTGTGACTATAGAGAATATCACCGAACGCAAGCAGGCAGAAATCGCGCTTGGAGAAAAAAAGAAGGAATATGAACAACTTGTCAACTCTGGGAAGGGAATTGTCTGGGAAGCTGATTTATCGACATTTCAATTTACATTGGTCAGCCAAGAGGCTGAACGATTGCTCGGCTACCCTTGTAAACGCTGGATCGAGGAGCCCACCTTCTGGCGGGATCATATTCATCCTGAGGATAGGGACTGGGCTATAGAATATTGTATAAAAAACTCAGCCCAGAAGGATTATTACGAGTTTGAATATCGCATGATTGCCGCAAATGGGGATGTGGTATGGCTTCGGGATCTGGTTACGGTTGTAAGGGATAAAGGGAAACGAATTAAGCTGCAAGGGGTCATGGTAGATATCTCGGAACTCAAACAAGCCGAGAGCTCACTAGCCGGGCAGAAGGCTATCCTTGAACAAATCGCTTTGAGCACTCCCCTTTCTGAGATACTCACCTCCTTGTGCCACACGATCGAAGCTCAATTGGACGGACTGTTCTGTTCAATCCTGCTTCTTGAAGGTGACAAGCTTCGGCATGGGGCAGCACCTAGCCTACCCGATGCCTACAATCAGGCTATAGATGGAATGACGATTGGACCCACCGCGGGTTCCTGTGGAACAGCCGCCTTTCGGAAGGAGCAGGTCGTCGTCACTGATATCGCAACTGACCCACTTTGTGAACCATACAAGGAGTTACTCCTCACTCATGGGTTACGAGCTTGTTGGTCAACTCCAATTCGCTCTTCCGAAGGGATCGTATTGGGCACCTTTGCCATGTACTACACCCAACCGCGATTCCCCGATTCGAAAGAACAGGAACTTGTGAGGATGTCGACGTATTTGGCCGGCATTGCCATTGAACGGAGGCGGTCAGAGGAAGCACTGAAAGCCCGTGCACACCAACAAGCGTTGGTGGCGGAGTTAGGGCAATCGGCCTTAACCGGGCTCGACCTACCTACCCTGATGCACAATGCCGTCTCCCTGATCGCGCAAACGCTAGAGGTTGAGTACTGTAAAGTCCTAGAGCTTTTACCAGATGGTGAAGAATTGATTCTTCGTGCTGTTTTCGGCTGTCCCGCCGACGCGGTGAACCATATCACGGTGGGGGCTGGGTTAGATTCACAGGCCGGCTATACCTTGGTGTCCGATAAACCCGTGATTGTGGACGATCTCCGCACTGAAACACGATTCAGCGGCCCTCCATTACTCCATCAACTGGGAGTCATCAGTGGAGTGAGTGTGATTATCTCTGGAAAGCCACACCACTACGGTGTCTTGGGGGTTCATTCCACACAACTTCGGAGATTTACTCGTGATGACATTCACTTTGTGCAAGCCGTGGCCAATGTGGTGGCCTTGGCCATTGAGCGAAAACGAATGGAGGAAGCCCTGCGGATAAGTGAACAAGCCATTCGAGAGCTCTATGAAATCACCTCGGCGCCAGAAACATCCTTTGAGAGTCGGGTGCGTGCTCTACTGGAACTGGGATGCCAACGGTTTAACCTTCCCATTGGGCTGGTCACACGCCGTGAAGGTGATCATTTCGAAATGATGTTTATCCGAACCGGGGAAATGGTTGAAGATTTCGTGAGCGAAGGCAGTCGAATACCTATGTGTGATTTGTACTGTGGGGCTGCCTTGGAGGCGGAGGAACCGATCTGTTTTGGCCACGCGAGCACATCGGACTGGGCCACTCATCGGGGATTTGCCACTACCGGTCTGGAGGCATATCTAGGAACCAAAATCGTAGTCAGCGGGGACAAATATGGAACACTTTGTTTTGCCGGTCCTGAGCCCTTTCGAGGGACATTTACGGAAGGGGACAAGGATTTTTTACAACTGATGGCGCATTGGATTGAAGGAGAAATTGAACGGCAGCAAGCGGAGGATACCCTCAAAGAGCGTTCACAATTGGCAGGTTTTGATGCCAGAATAAGTTATACCCTGACACAGGGCGAGAACCTCAATCAAATCCTTCATGGTTGCACCGAGATTATGGTCAGCGATTTGGGTGCAGCATTTGCCAGAATATGGACCCTCAATACGCAAGACCAAATTTTGGAATTGCAAGCCAGTTCCGGTTTATACACGCACCTGGACGGTCCACACAGCCAAATACCCGTCGGGCAATTCAAAATCGGAATGATCGCTTCGGAGTGCAGACCCCATTTAACCAACACCGTGATTGGAGATCCTCGAGTACCGGAGCAAGAATGGGCCAACCGGGAAGGTATGGTCGCCTTTGCCGGGTATCCGCTACTCGTTGACGGTCGAGTCATTGGTGTGATGGCGATGTTTGCTCGCCACCCTCTCACGGAGTTTACTTTGCAAATGCTCGAATCTGTTGCCGATCGAATTGCTATGGGTATTGAACGAAAGCGCACAGAGAAGGCCCTGAAAGCCCAACAGGTGTTTTTACGGCAAGTCATTGACATCAACCCCAACTTCGTGTTTGCCAAGAATCGAGAAGGACGCTTTACGTTGGTCAACCAAGCGGTGGCTGATGTCTACGGGACGACTGTAGAAGACCTTCTTGGCAAAACCGACTCGGACTTCAATTCCAACGTCGAGGAGGTGGAGGTCTTTCGGCGAATAGACCTCGAGGTCATGGATTCCAAACAAGAACGATTCATTGCTGAGGAGACTATCACGGATGCAGCCGGGCAGATCCATTGGCTACAGACGGTCAAGCGCCCTCTATTTAACGATGAGGGAGTGGTCGATCAGGTGTTGGGTGTGGCTACGGATATCACCGCACGCAAACAGGCGGAGGACACCCTTCGCGCTATTGTCGAAGGGACAGCAGCCGTGACCAGCGTTGACTTTTTCCACTCACTCCTTCGGCATCTGACAGTGGCCCTCGGCGCTCCCTATGCCTTCATCGCTGAGTGTGTGGATGCGACAAATACAAGAGTCCGAACCCTGGCGTTTCTGAACAGGGGTACTTTTATTGAGAATGTCGAGTATGCCTTAGAGGGGACGCCGTGCGAAGAGGTGATCGCAGGGAAGGTCTGTTACCACCCCCAAGATATTCAGCGTCTTTTTCCTCGAGATACGGATCTTGTTGACCTAGACGTCCAGAGTTACTTCGGGCTTCCCCTTCAGGACTCCTCGGGCAAGGTCATTGGCCACTTAGTCATTATGAGCCAACAATCAGTCACGTTTGATGCGCAAACGGAATCCCTGCTAAGAATTTTCGCAGCCCGAGCCGGAGCCGAACTCGAGCGCATTCAGGCGGAGGAGGCGTTGCGGGAGAGCGAGGAACACTTGCGGTTGGTGACAGACAACTCGCCGGTGGGCATCGCGCATTGTGATCAGACACAGCGCTACAAATTCGTGAACCAGCACTTTGCGGAGATGTTTGGACGGCAGAAGTCTGACATTGTCGGCATGTCCCCGCGTGAGCTCCTCGGCGAGGACGTGTATGCCTATGCCAGTCCTTACCTGGAGGCTGTGCTGGCAGGGCAATATCCCGAATATGACTTTGTGTTGCCGGCAACATCGCGCGGGCAGCGCACGGTCCATATCCGCTATGCGCCCGAGCGCGATACATCCGGCCAGGTCGTCGGGTACGTCGCCTCCCTCACTGACATCACCGAGCGCAAGCAGACGGAAGCAGACCTGAAGGCTAGTGAGGAACGGTATGCCATGGTCATGGGTGCCATCAACGACGGCATCTTGGACTGGGAGGTTGCCACCGAGACGGTGTATTATTCGCCCGCGTGGAAAAAGCAGCTAGGCTATGAAGACCATGAAGTGCAGAATGTCTATGAGGAATGGACGAGCCGGATTCATCCGGAGGACTATGACCGGGTTATGGCCGCGCTCAAAGATCATTTTGGCTGGAATCGGTCCTATGAGTTGGAGTATCGCCTTCGGCATAAGGATGGAAGCTATGTGTGGATTCTTACGCGGGGGGCCTGTATCCGGGACGAACAGGGCCGACCCACCCGGATGTTCGGGTCGAATTCGGATGTGACCCAACGCCGGCAGGCCGAGGAACAAGTACGGCACGCCGAGGTGCAGCTACGGCACTCGCAGAAGATGAATGCCCTCGGCACCCTGGCGGGGGGGATTGCGCACGACTTCAACAACATCCTGGCGGCCCTCATGGGGTACACCGAACTGATCCTCAACAAGGTTCCCTATGAGAAGACCGTGCAGGGGTATTTAACCGAAGTGCTCAAGGCTGGGTCACGCGCCAAGGAGTTGGTGCAACAGATTCTGACCTTCAGTCGCCAAACGGAGGGGCAGAAAAAGCCGTTACATTTTCAGGAGGTCATCCAGGAAGTCCTCATGCTCATCCGGGCTACGCTGCCGAGCACCATTAAAATCCAGGTGCAACTGTCTGCGTCCTCGGATCTGGTGCAGGCCGATGCCACCCAAATACACCAAGTGCTCATGAACCTCTGTACCAATGCAGAATATGCGATGCGCGACCGGGGCGGGGTTTTGTCCCTCCGGCTGGAGACAGTGGAGGAGGATGCGGCTGACGGGCTGATGCCACACCTGGAATTCATCCCCGGACCGCATCTCCTCCTGACCGTGCAGGATACGGGCCACGGCATGGCCCCCCAAGTTCTGGACCGGATCTTTGACCCGTTCTTCACCACGAAGAAGCCCGGGGAAGGGACGGGGATGGGGCTTGCGGTCGTTCACGGGATCATTGCCGATCATCAGGGCCGCATTACCGTGACGAGCATTCCGGGAGAGGGGACCATCGTGTCGATTGTTTTTCCCCTGCTTGCTGCCGCTTCTACTGATACTTCTACTGATACTGATACTGATACTGTTGAGGCCGAGGCAGAACTCCCTTCGGCCGCGTCACTCCATCCGGGGCAGGGGCGAGTGTTGTTGGTGGATGACGAAGCCCCGCTCGTGGCATTGGGGAAGGAGGTGTTAGAAGAGTTGGGCTACGAGGTGACGCCGCACACCAGCAGTCTGGAGGCCCTAGAGGCGTTTCGGGCGGCCCCCAGCCGCTATGACGTCGTGATTACCGATCAGACCATGCCCAACCTGTCTGGCGAAGCCCTTGCTCGTGAAATCCTGCGGATTCGGCCAGACATCCCCATTGTTCTCTGTACGGGCTTTAGCCAAACGATGACGGAGGAGAAAGCCCGGGAGTTGGGGATTCGAAAATTTCTGATGAAACCGATTCTCCGTCATGATCTTGTCCTTGTGCTCCAGGAAGTACTAGCGAAGGTGGAAATCAAAGATTGACGGTGTGACGCTTGACGAAGATTGTGGTCGTGATCGATCAAAGAAGAAGATTCATCTTACTCAGCTAGGGGAAAGAGAAGTGTGACAATACAAAAGGCCATGAGGGGACTCTCTAAGGACCTGCGAGAAAATAACTTGAACAATCTCGCATCCCATCTTCGGGCCATCTTGGAACGGGCCTCAATCGAAACACCCTCACCATCGCTGTGCTATGCCTCGAGTTTTTCTCAATCGTTCCGTCCAAATCCGACCCAAATCTTGGCGCGATATTGATCAAGTTATTTTCTCGCAGGCCCTTAAGATAATCGTTCTTTAACCGATAGACTGTGACGCTGGAATTCACATAATACGTCAAGAGCGAAACTGCTAAATTTGACACAACCCTGGTTCTGCTGTATCTATAGAAATTATTGTTGGCTGAAACGGTCCGGCTGCTAACAAGGCAAGATGAAACTCGGACCCGCGATCGTATCGCGACCAGATCCTGCTCGGAGCGGACTCCCTCCTGATTCTGCCTCGTTTGGTTTTCTGAACACGTACACATACGATCCCACTAACAGAATGTCAGCACCTCCTCTCCTTGTGAAACAGGGAGCGGGATTCATGGGCGTCATGAAAATGCTCAGGGGTTCCTGTGCGAAATGCACTGGTGTGTCGAGTCTGTCGGTTTCCCAAGAGACCGCCAACGGTATTCTGCTGGTTTAATCTTTTCTTGGGATTAAGGAAATACCTCAATGTCTCAATCCGTTTCTCAGTCGTTCGATGCTCTTGGTGTGTCTGCCCCCTTATTGCAATCACTGACCAAGTCGGGCTTGCTTGAGCCCACCCCCATTCAAATTAAAGCCATTCCCGCTGCTTTGGAAGGGCGCGATGTGCTGGGCTGTGCCCAAACCGGTACCGGAAAAACCTTGGCGTTTGTCATCCCGATGATTGAACGCCTTTCTGCTGGATCCAAGGGCCGTCCGCGCGGACTGGTCTTGGCCCCTACCCGTGAGTTGGCCTTTCAAATTCAAGAGGTGATTGAAACACTTGGGCGCTCGCGTCGAATTTTTGCTACGACGATTGTGGGTGGGAGTGATATGCAGGCTCAGATCCGAGGATTGCGACAACGCCCCGATATTTTGGTGGCCACGCCCGGGCGGTTGTTAGACCACATGTGGCAAGGGACCATTTCGTTAGCGCAGTTGGAAATTGTGGTATTGGACGAAGCGGATCGGATGTTGGATATGGGCTTTGCACCGCAGTTGAATCAAATCCTGGATGCTTTGCCGGAAGAACGACAAACGATGCTTTTTTCCGCAACCCTACCAAGTGATCTAGGTGATTTGGCTCGCATATCCTTAAAAGATCCCGTACGCGCCATGGTCGACAAGCCCGCGACGCCTGCTGGAGGGATTACCCACATGCTGCATCATACAACTTCGTCAGATAAAACGCAGTTGTTGCTTTCGCTTCTTCAGGATAAACAGGAGTCCGTGCTCGTGTTTACTCGGACGAAGCACCGGGCTGATCGGTTGGGAGAAACCTTGGATCGAGGAGGTCATCGGGTCGCGGTACTCCATGGAGGACGTCGTCTGACTCAGCGACGAGCCGCGCTTGAAGGATTTCGTCGTGGACAGTTTCGGATTTTGGTTGCAACGGATATTGCAGCTCGGGGACTGGATATCGCAAATATTGGTCATGTCATTAACTATGATCTGCCCACTGTACCGGAAGACTATGTCCATCGTATTGGCCGAACCGCGAGGATGAAGGCTATCGGGTCCGCCACGAGTTTTGTCACGTTGGAAGATTCTCGATCGCTGCAAGCCATTGAACGACTGCTTGGTCATGCGGTTCCCTGTGCACCAGGAAGCCTGCCTCCGTCTCGTCAACGGCCGAACAGAGACACTCCGCGATCACGACCGGTTGGGGGGCGACCAGGCCCGAGACCCGCAGGAACACCTGCTCGGCAGCGTTCCTTGAATGGGTCTTCGCGGCCTCAATCGGGTGATAGTCCCAATGGCAATCGCTTAGAAAGGCCTACAGAACGGCCCGGAAATTTTAAGCCGAATCGACCACGCCGACCTTCCCGTCCTTCTTCCCCAAGCCGATAAAATTTTGTCTTGTGAAAGGCTTGTCCTGAGTAATATCGAAGAATAAGCCCTTGGAAAAATTCCCCCTTCCCTCTTTGTCAAAAGGGGAAGAGGGAATCTCGCATTCTATTTCTTTCTGAATACTAGGCTTATGTGCGGATTCCTTTTTCTGGATTCAGGAGTTAAATGCCGAGGTAGTTTTAAGATGGGTGTTTTGCGAACGACGTGCCCTGAACGACG
>SMVA01031152.1_pt1 | contig 12744 bp, 9 predicted proteins | sample 2456451 | NCBI WGS metagenome assembly SMVA01 (sample SAMN11095933, study PRJNA526329) | marine sediment metagenome | biome: Marine sediment; feature: Surficial sediment; material: Deep marine sediment; isolation source: Hadal surficial sediment | place: Pacific Ocean | collected 2014-05 | depth 0-1...
ATGGCAGCGAGTCGAATAATTACCTTGGGTTTAATGCTCAATCGATTACTTTCGGGACCAGGTACAAACCGGCTTCCGTGTTTGGTGAGTTTTCCTGTAACTCATCACGTCGGTCAGTTTCGTTAACCTCATCCGGACGTAAACGTTGCACGCTATCCAGTGGGTGAGATAGTGGCTCCACATTCTGCGTATCAACTGCCTGCATTTTATCTATAAGGGCCAGGATTTCGGAGATTCTGCTGGCCACTTCGTCGGCTTCACTGTCGCTAACGTGGAGGCGAGCCAGCTGGGCAATTTTTTCAACTTCAGATTTATCCAGTGCCATTTATATTCTCCAGAATTTTTCCAGCGGATGCGTTTACATCTGTATTGTTGCAGTAAATCAAATAAATAGTTGTTGGCTCTTGCTCAAAGTCCTGGCCATTGTTAGAGTGCGTAACTGTCACAAAGGGCGAGATTATACTGGAATTTCACAGGTTTAGACCAAAAATTTTGCGAATACCATGTTCTCTCCGATGATAGAAACAGGGCAACAGTTCTAGGAGACTCCTGCTAACTCGCAACCGGTCTTAATCCAATCTATACAAAAGCTTATCGTCATGAAATACCTATTAAAATAGAGGCGATTTCAGCTAAATGATTAAGCTGACATGCCGTAGATATAAAGATGCATGCTAAGGTTGCTATCCTAATTTTAAGGAATTCAAATATCGATGTTTAAGAAAATCAGGGGAATGTTCTCCAATGATCTGGCTATAGATTTAGGCACCGCCAATACGCTTATTTATGTTCGCGACGAAGGTATCGTGCTCAATGAGCCTTCAGTTGTCGCTATTCGTACCCACAATGGCCAAAAAACTGTAACCGCTGTCGGCGCTGACGCCAAACGAATGCTGGGAAGAACGCCGGGTAACATTACCGCGATTCGTCCTTTAAAAGATGGCGTGATAGCTGACTTTCAAGTTACTGAAAAAATGCTGCAGCATTTCATCAATAAGGTACATGAAAACAGTTTTTTCCCACCCAGTCCTCGAGTGCTGGTTTGTGTTCCGTGCAAGTCAACCCAGGTTGAGCGTCGGGCGATCCGTGAATCGGTAATGAGTGCCGGTGCTCGCGATGTACGCCTGATTGAAGAACCCATGGCGGCAGCAATTGGTGCCGGACTACCGGTAGAGCAGGCCAGCGGTTCCATGGTAGTGGATATAGGTGGTGGTACAACTGAGATTGCTATCATTTCACTGAATGGGGTTGTTTATTCTGAGTCTGTGCGGGTCGGTGGCGATCGCTTTGATGAAGCGATTATCACCCACGTAAGGCGTAATTATGGCAGCTTGATTGGTGACGCCACCGCGGAGAGAATAAAGCAAGAAATCGGTTGTGCCCATGCTGGAGTAGGCAATGAAGTACGGGAAATTGATGTCAAAGGTCGAAACCTGGCAGAAGGGGTGCCGCGCGGATTTACCCTTAACAGCGACGAAATTCTGGAAGCTTTTCAGGAAACTCTATCGGCAATTGTGCAAGCCGTTAAAAGCGCACTGGAACAATCACCTCCTGAATTGGCATCTGATATAGCCGAAAGTGGTTTGGTGCTGACCGGAGGCGGGGCATTACTGCGAGAATTCGACAAACTGGTGTCTGAAGAAACTGGGCTACCAGTCATCGTTGCAGACGACCCGTTAACCTGTGTTGCACGCGGCGGGGGTAAAGCTATGGAGTTGATGGATTCCAAAGATATCGACATGCTGACATGGGAATAACAAATAGGAGATAAGAACACGCTGCGTTTATAGCTTGCCAAAAGAACAAGTCGGTGTGAATTCTTATTCTGAACTAGTTTCTATGACCCCAATTTGAACATGAGGCGCTACGGCCATCGATAAAACACTCTTTATCAAAGGCGTTTCTCTAGAGTACCGAGCCATTGCTTTTGTACTCCTATCCGTATGTCTGATGTTTGCAGACAACCGTTTTGGTTATCTGGACAAGGTACGTTTTGGACTGGGCTTCATCACCGCGCCGGTCTATTGGGTCGCTGATACACCAGCGCGCATCTCATTCTGGATTGACGACGTGTTTGTTTCACGTGCGGATCTGATTGGCGAAAATGAATCTTTGCGTGAAGAGTTATTATTATCACAGCGTCAATTACAATTGCTGGAGAGCTTGGCGTCGGAAAATAATCGACTGCGAGCATTACAGGATTCTTCCGCGTCCATTAAGGGAGAAGTGCTTCCTGCAGAGATCATCAACATATCACCTGACCCTTTTTCCAAACGTATTCTTATTAATAAAGGTGCCAGAGATGGAGTCTTTGTCGGCCAGGCATTGCTGGATGCTAATGGTCTGATGGGACAGGTTGAAGAAGTACTTCCGTTTACCAGCTGGGTGTTACTGATTACGGATTCACATCATGTCACACCAGTTCAAGTAAATCGTAACGGTGAACGGGCCTTAGCCAGGGGTAGCCGGACCACCACTTCAGAGCTGGAGCTGGAATTTGTTACTCAGACTCAGGATATAATTGCCGGCGATTTACTGGTCAGTTCTGGAATGGGTCAGGTATATCCCAAAGACTACCCGGTGGCAATTGTAATGAGTGTCTTTGTCGATCCGGGACAACCCTATGTTCGGATCAGGGCAAACCCCGTTGCTCAAATTGATAGCACGCGTAATGTGATGCTGGTGTTTGATGACCCCGAAGAAGAAATTTCCAGTCAACCCGTGCTGAACCTGAATGCGCAAGGTGATGGAAATGTAAGCACAGAGAATGCACCGGTAGTACTCGATGTTCAGCCTGAGGTAACTGACCCGGCTGAAGTCGAACCCCAGACCTACGATGCAACAGACCAGGACCGGGTATCGCCGCCGGTTGAGCCACAACAATCTGACACTGACCCCGGTATTACTCAACGGTAACTATTGATGCAACCACGAGCGCAAGGATATTGGGTCATTCTTCTGACTTTTTTTATCGCCTATTTATTGGCTATTGTGCCTTTTCCAGAATGGGCTATGAGTTACCGACCTGAATGGGTGCCATTGGTTCTCATCTATTGGGTAATGGCTTTACCCTATCGGATCGGAATTGGTAGTGCCTGGGTAGTGGGCTTGATTCTAGATATCCTTGAAGGATCAATACTCGGACTTAATGCCCTTGCATTGGTGGCCCTGGCCTATATAACCCTCAGCCTGCATAGACGTTTACGGATGTTCTCCACCTTTCAGCAAAGTGGCCTGATCATCGCCCTGGTCGGATTAAACCTGATGATTTGTCATTGGTTGCAACTGGCTACTAGTCAAACCGTTTCCTCCAATTTGCTGTTTCTCTCAGCCGCTATTACCAGTGCTTTTATGTGGCCTTTTTTGTTTTCGATATTGCGTCAATTACGCCGCAGTTTTCGCGTAAAATAGCTGTGTTACGAGATTAAAGCCCGGTTCTGGAATTCATGTCGACCAATCACTCAGCAATAACTTCCCCGCCGGGGGAAATACTTCTGGCTTCCAGGTCACCTCAACGGCAGGCGCTTTTGCGTCAGATAGGTGTGCAATTCCGCTGTGTCGACCATACTATTGATGAGATACCCCTGGAGGGGGAAATCCCCGATGTTTTTGTCATTCGTATGGCTCAGGAGAAAATTCGTAATGTACAAGAAGGAGTACTTTTCGATCGTCAGCCGGTTATTCTTGGCGCCGATACTATTGTGGTGTGTGATCAACAGATCATGGGGAAACCGCGGAATCGCGAAGATGCCCTGGGTATGTTGCGCGCGCTTTCAGGTAGGGAACATCAAGTCTTTTCCGCCATTGCCATTGCCCGCGGCCCGGACTTAGCCGTATTGCGGTCTGAAACAATTGTCGAGTTCAGTGAAATTGAAGAAGAACAAATTAGACAATACTGGGAAACCGGTGAGCCCAAGGATAAAGCCGGCGCTTACGCGATCCAGGGTCTAGGTGGTGTTTTTGTTAAACGAATCAAAGGTTGTTATTCCGGTGTAGTTGGATTGCCGCTTTATGAGACAGCATTACTGTTGAACCGGTTCGGGATTCGCTGTTGGCAGGGGCCGGCAGAGGAACTGGGAAGAGAACAATGAGTGTAGCAGCTGGGAAAGCCTATCAACAGTGAGCGAAGAGATATAAACAGATGTAGCCCTCAAAGAAACCGCATGGCAATGTTTGATATTGATGGCCTCGCAAGTTGTAGTTGACCGCCTGCTGGGCGAGGAGTCCGGCGCCCTTGCTGATCTAGAAGAAATAATTGAAAAGACGGTCAAATTTGACGTGGAACCTATGTATACTCAAGAACAATTTGATGTAGTGTTGTTTTAATGTAATCAAACACTTGCCTAAAGTCTCAGTGGAAACAACACCCTGGTTCCATCTTAAGTTCCGGTTAAGGATATTCGGGTTATAACGTTAGTATTTGTCAGCGTAGTGGTCTTTTCATCGCAATGTCATTCTCAATAGTCAGAACTGTCGCAAAACAGCTAGTTATGGTCATTTCGATCATGCTGATCTTGTTTGCTGCTTATTTGAGCATCGGGCGCCAGTTCATGCCTGCCATTTCTAGGTACAAAGCCACTATTGAACAGCAAATCACCGAAGCGGTGGGTGTCCCTGTCACTATTGATTCGGTGACCGGCTATTTCGAGGGTTTTAATCCTGTTATCGGAATACAAGGGCTACGTATACAGGTTTTGGAGGCCGATGGGAGTCCTCAGGGTCAGGACCGCGCATTGGAATTTGACAGCGCCACAATTGTCCTTAATATGGCCCGGTCTATTTGGCAACGTCAGATAGTACTGGAAGATTTCGTCGTAGAAGGGTTGGATATCAGTGCTCAACAGACAGAAGATGGCAGCTGGCAACTATCGGGTGTAAATCTAGATACTCCCGGGGCTATCGATCTGGACACAGCCTACGAGGCAATTCAGCGAATATCCCATCTCCAACTGACAGATTTAAATATAGAGCTTCATTCACTGGTTGGCAATGTAACCCGACTGGTCAATTCAACTGCCGTAATTCAGAACTCATCAGGCAACCATTTCATTCATATCAATACTTCTCTGAATGACAGTGATGATCAGATCCTGTTGTCTGTTGAATTGAGCGGGAACAGTCTGGACCAAATTTCCGGCCTGGTGCATGCCTATTTACCTCAGGGTGATTATTCGGCGATGTTGCATAACGAAGTCATTGGTGCGGTAACCTTAGGTCGGATAGTAGGAGGTGGACACGCGTGGATCGCCATTAACCAGGGGCAGGTTGAGAGTGTTTCACTGCAAGCGGAAATAGTCAGCGTGAGTATTGCTATTAACGGTAACTCAATGCTCGACTTTGAAGACATTTCAGGTACGGCAACTTTGCAGCGGCATATTAATGAGGCTGGCTGGGAGTTTGCCGCAGATAACTTGGGGTTTAGTTTCAATGGTAGCCAATGGCGTGAGTCTGACAGTCATGTCTATTTCAATGATAACGGGCTAGTTCGAGCCAAGGCCGAGTCAGTCGACCTTGGTATTTTGCGTGAAATAATAACCGCGTCAGGGCTCGGCGGTGCGGGATTGATAGATCGGCTGGAAGATTTTCGGCCCAGGGGAAGTTTAAGAAACTTGAGTCTTGTTTACCCTCTGGAAACTGATTCAGGTATAGCACTTGAATTTGCAGCGAACCTAGACAATATGGCAGTCGATGATGCACGCGGATCGCCAGCTATGTCTGGCGTTAACGGTTATGTTGAAATAAGCCACGACTTCGACCAGCGTTTGACAGATGGATTTATCGATGTCGAGTCGGAAAACTTTACAATTCGCATTCCCGGTTATTTTCTGGATACTTGGAACTATGACTATGTAAACGGACGAATATACATTCAGTTAGATAACTTGGATAAAAGCGCGATAAAACTTTTCAGTACTATAGTTGTTGCAGAATCGCAAACAGTCGACGGTCTTGCGCAGTTTTCATCCAATATAGTCAGTTATGACGGTGAAAAAGTTGTGCAGGATTTCAGTATAGTAGCTGGCATAATGCGTGCAGACGGTAGTAAAAAAACCAAGTATCTACCTACTGGTCCCAGTATTAAGTCAGGATTGAAAGGCACCATGGAGTGGTTGGATGGAGCCTTGGACGACGCAGCAGTTTATAGCAGCGGTGTAATTTTCCAGGGCTCTCTGTTACCTGGTTCTCAACCTGAAGAAAAGAATTTTCAGGCATTCTTTGAATTTTCCCAGGGGCAAATGACCTATGTTGAAGAGTGGCCTGAGCTAACTGATGTAGCTGGAACCGTTGTTATAGACAATGCCGATATCGATATTTTCGTTGAATCAGCACGAAGCGCGAATATGGACATTGTCGATTTTACCGGGCAGGTTCGCCGTGAAGAAAATGGGGATCAGTGGCTGACTATCATCGGCAATGTCAGTGGCACAACACAAAGTGGGCTAGATTTCCTTACCGTTGCGCCGATTGATAATAACCTTAGTAAGACCATTGAAGACTGGCAACCACAGGGTAATGTTAATGTGGAGCTTGAATTGAAAGTTCCGCTGAATGTTCCCTCAGCCGCGGTTGAAGTCGATGTCGCCGCGACTCTGCAAGACAACAGCCTGTTTATTCCCGAGTACCAGTTGCAATTTGATGAAGTAGTAGGAGTAATCAATTTTGATTCCATAAACGGTCTGCATGACAGTGAATTAAGGAGCAGGTTTTTCGAAAATACCGCCAACATTTCCATCTCTTCTCAGCCGGACGAATCACAAAATTTAAAGACTGACATACAGGTGAACGGAATCGTTGAAGGACGCGTACTTGCCGAATGGACCGGGCAAAGTGATTTTGTCAGAGAACTATTAATGCGCACTGAAGGTGAGTTGGAATATTCAGCACAGCTGATAGTTCAACAGAGCCAATCCGGAACGAGTACGACACAATTAACCATCAAATCGGATCTTGAAGGCCTAAGCTTATTACTACCGCAACCCTTCCAAAAGCCACAGAATCAGTCTCTGCCTCTATCACTAATCTTGGATTTTGACGAAAACGGTTTACGCATTCAGGGCGCATTGGGATCAGGATTAACCATGCGCATTGCCTTAGAAGACAACACCATAGCCCACGGCATTGTCTATGTTGGTACGGTTCCTGGTGTGGCTGATCCCTGGCTGCCAAAGACTACTCGACCAGGGTTGGAGGTCAGAGGCAATCTGGATATTTTGAATGCGAGTGAATGGTTGGACACTTTAGCGAGTACTCAGGCAAGCACAACATCTTCCCGTGATCTGAACAACTCGATATCAATGGTAACGCTTGATATAGGAATGCTTGATGTATTTGGTCAACAGTTAGGTTCGATAAACGTCGATGTGCAGAATACGGAAAATACGGACTATTGGACCATTGGGTTGATCAGTGAAGCCGTTACCGGTTCAGTTCTGGTACCTTTTGACAGTGAGGAATACATAGAAGCTTATCTGGCATTCTTACATTTGCCTGGCAACGATACCGATGAAGCAGAATCTTTGGATGAGGATCAAATTGAGGTTATTGAAGAGGAAAGGGATGCCGAAGAAGAGGAACGAATTGATATCCTCGCCCAGGTTGATCCCCGTAACCTGCCCAAGTTCAAGTTCTTCACCGGTAACTTCAGCATCGGTGAGCGGGACTTTGGACTAGGTCAGTTTACCCTTGATCCGAGCGCCGACGGTGCGGAATTTTCTGACTTAATAGTGAATTTTCGCGGCTTGCGGGCGGGAACAACCGAAACAGAGAATGATCCGCACTTCTCCTGGCACTACGATGGTAGTGATCACCGCAGTTACCTTAGCGGGTTGATTTTAGCCGATGATCTAGGCGAAATACTGGAGGCCAACGGCTACGCTGCCAGCCTTGTGAGCGATGAAGCACGCTTTGATGCCGAGCTTAACTGGCCTGGTTCGCCAGCCTTTTTTTCCGTTGATAAATTGAGTGGTGAGTTGCTATTCAGGATTGATGACGGCCGCTTTCTGCAAGGCAGCGAAAGTTCCGGTGCTCTAAAGCTGATTAGTATTATCAATTTGAGTGCCATCATGAGGCGGGCACGATTCAGTGATGATTTGTTGCGCAGCGGGCTAGCCTTTGAACAAATATCCGGAGACCTGACGCTTGATAATGGCATAGTTTCAATCAATGATAGATTAATTATTACCGGACCATCGAGTGTTTATCAATTTAGTGGAGCTGTGGATCTGGCGAATAAAACGATTGACGCGAAAATGTTTGTTACCTTACCAATCAGCGATAACATTCCGTGGATTGGTTTATTGACCGCCAATCTTCCAATAGCCATTGGTGCCTATTTGTTTGATCGTATATTCGGTGATCAGGTGGATAGCCTCACCAGTGCACAGTATTCTCTCAATGGTCCCTGGGAAGGGCTTGAGCCTGAGTTCGAGCAGGCTTTCAGCACGGCTGGCAGTGAACCATCAGCGGATGAACAGCCACAATAGTTTTGAGAATTCTGGCAAAGCCACATCGTCTTATCCCCTCACAGTTATAATTAGTACCCTCTGAATAATTCTATGGCCACTCTGGTAGTATTATTGTTCAAAGATCCTTGGCTTGGAGAACCAACAGATAATGAATCATAAAATCGCTGCGGTGCAGATGGTGAGCACGGCTGATATACACCAGAACTTGGAAGCCGCCGGCAGATTGATTAAGCATGCCGCTGAACAGGGTGCTTCGCTGGTGCTTTTACCGGAAAATTTTGCCGTGCTTGATGGTGGTCCTCTGCGGCAATACGGAGAAATCCAGGGTGACAAAGACACATTGCTACAAAAATTCCTGTCAGATCAGTCAAAAACCCATGGCATTATGCTGGTTGCTGGCACGATTCCCCTGATATCCCGACCTGTCAGTTCAGATAAAAATCAGCCAGACTTGTTACAAGACAGCAGGGTGCGGCCTTCGTGCCTGGTTTTTGACACTGAGGGTATTGTCATCGCGCGCTATGACAAAATCCATTTATTTGACGTGGTGATAGATGACAAACAGGCAGAATATTCCGAATCAAGAAGTTTTGAGCCCGGTGACGAGGTAGTTACTTTGGATACTCCCTTGGGACATCTTGGATTATCAGTTTGCTACGATCTGCGTTTTCCGGAGCTTTATCGCAAATTATTTGAAGCTGGAGCGGAAATCGTGACGGTTCCATCGGCATTTACCAGAACGACCGGCCAAGCGCATTGGGAAACTCTACTCAAAGCCAGGGCGATTGAGAATCAATGTTATGTGGTTGCAGCAAACCAGGGAGGGAAGCACAATGAAACCAGGGAAACCTATGGACACAGTATGATTATCGATCCCTGGGGAACCGTGTTGGACAGTGTGGCAGAAGGCGAAGGGGTAGCCATAGCTGAAGTCAATCTCGAGAGGTTGGCACAGATAAGAGACAACATGCCCATCGATTCCCATCGTCGTTTATAATCCCTCCTTTATTATTCTAATTGGCCCTTTGCCCCGTGAAACTGGATAAAAGCCTGATTACCAACGTGCTGGCGTTATTGTTGGTGATCGCAGGTTTAATGGTAAGTCCCCCGTATCAGCCCTATATCTTAAATACCGGCTTGTTTGCATTGTCCGGCGGCCTGACCAACTGGCTGGCAATCCATATGTTATTCGAAAAGGTGCCGGGCTTTTACGGGTCAGGCGTCATACCCCTACACTTTGAGGAATTCAAGCTGGGTATTCGTAAGCTGATCATGGACCAGTTCTTTAACAAGACCAACCTGGACCAGTTCTTTCAAAGCGCTACTGAAATCGCTGATCGGCTTGAGGTTGAGATAATCGCCAGTATCGACCGCCTTGACCTGGACCAGGTGTTTGAATCCCTGTTGGACTCAGTAATGGAGTCATCACTAGGCGGTATGCTGGGAATGGTCGGGGGTCGTAATGCCCTGAACGGTCTTCGAGACCCCTTTAAGGAAAAACTGCTTGTGTATTTCCAATCCCAGTTTGGTAAGGAGTCATTTCGTGAACATTTGCAGGATGCTGTCAGAAACTCGGTGGAGAGTGAGGCGGTACTGGGCAAACTTGAAGTGATGATTGATAGCCGTCTTGATGAAATGACGCCTCAGCTGGTAAAGGAAATTATGGAGGCAATGATAAAGGAACACCTAGGATGGCTGGTTGTATGGGGTTGCGTTATAGGAGGAGTGCTAGGCCTGACATTTACCGTAGTAATGAGCTTATGAGCAGGGTTGATGGTGATAGGAGGAGCAATGGGATTGACGGTTACAATCGTGATTAGCTTATGATTGTTGGTGTTCGGTTATAGGAGGAGTGCTAGGCCTGACAGTTACGATAGTAAGGAACTTATGAGCCGGGATGTCAGTAATCGAAAGGGTTTTAAGTCGAATGGTTACCTAAATCATGAATTCACAAATATAATCATTAGTAAAAAGTAACCTCAAGCCGGCAATTTCTACCGAACTGAACCCCAGGCGCTCTCTTTTGCAGGTGGCAAATTATTACGTAATTTGGGGTAAGTGTATCGACTGATGATTAGGAGGGTTGTGGTATTAAATTGACCATCCGTTCTATTTTTGGTTAATTTTACACATGCAATTCTTAAGGCAGACTAAACAACTTATTTGATTCGGTTCCAAGTGTGTCAGCGCCAGAGGGAAAGAACGTTTCGAGCTGTGTCACGGTTGATAAGCCATGGTGCTTCTGAATAGACTGACAAAGCCCATTGTGTTGTGATAAAAAATAAATTAATAATTTCAAATACTTATGATAATTGATAGCAACTAATAAGCTATGGTTTTTGTTAACTGGTATTTGCTCTGTCAGTCTTCTTTAACCGTTTGTCTCGATGACTGGCTGATCTCGACCAATGGTTGAAGTCTTAATCCCGACTGCTTGATTTCAAATTCTCAGTTATTCGGCGGGCCTTCTTGTAGTCTCAATTATGTGTCACCGCGACCTGATCAGAACGTTGTGAGTCAGATCACACTTACCCGTAGCTGAACTAGAAAAATGTAATCTAATTGATTCTTTACTGTCAAAACCAATTGAATTTGGTTAGTTGAGCTACTTCCGAATTGATGGCCAAGAAACCAATTAACAGCTTCGAGAAAGATCTGATTTGTAATAAGATGCCAGCCCAACATAATGAGGAGACTCTATTGGGCTTCTACCTAGCTACAGCGGGTAAGATGATTCGGTTGAGTATCTTTGTGGTACCTGACCCAAGGTTATCTTGACTCGGCATTCAATTTCAGTTCCTATTGCGGGCTCATTAGTAAGACAATGAAGGCAGCTGCTCGAAAAAGTCAGGCTGCTGTGTCACTGCCCACGGATGAGAACGTCGTGAACATTGTCACAGAATACATGAACTGAGACACCTTTTTGACGATTTCCAGCCACGATCGACTCTGATTTACCATTCAGATTAAAAATAGTTGCATTTAATACGGCATGGTTGATGTAAATAAGAAATGACTGTAATACAATAGCCGCCGTTCAAAAACGGGTGCAAGGCATTCACTGTCTGACAGTGAATGAATCTTGTTGAACAGTTAACTTTTAATTGGAATCATAGATTCCTTACGGGATTAAATATTGTTATGGCTAGACCGGTTGAATTCGAATATGACAAAGTTCTGAACAATGCAATGGAACAATTCTGGAAGGAAGGGTATGAAGCAAGCTCTGTTCAGAAGTTACTGGATTGTACGGGAATAAATCGTGGAACCTTGTACAACTCATTTGGTGACAAGGATACATTTTTCAAAAGCTGTGTTGATCATTACAACAAGGTAATAGAGAAAAACATTGGCGAATCTCTAAAGAATGATGGGTTAGGTCCCTGGGATGCTATCAGTCGCTATTTTGAGTTAGCTATAACCGACACCTCGAATAAGCACCGGGCTTTGGGGTGTTTGTTAGTAAATTCCCTGTGTGAAAGTATTAACTATGACCGTGACATTAAAAAGCTGGTGCGTAGCTCTCTGGCTACAATTCGCAAGGCGTTGGTTGCCCGTCTAAACCAGGCTAAGAAAAATGGAAAGATCAAAAAAGGCATTACAGTTGATTTCGCTGCAGATGTGTTGATGAATACTCATCATGGCCTTCGAGTTAACTCGCGGGATGGTAAAAATGCCAAGCAATTGGGCGATTTGATCAACTTCAGCATTGACTCCCTTAGGGGAAAATAGTTAATAAACAATAAGTTAGAATAAAATTTGACACTTGACTAGAATAAAGGGCCCCCCAGGGCTCTTTTTCGTATAGGGGGCTCAAACCCCCTTCTTTAAGGCGCACAAAAGCTGCTATACTCAACGACTCGAATTGCAAACAAGTATGTAGTAGCAATCGCAAGCAGCAGGAATTAATAATGAAAAAGATTTCTGGTAGGCATAAGTCTGAAGAATCCAATATTGACCTTACGCCCATGTTGGACGTGGTATTCATCTTATTGATATTCTTTGTGGTAACCGCTACGTTCCTTTCCGAGTCAGCCATTAGTGCCGCCAGTAGCGAGAGCAACGATAGTCAACAGACAGATCCAGATGACGATAATCAAAATATACTGTTTGAAATCGGACCGAATAACGAAATCATCCTGAACAAGCAGCCACGTCCGATTATTCGGACCCAGGTAAGGTCGAATATTGACCAGTTGAAGGCTGAAAATCCGTCTGCGTCGGTCATCATTATGCCGGATAAGGCATCAAATGTTGCTACGCTGGTTATGATCATGGA
>SMVA01438917.1_pt1 | contig 12743 bp, 4 predicted proteins | sample 2456451 | NCBI WGS metagenome assembly SMVA01 (sample SAMN11095933, study PRJNA526329) | marine sediment metagenome | biome: Marine sediment; feature: Surficial sediment; material: Deep marine sediment; isolation source: Hadal surficial sediment | place: Pacific Ocean | collected 2014-05 | depth 0-1...
GATAGATTGATAAATTTCCTAATATCTTCATGATCATCAACAATAAGTAGTATCGGTAGATTTTTTTGTATTTGTGTTTTTAAATTTGTTTTAGGTTCTTTATCAATTTCTGTATCATTAATTTCTCTCGTTGGTTTATAATCAATTATCGTTTCATTTTTAAATAGTGTTTTGTGAATTGGAAGAACAAGTTTAAAATGGATTATATTATTTTCTTCAATATTTACCGAAATATTGCCATTATATAATTTAACCAATTCCATGACTAATGAAAGACCTATTCCGGCTCCTTCAGATTGTTCGTCTTTTTGATAAAACCGGATAAAAATGTTTTCCAATTGTAATTCTGAAACATTATCGACGGAGTTTTTTACACTTATAAAAATTTTATCTTTTGATTTTGAAACATTAAAATAACAGCTGCCATTTTTAGAGCAATATTTAAACGCATTAGAAAGTAAATTGGTTGTAATTTTTTCAATTGCATCTTCATCATACCAAGCTTTTGAAACTTCTTTAATAGTAAACTTATAGTTTATATTTTTTTGGTTAGCCTGAAATTCAAATGAATGGGCAATGGTACTTAGAAATAGACCAAGATCTCCTTGAAAGATTTTCAGTGTTAAATTCCCTGAATCTATTTTTGCTAATTCCAACAGTTGATCTACTAACGATAATAAACGATTCGTGTTACGTTTTATCATCGAGAAATTTTGATGATCAAATTCAGAAATGTTGCCTTTTCTTAATTTTGCATCAATGGGTCCCGAAATAAGCGTGAGAGGAGTTCTAAACTCATGAGATATATCGGTATACATCTTGGATTTAAAATCATTTAATTTTTTAAATTTTTCTGCCTCTTCTTTTTTAAGTTGAAGATCCAATTTGATTTTCCATCGCCATTTTAAATATTTATAAATCAAAGTTAATAGTGATAAAAAGAACAATACAAATATGAGTTTAAAAAGATTTGTTAAATACCATGGCAAGGCGATTGAAAAGTCTAAAGTTTTTGGAGTTTCATTCCAGATTCCATCATAATTGCTGGATTTGACTTTAAATTGGTATTTCCCAGGGGGTAAATATGAATACCTCACATTATTATTGTTGTTGGCTAAAATCCAATCAGGGTCATAATTTTCAAGTTTGTATTTGTATTTAGTTTTTTCTGGAAGAGAAAATTGTAGACTTGAAAAAGTAAATGATATTGTATTTTCATTATACTTTAATTCTGTATCTCCTGTTAATAAAGTAGGTTGATCAAATACATCAAAACGTGTTATTGTTGTTTTTGGTAAAAATGGATTTTCTTTTATTTCGCTTGGACGAAACCAATAAAAACCGTCTAGACCACCAAAATAAAGGTTTTTTTTAGTATCCGAAAAATATGCTCCTGTATTAAATTCTGTTGCAAGACCGATATAATTATTATAATTTACAATCATTGGAGAATTATTGATGGAATCCTTTTGGCTAAATTTTGTAATTCCTTTATTGGAGCTTAACCATAAATTTCCTTGATCGTCAGGTAATATTGCATAAATAACGTTGTTGGCAAGACCATCTTTGGTGGTGTAATTTTTAAACTTATTGGTTTTGGGATTGAATAAATTTAGACCACCCCCTTTAGTACCAATCCACAAATTATGATGTGAATCATAGTACAATGATTTAATATAATTTGAGGATATGGAGTTTTCATTTTCTACTTTCTTGTATGGTATAAATTCATTATTTTTTTCATTGAACTTAATGATACCTGAATTTTCCGTTCCCAGCCAAAAATTATGATGTTCATCTGCAACCATCACTCTGATATTATTGCTGCCAATAGAATTTTTAATATTGTTATTCGTTTTATATTTTCTAATCTCACCTATATTTTTATCAAACAGAATCAATCCTTGGTCTCGAGTAGTCAACCAATATCTGTTTTTAGAATCTCTAAAAATGCTCCATATTGTTTTGGCCGAAAGTTTTATTTCTGAATCTTTTGAATAGTTTGTTAAATGGTAATTTTTATCCATTATTGTCAATCCACCATTTTGTGTACCTATCCAAAGATCACCTTCATCGTCAAAATTCAGACTCATTATTCTATTTGAAGTTAAAGCATGAAGTTTGGTTTCATTTTTTTTAAAAGATTGCCAAGTATTTGAAGTTGGATTGTATTTAGTTAATCCCTTACCTGATGTTCCAATCCATATATTGTTGGAATCATCGACTGTAATTGATCTTACCACATCAATACTTATATCATTGGGTACTTGATGATTTATGAAGGAGTTGAATTTTTCAAGATATTCATCATAATAGCTTAAACCTGCTCCATCTGTTCCGAGCCAAATAACGCCGGAATAGTCCTCATAGATACACAAAATATCATTATAGTGAAGAGCTTTTGGGTTATTTTTACTGGCTTTAAAATGGGTTATTTTTTCTTTTTTAAAATCAATTAAATATGCTCCTCTGCCATAAGTAGCAATCCAAAGTCTATTTTTTTTGTCAATATGTAAATCAAGAATGTTTAAATTTAAAGGTAGATCACCTAAAAAGGAGAGCTCCGATGAACGAAGTAATTTTATTTCATTTTTTTTTCTAAAATACAATCCCTTTCCAAAGGTTCCTATCCATTCTCTACCCGTTTCATCTACAGTTAAGTTACTAAAATTTAAAACAATATTCTCCTTATTTAAAGCCTTATTGTAATGGTGATTAAGGGTTTTTGTAATTTCGTTAAATTCAATGATATTTTTTTCTGTCAATAAAATAATATCGTTATTTTCCTTCTCAGTAATATGGTAAATTGTTCCATTTATTTCTTCTTGGGAAAAGATTTTTTCAACAAGATTCGAATTTGGTTTTATTTGATAGAGTCCATTTGAATAAGTTCCTATCCATAGATTAAAATTTTTATCTTGATAAATGATACTAGCATCTTTTATTTTTGAAATCGGATCAAAAGTATTGGAATGGATATTATATTTATAAGGTATTTTGTTGATGGGTATTATCCAAATATTACCTTGTCGATCAACGTAGACTTTACCTAAATTACTATAAGTAGGATTGGTAATATCTACAAATGAAAATGGATATACAGTAAATTTTTCTCCGTCGTACTTATTCAATCCATCTTGAGTAGCAATCCATAAATAACCTACACTGTCTTGAGTGACTGAAATTGCACTGTTTTGTGACAATCCTTCTTTTACAGAGAGTTGTCGGAAGGATATTTGTGTTTGTGAAAATAAATTAGGAATGTAAATGATAAAAATTAGGATGAGCCTATTTATATTAAAGTCCAATATGCTTATATGTATCTTCATTCAATTTATTATAAATCAACGATTCAAGATATTAATTTATACTATAATTCAAGAGGAAATTAACATATTTTTTACAATGACCTCAACTTAGGTTTTTATAATTGGCTTTAACCCGCATTATGCATTAGAAAATCTATTACATCTTGAAAACACTTCAAAACCTAAGGCTTCACTGCGTTTTTTAATTTAACCATAGTGGTGCTATGCTAAAATTAATAAAACACTAGTTTTTATTGTGTTTTCAAGTCTCATCACGAAGTTCTAATGCATAATCCGGGTTTAAGAATATCATTTTTTTCTCTTATATTAACCTTTGTTACTTCTGCTATGAAGTGCAAAAAAATCTTCATCTTAGAACGAAAATCTGATTTATTACTTTAATCCTCCTTCTCCGCCTTTGGCGGATTCGGCAGACTAGAAGATATGGTTTAACCCTCCAGAGGCGGGCAGGCTTGCATCTAGGCAGTTTATAAAAAAAGTCAAACGGAGTTGAATATTTGACTATAAAAAGAAAACCCTATCAAAAAATTAGTTTGATAGGGTTTTGAAATTCTTAAGGCTTAAATGCTCCTCTATGAGCCACACATCTCACAATCGTCTGGATTGTTTTGAGAAGCAATTAACATTTCCTTTAACTCTTCGGCTGTCAAAGATTCATCTTCTTTTTTCTTAGTATTGGAAATGGTGAACTGAATCGCATTTACTGCTGATTTTGTTCTTAAATAATACATACCTGTTTTTAAACCAGATTTCCAGGCATAAAAATGCATGGAGGTTAATTTTCCATAATCAGGATCTTTCATAAACAAATTCATAGATTGGGATTGGTCAACAAAATATCCTCTTTGCCGAGACATATCTATAATATCTTTCATACTCAATTCCCATACCGTTTTATACAATTCTTTTAAGTCCTGAGGAATTATATCAATATTTTGAATGGATCCGTTAGCGCGCATAATATCTTCTTTCATATTATTGTCCCATAAGCCTAACTCTACCAGATCTTCCAATAAATGTTTGTTTACAACAATAAACTCACCGGATAACACTCTACGTGTATAGATATTAGAGGTATAGGGTTCAAATGCTTCGTTATTACCTAATATTTGCGATGTAGATGCTGTTGGCATAGGAGCCACTAATAAAGAGTTTCTTATACCATTTTTCATCACTTGAGTTCGTAGCTTTTTCCAATCCCAGCGGCCACTTAAATCATCATCAGAAATATTCCACATATTAAATTGAAATTCTCCCTCACTCATGGGTGAACCTTTAAACGATGAATAAGCTCCTTTTACTTTTGCAATTTCCATTGAGGATGTTACCGCAGCAAAATAAATGGTTTCAAAAATTTCTTGATTCAATTCCTTTGCTTCATCAGAAGTAAATGGTAAACGCAGCATAATAAATGCGTCTGCCAAGCCTTGAATACCCAAGCCTATAGGCCTATGACGGAAATTAGAATTTTCAGCTTCTTTCACCGGATAATAGTTTCTGTCGATAACAGTATCCAGATTACGAGTCACTTTTTTAGTTACATCAAATAATTTTTTGTGATTGAAATATTTTTTACCATCCTTATCTTCAGTTACAAACATAGAAACTGCAATAGATGCCAAATTACACACAGCTACTTCGTCTTTGGCAGTATATTCCATGATCTCGGTACACAAGTTTGAAGAGCGGATGGTACCTAAATTCTTTTGATTAGACTTTCGATTTGCTGCATCTTTATACAACATATAAGGATTTCCGGTTTCAATTTGGGCTTCCAAAATTTTCTCCCACAATTCTCGTGCTCTAATCGTTTTTCGGCCTTTTCCTACTTTTTCATAGCCTTGATATAACTTTTCAAACTCATCACCATAAGTATCAAATAAATGGGGACATTCGTTTGGGCACATCAAGGTCCATTTTTCATCCTCCTGCACTCGTTTCATAAATAAATCCGGAATCCACAAGGCATAGAATAAATCTCTGGCGCGCATTTCCTCTTTTCCTGTGTTTTTTCTCAAATCAAGAAAATCAAACACATCAGCATGCCAAGGCTCAATGTACATCGCGAAGGAACCTTTGCGTTTTCCTCCACCCTGGTCAACATAACGAGCAGTGTCGTTATAAACTTTTAACATGGGAACAATTCCATTTGACGTGCCATTGGTTCCACGAATGTAAGAACCGGTTGCTCTTACATTGTGAATAGACAATCCAATTCCTCCGGCAGACTGTGAAATCTTTGCAGTTTGTTTCAAGGTATCATATATCCCGTCAATACTATCGTCTTGCATTTGCAATAAAAAACAAGATGACATTTGTGGTTTAGGAGTTCCTGCATTGAATAATGTTGGTGTTGCATGAGTAAAGAATTTTTTACTCATCAACTCGTAAGTTGCAATGGCTTCATCGATATCATCCAAATGAATTCCAATGGCTACACGCATCAACATATGCTGTGGACGCTCTGCAATCTGACCGTTTAATTTTAATAAATAAGAACGTTCTAATGTTTTAAACCCAAAGTAATCGTAATTAAAATCACGATTGTAAATAATTGTAGAATCCAATTTTGCAGCGTGATCCATGATCACCTTATAAGTATCGTCGGCTATTAATGGTGCTTTTTTTTCTGTACGAGGATTTACGTATGTATATAAATCGGTAACAACTTCGGAGAAGGTTTTTTTTGTATTCTTGTGTAAGTTAGATACGGCTATTCTTGCAGCAAGTTTTGCATAATCGGGATGTTGAACGGTCATAGTTGCAGCAGTTTCGGCGGCAAGATTATCTAATTCAGAAGTTGTAACTCCGTCATATAATCCTTCTATCACTCGCATGGCCACTTTTGTTGGATCAACCAATTTGTTTAGCCCGTAAGACATTTTACGAATTCTAGCTGTGATTTTGTCGAACATCACTGGTTCTTTTCTGCCGTCTCTTTTTACTACAAACATACTTTTTTAACGTTTTTTTGGTTAGCCGTTTAAAATCTGTAAATTTTAAAGTCTGGTTTTGGTTGTTTATTGTTGTCTGGTTATACTGCCAAACGGTTGGTAAATTTTGGATTTCCCTGAAATAAGGAAATAGTATATAGATCACTCTTTCATATAAAAGAGGTTTTTAAAATGGGTATTCTTAAAAATCGGCATCGAAGCTTATTCTTCCTGTTCCCCCCGAATTCACTCCTGCTTTTTGATATTCAGACACTCGTTTTTCAAAGAAATTAGTTTTTCCTTCTAAAGAAATCATTTCCATAAAATCAAATGGATTGGTTACTTTATAAACCTTTTCACATCCAAATTCAACTAACAATCTATCTGTAACAAATTCTAAATATTGTGTCATTAATTTTGAATTCATTCCAATCAAACTTACAGGTAATGATTCGGTTATAAAACCTCTTTCTATATCTAACGCATCTGTAAGAATTTTTGTAATTCTTTCTTTCGGAACTTTATTTACAATGTGATGATTATGTAAATGCACAGCAAAATCACAATGTAAACCTTCATCTCTTGAAATCAATTCGTTAGAAAATGCCAATCCAGGAAGTAATCCTCTTTTTTTCATCCAAAAAATGGAACAAAAACTTCCAGAGAAGAATATTCCTTCTACAGCTGCAAAAGCAATCAAACGCTCAGCAAAACTATCACTATCTATCCATTGAAGTGCCCAATCGGCTTTTTCTTTAATTGCTGGAAAAACATCAATAGCTCTAAACAATTCGTCTTTTTCAGCATCATTTTTTACGTAGGTATCGATTAGTAATGAATACACTTCTGAGTGGATATTTTCCATCATTATTTGAAATCCATAAAAGAATTTTGCCTCTGTATATTGAACTTCGCTAATGAAGTTTTCGGCAAGATTTTCATTCACAATCCCATCTGAAGCCGCAAAAAACGCTAAAATATGTTTGATAAAATAACGTTCGTTATCATTTAATTTATTTTCCCAATCAACAATGTCCTGGTGTAAATCAATTTCTTCGGCTGTCCAAATACTTGCTTCTTGTTTTTTATACCATTCCCATAAGTCTTGGTGTTGGATTGGAAAAATTACAAATCGATTTTTATTTTCTTGTAAAATTGGTTCTATTGGCAACATTCTAAATGTGTTTTTAAGTTGATTATGTTAAAATACAACGAGGGAATTTGTAAGTAACAAAGATTCTACATTTTACTTAAATATAAAACTCAATTTATTCACATTCGAGATAAAGTTTTTAACAAGTTGGATCGAGACATTATTATTTGAGTAAAATTAAACCCTAAAAAACAATCACACAACTCTTTATAAATTTATTATAAGTAGTTGAATTGTTAAAATAAAAAAAGAGTCAATTGAATTGACTCTTAATTATTGCTATCCTATTTTAATAGGAAACAATACATCCAAAATACTCTTTCTTTTAAATCTTTAAAAAACTCAGTATTGAAGTTTAATTTTTCTGGTTATTTATTAATGACTGGAATTGAAAAAGGTTAACATTTATCAAGGATAAATACAATATATATTATTAATATGTTAAATATCAGTCGTATAAATTTAAGAAATAATGAATTTTATTGATTTTTGCACAACATTATCCAATTCAATTGGCAAAAAAGTTTCTAACCAAGGATGTTTGCTATTGAAAGTATGATTGGAATTTTCAATGATATGAAGGTGATTGTTAGGATTCCATGATTTTAAATTTTTAGCGTCTTGAAGAGAAACGGTTTCATCATTAGAACTGTGAATTATTAAATATGGGATGTTTAATTTTTCAACTGCATTTTTGATGAATAATCTTTTTTCATTTTCTTTAAAATTTGTGTAAAATTGAAAATAATGTGGCATTTCCTGATGGGTTCTGGAATTGGTTATATAAGTAACACCATTGTCTTTCCATTCCTTTAGAAGTTCCCCGGTTGGAAATATCGAGCCAAAATCAGAAACTCCTGCCCATGAAATTACTTTGGAAATATTGCTATTTTCCCTTGCTTTAATAAGCACAGTACCTCCTCCGCGAGAATGTCCAATTAAAGTAATATTTTTAAGATTCATTTCTTTTTTAAAGGAAGTATTTTGAAAAATCCAATCTAAAACTACATCTATATCATCCAATTCTTTTGTAAAGTTATTATTTCCAAATGCTTCTAAATCGGGAAAATCTATGGGTTGATTTGCAGTGCCACCATTGTGCGAAAAATTCATTTTTAAGAAAAAAATATTATTCTTTGCAAACTTTTCAGCGACTAAATTCCAAGCTCCCCAATCTTTATATCCTTTATATCCATGGCAAAAAATAACAATGTTTTTCGACTGGTTGTTTTGTACATAAAACATATCAACCAATACCGGTTTTTGATGTTTTCCCTGAATAAGAGTGTTTTTTATGATTTTCATTTAGTTTAATTTTGATATGATTTCCTTTTCCTTAAAGGGCTTATCTTGATCGAAAATTTCCATGATTAGTTTGTCTAATTGCATGCCCAGATGATCCAAAGTGTTTTGTGATATATCTGTATTATTTACTTTCATATATCCGGATTTTAAATTTTTAAAAGAGATAATTCCACTTTGTAAGTTAATTTTTTCAAAATCCAAATTATTCACCTTGCCATACATATATGCATATAATAAAACTTGAAAACTTTTGTTGAATTTATCATCTGAGGTGAGTAAATCCCAGTCATTTATTTTTAATTGTCGGGCTTCAACTTTTCCCGTTTTATAGTCAATTATCCTTAGAACTCCATCAACTTCGTCAATTCGATCAATTTTACCTTTGAGTTTAATATTGAGGTTTAATTCTTTTATTTTATAATTACATTCAATATCTAGTTCTAAGTCTAATATTTTTATATTTTTATATTTATTCAATTCTGAGATTTCATAATTCAAAAAATTGATTAAAAATTGTTTCGCAATTTCAAAAGTTAAATAGTTCTTTCCCGAAGAAATAGAATGCGAAGAATAATGATTTTTGAATTGATTTTCAACTTCTGATGATAATTTCTTCTTCATCGATTCGATATCTTCCTTTGTAATATATTTATTTTTAAATGGCATATAAAAAGCTTCTAAAGCATCATGAATAATTGTACCAAAAGTATTTGCAGCTATTGTTTCTTCAACTTCATCAACCTTTTTCAATTTTAGTATTTTTTGCTTGTAAAAATCAATGGGGTTTCTAATATATAAACCTAAAGAAGAAGGTGAAAAACCATTGATAGCAATTTCCCTTAATCGATGAATAATTGCATCCGATTTATCAACCTCCTTTAAGGGGATTGGATTTGATTGGAGATTTGGGATGACGATAGATTTGTTAATACTAATATTATTTAAAGATTTATTATCATGTGCTATTTCTAATTGTGTTATAAATCTACTTTGTTCTCCTGACCCAAAATCATCTGTTTCGGTATTGTAAAGAATATAAATATTTTTAGCTCTATGTAATAATCTATAAAAGTGATATGCAAAAATAGAATCCTTTTCTTTGTAGGTAGGCAATCCCTTTTCAACCTTGATATCAAAAGGAATAAATGAGTTTTGGCTTTTATGGGTAGGTAAAAACCCTTCGTTTACTGAAGAGATTATGATATTTTCAAAATCTAAAACCCGTGATTCTAGCATCCCCATGATTTGCAAACCTTTAAGTGGTTCTCCTTGAAAGGATAAAGTCTCTGTTTTAAGAATTTGTTTGTAAAATAAATATAAAGTCTTCAGGTTGATAATATACCCAAATTCAATATTAAGATTAATCAACTGTTGGAATACATTGTGAAACCTGAATAAATATTCTTTTTCCAAATAATTTAGATCTTTATCATTTCTTAATAAATCTATAATTGCGATCATATTTTGAAGTATGATTTCAACCGTATCTTCCCATTTGATAAATAAAAGATTAAATATATCTTTTAAATTCAGTTCATTTTCGAGTAGATGATTAATATCACTTTGGGAAATAAATATGGTTTTATTTGAGATGATTAGGGTATTAAGTCGTGAAACAAATACTTCATTGTTTATCCATTTTTTGTGCAAGGATGGATGTTTTAAAACAGCAAGAAAATCTTTATAATAAAATAAGTTTTTGTTTTTAAATTTAGATTTATTGATGTGAAGCTTAAAAATTAATTCAAATAAATGAGCAACTGGAATATTTTGCAATGAATATCCCATCGTAATATTGGCATTTTCTATTTCCTTTGGAATTGAATTTAGTAAAACGGGTAAAAGATTTTCATTGCATAAAATGACAGCAGTATTTTGCAAATTACCTCCATTATTTTTTAATTGTTCGAGAATGTCACCTACTTTTTTTATTTGAGTAATATTTTTTGCAACACCTTTGATCTGAATTTCTTTATTAGTATTTAAATTGTTTTCTATCCAATTAAAATCATGGGTTTTGTAAAAGTTCCAATTTTCTTTATAAATTTTAAAAAATTTACCCGCCTCATTATTATGGTTGAAATAAAACTCATCAGTATCCCAGTAAATTTCTGCGTGGTTATTTAGTAATAGTTGATGAAAGATGCCTTCTTCGGCCTTATTTAAGGCATTAAATCCGGTAATAATAAATTTTTCATGATGGTTTTCTTTCATATATAACTCTATTTTTTCAAAAGCCCTGCGATACAATACACCTTGATACCCCATGTTTTTATCAATCAAATGGGCATATAAATTTGTATAGTATATTTTAATGTTTTCAAAAAAACTAAGATAGTTTCTTGTTAAAGAAGTATGCGTGTTGTTTTTTAAATTCCAATTTTCTAATCTTTTACTATCATTAACATAGTTTAAAATTTGAATGGCATCGATTAAATTGCTGTCAATTTCGTTAAAGTCTTGTAATAAAATAAACGCCCATTTTGAAAATATTTCAAAAGAATCCAGATCATTTTTCTTAGTGCAATTTGAATATACTTTATAGAATTCAAAAATTAAAGTTGTATTTTCAATGATATTCATTCCAGATATTTCTAAAATAAATTCTTCAACACTTATGATTTTTGGCAGGATGGACGGATTTTGAATTTGCTTTGCAATTTCAGTTTTCAAAAAAAGACCAGACCTTTTGTTAGGTAGTATAAAAGTTAACTTTGAAAGGTTGGTATTATTTGATAATACATGGGAAGTAACTTTTGACAGGAATGATTGCATACGGCAAATTTAGCAATAAAAAAACCATCCGTCAATTGACGGATGGTTTTCAAAATTTAAACAGATTTTATTGAAATGTTACTTTTTATAAATAACTTCAACTCTTCTGTTTTCTTGTCTGCCTTTTCTGGTTTTGTTATCTCCTATAGGTTTCTCAGATCCATAACCAATAGCTTTAATTTTATCCGTAGGGAATCCATTTTCAACCAAGAAGTTCATCACAGCTTCAGCTCTTTTTTGAGATAAAGAATCATTTATTTTTTTACTTCCTGTACTATCTGTATGGCCTTCAATTTCAAAGTTTAAAGCTTTATACTCTGATAAAATTTTGCTAATAGCATCTAATCTAATCGCAGTTTCATCCGTGAAAGTAGTTTTTCCAGTATTGAAATAAATGGCTCTAGCTAAAATATTAATCTCTTTTTGAATTTCTTCTGTTACTATCGGGCAACCATAATTTTCAGCTACACCAATTACATTAGGACAATTATCGTCTTTGTCTAGTACACCATCACCATCAGAATCTGGCCAAGGACAACCTTTATTTTCTGCAGGACCCGCTTCATTTGGACAAGCATCGTCTTTATCAACCACACCGTCACCATCAGCATCAGGACAACCATTGTTTGCTGCAGTTCCAGCTTCGTTTGGACAAGCATCATCTTTGTCGGCAATACCATCACCATCGGCGTCAGGACAACCATTCAATTCAGCCAATCCTGCCACATTAGGACAAGCATCTTCTGAATCTTGGATTCCATCACCATCAGAATCAGGACAACCATTGAACTCTTCTAAACCGGCAACTTCGGGACATGCATCATATTTATCATAGATTCCATCACCATCCGTGTCTTTCCCTCCAAATTTGAAAACAAAACCAATTGTATGTTGGAAATGAGGCAATAATTTCTTATCATCAAATGAATATTTGTAAGAAGTCCCAAGATTTAAAGCTAAATATTCATTAAACCAAAAGTTAAATCCTAATCCACCATTTATTGTAGGGCTCAGCTCTTTATCTAACCAAGTAGCTCCACCACCTACAGTAAGGTATGGGTCAAACCAACTATCTTTTACAAAATTGTATCTTATATCCAAATCAAGAGCTAAATATGATAAATCTCCTTGAAGTCTATAATCACCTATTTTAGAAATTGAGTTGAACGATCCTGCCACTCCTAAAACAAATCCACTGCCTATATATCTCGCAACTCTTAATCTTGAAATTGCAGCCGAAGTATTCCA
>SMVA01179484.1_pt1 | contig 12741 bp, 10 predicted proteins | sample 2456451 | NCBI WGS metagenome assembly SMVA01 (sample SAMN11095933, study PRJNA526329) | marine sediment metagenome | biome: Marine sediment; feature: Surficial sediment; material: Deep marine sediment; isolation source: Hadal surficial sediment | place: Pacific Ocean | collected 2014-05 | depth...
ACCTGAACCTCCGTCGCCGGTTGGCGGACAGGGGAACGCCGGTGCATCCCGCGAGACCTTCTGCCATCCCTCATGGCCATCTCAGACTTCGTACCACGACCGCCATGCACTAGGTTGTCGACCGGGTCGAGCTAGATTGGGGGCCATGCGAATCGGCATCGTGCATCCTGCGTTTCTGCATCGTGGCGGGGCGGAGAATCTGACCCTGTGGCTCGCCTCCGGGCTGGCTCAGCGAGGTCACGCGGTGACATTGTTTGCCGCGGGCCTCGCTCTGGACCAATGGCCGGAGATCGATCTCGCGGCGGTGCGGACGGTCGAGCTTTCCGATCACCGGGATGATTTCTGGCACGAGCCATCCCGCAGCCGGCAGCACGGTCGTATCATCGCCGAGCACGGCGCGGATGCGGACGTGTTGGTGTGCGGCATCCATCCTGCCCATCTATGGCTGTCCCAAGCTTTGGCCGTGATGCCGCGCCCGCCGGCCTCCGTGCTGTACTGCCAGGAACCGCGCCGGAAGTACTACTACATGTGGACCGATCGGCCTACGGTCGCCTACGTCGAGTCCGGGCGCCGCACGTTGCCATTCCACGACTGGCTGGCGAACGGGATCCGCTACCGCAGGCGGGCCAGCCGGCTGAGCAAGATCCCGCTGGCCCGGTGGTACGATCGCCGCAAACTGGCGCGGCTGGAGCGCATTGTCGCCAATAGCCGATTCACCGCACACAACGCGTCCCGCGTGTGGCGACGCCGGGTTGAGGTGTGTTACCCGGGTGTACCGGTGCCTGCGGCCGTCACGGCGCCGAATCCGGCCGATCGAACCGGAGTCGCGGTGCTCACGGGATGGGAGGTGGCCAAGAACCCGATGGGGGTCCTGGGTACCATCAACGAAGTGGTCCACCACTTCGGCCGTCGTGACATCCCGTTCACCCTCACCGGTCGCAACATCCGCCCCGAGTACGAAGCGTACCTGCGCGACCACGACCTGTCCGCAGTGGTGTCTTTGCGCGACTACATATCGGAGGAAGAGAAAATCGCGCTCCTGCGTCAGGCCAGACTGTGTCTCTTCATTCCCTTCGCCGAGCCGTTCGGACTCGTCCCCGTCGAAGCGATGCTGCATCACACGCCCGTGATCGCTGCCGATCATGGAGGCCCGAGCGAGGTCGTCGTCGATGGGAAGACCGGCAGACTGGTCGATGTGTTCGCGCCCCGGGAGGTGGCACGTGCGGTGGTGGAACTGTACGACGACGCCAACTTGTTAGCCGAATATGGTAGTGCAGGGGAACGCCGGGCCCGAGAGGAGTTCAGCCTGGACGCGCTCCTCGACCGATTCGAGCTTCAGCTGCGCGCGGCCTGCGACGAACACGTTGCTACGAGGACCGCCTGACCATCATGGGTATCGGATTGGTCAATACTGCGCTTCGTCATCGCGCTCCGTGCCGGGCCGGTGATCGGTTCACCATGGACCTGGATTCGAAGCCGCCGTCGTATGGCTGGCGACCGACCGAGACGGGGCGGACACGCCGTGCCGCGCGCGCGGCGGTGACAGGCTGACATGACCCGGGTCCTGCTGTCTCTCGACAAGTTGCGCGAACGCAACTCCGGTCTGGAACGGTTCTCGTTGCACCTGGCCCGCGCCCTGGGAGAAGCGGCCGCCGCCGACGTCGACCTGGTGTTCATGGCGCCCCGGCGCCGATGGCCCGACCTGGGAGGCACCGGCGCCCGGCTGGAGCCGCCCAGGTTCTTCAACAAGTCGCGGATTCAGTCAGCTGTGTGCCGGATTGTTCCGGCTGGGATGAGAAGTTGGGGTCGACCCCGGTACGACGTGTGGCACGCCTTGGCCCAGGACGCCAAGTTCCTCCCGCTGGACCCCCGGATCCGCCTGGTCCTCACGCTGCACGATCTGACCGTGCGACGGATCGAGAGCGGCAAGAAGCTGGCGCAGGCCATGAAGCGTTTCCAGGCCAACGTCGATCGGGCCTCGGTGGTGGTGACCGGGTCGCACTTTGCCGCCGAAGAGATCCGCGAACACTTGCGGCTCGGTGATCGGCCGGTGGAAGTGATCTACCACGGGATCACCCTCGACCCGGCCGCGCCGGGCCGCAAGCCGGCCGGGCTCGGCGAAGGTCCGTTTCTGGTGGCTCTGGGGCGCGTGGTGCGGACCAAGAACTTGCACACGCTGATCGACATGATGACCTTGGTGCCGGACAGAAATCTCCTCATCGTGGGCGACGACTCCGATCCCCATGCCGCAGAGTTGAGGAACCGGGTCGCGGACGCGGGACTGAACGATCGCGTGCGCGTGCTGGGACCGGTCGGCGACCCCGAACGGGTGTGGCTCTTCCACCACGCCGATGCTCTACTGCAGCCGTCCCTGGCGGAGGGGTTTGGACTCCCGGTGTTGGAGGCCATGGCGTGCGGCACGCCGGTATTCCTGGCCCGGCGGACCAGCCTCCCGGAGGTCGGCGGCGAGCTGGCGTTCTACTGGGATACCTTCGAGCCCGACGCCATGGCCACGGTGTTCCACCGAGGGATGACGGTCGTTGCGGCCGACCCCACGTATCCGGACCGGCTGGTCGCTCACGCGGCGACCTTCAGTTGGGCGGCCGCGGCCAAGGGGTATCTCGACATCTATCGATCGCTGGCTGGGGTTTCATCGCCGCCAGTTGGGGCCGGCTGATGGAGGTGCAGGTGTTCGGTATCAAGAACGACGCCGATACCCGCAAAGCGCTCCGCTTCTTCAAGGAGCGGCGGGTAACGGTGCACTTCGTGGATCTGAAGCAGCGGGCGGCCTCACCCGCCGAGCTGAGACGGTTTGCCCAGAAGTTCGGGGTGGCCGCCTTGGTGAATACCCATGCCAAGCGCTACGCGGCACTGTGCCTGGGGGCCGCTCACCTGACCGACGAACGCTGGCTGGCGACCTTGGCGGAACAGCCGCTCATTGTGCGGCTGCCGCTGGTTCGCTGGCAGCAGCGCTTGACCATCGGGCCGGCGGAAAGCGAATGGCGCGACTGGGTTAGTTGACCGCGGTGCCCGTCTGGCTAGAAGGCGTTGCCGAAGAACAGGGCGTTGGTCAGAAAGCGTGACGATCCGTACCAGAACGCTCTGAAGTTCAGGATATCCTGCACCAGGACGACCGCGCCACGGCCTTTACGCCGGGCGATGATGGCCGCCGATCCTCCGATGTCGGCCAGATTCTCTTGGGAGACATAACCACTGAGGAGTGGCTCGGCCGGGTAGCGCGCCACGTTGGCTCCCGGGGTATCAGAAAGTTCGAGAACCGCCGTGCCCCGCCGGAACAGCGCCACGTGGGCACCGGTGCCGAAGGCGAGCGGGTGTGTGGTATCCACCGTCACAGCCAGCGCCGCACCGCCGACAGCTCGGGCACCCCGCCTAGCCGACACGTCGGCGTAGGGGATGCCGGTGGTGGCAGTGGAATCGTCCGTCGGGCGCAACTCCTCATCGACGATGTCGTGATCGAGCACCCAGTCCACGGCGCCGTGTTGGGCAATGAGCACCCCGCCGTCCTCGACCCAGGTCGAGACCTTGGCGGCTGCGACACTGTCTCCCGCGGTACCGCCGCCAACCAACACCAGCCTGTTGTAGCGCGAAAGATCTATTCGTCCCAGGCGCTCGTGGTCGATGAGTGACACGGGCATTCGCAATCGGTGCGACAACAGGTGCCACACCTCGCCCACCTCGTAGGCCGAAATCCCCGAACCGGTAACGATCGCAACCCGGGGCAGAGGAATGACCCGGGTGGAAGAACCGCCCAGGTCCGGCCCGGCCAGCGACAGGCCCGTGTTGAGGGCGTGAATGATCACATGGTCTTCGTCGGCCATGAGGCGCACCAGATCGTGGATCTCCTCTGCCGGCGGCGACGATTCGGCGTCCCGTCCCTTGAGCGGGAAGATCACGGCGCCGCGCCGGAACGGAGTGGCTGCCCCGGCAACGTCGGCGGTGAACGGCTTCCGGGCCAGGAGGGGGCGGACGCCGGCTTGGAGAGCCCGGTACAGGGCCCGGGGCGCCAGGAATCGATCCCACTCCATCACGTAGGCATACTCTGCCTGACCGCCCACGATCTCGCCGCCGTCATACCCGATCGTGTCGAGCGGCTCGCCCATCAGCCGGGCCGGGTCGGAACCGTAGTGGTATACCTCGACACCGAACGCCAAGGGGAACGACCAGGTGGAGACGTCGTAGAACAGGGAGTCGCTGAAGCTGGTGACCCGTTCCATGGCGGCCTCGAGGAACCGTACCTGGGGCTGGTCCACTGGGATGACGTAGGCCGTGCCGGGCTCGAGGTCGACCCCGTCGATGCGGACCGGTTGCGCCAGCTGATAGGCCTGGATGCGGTGGCGCTGCAGCGTCCTCACCATGGCCTGGGCGCGGGTACGATGCTGCAGGCTCACCAGGTAGGCCTTGGTGGGGAGTGCCGCCGCCACCTCGGGGGCGCTGCGGTAGAAATCCCGCTGCATCCGCAGAAAATCGACCCGCATGTCCCGCACTCCGGCGAGGGTCGAGAGAGACGCGGCAAATTGGTTGACGATGGACTGAGAGTAGCTGAGCTTGCCGTGGTCGGTATTCCGTTCCAGTGCCCTGGAGGAGGCCTGCTCGAACAGAATGCCGACGGCGCCGTTCACGTCGGGGTAGGTGGAGCCCTTGCCGTAGTAGAAGTCGTCGAACGACTCCTTGGTGTAGTAGAGGGAACCGATCCGGTCCAGCCGGCGGGCGTGGTATTGCGCCAATCTGCCGGTGAGCTCGAACACCTGCTGCGGCGTGTTGGGGTTGTTCCTGCTGGGGATGCCTGGCTGGAAGAAGTAGGTGGCGTCGCCGCTCATCTCGTGGAAGTCGGTCAGCAGTTGGGGGCGCCAGTTGTGAAATACCTCCAGCCGGCCCCGGGACTCCGGATGCTGGGCCGGGAGCCAGTCCCGGTTCAGGTCGAACCAGTAGTGGTTGGTTCTTCCACCCGGCCACGGTTCGTTGTGCTCCCGGTCTTGCGCGTCGCTGGTGGCCACGTCCCCGCGCTGGCCGTTGACCCACTCGACGAACCGGCTCCGGCCGTCCGGATTGAGGCTCGGATCCACGATGACGATGGCGCTGTCCAGCAGGGCCTCGACATCCGGCCCCTGGCCCGCGGCCAGGTGGTACAGCAGGAGGATCGCCGCCTCCGACCCGCTGGCTTCATTGCCGTGGATGCTGTACCCCATATAGACCACGGCAGGAAGGCCTGCCAGATCGTCGTCGGTCACGGCTTCCGGATCGTCGGACAGCCGGTGGAGTTGCCGGCGGAGGTCCTCGAGCCGGGCCTGATTGGCCGGCGAGGTGACGATGGCGTGGACCAGGGGCCGGCCCTCATGGCTCGTTGCGTGCTGCCGCACGATTACCCGGTCGCTCGCCTGAGCCAGGGTCTGGAAGTAGTCGACCAGCTGGTCCGGCCGGGTATGCCGGGTCCCGATCCGGTGGCCGATCACCTCCTGGGGAGTCGGCATGTCCGCCCGATATGTCACATTGACCTCGAACTCGTGCGCCAGCGGAAAGGGGAGGTCCTGGCTCGAGGCAGGGGAGAGGGGCAACGAGCCTGCCAGGATGGCGAGGCTGACACATCGGGGAGTGGTGAACATGATGCCTGGTCGGATGCGAGGGGGTAGCCGGTTGGGTGCGACGGACTACCAAGTAACTCGTGGGCTGGTTGGGATACAAGGCACCCGTCGGTTCCCGGCTCGGTGCAGGCCGAGAATGGCCTCGCGGCGGAAACGCTTGCCAGATTGGGTGCCTGAGACCATATTTCCCGTGACAGTACTACTGTTACGGTAATAGGCGTTATTGGAGAAACAGCTTGATATGACTGAGGCTAAGATACCTAGTAATAAGCTGTTAGCGCCACTCACTTCAGTCGTTTTCTACGTCCTGCTGGCGCTCAACGACGGACCGGCCCACGGATACGCCGTCATGCGGGCCGTCGCCGGCACAGCCGCTGGGGAACCGCCCATGGGGCCGAGTACCGTCTATGGCACCTTGCAGCGGTTGTTCCACAGGGGTCTGGTGAGTGTTTCGCGGGCCCGGGGTTCGCAACGCAAGCGCTACGCCCTGACACCGGCCGGTCACCGGGCACTGTGGGCCGAATCAGTCCGCATAGCCAGATTGGCAGACCTGGTCCGAGCACGGCACCTGGTTTCGGACCACCCAACCTGAGGTGGGCGGCCCGGGATCTCGGCGTAGGCGGGATCCTGCGCGAGTGCTTTCGCCGTTTCGCATTACATCCGTCGGCGTTAGCTTCATAAGCCGCATCGTTTGGGCCGCTTTCCCTCACCTCTATTCCACTTCCGGTTCCCCATGCCGCTCGATACCGCCGTCATCAGCGCTGATCCAGCCGCGTACCATACACCCCTGTTGCTGGTGGTGGTCCCCCAAGGGGGCCAGCCAGCGTCTCTTGCTGCCTTGGACGAAGCCACCGGCGGTGCCTTGGGGCGGCTGTATGGGGCAGCCTCGTTCGCCGGCAAGCGCGACCAGACGGCGGTGCTGTACCCGTCTGGCCCCCAGGAGCGGATTGTCCTTTCAGGAGCGGGCAAGCCGGGGGAGTTGGATCAAGCCTCCCTCCGGCGCGCCGCCGCGGTCGGCGTCAGGGTAGCTGCCGGGATGGGAGTGGCGTCGGCCTCGGTGCTGTGCACGGCGGAAGCCGCCGAGGGGATTTCGGGCGGGGGGGGTGCGGCAGCCGTAGCCCAGGCCATCACGGAGGGAGCCCTGTTCGGGGCCTGGCGTTTCGATGAGTTCAAGGAGCCCCCGCGCGAGCAGAAACCACACCTGGAGCGGGTCGACCTCCTGGTGACCTCCGACGCTGAGGATAGCGCTGCCGGGCACGCCGTGGGAGCCGCCATCGGAGCCGGTCAGACGTTGGCCAGAAACCTCCAGATGCTCCCCGGCAACACCTGTACGCCCACGTATCTGGCAGGCGTGGCCACCGATCTGGGCCAGCGTCACGGGTTCGAAGTCACCATACTAGACCGGGCGGGTATCGAGGAGGAGGGGCTGGGCGGGCTCATGGCCGTTAGCCGGGGGAGCGAGGAGGAGCCCCGGTTCATCGTCGTGGAATACCGTGGTGCCGACGCCCCGCCCATAGTGCTGGTCGGCAAGGGAGTCACCTTCGATACCGGGGGCATTTCCCTCAAGCTGCCGCCACACATGGAGGAGATGAAGTTCGACATGTCGGGGGCCGCGGCCGTGCTGGGGACGTTCGAGGCGTTGGGCCGGTTGCGGCCGAAGTGCCACGTCATCGGCTTGGTTCCCAGCACCGACAACATGCCGTCCGGCTCCGCCTTCAAGCCCGGCGACGTGATCCGCAGCCACTCGGGCAAGACCATCGAGATCGTCAATACCGACGCCGAGGGACGGCTCATCCTCAGTGACGCGCTGTCGTACGCCAAGCGGTTCGACCCGGCGTGCGTGCTCGATGCCGCCACGCTCACCGGGGCTGTGGTGGTTGCCTTGGGCCACATCGCCTCGGGGGTGATGGGCACCGACGACGCCCTCATCGAAGAGGTGCGCAGCGCCGGAAACCGGTCTGGTGAGCGGGTGTGGCCGCTTCCGCTGTGGGACGAGTATCGCGATCTCATCAAGTCGGAGATTGCCGACATGAAGAACTCCGGGGGCCGGCCGGCCGGAACCATCTCGGCTGGGTGGTTCCTGCGGGAGTTCGCCGACGGCTATCCCTGGGCTCACATCGATATCGCCGGCACCGCCTACACCGATCGCGCCTCGCCCATTTCGGGGAAGGGGCCCACTGGCGTCGGGGTACGGCTGTTCAGCGAATTTGTGCTCGCCCGCCAACTCTAGGTTTCGGCACCGCATCACGCGGGGTCTCCTGCTAGCCCTTGCGGCGCTGGGCAGCATCGCGGCCACGGCCGCGGGCCAGGTCGTGCCCGACTCCGCCCAGGCCGACTCCCTGCTACCCCAAGTCGATCTGACGGCCCAGTACCTGGAGGCCGGCGAAGCAACCAAGCAAGTGGTTCCCGTCATGCTGCGGATCGAGCCCGGCAACCCCCAGCCACCTAATTCCCGGATGATATTCACCCGCGATTCTCTCGAATGGGGCGGGTCCGGCACGCTGGGAGATCTGCTGGCCCAGATTCCCGGAGTCTACATCTGGCGCGCCGGCTGGCTGATACAGCCGGAGATGGCGAGCTACCGGGGACGGGGAGCGACATCGGTGGAATACCTCCTCGACGGGCAACCTTTTCTTCCCTTGGGGCCGGACAGCGTGGGTGTGGATCCTGGTCAGTTCGTCTTGGGAATGCTCGACCGGGTGGAGATCGAACGGTGGCCCGACGTCCTGCGAGTGCACCTGTTCACTCGGGATCACAACCGGATTGCCCCCGCTTCCCGGTTGGCGATCGGGACGGGCGATCGAAGCGTGGCGCGGTTCCAGGGCACGTTTGAAAAGCGCTGGCAATCCGGGCTCGGCCTCGGCCTGGGAGGGGATTTTCTCAACTTGCCGACCGGGACCCTGAGAGTCGGTGACCGGCTCCAGACCCAGGCGTGGGGCCAGCTGAGCTACGTGCCCTCGGCACGGATCGGGGTACAGTTCCAAATGTTCAGCACCGCCATCGATCGCGACCCGATCCGGGCATTGCAGGGCGACACCGTGAGCCAGGCGCTCGATGGAACGCGCCTCGATCAACAGATCCGGTTCTTCTGGCGCAAACGAGGGGACGGGCAGGGCCTCAGGACGGACGTTCTGTTGGGCCGGAGCAAGTGGAGCGGGAGCGGGGTCGACCAGTCGACGGCCAACTATGGAGTGGCGCTGAGCCAGCGATCGCCGCGGGCGTTCTGGCGTGCCCGGATCGGGGGGTCGAGTCGCTGGACCCCCCTCGCTGTCCGGGGCGAGGCTGGATGGGCACCGTCGGCGGGCCTGTCGGCCAGCGCGGAGGGCGTGTTCCAGAGGCACGACGGTAACCGGACCAGCGCCTGGTTGGGCCTGCGGGGTGGTCTGGGCCTGCCACTGGGTCTGGCCTTGACAGCCTCCGGGCGAGTGGGCCGGCAGGTCGTTGCGCCCGCCATCGCCAGTGATACCGCCCAGGACCTTGCCAACGTGGACCTGACCCTGGGCCTCAGCCGCGATGCGGTAGCGCTCTCGGGAACACTGTCGCGGACCTCGGCGTTCTCCGCCGCGACTTTTGAACCGTACCGTAATGTGGTAGCGTCGCTCAGGCCCTCGGATGCCACCGAATGGGTCTCGGTCAACGGTAGATTGCGGCTGGCCCCGTGGTTCACGGTCGAGGGTTGGTTCAGCAATGCCATCGGCACGCCGCCCGACGGCCAGCCGGCAACCCACGGGTGGGCGCGGGCGGCGTTTCGGTCCAAATTCCTGCGAGTGTTCCCCAGTACCACCTTCGATCTCAAGTTCTCGGTAACCATGGAAGCTTGGGGCGCCGGCACACTGGGTGTCGATTCCACGGGAGCTACCGTGCCCCTGCCGCCGGCCAACTTTCTGGTCGCTTTTCTGCAACTCGAAATCGGTCGGTTCCGGGCCTTCTGGGAGCGGCGCAACCTTCTGGGCACCAGGAACGAATACGTTCCGGGGTTCGAGGTCCCGGCGTTCGTGTCGATTTTCGGGGTGCGTTGGGATTTCCTCAATTAGGCCCCCGGGGTGCTCCGCCCTACCATTGGATACCGATTCCGCATAACTTTAAAGGCTCGTTTCCAGGACGGGGTGCGCGTGGCCTACAGCATGACGGGGTTTGGTGCCGGAGAGGGGGCCGTGGCCGGCGGGCGACTCCTGGTGGAGATCCGTACGGTAAACCACCGGTTCTTCCACCTCTCCATCAAGGCTCCGTCGGCCCTGGCGTCGCTGGAGGCTGCGGTGCGCGACCGGCTGCGGCGTGACTTCGACCGGGGCCACGTGACGGTGTCTCTGCGGTGGCTGGAGCCCCCCGAACGCGGTGCCGGGACGGTCGACCTCGATCTCGAGCGGGCCCGCGACATCGTGGCGCGCTTGCGGGAACTGCAGACGACCTTGGGTATCGCCGGCGAACCCGACCTGGCGTTGGTCGCCCGGCAACCCGACGTACTGGTGGCGGGCGCCGGCGAGGCAACCGAGGTCGTGTGGGACGAGTTGGAGCCTGTGGTGCTGGCCGCGGTGACCGAGTGCAAGGCCATGCGCCGGCGCGAGGGCGATGTCCTGCTCGGCGAGTTGCTCCATCGGCTGGAGCTGCTGGAGCACTCGGCCGGCGTGGTCGGCGAGCGGGCGCCGCACCGATTGATCGCCGAGCGCGACCGCCTGCGGACGGCGGTGCAACAGCTCACCGAGTCACGGATGGTCGATGAGGGCCGGCTGGAACAGGAGGTCGCCTACTTGGCGGACAAGCTGGACATCACTGAGGAGTTGGTCCGGCTGCAGGCGCACATAGGCGCTTGCCGGGACGCCCTCGCTGAGGACGGCCCGGTCGGCAAGCGGCTTGGCTTTCTGGCCCAGGAGCTGGGCCGCGAAGTGAATACCATCGGATCCAAGGCCAACGACGCGGCCATAGCGGCGGAGGTCGTTGCCATGAAGGGCGAGCTGGAGAAATTTCGCGAACAACTCGAGAATATCGAGTGACGCATTTCCTGTTGGTGCTGTCGTCGCCCTCGGGCGGCGGCAAGTCGACCATCGCGCGGAAGCTGGTGCAGGGACGGGACGACGTGGCCTCTTCGGTGTCGGCCACCACGCGGCCCATGCGCCCTGGAGAAACGGACGGGAAGGATTACCACTTCCTGAGTGACGAGGAATTCGACCGGCGGCTGGAGTCCGGCGGGTTCCTGGAGTGGGCCACCTACGATGGCCGCCGGTACGGTACCTTGGTGAGCGAGGTGCAGCGCATCTTCGAGGAGGGCAGCAATGTCCTACTCGACATCGAGATCGAAGGAGCCCGGCAGGTACGCCGGCAGTTTCCCGACGCCGTCACGGTATTCGTGTTGCCGCCGTCCGGCGCCGAGTTGGCGGCCCGTCTCAGGAGACGAGACACCGAGAGCGAGGAGCAGGTTGCCCGGCGACTGGAGCGGGCGCAGGAGGAGTTGCGGGCTGCCGGCGAGTATGATTACGTGGTCGTCAACGACGATCTCGTCGTGGCGGTCGAACAGGTAGCGGCCATCGTCGAAGCGGAGTCGCTGCGGGTTCCGCGGCAGCAGGAATTCGGCGGGTTGCTGGAACAGTTGCAACGTGAGGTGGCGGAGGCACAGTCGCCCGCGTCCCAACAGCAGGAGGAGACACGTTCGTGAAAATCTACACACCCGATGAGTCCGCCAAGGTCGCCGGCAACAAGTACCTCGGCATTCTCGTGGCCGCGCGGTTTACCCGCTATCTGAATGATTTCCCCCGGGACCGGCTCCCGACGCAGGAAGAGAAGCTGACCACGACCGCGCTCGAAGCGTTGTCGAACGAGTCGCTGTCGTACAAGCTCATCAAGCGTCGGCGCTCCGAGGCCTAGCGCCATGCTGCAGGGCCGCCGGGTGCTGCTCGGCGTGTCCGGTGGGATTGCCAGCTACAAGAGCTGCATCCTAGCCCGCCTGCTGACTCAGGCCGGCGCCCGGGTATCGGTCGTGCTCACCCGGGGTGCGGCCCAATTCGTCGGACCGGTCACCTTCGAAGCCCTGACGGGCCAACCGGTACTCACTTCGCTGTGGCAGCCGGGGCAGGTGCTCAACCACGTCCGACTGCCCCAACGCGTCGACCTGATCATCGTCGCGCCTGCCACCGCGCACCTGATGTCCCGGGCGGCGCAGGGGTTGGCCGACGACCTCCTCACCACCATGCTGGTGGCGCGTACCGCTCCACTGCTCCTGGCACCGGCGATGAACGACGACATGTACCAGCACCCGGCCGTCCAGGATGCCATGGATCTCCTTGCCGGCCAGGGGGCCGTGATCGTGGGGCCGGCCGTCGGCGATCTGGCGGAAGGCCCGTCGTCGCGCCCGGGCCGGATGGTCGAACCCGAAACCATCTTCAACCACTCCGTGCGTCTGTTGCGCCGCGGCGGCGCACTGGACGGGTTGCATGTGGTGGTAACCGCTGGACCCACCCGGGAGTCGATCGATCCCGTGCGCTTCGTCAGCAACCGGTCAAGTGGGCGGATGGGCTACGCCTTGGCGCAAGCGGCTTGGTGGCGGGGAGCGACGGTCACGCTGATAGCCGGTCCGTCCTCGTTGCCCGTCCCCGACGGCCCGACACTCGAACGTGTCGAAACCACGGCCGACATGGCAGCGGCCGTCGCGACCGTGCGCCCGGAAGCTGACGTGCTGATCATGGCGGCCGCACCGTCAGATTACCGGCCCGGGGATCCCGCCACGGTAAAGCGCCCCCGTGCCGATGGCGACTTCGTCGTCACCATGGAGCCGACGGCCGACATCCTGATGGGAACCGCCGAGGCCCGCCGGCCGGGAAGCACTACCGTGGGGTTCGCTCTGGAGACCGGCGATGCTGTGGAGAAGGGTCGCGCCAAGCTGGTACGCAAGGATCTGGACATGATCGTCATCAACGACGCCCTCGAGGCCGGCGCGGGATTCGAAGTCGACACCAACCGGGTGACCATCATCGAAAGCGACGGCCGGTTGACAGAGTGTCCCCTACAGACCAAAGTCGAAGTGGCGGAAGCCATTCTCGACGTCGTGGAGCGCCATCGTGTCTCTCAGAAGGCGGTATCTGGAGCAGCAAATTGAGTTGGGGGGAAAGGAACTCGTTCTCTCGAGCCAGCCTAGCCCAGGCGAGTCCCC
>SMVA01115113.1_pt1 | contig 12739 bp, 10 predicted proteins | sample 2456451 | NCBI WGS metagenome assembly SMVA01 (sample SAMN11095933, study PRJNA526329) | marine sediment metagenome | biome: Marine sediment; feature: Surficial sediment; material: Deep marine sediment; isolation source: Hadal surficial sediment | place: Pacific Ocean | collected 2014-05 | depth...
CAGGCACCAGTTGGCCAAGCTGAGCGACGCAAGACTCCTGTTACTACTTGGTATTGTTTCTGGGGTTCTGTCGTGCCTGCCGACGCCAGGCGAGGGGAGCTAGGCCGAGTTGACCCTTGAATGCCTTGGTAAAACTCCCCTGGTCCCTGTATCCCAGTGAATCGGCCAGTCTTGCAATGGAGACATCAGAGTTTAGCAGCCGATCCTGAGCGATCTCCATCCGTACTTCATGTAAGAGTTCCCTGAAGTTGGTGTTCAGTTGAGTCAATTGTCGCTGAAGGGTTCGCCGCTCGAATGGAAAGAACCTTGCAACCTGCTCGATTCCCGTTTTTCCACTCTGTAAGTTCTTTCGCAATAGATCCTTGACCTCGTCTTTCAGGTTCCTTCGCCGGGAAATTTGCAATGTTTCTGCGTAGCGTTTCAGCACTTTCAACAGGTACTCGTCATGCCTGGGCAAGGGAATCCGGAGATCCTCAGTATGAAAAATAACGTTATTTTCATCGGCGCCAAACAGCACAGCGACATGGAAAAAACGCTTGTAGACCAATGTGTTTTTGGGTTCCGCAAACGTGAACGAGACCATCGTGGGGTTCCACGCACCGTCACTTAATAGTCGCATTAGCCGCCAAAACACCCCCATGGAAAATTGAACCGCTTGCACCGCGCCTACCTCAAGGTATTCATCTGGTCGGCAGGTCGTTATCGCAACGTCGCCTTCCGTGTTTAACTCCCAATGGAAAGCCTGGGAATGTAAATACAATCGCTTGATACATTCCCGAAGGGCATCACCGATGTTTGCTGAAGCTTGAACGATCTGGCCAAGCAAACCAAGATAGATGTTCAAATCCCGCCTCTTTGCAAGCATCAGGCCGAAATGCGGGCAATTGGAGGTTTCGGCGGCGAGTGCCAACAAGTTTGCTACGGTACGTGTTGGTAAGGTGCCGTCAGGATCAACCAGATCAGAAGAATTCAGACCGGATTGTTCGTAAACTATAGCCGGATCAGCACCCAGATCGCTGACAAGTTTTTCCCAACCCTGAATGGCGGCTACTCTTGTATTTCCCGGCATGACTGCTTTTCTATAATAACTGTGACGCAATTTACCAAAAAATTGAGATGGAAGTCCAATTCCCAAAAGTCAAATTACGTCACAATCTGCTCACGTAAATTCTCGTTAAAACCAATATGTCTGATGTTTTCATTGCAGGTGCGAGCATGACTCGTTTTGGGCGTCAACCAAGCGAGTCGGTAAAAAGCCTGAGCGCTCGATCTGTTCGCCAGTGCCTCGAGGATGCGGGCGCTGAGGCCAGCCAGGTAGGGGCGGTATATTTTGCCAACGCGGCGCAAGGTTTCATTGAAGGTCAGGTCAGCATCCCTGGACAAACGGCACTGCAGGGTACCGGCCTTGAAGGACTGCCAGTGGTCAATGTCGAGAATGGCTGCGCCAGCGCCAGCACTGCTTTCTGGCTGGCCAGGAACCATCTGCTCTCGGGACAAGACGACTTCGTACTGGCGGTTGGTACCGAAAAGATGGCCTTCAATAATACGGTACTGTCAGAACGGGCCTGGAAAGTCTTCGAGGGTGGTGGTGATATCGAAAGCATGGAAACGACCCTGCAGTCTCTCCACGCATTGAGTCAGAAATATGAATTCGCTGACGACGCGGGCCGACGCACCCAATTGATACACTTGTATACGTTGTTATGCCGCGCACACATGATGCGATTCGGCACTACCCAGCGGCAATTGGCAGTGATCGCATCAAAGAATCACGCAAATTCAGTGCTCAACTCGAAGTGTCAAAATAGCCGACTGTTCAGTGTGGATGAAATTCTTGATGCGCGCCCGCTAGGTTATCCATTGACTGTGCCAATGTGTTCGTCTTTGAGTGATGGCAGTGCAGCGGCGCTGCTTGGTACAATAAATGGACTCAAGAAACTAAAAGGCAGCAACAAGGCTATCAGGGTCGATTCCTGCATTCTTACCTCAGGCAAGTCCCGCAAATGGGATGACTTTGATAACCATCTTGTTAGCCGCGCGGCATCCAGGGCTTATGCACAAGCAGGTATTGGTCCCGAGGATGTCGATATTGCAGAGGTCCATGATGCGGCATCTTTTGGTAAGTTGTTCATGACTGAATTACTGGGCTTTTGCGAATTGGGGGACGGGGGCCATTTTGCGGAAAGCGGTGCAACAATGCTGAATGGTAGATTTCCGGTCAATCCATCAGGTGGCCTGGAGTCAAAGGGTCATCCAATCGGGGCGACGGGCCTTGGCCAAATATACGAATTGGTAACGCAGTTGCGTCAAAAGGCGGGACCGCGTCAGGTAGATTATGCAAGAGTTGCAGTTCAGGAAAATGGAGGCGGCCTGCTGGGTATAGAGGAAGGTGCGGCAGTGGTAACTGTACTAAGCCGCTGATTTTGTCGCTGCGTTTCCAATGGCAGTTGTTGTAATCTCTGTTATCGCATACTCAGTACTGCTTACGCAGCCTTTTTAAATCCTCTCCAAACGGGCTCCTGGGCAAGTCGGCCATGATGTCTATAGGAGCGTAGTTGATTCAAACGCTTATATGGACTCTTCAACCAGTTCGTTTCCAGACTATCGGGAAAAGTTCTCCGTGCAAAGGTTCGCCGTCGGTCAGATTCACTGGCGGCAGGGTCTTAGCCAGCGCCGGGTTCTTGATGAAGGTTCCCGGGCGGTCATCCCAGGTGACATCTTCGCCAATGTAGCGCAACGCCAGGCCCCGACGGCGTCCCGTGGCAGTAAGATTCCCGGGTGAAAAATGTAGAGTCAGCGGATGATGCAATACCACATCACCCGGCGACAGATCCCACAACAACATTTCATTATCTCTGATCAGCCGATCCGGATCCGGCATCTCCTCCAGCCCCGCTTTGCGGTAGATATCGGCAAAATTCGAGCCTGAGCCAAAAGTTGCCGGTGCATAGAACTTACCCCACTTGTGTGAACCCTTGATGTATTGCACCGCTCCGGCTTCCTCAGTCACTGGATCGAAACCGGACCAGATCGAAATGATCTGCTTGCCGCGAAGAGGCCAGTAGGGCAAGTCCTGGTGTAGCGGGGTGTGCTCTGCCGTCCGGGGTTCTTTCACCAGCAGCTGGTCATAGAAAAAACGGAGTTCTTCAGTCTGCATGAATTCCGCCGCCAGCCGGGGCAGCGGGGAAAAACGCATGAATTCGTTGAAATCCGGGTCCCGTCGCCAGACGAAGAAATCCCCATAATAACGCCCGGTTTTGCCCTCCGGTGTGTACTCTATGCTACCTGGACTGGGGTTTGCCAGAATGCGATCAGTAGCCTCACCCATGCGGGTAATCCATTCCGGGCCAAGGACGTTTCGCACCACGCAAACACCATTTTCTTCGTAATCCCTTATGGTTTGTGCATCGGTAATTGAAAGTTCGACTTTCATGCAGGTATGCCCTCTCAAAAAATGACAGGCCTCAATCTTCCGGCGTGCCTTGCAACAGCGGGGAGATCGCTGCGATGGTTAGCGGGTGATAGCCGGCACTGGCCTCATCAAAAAGTGCCTGGGCCAACGCACTGTCCTTGCCGTTGCCGATGAGGGCCTTGTAAACCGGTTTCACCAGCCTGGTACGCCCGTACCTTTTCAGGTAGGAACGCATTTCATCATAGGCTGGACGGTATTGCCTGGTGGCAGCCTGAATAAACCAAGCCCGGGCAATTTCTGAATTCCCGGCCGTACTCAGGCCCAGCGTCTGATCAATTTCCCGCAGTTGGTGCTCTGCCAGGTCGGTGGGAAGTGCTTTGATGAATGCGACCATGGCCTGTGGGCTCCAATCATCTACCGGCAATTCATCTACCGGCCGCTCACCGCTGGACCAGGTGATGGCCATGGTGGCAGCCTCTTCCAGGCTGCTCGATGTGGGAAGGACTGCGCTGTCGGGAATACCCGGTTGGTACAACCATTGCTCAACCTGCGCCCGTGAATAACGCCCTGGGAATTTCTGCAATAGACCGGCATCAATGTAGTCGAGAAATTGCTCGCTGCTGATGGCCTGGAATTCGAAATGCTCGAAATACCCGCTCAGGTACTGATCGAATCTGTCCCTGCCAAATACCGCTTCCAGGGTCTCCAGCAGCAACTGGCCTTTGGAGTATTCCAGTCCCTCCTGGCCAACGTCCGGGTCTGCGTATTGAAAAACCGGCGCCAAATGCTGCATTTCCAGGGGTACAAATTCCAACTCTTCCTGCAGCGACTGGTAAGACAGAACGCGTTCTTCGTCGGCGCGTGTTTTACCATACAACACCTCCATCAACCGGGCATCCAGGTAGGAAGTTGTTCCCTCATTCAGCCAGATGTCCCGCCAGGTGGCGTTGCTTACCAGGTTGCCTGACCAGGAGTGCGCCAGTTCATGGGCGATCAAGGAAACCAGGCTACGGTCACCGGCGATAATGCTGGGTGTGATAAAGGAAAGACGTGGGTTTTCCATCCCGCCATAGGGGAAACTGGGCGGCAGGATCAGCAGGTCATAACGGCCCCACTGATAAGGGCCGTAAAGGTCTTCTGCAGCTTCCAGCATGGCCTGGGTGTCGCCAAACTCCCAGGCAGCATCGCGCAATACTTCCGGTTCCGCGTAAACGCCGGTGTCATCGCCAATCGCCTCGAAAAATACGTTGCCAACCGCCAGTGCCAGCAGGTAGGAGGGGATGGATTGGGGCATGGAGAAATGATATTCACCACTTCTCAGGGCCTGCGGATCGTTGTCCGCGCTCATCAGGGCCAGCAATTCCTGTGGCGTATGGATTTTCGCTTCGTAAGTGAATCGAACACCCGGAGTATCCTGCAGCGGTACCCAGCTACGGGCATGGATCGACTGCGACTGGGTGAATAAAAAGGGATACTTGCCGCCCGCCGTAAGTTCCGGTGGCAACCACATGAGTGCCGATGCATCCGGGCCGGTCTGGTAGTTGATTTTGAGCAGGAATTCAGTCTGGGATTGGAAACCCGCCGGCAAGTGAATCCGGATGGCTTCCCCCTTGACCGGATCTGTTTCACCAACATCAAAAGCGACCGGTTTTGCCTCCATTCCAGCTGCGGCCACCTCGATAGCACTGATCTGAAGTCCCCGGCTGTCCAGCACGACGGTCATCGCACCAGGGTCCAGCCGTTCCAGGTGGAGAGTGGCGTTGCCGTTCAGTGTCTGCCGGTCAAAATCAACCGTCAGGTCAAGTTCCAGGTGACGGGTCACGAACTGGTCGCTGTTGGCGTAGGAGAATAAATCATGCGCGGGGTCATATTCATCCCCGGTGCAGCCTGCAAGGACCATGGCGGACACGAGTCCGCCTATCAATAAACGTAGCATGGCAATGTCACCTTTAAGCAGTACTGATCCAAAGTCACTTGAAAACGCCGAAATAGATCACGTAAACCCACGAAAACAAGCCGTGGAGAATAGCCCAGCCAAGGGATTGATTCACATTGAACGATATCGCCATGGCCAGGGCTGAACCGAAGCTGACGCCGTGCCAGCCAACTTTTTGTATCACTACCTGCCGCATAATTTACTCCTTGTTGAAAACAATTTGGATCATATTCTACTTCGTTCTAAATAAACCAGTGCAGTGTCCTGAACTATGTGACGATCAAGCCGCAGATCACTTTATAATCCGGCCATGCCAGCATCAACTTTCCCCTCTGTTTCATTATCCGGCTGGATCGACACGCCTTTGGTCAACATCGCGGCCCAAGACCGCGAAGCGCTTGTGCGCTACTGCAGCTATTTTGCCGACAACATGCTGGACCGCTTTCCGGAGTGGGCGGAAGGCTTGGACCTGCATCAGCCTCCAGCGGCGAAAGCGCTGGAAGCAAGTATCACTGAAACCGGGCTGGATGCTGGCCTGAGACTCTTCCGCAACCACCAGATGCTGCGCATTATCTGGCGTGACTTGTGCGGCCTGGCCACTCTGGCTGAAACGTTCTGCGACCTCACCAATCTGGCGAAGCTCTGCCTGCAAACTGCAATCGACAAGCATGGATGCCGTCTGCAGGAGAAATACGGCAAGCCGCGGGGCGAGGACGGCAGCGAACAGCGACTGTTCGTAATCGGCATGGGTAAATTTGGTGGTGGTGAGCTCAACCTGTCCTCGGACATTGACGTGATGTTCTGCTACCCACAAACCGGTGAATGTGATGGCCGCCGAAAACTCGCGAACGACCAGTATTTCACCCGACTGGCCCGTGCAGTGATCGCCAGCCTCGCCGAAGTGACCGGGGATGGATTCTGCTTCCGTGTGGATACACGTCTACGCCCATTTGGTGATTCCGGCCCGCTGACTTCCAGCATTGCAGCCATGGAGCAGTACTACCAGCGCGAAGGGCGCGACTGGGAGCGCTACGCGCTGGTCAAGGCGCAACCGGTCGCCGGCGACCAACCTTCGGGGGCGCGACTGTTGGAGAACCTGCGGCCGTTCATCTACCGCCGTTATATTGACTTCGGTGCAGTCGAGGCTCTGCAGGAAATGCATGCGAATGTGCGTGAAGATGCGAGGCGCAAAGACCGCTTGGACGATATCAAACGGGGGCCAGGTGGCATCCGCGAAATTGAATTCCTGGCCCAGTGTTTCCAGATCCTTCGCGGTGGCAGGGAGCCCGGTCTGCAAACCCCTTCACTCGACCGGGCGTTGGAGGAGATCGCGGTGCTGGCATTAATGAGCAGCGAAGCGGTGGTTGAAGTGCGCCAGGACTACGTTTACCTGCGCCGGCTGGAAAACAGGATACAAGCCCTTCGCGACCAGCAGACTCATCGTTTACCGCCCGGCGAGGACCTCGAGCGAATCGCACGGGGTATGGGTGAGCACAGCCCTGAGGCCCTGACCAGGCATTTGTCCGAAATCAGGCAGCAGGTCTCCGCACGGTTCGAGGCAATTTTCCCTACCCGGCCCACCCCCAAAGATGACGACCGATGGGTGAGAGAATGGCGCAATCTGCAGGCCGACCGGCAAGGTATTGACTCGAAACCGGTCGAAGCAGTGAGCGATCCGATGGCGGTTTTTCTGCGCCGGCTGGACCGTTTCGTACTGAGTCAGCGCGCCCGCCGCCGGTTGGACAGCTTCATGCCATTATTGTTGGATCGCATCGACCGTCAGTCGCTGGACCACAAAACCCTGGACCGGGTCTTCGACCTGGTGCTTGCCATCAGCAGGCGCAGTGTGTACCTGGTGTTGCTGGTTCAACGTGTACCCGCCCTGGACCGCATGCTGGAATTATTCGCGCGCAGTGACTGGATTTCCGCCAGGGTCATTCGTTTCCCGGCCTTGCTGGACGAGCTGATCGACCCTCCATTGGACCAGCAGATTCCGGCCGAGGCCGAACTCGTGCGCAGCGTTGAACGCATCGTTGCTGCAAGACAGGATGCCGAGGCCGTGTTGGAAGGGCTGAACTACTTCAAACTGGCCACTGGCTTGCGTATTGCAGTCGCACAATTGCAGGGCACACTGCCTGTCGAGCAGGCCCAGCTTGCGCTATCCGGTCTTGCCGCCGCCATCCTCAAAGGCGTGCTCGCTATCGCCGGGAAAGAACTTGAATCTCGTCATGGCCGTTTTCCCTCAAACATTGTCGATGGAGATGAAGAACAGGGTCATGGAAACATGGCTATCATCGCCTACGGCGCCCTGGGAGCGGTGGAGCTGGGCTACGATTCAGACCTGGATATCGTGTTCCTGTTCGAGGCGGGCCGTGAAATGTCCGACGGCCCTCGCCCTTTACCCGCTGAGCGGTACTACGCGAGGTTGGCCCAGCGGGTGTTGAGTTATCTGACCGTCATGACCCCTTCCGGGCGGCTGTACGCAGTGGATACCAGACTCAGACCGAACGGACGGGCCGGCTCCCTGGTCAGCAGCTTCGGCGCCTTCCGCGAATACCAGCTGAATGAAGCTTGGACCTGGGAATTGCAGGCGCTGACCCGTTCACGCTTCATAGCGGGCAGCCGGGCCTTGTCTGTCCGCCTGGATCGTATCCGCCACGAAGTACTGTGCCAGTCCAGAAACCCCGAAAAGCTGCGGTCAGACCTGTGTGACATGCGGCAGAAAATGCGGCAGAAAATTCTTTGGGAACGCACTTCAAATGCCCGGTTTGACACAGCCCAATCTCCCAAGCACCGACGAGGTGGTTTGATTGACATCGAATTCATCGCACAACTTGGCGTCCTGGCATCGGCACAATCCTTTCCGAAGGTACTGAAGGCCACGGGTACACTGCCTCAAATTGCTCAACTCAAGGCGATTGGCTGGCTGACGGAGGATGAAGCCTGTGGGTTAGAAAAAACCGTCAGCAAGCTTCGGCATCAGCGTATGATTTCTTCACTGTTGCCCGGGGAACGATTATCACCGGCAGATACTCAAGAATCGGCCCGGATTTTTGAACACAAGCTCGGAGCCTGCCGGATTTGACAATCCGGGTGCCGTAGAATACCCACATGAAGCTTTTCAAATCACTATGTTTTAAGCACACTCGGGAGACCGCAAGTGACACACCCCACTGATGCTACCGATTCCAGCCTGGAAACTGCAAGTACAAAAAGTGAATACGAGTTCAAGCGAGCCGACTTGCCCTTGTCCTGCCCAACACCCGAGCAAAAGCTGTGGAATTCTCATCCCAGAGTCTACCTGCCCATTGAGCAGACCGGCGCCGCCAGTTGTCCATACTGCGGTGCCAGGTATCGCCTGGTTGACTGAGTAGAGGCCCAAACCGTGCACATCGTTCAGGCGCTGGTATCGTTCAACCTGGGCGGATCGGAACTGGTCGCCACCGAATTGAGCGAGTACGCGGCATCAAAGGGTCACCGCGTGTCGGTGATCGCGGCAGACGGTCCGCTGGGTAATCGCGTACGGGCGTGCGGCGCTGAACACATTGACTGGCCCATTGGCAAAAAACGGCCGGGCACCCTGCGCTATATTTCCCGACTCAGTGAGTGGCTGGAGCGCGAACGTCCCGAAATACTGCACGTGCATTCCCGTTTACCTGCCTGGATTTGCCGGCTGGCGATCAGGCGGCTACCACCCACTGCCAGGCCGATTTTCATAACCAGCATGCACGGACATTATTCGGTCAGCCGCTACAGTGCGGTGATGGCGAGTGGCGACCGCGTCATTGCGGTGTCCGATCACATTCGCCGATACACGCTGCACAACTATCCGGCGACCGTTGCCGGCCGGGTTGTTACCGTGCTCGGCGGCGTCAGCCACCAGATTTTCTCTTACGGTTACCGGCCCGGACCAGACTGGTACGAGCAGATATACGGTGAATTTCCCGAACTGGCCAAGCGGCGCCTGCTGTGCCTGCCGGGTCGTCTTTCCCGCTGGAAGGGGCACGCGGAATTCATTGAACTGACCGCAGCGCTGTTGCTTGACTTTTCCGACCTGCACGGCATCATCATCGGGCCTGCAAAACCCGGATCGCGCTATCGCGATGAACTCGAAGGATTGGCGGAGCGCTACGGAGTGCTTGACCGTATCACTTTTACCGGGGCCAGGATGGATATTCGGGACTGGCTGGCGGCCTCGGAAATCGTCTTCAACCTGAGCAGCGACCCGCCCGAGGCTTTCGGCAGAACCATCCCCGAATCATTGCATCTTGGTGTACCGGTAATCGGCTGGAACCACGGCGGTGTGGGCGAAGTGCTTGCGGAAGTATTCCCCAGTGGGGCCGTGACACCAGGCAGCCACAAGGAGCTGCGTGAACGTGCCCGGGAGTTTCTGCGCCAGCCACCCTCCGTGGCGCGCGCCGATGCATTTGGTCTGCGGGAGTCCATGCACAAAACGCTGGACGTTTATTACCAGGCCATTGCGGACAAAAACACATGAGCATTTTCATACGTCGATTGCAAAACGAATGGGCCAGCTGGCTGGCTGTTGCTTTCATCGCGCTGCTGCCCTTCCACCGCCTGTCCGAAATTCCCTTGTCGATTTTCGCAATTGCCCTACTCTTTTTGGCACGCTCGACGGCTAAGCGCAAGATGATCAGTTCTTCAGCCGTGTTCATCTTGCCGCTGTTCGCGTGCTACTGGGTACCGATGGTGCTGTCGAGCTTGGATTCGGTGGATCCGCAAAATAGCTGGATACATAGCATTGCAGCCTTGCGTTTCCTGGCTGCGGCGCTCGCCATGTCGGTGCTTTTAAGTGCCCCGTCTGCTCGCGAACGGGTGCTTCGCTGGACGGCCTATTTGCTGTTGTTCTGGGCACTGGACGGGTTTGTGCAACTGTTTTTTGGCAGCGATCTGTTTGGAATAGCGATGCACCCGGACCGCCTGAACGCCTTGTTTGTGAAGAAATACCAGTTTTTTGGACCCACACTGGCCATGCTTTCACCGCTGGTGCTTGAACATGCCCGCCGCCAGTGGCCATCCTGGATCTGGGCGCTTTCCTTTACCCTGATCCTTGGCGCCGTGATGATTGCCGGCATGCGCGCAGGTTGGCTTACCATGGCTATCGTGCTTGGAACTTACTTCGTGCTGATGCGGAAGCGGGAAAACCGGGAGTTGCGGCGCACGATCTTTACCATCCCGGTGCTCGTTATGATCATTGTCGGGGTGAGTTATCTTTCATCCCCGCTGTTCCAGGAACGATTGAATGTCACCCGGGCATTCACGCTAGGCAGTGAAGCTGCGCTGGATAAATCTTCGATGGAGCGTATCCCGATTTTCAAAACTGCGCTGAAGATGTACCGGGAGAACCCGGTCAATGGCGTTGGTGTTCGCGCATTCCCGGTCGCCTACCTGAAATACGCGGAACCCGATGATGTGCATGTCCGGAAATCAGGCGGCAAATCCGGAGCGACCCACGCCCACAATATAGTGCTTGAAGTGCTGTCCGATACAGGCACCATCGGGCTGGCCGGGCTGTTGCTGGCAGTGGTGTTCTGGTGGAGACACCGGACCAAAACAACGCCCAGCGAACGGCGCGATGCTTTCCCGTTCGCGCTGGCGGTGTTCCTGGTGCTGTTCCCCTTTAACTCACATTTCGCAATTTACGGCACCTACACCTCGTCACTGATCTGGTTCCTGATGGGCCTTTGGGCCTCAGCCCTGCGCAAGCCCCCTGGCTAAGGCGAATATTGCACCAGTATTTTTGATGATGGCGCTGAACACACGCGGGCTACACCATGGAACGGAGGAGGGCGGCCGTAATCACGGCCACGGTAAAAACAAAGAATATGCGTATACATTTTTTCACACCAAACAGTCTACCAGCGATTGCAGGGGAGGAGCGATAGCAGGGCACCGGCGAGAATTCATGCAATCTGGATGTTAGTTATGAATTCCAGCAATGTTGTTTACTTTTATGTTGTGCTGCTTGCTGGGGGCGCCAGACTGAGATGCAGAATCAATCGTGCCATGGAACAGGTGGTGGGTATAGCTGCTCACACCACTCAATTGTCCACGTCAGTGGCATCGCCCAAAATGGCACAAGCCGGAAAGAGTGACAGTGCTTCTTTCAGGACCGTATGCGTCAGGGATGACGCATCCGAGCCTACAGGGATGTACTCGTGGCGTGTCCTGGAAGGAGTACTGTCGCTCTAAGCCGGCGGACTCGAACGGATGAACAATCCAATGTTCACGCCAATCGTCGAGCCGAATACAAAATCCAACCGAATACCAGCAATTACTCGAAGGTTCAGCGTATACAAGCTTGATAAAATTCACAGCTAGTCATAAAAGGGCGGTTCACCCTCGGGCCGGGTCTTGAACCGTCGGTGAACCCACCAGTACTGCCCCGGTGCGCGCCGGATCTGATCCTCCATGATTTTATTTAACTTCTCCAGGTCAAACGCTGGATCGTCACCGGGAAAGTTTTCGATCAGTGGTAAAAAACTGACCGTGTAACGACGTGTTTGCGGGTTATAGGATGGGAACATCGGCACGACGGCGCATCCCGTCATCCGGATCAGGCGGTGAGTGGCCAGCAGAGTTGCCGTCTGGATTCCAAAAAATGGCACAAAAACGCTCTGGTCCGCGCCGAAGTCCTGGTCCGGTGCATACCCCAGGACACCACCTTCGCGAAGGTGGCGGATCGCTGAACGCATCTCGCGTTTGCTGATCATGACCGTCGGATATTTCGCTCTGGCCTGGGCCTGGTACCATTCGAGGACCGGGCTCTTCAGAGGGCGGTATACGCCTTTGGCGTCAGGAACGCTCTGTGCCAGGATTCTTCCCCCGATCTCGAGGCAGGAAATATGAGCGGTAATCAGCAGAACACCCCTGTCTTGCTTCCGGGCTTCAAGCAGGTTGTCCAGCCCTTCCACTTCACCGATTTTGAGGATACGACGCCTGGATGCTGACCAGGACCAGGCGATTTCAAATACAGCCCTGGCCAGGGAATCAAAACAATCGTCGACGATGGCCTTTTGTTGACCGGCATCGAGTTCGGGAAAACAACGCTCCACATTCCTTACCGCGATGGCACGACGCCTCTTTAACAGCCGGGCCATTATCCAGGACAGGGGTACCGACAAAGCCAGGCACAGCTTCTGGGGTAATTTTCCGGTTAACCAGAACAGGCCGACGCCCAGCCAACCAGCCCAGTATTTCGGTGTCAGCGGGGGCTTTTCCAATGAATCGGTTTTCATGCGCCTATTGTTACCGCATAGCCCACATATTGCACGAAGGATCCAGTTGTGCGTTGTAGCTGGCGAAACAGTTCGGTCGATCGTTCGAAGAAGCATAGCGGCAGCTATGGGTCGAGGAGGATCGGCCATTGG
>SMVA01429930.1_pt1 | contig 12738 bp, 8 predicted proteins | sample 2456451 | NCBI WGS metagenome assembly SMVA01 (sample SAMN11095933, study PRJNA526329) | marine sediment metagenome | biome: Marine sediment; feature: Surficial sediment; material: Deep marine sediment; isolation source: Hadal surficial sediment | place: Pacific Ocean | collected 2014-05 | depth 0-1...
CCGTCTCCAGCACGACGCGGCTGCGCAGGTCGTTCAGGACGAGCGTCTGGTGGGTCTCGGCGAGACCGAGCTCCCACGGGAGGCCCGCGTGCTTGATGCTCGTCAGCGGCGAGGCGCCCGTGCCGCCGGAATCGCCGGAGATCAGGATGTGATCGGCATGCGCTTTGACCACGCCCGCCGCAATCGTGCCGACGCCGACCTCCGCAACGAGCTTGACGCTGACACGGGCTGACGGGTTCGAGTTCTTCAGGTCGTGGATCAGCTGCGCGATATCCTCGATCGAATAGATGTCGTGATGCGGCGGCGGGCTGATCAGGCCGACGCCCGGCGTCGAATGCCGGATGCGCGCGATGTTTTCATCGACCTTGCGGCCCGGCAGCTCACCGCCCTCGCCCGGTTTGGCGCCCTGCGAGATCTTGATCTGCAGCTCGTCCGCATTGGCGAGATACCACGCCGTCACCCCGAAACGTCCGGACGCAACCTGCTTGATCGCCGACCGCTTCGAGTCGCCGTTTGGCAGCGGGATGAACCGCTCGGAGTCTTCGCCGCCTTCGCCGCTGTTGCTCTTGCCGCCAATACGGTTCATCGCAATCGCCAGCGATTCGTGGGCCTCGGCCGAGATCGAGCCGAAGCTCATCGCGCCGGTACAGAACCTTTTGACGATCGCGCTGGCGGGCTCGACTGCGTCGATCGGGACCGGGGCTCCGGCGACACCGGGCTTCAGGTCCAGCAGGCCGCGCAACGTGCGCCTGTCGTCGTTGGCGTCGGCCGCGAAGCGCCGATAGGTTTCCGCATCGTCGTTACGCGCGGCGACCTGCAATTCGTGAATCGCGTTTGGCTCCCAGGCATGGCGTTCGCCGGTACTGCGCCAGTGAAATTCGCCCGGGTTCGGCAAAATAGACGATGCGTCGGCCACGTTCTCGGGATAGCCGAGTGCATGACGCCGGCGTGCCTCGGTCTCGAGGACGCCGAAGCCGACGCCGGCGACGCGGCTGGCCGTGCCGGCGAAGCAGCGCGCGATGATCTCGTCGCCGAGGCCGAGGCCTTCGAAGCTCTGCGCGCCTTTATACGAGTGCAGGGTGGAGATACCCATCTTCGCCATGACCTTGAGCATGCCTTTCGCGACGCCCTTGCGGTACGCGGCGACGACGGCAGCGTCGTCGGGAAAGGTCGCCGCATCGAGTTGCCCGTCGCGTCGCGCCTGCCACAGCGACTCGAACGCGAGATACGGGTTGATGGCGTCCGCGCCATATGCGGTCAGCAGACAGTGATGATGCACCTCGCGCGCTTCGCCGCTCTCGATCACGATGCCGATTCGCGTGCGCTGCGCGCGCGCGACGAGATGATGATGAACGGCGCCGCACGCGAGCAAGGCGCTGACCGGGATGCGCGCGGCATCCATGGCGCGATCCGACAACACGACCAGGTGAAAGCCCGCCTCGATCGCCTGCTCGGCCTCGGCGCAGATGCGCTCGAGCGCGCCGACCAGGGTCTCGGACTTGTCGAACGTGATATCGATCGTCCGTGTACGCCAACCGCGATGATCCATGTACCGGATCGCCGCGAGCTCTTCGTTCGTCAGGATCGGGTGCGCGATCACGAGCCGCCGGGCGTGGTCGGCAGTCGTCTCGAGCAGGTTGCGCTCCGGGCCGATATAGCACTCGAGCGACATAACCACCTCTTCGCGGATCGAGTCGATCGCGGGATTCGTGACCTGCGCGAAGAGCTGCTTGAAGTAATCGTAGATCATGCGCGGCTGGTCCGACAGACAGGCGATCGCGGAATCGTTACCCATCGAACCGACCGGATCGCGCAACTCTCGCACGAGGGGCAGCAGCATGAACTGCATGGTCTCGGTCGTATAGCCGAACGCCTGCATGCGGTTCAGCAGCGTCTCGGCGTCGAAGCCGTGGGCTTGGGCATTCGGCGCAAGGTCGCTGAGCTGAATGCGCCCGTCGCGCAACCAGTCGCCATAGGGCAGGCGGTTCGCAAACGCGTCCTTGAGCTCCCGGTCCGGAATCATCCGACCCTGCTCGAAGTCGATCAGAAACATGCGGCCCGGCTTGAGGCGGCCCTTCTCCTTGACCAGCGCCGGGTCGATCCGCAGCACGCCAACCTCGCTCGCCATGATCACGCGATCGTCATGCGTCAGGTAATAGCGACTCGGACGCAGGCCGTTGCGATCGAGCACGGCCCCGATGTAGCGACCGTCAGTAAAAGCGATCGACGCGGGGCCATCCCAGGGTTCCATCAGGCATGAGTTGTACTCGTAGAACGCACGCTTGTTCTCGGCCATCAGATCCTGCTTCTGCCAGGCCTCCGGAATCATCATCATGACGGCTTCCTGCAGCGTGCGGCCGGTCATCAGCAGGAACTCGAGGACATTGTCGAATGTGCCCGAGTCGGAGCAATCGGGCTCGACGATCGGGAACAATCGCTCTATCGAATCGCCAAACAAGTCGCTCGAGACGACGCCTTCGCGTGCACGCATCCAGTTGACATTCCCGCGCAACGTGTTGATCTCACCGTTATGCGACATGAACCGATTCGGCTGCGCGCGGTCCCAGCTCGGGAAGGTATTCGTCGAAAAACGCGAGTGCACCATCGCGAGGTGCGATGTGTAGTCCGGGTCGTTCAGGTCCGGGAAAAAGCGGAACAGCTGGTCGGGGGCAAACATGCCCTTGTAGATGATGACCTTGGCCGACAGGCTGCAGATATAGAAAGTCTTCGCCTGAACCATGTCCGGGTCGTCGCGCAGCAGGTGGCTGGCGCGCTTGCGGATCAGGTACAGCTTGCGCTCGAATGCTTCACCCTCAAGACCCTCCCCCGCGGCGATGAACAGCTGTTCGATCGTCGGGCAGGCCGCGCGCGCGGTCGGGCCGAGATCGGCCCGGTCGACGTCCGTCGGCACCGCGCGCCAGCCGACCAGGGTCTGACCCTCGTCGGCGCAAATCTCGGCCACGGCAGCTTTGCATTTTTCGCGCTCGGCCAGGTCGGTCGGCAAAAACACGATACCCGCGGCGAACTTGCCGGGGTCAGGCAATTCGGTCCCCAGGTCGGTGCGCGCGACCTTGGCCAGGAACTCCAGCGGCAGGGCCGTCAGAATGCCGGCGCCGTCGCCGGTGTTGACCTCGGCGCCCCGCGCGCCACGGTGCTCCATGCTGCAGGCGATCAGGTCCGCGTCGGCCACGATCTGGTGGCTGCGCTCACCTTTAATATGCGCGATGAAACCAACCCCGCAGCTATCCTTCTCGTTCGTCGGATCGTACAGACCTTGGCTCAGGTCAAAATTTTCTGGCAACTTAATAGTCATACGTGTTAAATCAAAGACTTACCTCTTAATGCCTTCTCGCCCACTGCGGTTAACTTTCGCAGCGACGCGGTCGCCCGCGACGATGACGGGCGCAAATCTATCGTCTCCCTCAAAGATGGCTGCCGTAGCAGCCCTTGGCGCGGCGGCGGCAGCTTCCCGAAGCGCTCAACAGGGCGCCGTATTCAGCCTTGGCCTACCATAACCGATTGTTTTTACTGAACTTGATAGCCGGCTCGATGGCTTCACAATTCCCGCCCCGAACCGTACATTATAGGCTAGGATCGCCATGCGGCTCAACGCCTTCGGGGACTACCCAAGAATTGGACTAACGAGCGCCGATATGTGAACGTACCCCGGTTCAAATGCAACCATTCGTGGGATCATCGGCCCTATGGTTAATGACGACATCCAACGCGTGCTCGATTTCTGGTTTTCCGGCAGCGCGTTGGACTCCCCGCAGGTCGACAGCAGGATGGAGCGTTGGTTCGGTTCCGAGCCCGGTCTCGACGATGAAATCCGCGGCCAATTCGGCGCCCTCGTGCAAGATGCATCGGACGAGGAACTCATGGACTGGACCGAGACGCCGGAAGGCCGGCTGGCCCTGATCATCCTGCTTGACCAGTTTCGCCGCAACATATTCCGCGGTACGGCCGATGCGTTCAAGATGGACAAGCTCGCCCTGAAGATCTGCATCGAAGGCACAATGAACAGCGACCACAAGGATCTGTCGGAAATGCAACGGATGTTCTTCTTCATGCCGTTGCAACACGCGGAGTCGCTGAAAATTCAGGACAAGTCCGTCGACATTTACAACGCGCTCGCCGACAGCGTCTCGGGCACGCTGCGCGAGACGTTCCGGACGACCGCGCAATTCGCCGAGCTGCACCGGGATATCGTCGCGGAGTTCGGTCGCTTCCCGCATCGCAACCCGATCCTCGGCCGCAAGAACTCCAAGGCCGAATCAGAGTACCTGTCGGTCAACACGCCGACTTTCGGCCGGTAAGCTCAGGACAGCGCGAAACATGTATTACGAAGCCCCGCGACGCGTCGCGATCATAGGCGGCTTGCGTATCCCGTTCTGCCGTTCGCATACCGCGTACGCCAGATGCTCCAACCAGGACATGATGACCGCGGTCCTGCGCGGGCTCGTCGACCGGTTCGCCCTTGACGGCGTCGCCCTCGGTGACGTGTCGCTCGGCGCCGTCATCAAGCACTCGCGGGACTGGAACCTTGCACGCGAATCCGTGCTCGGCAGCGGCCTTGCGCCCGAGACGCCGGCATACGACTTGCAACGGGCCTGCGGCACGAGCCTCGAGGCGGCCATCCAGATCGGCAACAAGATTGCGCTCGGTCAGATCGATGCCGGCATCGCGGGCGGTACCGACAGCATCAGCGACGCGCCGATCGTCTATCCCGATGAGTATCGACAGATACTGCTCGGCAGTTTCCGCGGCCGCTCCCTGGGCGCGCGCATCAAGCCGTGGCTCGGCCTGCGACCGCGTCATTTCAAGCCCGAACTACCGGGTGTCACGGAACCGCGCACCGGGCTCAATATGGGTCAGAGCACGGAACTGACGGCCAAGCGGTGGGGCATTACGCGCGAGGCGCAGGACGAGCTCGCTTATCAGAGTCATCGTCGCGCTGCCGCGGCCTATGACGAGGGTTTCTACGCAGACCTGATCATGCCGTTCGAGGGTGTATCCGAAGACAACAACCTCAGGCGCGATACCACTCCCGAGAAGCTGGCGACGCTCAAGCCGGTATTCGATCGCGGCGCCAACGGCACGATGACGGCCGGCAACAGCACGCCGTTGACCGATGGCGCGGCCGGCTTGTTGCTGGCTTCGGAAGACTGGGCGGCAGAACGCGACCTGCCCGTGCAGGCGTATCTCCGTTACGGGAAGGTAGCGGCCGTGGACTTCGTAGCCAAGGAAGGCCTGCTGATGGCGCCGGCCTATGGCGTGTCGGAGATGCTGTGGGACGCCGGGCTCGGATTCAGTGATTTTGACCTGTTCGAGATTCACGAAGCATTCGCCGCGCAAACGCTGGCGACGATGAAGGCCTGGGAATCGACGGAATTCTGTGCCGAGAAACTCCGCCGCAACGCGCCGCTCGGGCCGATCGATCGCGACAAGCTGAACATCAAGGGCGGCAGCCTCGCGCTCGGTCATCCATTCGCGGCGACGGGTGCGCGCATCCTCGCCGGCCTCGCGAAGATGCTCGACGAACGGGGGTCGGGCCGCGGCCTGATCTCGGTCTGTACCGCCGGCGGTATGGGTGTGACGGCGATCCTGGAAAAATAATCTTCCTGAAGGGACAACATGAGCGCCTTCGACCAATTCCTGACGACACTGAATGCGATTCTCTGGCACGACTCCGTGCTGTTCCTGCTGCTCGGCACCGGTGTCCTGTTCACGGTCTGGAGCGGTTTCTGCCAGTACCGCGCGTTGACGCACGGCGTGCGCGTCATCCGCGGCGTCTACGACCGGCCCGACGACCCGGGCGCAATTAATCACTTCCAGGCGCTGTCCGCCGCGCTGTCCGCGACGGTCGGGCTCGGCAACATCGGCGGGGTCGCGATCGCAATCGCGCTCGGCGGTCCCGGCGCTGTGTTCTGGATGTGGATCGTCGGCTTCTTCGGCATGGCCATCAAACTGACCGAAGTCACGTTGTCGATGCTCTATCGGAACACGGATGACCCAGACAACCCACACGGCGGGCCGATGTGGGTGGTCACGAAAGCGCTCGCCGCGAAGAGCCCGAAGCTCGCCGGGCTCGGCAAGACAATCGGCGTTATCTTCTGCCTGACCGCGCTGGTCTCGACGGCCACGGGCGGCAACATGTTCCAGGCGTGGAACGTCGGCATGATCACCGAGGAATACTTCGGCATTCCGAGCATCGCGACCGGGATCGTGCTCGCGATCATCGTGGGCGCGGTCATCATCGGCGGCATCAAACGCATCGGCGCGGTGGCCGGCCGGCTCGTACCGATCATGCTTTCGCTGTACATGCTGGCGGGCATCTACGTGCTGATCGTCAACTACGCGGAAATCCCGGCCATGTTCGCGCTGATCTTTCGCGGGGCGTTCTCGCCGCTGGAGGCGAGTGGAGCATTCATCGGCGGCACGATGGGCTACGCGTTCCTGTTCGGCATGAAGCGCGCGATATTTTCGAATGAAGCAGGCCAGGGCACCTCGCCGATGGCCCATTCGGCGGCGAAGACCGACGAGCCGGTGCGCGAGGGTATCGTCGCGGGGCTCGAGCCGTTCATCGATACGATCGTCGTCTGCACGATCACAGCGCTCGTGATTCTAAGCACGAATGTCTGGAATCGTTCCGCGGAGGCGACACTGCCCCCCACGGCCCGGATCGTGCAGGTGGCGGACGGTAACTGGAGCCTCGATGAGGTCGCACCGCCGGCACGCACCGTGGGCACATGGGCCGACGACGCTAGCCTGTTCGTCATTGTCGCGGCCGACCCGAACCCGGTGAGTGGCAACAACCTGCACCGGCTCGACGGCTCGATCGTCGTCGATGCAGCCGGCGCCAGGCGGATTCGTTGGAGCACGATCGTCTCATCGGTGCAACCTGTGCTGAATGGGCCGGAGGTCTACGGGAGCTACGTCGGCGCAACGATGACGGCCAAGGCCTTCGACAGTGTCACCCCCGGTCTCGGCAAGTGGCTCATCACGCTGTCCGTCTGGCTGTTCGCGATCTCCACCTGTATCTCGTGGAGCTACTACGGCGAGCAGAGCATCATTTTTCTGGCGGGCGAACGTGCCGTGCTGCCGTACAAGCTGGTTTTCTGCACCCTCACGATCGTCGCGACACTCGGGTTCCTGAAGACCGACGCGCAGCTCGACAACCTGACCGGCGTCGGTACCGGCGTCATGCTGTTCGTCAACGTTCCCATCATGTGGTTCATGGGACGCCAGGCGATGCTGGCCTACAAGGACTACATCAAGCGCCTCAAGACCGGCCGCATGGGGCCGGAGCACCCGCCGCCGACGCTGGAAGACCTGATCAGTGGGCGGGATGTGGAGAAATAACTCACAACACAAACAACAGTAACGCCGGCATCGTCAGAAACGACAACACCGTCGAAATCAGGATCGCACCGGCAATGTCTTCCGGATGACGATCGTAGCGGGCCGCCAGCAGGAAGTTGAACACGGCCAGCGGCATCGAACTCTCGATAATGACGACGCCGCGCATCGTGCCCGTCAGTCCGAATAACTCGGTGACGAGGACCCCGACGCTGAAGCCGAGCAGGAGTCTGGAGACGGCGAGCCCGACCGCCTTGCCCGGCCGCGTAACACGAAAATTCGCCAGCGAATAACCGAGCGCCAGCAGCATCAGCGGAATCGCAAGACCCCCCAGCAGCCCGACCGTATTGGCAAGCGCCGTCGGCATGGTCGTATCCGTCGCCAGCAGCACGACGCCAATCACGGCCGTGTAGATCATCGGCGTCGTCGCCAGCGTGCGCCAGGCCGGCTCGCGGCCCTGGACCAGCGGGCCGAATATGAACTGCGAGACCGAGTAGACGAGGTAGACCGCAACGGCCAGGCCGAGGCCCTCGTCGCCGAACGCGAACAGGCATAGCGGCAGGCCGAGGTTGCCGGTGTTGCCGAAGATGACCGGCGGCAGGAAGCTGCGCAGCGGCTGCCCGGCGAGTCTCAGCACGACGGCACCGATCAGACTGCAGCTCGCGAGTATGGTCACGGCCGTGCCGATCATCAGCGCAAAGTCGCTCGGCGCGAACTCGAGGTTCACGATGCCGTTCAGGATCAGGCAGGGCGAACCGATATTCATGATGATGCGCGTCAGGAACTCGCGCTCGAACGGCAGGCCGGAGCGCGCCCAGCCGTAACCGAGCAACGCACAGATCAGGACCGGGACGATGATAGGAATGAGCTGTGTGTACAAGTCGCCGTCGCCTCAACCGCCTTTTCCGTTATGCTACCGGTCCGCCACGACGAATAGAACGGAGTTTTGCTGATGGGCGACATGCTCACCCTGACGACGGCCGATGGGCACGAGCTGACTGCCTACCGGGCCACCCCCGAGAACCCCCCGAAAGGCGGCATCGTGGTCATCCAGGAGATCTTCGGCGTGACCGACCACATCCGCCGCGTCGCCGATCGGTACGCCTCGCTGGGCTATCTCGCGATTGCGCCAAGCCTGTTCGATCGGATCGAACCGGGCATCGCCCTGAGCTATTCGGACATCGACCGCGGCCGGGAAATCATGCAGGATCTGGACCTCGACAAGACCGTCGTGGACGTGGCCGCCGGCATTGATGCCGCGCGCTCGGCCGGCAAAGTCGCGGCGATCGGCTACTGCTGGGGCGGCGCGATAGCGGACCTTGCCGCGTGCCGCACGGGCCTCGACGCGGCGGTCAGCTATTACGGCCGCATGACCGTCGAATGGCTCGACGAGCAACCCCGCTGCCCGGTCATGTATCACTACGGCGCCGACGATGCGCTGATTCCACCCGAGCTTGTCGACCAAATATCAGCCGGCAGGGAGGGGCACCCGGTGTTCCTCTACCAGAACGCCGGTCATGGCTTCAACTGCGACGAACGCGCCGATTTCTCGCCGGAAAGTGCGCAACTGGCGCTGGAACGGACGCTTGAATTTCTCGGCGAGCACCTCAATTAAAAGGAGTATTCGGCACTGCGGCCGCCCCCGGCCGGGTTGAGACAGACAATGAAAATTGGGATCCCCAAAGAAATCCACTCCGGTGAAAGACGGGTTGCGACGACTCCGGCAGTCGCCACCCAGCTTCAGAAGCTCGGGTTTACGGTCGCAATGGAGGCCGGCGCCGGCGCCGGGGCGAACTTCTCCGACGAGGCCTACGCCGAGGCCGGCGTCGAAATCGTCGCCGACGCCCGCGAGTTGTGGTCCGGCTGCGACATCGTCATGAAGGTGCGCGGGCCGGAGCCGCACCCAACCTGGAACGTCGACGAACTGGATCTGCTGCACAAGGGACAGACGCTGATCTGCTTCCTGTGGCCCGCGCAGAACCAGTCCATGCTCGACGCACTGGCGACCAAAGGCGTAACGGCGATCGCGATGGACAGCATCCCGCGCATCTCGCGCGCACAAAAGCTCGACGCGTTGAGTTCGATGGCAAATATCGCCGGTTACCGGGCGGTCGTCGAAGCCGCGCAGCATTTCGGGCGCTTCTTCACCGGCCAGATCACCGCCGCCGGCAAGGTGCCGCCGGCCAAAGTGCTGGTCATCGGCGCCGGCGTCGCAGGTCTCGCCGCGATCGGCGCGGCAAAAAGTATGGGCGCGATCGTGCGCGCATTCGATACCCGACCGGAGGTCAAGGAACAGGTCGAGAGCATGGACGCCGAATTCCTGCTGCTGGATTTCGAGGAAGACGGTTCCGGCACGGGTGGCTATGCGAAGACCATGAGCGAGGAGTTCATCGCCGCGGAGATGGCCTTGTTCGCCGAACAGGCGAAGGACGTCGACATCATCATCACGACCGCGCTGATTCCGGGCAAACCGGCGCCGGAACTCATCACGGCCGAGATGGTCGAGTCGATGCATCCCGGCAGCGTCATCGTGGATCTCGCGGCCGAACAGGGCGGCAACTGCGAACTGACCGTGCCCGGGGAGGTCGTCGTGAAACACGGCGTCACGCTGATCGGCTACACGGATCTGCCGAGCCGGCTGGCCGCGCAATCCAGCCAGCTCTACGGGACCAACCTGCGACATCTGTTGACGGACATGTGCCCCGGGAAAGACGGTCAGCTGGTCGTCGATTTCGAGGACGAGGTCGTGCGCGGCGCAACCGTCGTCAAAGACGGTGAAATCACCTGGCCACCGCCGGCCCCGAAGATAGTGGCGAAACCGCCCACGCCTCCGCCGTCGGCGCGCCCCCCCGCTCGGAAGACAGCGAAGCCAAGCGCACTCGGCCCGCTGATGACTGTCGGTGTGGGGGCGCTCGCGCTGATCGGACTCGGGCTCGTCGCGCCGGCGTCATTCATGGCGCATTTCACCGTGTTCGTACTCGCATGCTTCGTCGGTTACATGGTGATCTGGAACGTAACCTCGGCGCTGCATACGCCGCTGATGAGCGTCACGAACGCGATCAGCAGCATCATTATTATCGGTGCACTGATACAGATCTCTGCAGATTCGGCCTGGATCCCGTTACTGGCCGGTTTCACCGTACTCATCACCAGCATCAACATCTTCGGCGGCTTCGCGGTCACGCGGCGCATGCTGAACATGTTCAGGAAGTAGGAGGCGATCGTGCCGCAAGGCCTGGTTACAGTCGCCTACATCGGCGCCACCATATTATTCATCCTCGCCCTCGGAGGCCTGAGTAATCAGGAGACCGCCCGTCGCGGCAACCTGTACGGGATGGTCGGCATGGGTGTTGCGCTGCTCGCGACGCTATTCGGTGTCGTCACCGACAATTACGCGTTATTGATCGGCGCATTGGTCATCGGCGCCGCGATCGGCCTGATACTGGCAAAACGCGTGCAGATGACGCAGATGCCGGAGCTGGTCGCGATCCTGCACAGCCTGGTCGGCATGGCGGCGGTGTTCGTCGGCTTCGCCAGCTTCGCGGATCCGAACGTGCACTTCATCGGCGTCGAGAAAACCATTCACGATATCGAGATCTATCTCGGCGTCCTGATCGGCGCGATCACGTTTTCCGGGTCGGTCATCGCATTCGGCAAGCTGAGCGGCAAGATCAGTGGTAATCCGATGCTTCTTCCAGGCCGGCACTGGCTGAACCTTGGCCTCTTGCTGCTGACGATCTGGATCGGAGTGGCGTTCGTCGAGCAATCGGCGGCCGGTGGCGGCACGTTGCCGCTGCTGTTCATGACGCTGATCGCGCTGACGTTCGGCGTGCACATGGTGATGGCGATCGGCGGCGCGGACATGCCCGTCGTCGTTTCGATGCTGAACAGCTACTCGGGCTGGGCGGCATCGGCTACCGGGTTCATGCTGGGCAATGACCTGCTGATCGTGACCGGCGCGCTGGTCGGCAGCAGCGGCGCGATCTTGAGTTTCATCATGTGCCGCGCGATGAACCGTAACTTCATCGCCGTGATCGCGGGCGGCTTCGGCACGACCTCCGGTTCCGGCGGTGGCGGTGAAGTGGATCAGGGCGATGTCATACCCATCGATGCGGCCGAGACGGCCGAACTGCTCAAGGGCGCGAGGGAAGTCATGATTATTCCCGGTTATGGCATGGCGGTCGCCCACGCGCAGCACATCGTTCACGAGATTACCCGAAAGCTGCGCGACAGCGGCGTGAACCTGCGTTTCGGCATCCACCCGGTCGCGGGCCGCATGCCCGGACACATGAACGTACTGCTGGCCGAGGCGAAAGTGCCTTACGACATCGTGTTCGAGATGGACGAGATCAACGACGACTTCCCGAATGTCGATGTGACGCTCGTCATCGGTGCAAACGACGTCGTGAACCCGTCCGCGCTGACCGATCCGGAAAGCCCGATCGCCGGCATGCCCGTGCTCGAATGCTGGAAAGGCGGTACGACGATCGTCCTGAAGCGGGGCATGGCGACCGGTTATGCCGGCGTACAGAATCCATTGTTCTTCCTCGAAAACACCCGGATGCTGTTCGGCGACGCGAGGGAAAGCCTGGACCGCGTACTGGGGGATCTGTGACGACTGAAAAGAGGATGGAGCCCCGATGATCGCGGCGCCAGAAGCACTCGGACGCCTTCGGGATGGAAACCACCGCTTCGTGTCAGACCTCGAAGGTCGCAACACACTCATTGCCCGGACGCGCCGTAGCGAGCTCGTGGCAAATCAGGAGCCATTCGCCATCATTCTCGGCTGTGCGGACTCGCGAGCGCCGGCGGAGATTATCTTCGATCAAGGCCTGGGAGACCTGTTCGTCATCCGCGTGGCCGGCAATATCGTGGCGCCTTCTCAGGTCGGCAGCATCGAATTTGCGGCAGAGCGATACGGCACACGGCTCGTCGTGGTCCTGGGCCACTCCAGGTGTGGGGCCGTTCTGGCTACCCTGGAAGAACTCGAACGCCCGACGGAAACCCGGTCGCCGAATCTCCGTTCGATCGTCGACCGCATCCGGCCATCCGTGGAAGGGCTGTCGGGAACCGGCGTCCGGCAAGATCCGGAGGCTCTGATCCAACGAGCCGTGCGGGCGAACATCCGAGCATCCGTCAACCATCTGCGACACGGATCGCAGATTCTCGAGCAGCTTATCCAGCGGGACAAACTCCTCGTTGTGGGTGCGGAATATTCGCTGGAGACGGGAGTCGTGGAGTTCCTGGATGATGTGCCGGAGATCGGTTGATCCAATTCAGCTCTCATCGACGACCTCGTTGCGCAACGTGCCGAGGTGATCGATTTCAACTTCGACGATGTCGCCCGGCACCAGCCAGCGTCGTGGTTCGCGGGCCGCG
>SMVA01021534.1_pt1 | contig 12731 bp, 13 predicted proteins | sample 2456451 | NCBI WGS metagenome assembly SMVA01 (sample SAMN11095933, study PRJNA526329) | marine sediment metagenome | biome: Marine sediment; feature: Surficial sediment; material: Deep marine sediment; isolation source: Hadal surficial sediment | place: Pacific Ocean | collected 2014-05 | depth...
TAATGCCGGCCTGCATCTCCACTGGAATACTGTCTCTGCCCGCCAGCCCCAGATCGACCCAGCGCTGTAAATCCTTGGGACGCAGGATGATCTCCTTGCGCACCTCAAAGTTCTCGACATAGATAAACCCGGACATGGGTGCGGAGTATTGACGCACCAGGTTGCGGGTATTAAAGCTGGAGTACCAGGGGTCTTTCCAGTCCAGGGCGAGCACATATCCGGACGACAGGTAGCGATAATCATTGACCGCAACACCGTTGTGATAAACCACAAAACCAATGTCCCTCGCCTGCGGCGCGGAGAATATGAGCGTTTTCGGCAACTGGCCCTGCTCGAATGGATAGATCAGTACCGCCTTGACCACCGGGGGGGCCTCATCCTGTATCGGCAGGGGTGTGCCGTTGATCGGGTCACGCAGCACCCGGTGGGAAGGGCCTATCTCATCCAGCAAGCCCGGCAGTGGCTTGCCCTCGACAATTATGCTCAACTCCTGTGCGAAAAAGACCTGCAACCGGTCCTTAAGAGGCTTGTCGCCGAAACCCAATTTCTGGTATATCGCGTCGGGAAGCAGGTTCCTAAACCCGTCGATGGCCTCTTCCCCGATCTCCAACTCGACCCGGACACCCTTCTCATCAACGTAATACTGAACGATGGTTGACGCCTTCAAGGCTTGGCTTTGCACCAGGGCGTCGGCACATAAGGGTTGGTTAAAGCACCCTATGGCCGCCAACCACAGGTATGCCCAGCGCGATATCATTAACCCTCCAGAGCCTCTCGTTTAGACTCTGGGCTGTAGCGGTTATAAGGTTTTCTCTTCGACATAAGACACCTCCTGGCGCACCATCGCGTCTATATTAAGGTGTCCACCAAACCGGGACAAAGCTAATGAACGGACGAAGCAGACCTCGCAAGATTTTGATGTTACGCCAACCACCCCAGGCTCAATCCAGGGGCTGTTTGGGGGGTGGATTTATGCCTTTGATTTCGCCCTCCCTGAGCCACTCAGACATGAGGCCAGTGGCCGGATCGCCGCGGTAGGCGGTATCCCACTCTTTGCTCGTACCCTGTGCCCAGGCTTCGTGATTGATGGTGACCTCTCGGACTTCTATATGATCCTTGGTCACATTGATTACTGTCAGGTCCGCCGCCATTGCCAGGGGACCGTCATAGGTACTGCGCACACCCGAAAATATCTCAAACTCGATATCCCTATGATTCCAGTAGTGATAGGCCACCGCTAGTCTTGGCTCGACCATGGACATCAGCTTGCCGAAGCCCTGAGGGGGCGTGTGAATTTTGGTTGTCACCCAATAGGCTTGCTTGTATGGAAAACCGGCGATAGCCATCCACTGTTCCGGCGTGAAGAAACACTCATGGACTACCACGTCCGCATTTTTGGCCTCCTTTAGAAACCACTTGTTGGGGACCGAATCTCCACCAAATACAAAACTAAGCCCATTCCAGTCAAGGCGAAAACTCACTGAACCATCACGAATATGAATGGCAGGGAATGATATGATTTTCACGCCGTTATCGTTATAGACGACAGTTGTTTTCGAAAAATCGAACTCGTGGGCCACTATCTCACCACCGGCGTTGGGTAGGGTTCCGGCGCGTGAGGATACATCCCACACCCATGCGGCACGGATATGATCAATGTGTGCCTTGATCCCGAGTTCTGGTGTGGAGCCGGAGGGGCCATAAACCTGTAGAGGTGTATAACGACCACCGATCCAGCCAGCCACCCAAAGAGTAGCAATGTCACCGGCATGATCAGTGTGCAAATGGCTGATGAACACCTTGTCCAGATTTGCATAATCTGTTTCCAGTCCCGCCAAACGATCCGTAGAGCCTGTACCCATGTCGAAAATAAACGAGTCCCCATTGCCTAGTTCCACCAAGAAAGCGCCACCCGCATTGCTCGGAGTTTGGGTGGGCATACCCGTGCCCAGCGCGGTAATGCGCATCTCTTCTTTGCCTAGCTTTTCGGTTCCCGGGAAGTAAGTGCGAGGATAGCGATTATCAACAATATTCTGCGGAATACGCCCAGCAGGGACATTGAAGCCATCGACCTTGTCAGGCTTGGCGAAACTGTTGACGCTAAACATGGCCCCAACAGCAAATATTGCCACTATCATAAATATTGGTCTGTTCATTATTACTCTCCGCAGCTTGCGTTCGATCTAAAGGTAGCTTGGCACTAGATTTCGGCAACGTGGCGAATGCCCATTGTGTGTCGATTGTTGCCCTTCACCGTATCACATTCCGAGTGAATGTATATAGACTCTTCCTCGGTTGCAAGCACGCTGATTTGTAACGGTAGGCCCGACTGCATACGTATTCCGGCCTCTATCTATAGGTGGCATCCGTTGATGCCGGGCCATAATTGGTTATTCGCGCGCCAGTTCCCAATCGCCTACTCGTGCTCCAGGTACGTGGTCATTCCCGGGTTTTACCGGCGTCGGTACGACCTGCTCGCCATCAATCAGCTTGCTTCGCAATCGCAAGTAAGGTTCCTCCTCATGGTGATTCCCAGCCCGAGCCAATGCGCGAGCTCAGGCCACAGCCCGATCGGGGTTATAATCTGCCTCGCTTTGCATCATTATTTAGTAACTACTCGCCCCATAAAAGTATAAAAAAAGCTTGACGAGATTTTCAACCAAATAATACGGTGTTGCCAGGCTCGTGTGAACACGCGTGTTAAAAGCCCCTCAGCGGCGCTGTGAGGATGAAGCGCAACGTCATAAAACCCTCTGCCAGGCTAGCGTTTCCTCCTACAGAGGCGGCCTGAGAGGTCAAAAAACCAATGGTATCCTATGGGGGTTGAAATTGTCGATCTCTGGGGATAATGGCGAACATCAATAAAACGTCAGTGCGCGGTGAACTTGATCGATTGAGATCACAGTTCGAGCGCCTATCCCTGGAAAACGCGCTCACCGGCGAGAGCAGGTTGCTCATGCAGAGTATGCTCACTCTGCTGGAACTTATTTGTGCCATCTTCCTGGAAAAGCATACCGCCAAGACTGCCAGAAACTCCAGCAAACCCTCATCCCAAACAGATAAAGATGGGTCTGCCCTGGGGCCAGCAGGGGAGCAAAGGGAATCGAGAGCGCCCAGCCCTGGCCGCCAATAGCCGGGTCGTGGAAACCGTCACCGTTTCCGAAGTAACGGCTTGTCCTGTTTGCGGGGAAGACCTGACGCAGTCACACTGCCATGGCCAAGAGCGCCGTACCCGAATCGATATTGTCTTCGAGAAAGTCGTCGAACATGTCGATGCACAGATTAAATCCTGTCCCAGCTGTGACGCGGAAGTCAACGGTGCCTTTCCTGCCGATATGCCTGGCCCCTTGCAGTACGGTAATGGGCTTAAAGCCTATTGCATCAACCTGCTGATCTGCCAAATGGTGGCGTTGAACCGGGTACAGAAGTCTGTCAAAGCGATGATCGGTGTTGTTATATCGGAAGCGACCCTGCTGAAATTTGTGCTTCGCTTACATCAAGCACTGGCTGGCTGGGAACAGGTGGTCACCGAGCAGCTATTGAACAGCCCGGCGATGAACGTCGATGAAACCTCTTTGCGCGTGGATAAGAAAAATCACTGGATTCATGTGTATAGCGCCGGTGATATCACGCTGAAACACTTGCATCGAAGGCGAGGGAAGGAGGCGATGCAATCGATTAATATTATCCCCCGCTACGGTGGTGTCATTATCCATGACTGCTGGTCATCCTATCTGTCGTACACGCACTGTGCGCACGGCTTGTGTGGATCACACCTATTGCGTGAATTGACCTTTATTGTCGATGCCAACGGCTATCGCTGGGTGGGCAACGTGGGAAAATGGCCAAGTTGGATGCCCACAACCTGTGGGAGCGGCTCAAGGCGTATGAGGAGGCTGTTTTGCTATTTGCCAAAGACGGCAACGTATCATTCCACCAATAATCGGGCGGAGAGGGATTTACGCATGTCGAAGGTGAAACAAAAGGTGTCGGGTTGTTTTAGAAATGAACAGTACGCACATGCCTATTGCCGGATATCAAGCTATCTTCAAGCCATGGCCAACAAGGGGCATAATCCGTTGATAGCCATTCAGATAGCACTTGCTGAAAATGCGGCGGCGGAATGGGGTGAGTAGTTACATTATTTAAACACATCCCCTGCAACAAAATAACACAGACAATCCTGCGGCTTGCACTCTGCGTGCCACGGATTTAACAAAAAGCAGCCGGCCCATGGTTGCAAGAAAGTGAAAATTATTTTATATATGCTTGTGCTGCTTGTTTTAGATAGATATATTCCAAGGTCACAATAAATCCCATTCAATCGAGGGCAATCAACTGCACTGTTCACATAACGGCACAAAATGGAGAGTTGATGTGAAGAATATCTACAACATATCGCTGGGGCTAATTGCGTTAATCAGCGTTGAAGTCTTCGCCGCAGGGGGGGTGGTCACAGATCCCGCAGGCATTGCACCAGATCGCTACGTATATTATCCGGGTACAGAGGCTCTGGATAAAAAGGAAATTCGAATCACCGCCTGCGGAACTGGCATGCCAGCCGCCCGGCACAATCAGGCAGCTACCTGCTTCCTGATGGAGTTTGGTAATGGCGACAAGATCATCTTCGACATTGGCACAGGCTCTGCCACCAATCTTGCGTCTTACATGATCCCCTACGAATACCTGGACAAGATTTTCCTCAGCCACCTGCATACAGACCATATGGGAGACCTGGACGCGATATGGGCGGGCGGCTGGACTGGCGGGCGCCCTAATGGTCTCAATGTCTGGGGCCCCACCGGATTACACCCGGAACTGGGCACCCAGGCGGCGATGGACGGCTTCCTCGATTTCGTGGCCTGGGACAAGGAAACCCGCTCCTTCGCCATCACGCCTTTGCCGGGTGAAATCGTCGTACATGAATTTGACTACCGCATTGAAAACCAAAAAATTTACGACGAAGATGGAGTGGTCGTACGAACTTTTCCCGCCATCCACACGGGTGATGGCCCGGTCAGTTTTATTATCGAATATGAAGGCATGAAAGTGATATTCGGTGGTGATACTGCACCTAACAAATGGTTCATAAAGCATGGTAAGCAGGCAGATTTGGTCATCCACGAGGCGTTCATGGTACCCAATGATTTTGTTGAACTGTATAACCAGCCGCCGCAATTGGCATGGCGTGCCTGCTGCGCCTTCCACACATCAGGACAGGCTTTCGGCAAAATTATGAGTACCATCGAGCCCGGACATGCGGTTGCCTACCATTTCCTGAACGAGGAAGCCACTCGCTACAATCTCTATGATGCCATCCGGGAGACCTATGCCGGACCACTTTCCATGGCGATTGATAATATGGTGTGGAATGTGACCCCCAAAGGTGTCAAAGAGCGCATGGCCGTTATCACTGACGACGCCTGGCCAGTACCCGGGCCAACCCGCCAGGGGCCTCCGCAGCGGAAGGGCCGTAGACCGGTATTCAGCGACTTTACCAACGCGGGCTACTGGCTGCCAGCGTATGAAGCGCAAAACAAAGCCATGGATCGCCATATGGAAAAATACAATCTGCAGGATCAGGATTGGCGCCCGGGGATGATGAAGAACATGCGAGACTAGCGGGAATAAGCGCGATCGAAATACCGAGAATTGTGCTGTTCTAATTTTTAGTGAAACTGGAGGGATTTAACCGTGAAAACACTTGGGAAATTAATTGTGATGCTGCTGGTCGTAGGCTCAACGACGGCTATGGCGGCCCGACAGATAAAAACCGGGGATTTTTCCGGTTGGATGGATGATTACGATACGCTCACCTATATCGAGGAGCGCAATGCATTCCTGTTCTTTAACGAAGAAAAGCGCGGCACCTATCACAAGGCGATGCTGGAATCGGTCGTTCTCTATGCAAAGAATGCCAAAGCGGAAACCAAAATTGCGACAAAAGCGACAGAATATATGGCCGCAGGTATTACCGACTTGCTTGAGCGTAAGGGCCTGTTGGCCACCGAGGCCGGTCCGGAGGTGATCATACTCAACCTTGCCATAACCGGGGCCGAGAAATCAAAGGAAGATCTCAAGGTCTATAACTTCGTCCCCGTGGGCGCATTGTTCCGTGGTGCTCAGGCTGCAACTGGCAAGGTGGCCACCTATATCGATACCCGTTTCGAAGGCGTGATGGTCGACAGTATTACCGGCGAGCCGGTCGCGGCGATTGTGGCCAAGGGTATTGAGGAAACCGAAAAGCGCAGTGGCGAGAGCCTGAGTTTCGAGGATATCCAACCGACTCTGGACAAATGGATTGAGCAGCTTGGCCAGAGCCTGGACGAGTACCTGGCCAAGCGGGAGGGTAGTTGAGATGTCACGCATTATCCGACGCTTGCGGGCCTGGCAGTTATGACACTATTGTGCCCCAGTTCTTATACACATGCGGATGAGTGGGAGTTTAGTCTGGCCCCCTGTTCCTCTGGGGCATCAGCATCGATGGCGACGCCACCCTCGGGACGACCGCCGCACCGCTGGAACTGGATTTTGTAAACGATGTATTGGAAAACCTGGACACTGTCTTCACCGTGCATTTTGAAGCTCGCAAGGTGAGCTTACCTACTTTGCCGAGTACCAGCTGGCGATGACCGTTACGCTTACGATGCTGTTCAGCAGGGGCCCCTGCTCGGCATCTCCCTGCACTGGTAGCAGGGACGTGTCAATTAATGCGGGAGAACCTGGATGCCGCCTTCGAGCTTGTCTGCTGAGTACGCTCTTGGTGTCAGCCGGTACGGTATCGGCGCAAGAGGGCGAAAATGCCAGCAATCCTCTCGCAGCTGTCAGTAATACTGATCTTCGCTGGCAATATCTGGACCTGCCCGACGGTGGGGGTCGGGTAAACGACTACTTCGTGGATGGAGCCTTTATGGCTTCACCCAAGCTCAAGGTGAAATACGAACTGCATTACTGGGAGACCAATGTCACCGGAAAGGCACGTACTGGCCTTGAGTCAGCCCTCGCTAAGCTGATCTATTTCCCCAAGCAGGGTATCACCAGTGGTGGCACCAGATACCGCCTCGCAGTGGGCCTCGACTATATCCACGATTTCGATAACCAGGACAAGGGGATTGGTTTTGGCGCGGATCAAATCGGACCCTTTGTCGGCACGGCCCTGGCACTTGATGGCGGGCTAACCGTAATTCCACTGCTTCAGCACTTCGAAAGCGTCAGCGGCAATGATATTTCCATCACGGCGGCGCGGGTGATCGCGATACAGAGGCTGCCGAAAGCCTTTTGGCTGAAGCTGGATCTGAAGGTTCCCTACGACTGGGAAGCCGGTACCATTCCGGCAGATGCAGAGGTTCAGTTGGGCACGAATGTTCGAGAGGGGCTTGCACTGTATGTCGATCTTAAGGCCGGTGTGGGGTCGGATCGTCTTTAAGACTGGGGAGTGGGTATCGGTGTCAGGTTCAATTACTAATTGGCGGGGTCTCGCCCAAGGCGGCTGCACAGCGGTTGGCTAAACCATTACTGTCAGGTGTATCCAATGCTTGCCCTACGCAAAATACTTAATTCAAGCAGTATTATCGCCCTGTTGGCAGGGAGCCCGGGCGTTTTTGCACAAACGCCAGATCAAGCTGAACCGGACCCGGATTCGCGGGTTGCCCTCGGCCTGGATACCAACTCGACCAATGACATGCACGACGACACCACTTTGCTGCGTAACGTCGCCACCCTGGAGGACGAGACCGGCCTGATGTTCTTCGATGCCCTGCGTATCTGGGTGGGGGGCGCAGTGCAGTACGATTATTATAACTTCGATGGCATATACAATCACAACGGAGAAGGGGGGCGGCGCGAGGGTGGCAACATGCGCCGCCTGGAGGGCATCCTGCGCTCCAGCCTGTACGACTGGGGTGAGATCAAGGTCCAGTACGATTTTGATGCGGGCATTTTCCGCGACCTGTATCTGCGCTGGGTCTCGGAGAAAAAGCATACCCCGTTGACGGTCACCATGGGTAACCAGAAGGAGCCCATGGGTCTTGATCGGCTGATAGGCAACAAGTTCGGGATTGCCCAGGAGCGCTCCGCCCCCTCCCATGCCTTTGGCACCTGGAGCAGTCTAGGGGTGCGACTGCACAAAGCTTTTCAGGTTGAGGGGGCCGACCGGCCGCTGGATATCTTCGATGACGAGGCGGCTTTTATTACCACGTCGGTAGGCCTGTTCACCCAGGACATCGAGGACACCCACGACACCGACTGGGCTATAACCGGCCGGGTCACGGCGGGCAGGGAGCGGGATGGCGAGGGCATCCATGTGGGTCTTTCCGCTTCCTACAGAGAGGGTGAATTCGACCGTGTGAGCTTCCGCCCCGAAGTCCAAGAGGCTGACCGTATCATCCTGTCCCAACCACGGGCCGATACCCTGGGTATAGTCGGGTTGGAGGGCGCCTACAACAGGGGGCCATTCCACCTGCAGGCCGAGGCTTATTACAGCAATTACCAGGGCAAAATTGATGGCTACGGTGGCGGCGGCTACCTGCAGGCGGGATGGTTCATCACTGGTGAGACCCGGAATTATAATCCCCGCTGGGGCATCCTCGCTCCCCATTCATCAGCAAAGAAAATTTCCGCGGAGATTTTTGCCAGAGTGAGCCACACCCGGGGAGATGACGACATCAACGATTGGAACGATTTCGCCTCGCTCACCCTTGGCGCGAACCTGTGGTACCACAAATTTCGTGGCAGCTTCAACGTCCTGTACGGTGATAGCCGAGATCCCATCGGCACAGAAGACGAGGGCCTGGCGGTTACCATACGGGCCCAATACCTGTTCTAGGAGGAGGAATGCAAGCCATGCCAGCCGACAGCCATCTCACCACTGGCATGCGCTTCACCTTTACCCAGGAGTTGTTTGACCTGATCTGTACGGATTTGAGTAGTTTTTCCGTGGCGAGGGCAGTAACTGCATCTTCGGCCGTTCCCGTGGCCTTCCCCACAGTAGTACTGAAAAATCACGCCGACCAATGTGACGTCAGCAAGACTGACGCATGGCGTTTTCTGGAAGAGGCGCAACCCGGAAGTCGGTCCCAGGATGCGTTGATTGAAAAAACTTCCAAGAAGCCCTCGGCCAGCGCCACCATGAGTGCATATACACCGCGGCTCAGATGGGTCGCTATAACCAGGAAACGATTGACCACCTGCGGAAGAATATCGAACGTTTCGATGAAGTCTCCGCTGAAAAAGGCTACAAGATGAAGGTCCACTTCGTCGAAATCGGCTTCGATCATGTGCAGATGAAGGAGGCCAGTACCTTCTTGAATAACCTGCCTACCTCACTCGAACTGGACGATCACGTGATCGACGGCCTGATTGCGGCCGGTCGCTACCTGCTGCGAAACGAGCCCTCCTTCCAGGCTTTCAGGCGCACCAGCAACGCCAGCCTGGCAGAAGGGACAATGAGCGACAAAACCTTGTGAGAGTATTTTAAGGATAGTGGTTACTAGTTAAATCTGCGCCAGCAACTGAAAGCTTCATTGGAAGAGGCCCAGTCATGAAAAAAACACAGGTAACCCGGGTTCAGAAGTACCCGCACCTGATACAATAAACACCGACGATTGTATAAGTATCATGATGTAATACTTGCGTAGTTTCCCCTACTTTGTATTTTAAAAAAAACATTGATCTATTCAGGAGTTCCGAAATGAAAAATAGTCTTGTTCAGGCCATCATTCTGTTGACAACATGTATGGCCGCAATCAGTGTAAACGCGGCCAACCTGGCAGAGTGTGCAACAGTCACTGATAACACGGCTCGCCTGGCCTGTTACGACGCGCTCTCCACGCCGACCGACTTGTCGGCACCACTGGAGATTCAGGACACGGTACTGATGGGCACTGCGGTTGATGGTGAAACCGCTGAGGGCGACGATACCCTGTATGCGACCAGATTGAAGCTGGAGGCGTCACACGCCGACGACCGGCAGTGGATTATTACGCCGTACAAACGCAACTACATCCTGCCCGTCACCTACAACAGTAATATCAATGACGAGCCCTGGACCAACATCTTCCCCGATGCCCAGATGGATGATATAGAGGCCAAATTCCAGATCAGTTTCAAGTTTTTACTGTGGCGGGACATACTGGGGGAGAACACCAATTTGTGGGCTGGGTATACCCAGGAAAACTGGTGGCAAGTGTACAACTCCGACGAATCCGCACCCTTTCGGGAGACCAATTATCAGCCCGAGATTGCTCTCGCAGTGGAGAATGACTGGGAGATTTTCGGCTTTACCAATACCCTCTATGGCATTGCATTGAACCATCAGTCCAATGGCCGCGGAGAGTTACTGTCTCGCAGTTGGAACCGGGTGATCGGCACAGCCTTTTTTGAGCGCAAGAATTTCACCCTGGGCCTGAGAGCCTGGTATCGCATACCGGAAGATGAAGAGGACGACGATAACCCGCAGATGTATAAATACATGGGATACGGTGACCTGCAGGGTGTGTGGAAATGGCGCGATCACCAGTTCGGTTTTGTCCTGCGTAATAACTTGAACAGTGACAACAAGGGCGCCGTCCAGCTGGACTGGACCTTCCCTATGGGGGAACGATTTCGCGGCTATGTGCAGTACTTCAACGGCTATGGCGAGAGCCTTATCGATTATGACCATAACGTGAATCGTATCGGTTTCGGTGTCACCTTGACGGACCTGCTCTAGGGGGGTAATTAATGCCAGCGGTGCGCTGGTATCCCGCAGTGAAACGAGTGGGAGAGGCAGCTGTGAGACTGATGACATCTCCCCGTCGAAAAGCATCAGAAAACCACTGATCAGATTGCCGGTAGCCTTCTGCAATCCGAGACCAATACCTATGCCAAGTGCACCGCCTAGCCGGCTGTTGAAAAACTACTTTGAATCATACTTCGACCCATTCACATCCCCTCGGACAATAACAGACTCTATAAAAATAGATGTTTTTGAAATGCGAGTTTTAATATTTTGTGAAATTTGGCCGTAATCTGGAGAATTTCAACAGCCTGCTAGGACATAGAGGGCACCCACGACAGCCCGGGGCAATACCCGGCCGGGTCACGGCGGGCAGGGAGCGGGATGGCAAGGGCATCCATGTAGGTCTTTCCGCTTCCTACAGAGAGGGTGAATTCGACCGCGTGAGCTTTCGCCCCGAAGTCCAGGAGGCTGACCGTATCGTCCTGTCCCAACCGCGGGCCGATACCCTGGGCATCGTCGGGCAGGGCATGGGAAATGTCATGTTTGTTAGCTATTGATTTATAACTGCCCCCAGTAAGTATCCCCGGGCAAAGCCGGGGGATACTTACACGTCAGCGGAGGTGAGCATTGACAAATATGGCTTGTCCCTAAAGTGGCACAGTCAGCGGTACTCGCAGGTTGGTCTCCACAAGCGTGCCGGCTGGAATATTGATGCTGGACCCACTGGTCAGGATGGATACGCCAAGGCCCGCCTTGGCCATGTTTTTTGCGCCTTTACTACCCTTGGCCAGCCCGCCAATGGCAGCAAACCGGGCTGTGCGGCCTACGGTTTTTTTCGCTTCGTTTCCGGTTTTGGCTTTCAGGGCGCCAGTTGCAATTTCATAGAGCTGGTCGTCGATCATGATGTCGGTGAATGTCACTGTCATTTCAGAAGACCCTACCGCCCGTCCTCCCTGACTGGCCTGTACCACCTGTCCATAGACAAAGGTACCCCTGGGTATCACCGTCTTGCCATTTACTGCAATGGCACTTTCCAATTGCCCGCGAAAGCGATGGCCAACCTGGTGACGTTTCGAATCAATCGTGTCGGTCATGCGAATTACGAGTCTCGTTCCGCTGGCTACAGTCACTTGACTAGCTGCCACCGGTTGCTGTTGCTTCTGCTCAGCCTCTTTCTGCGCGGTGGCCACCCCGGAGCTGAGATAAATACCCACGACTTCCGCCTCCGGGTATGCCTCGATGCCTGCACCGGTATTGAACATCACAATGTTGTTGCTACTGCCTACAAAATCTCCCTCAAGAAGCGTGCCGTCAGCGAGCTCAAGCGTATCAGCAAGCGCATAAGGGGCCGCCAGAACAGCTGCCAGGGTCAATGATTGGATCAACAGTTTCATTTGATTATCTCCGTTTAAAAATATTAAGTACTTAATAACACAGTTAGTAACTAAATCTAAGGCCCACGCCCCAGTCATAGAGTCGATCCGCGCCCATTCCGAACTTTCCGTCAAGGTACACCGCAAGTTTCTTCTTCACGTAGCCACCAAATTGAATTTCGCCCTCTGCTGGCACTAACTGGTTGTCCCAGTTATACGGGGCTTTCAGGTCAAACTTGAGCAAGCGACTGGATCGCGATCACTCTCGCGGCTGTAACACTGGCAACAATGGTGCCACAATAATTATTTTATCCACGGTACTCCCCTAGCATATTTTCGTATCTGAACAAGAACTATAGCGTAAATTCACCTATGGTGGACCACAGGCAGGTCGAGGCCGACAGGAACTTCGTGCAACAAAATCTGGCGTCAAGGCGGCCCATTCAGTTGCCTCCGAGTGCGGTAGTTATAATTGAACCACCTGGGATTATTACCCAGCCAGGGCTACCTCATTCTGGATGCCTGTTAGACTCCTCGAACAGTAAAATCAGAAGCTAATCCCTTGAAAATCTACAACATCCCTATATTCGCAGCCATAGTGCTGGTCACAGCATGCGGCGGCGACAGCAATCACACCGTCA
>SMVA01103169.1_pt1 | contig 12731 bp, 12 predicted proteins | sample 2456451 | NCBI WGS metagenome assembly SMVA01 (sample SAMN11095933, study PRJNA526329) | marine sediment metagenome | biome: Marine sediment; feature: Surficial sediment; material: Deep marine sediment; isolation source: Hadal surficial sediment | place: Pacific Ocean | collected 2014-05 | depth...
CTTCATAGGCCGCTCGGCGCACCGACAGACCCATTTGGCAGTGGCGGTAGATGTTCTCCAGCACCACGATCGCGGCGTCGACCACCATGCCGACGGCAAAGGCGATGCCCGCCAGGGAGATCACGTTGATCGAGCGGCCCAGCGCCGCCATGGCCACGAAGGTCCCGATCACCGAGACCGGAATCGCCAAGGACACCACCAAGGTGGCGCGCAGCGAGCGCAGGAAAATCAGCAGCACCAGAGCCGCCAGGGTACCGCCCACGTAGATATTCTGTTGCACCAGATGGATCGCGGACTCGATGTAGACGGTCTCGTCGTAGATCAGGTCCAGGCGCAGCTCCTGGCGCTGGAGCTGGGATTGGTTCAGCTGGGCGACCGCCTCCCGGACGCCGGCCATGGTTTCGATCACGTTGGCGCCGGTCTCGCGGACCGCGCGCAGCGTGATCGCCGGCTCGCCCAGGAAGCGGCGCCGGCTGGTGGGCTCCTTGTAGCCGAACTCGACCCGGCCGATGTCGCCGATGTTGATGCGGCTCATCCGGCCGGTGGCCGGATCCTCGAGCACCCGCAGGACCACGTTCCTGGCCTGGGCCTCGGTTCGGGTCTCGGCCTGGGTGCGCACCACGTAGCGCCGCTTGCCCTCCTCCACCGAGCCGGCGGTGATGGTCGCGTTGGCGCCGCGTAAGGCCTCGATCACCTCGGGTATGGTAAGACCGACCTGGGCCAGCTTCTCCGGCGCGATGATGATCCTGAGCTCCCGTTCGCTGCCGCCCGACACGCCCACCTGGGACACCCCAGACACCCGTTCCAGACGATCGACCACCACGTCCAGGATGAAATCCCCGTAGGTCTCGATATCCCGCTGGTTGCCCGGCAGTCGTCGGATCGCGAAGCGGGCGATCGGCCGATCCTCCGAGCTGGAGGTGCGCATGGACGGCTGGTCGGCTTCGACCGGCAGATTGGAAATCGCGTTCAGTCGATTGGAGACCAGGAGGAAGGCTTCCCTCATGTCCTGGTCGACGTCGAACTCCAGGATCAGGCGCGAGCGGCCCTGCTGGGACAGCCCCAGCATCTCGCGCAGGCCCGATACGCCGGTCAGCTCTTCCTCGATCCGGTTGGTGATCTCCCGCTCGACCTCCGCCGGCGCCGCGCCGGGCCACGAGGTGGTGATGACGATCACCGGCCGGCGCACGTCGGGGGTCATTTGGATCGGAATGGTCTCGAGCGCGACGATGCCGAAGGTCACGACCATGATCACCGCGGCGATCACCGCCGTCGGGCGATCGAGGGCCAAGCGGATCAGGTCCATGGCAAACAAGCCGTCATGATCGTGCCTTAGGGTGGCGCCAAGCTCATGATTATGCGCGCGCGCAGACACTCGGGCAACAAAGCGGCACGAGACTTGGTATTAGCGCCGGCCCTGGATGTCCAGGAACCGGGCCTTGAGCTTGGCCGCGAATTCCTTGGGCTGGGTCACCGGGTCGGCTTCGGCCGCGATGTCCCGCAGCTCGTCCCTGACCGCGGCCAGCTTCGGCTTGGTGTCCTGCCAGGCGGCCTCGGCCCGGGGCTTAATCTCCTGCTCGATCACCTCGCTCGCCTTGGCACGCACCCGCGGGTCGGCGGCCAGTCGCTGAGCGGCCTGAAGCAAAAGCTTTCGAATCAAAAGCATGTCATAATCTCTTCAGACATAGGCACATAATGCCACGGATTTCGTCCCGGGGAAAGCCACCAGGTCATTCACCCGCCAATTCTTTCGGCCGCAACTCCTCATCCACTTCGCGGCCGATCCGGGTGACGATGTCCGCCAGGGCCTCCACGTCGTCCAGGGTAGAGCGGAAGTTGGTGATGCAGGCGCGCAGAAGGAACCGGTCATCGACCACCGCATTTGACAGGAACGCCTCGCCGCCGGTTTGGATGCGGGTGAGCAGTTGGGTGTTGAGCTCGTTCAGGTAGGTCTCGACCCCCTCGGCCGCCGGGTCCAGACCGCCCGGCACGAAGCGGAAGGTGGTGATCGACAGGGACTGGGTGACCGGCTCGATCTCCGGCTCCCGGGCCAGCCGCTGGTGGAGCGCCCGGGCCAGGGCCATGTCGTGGCCGATCATGGCCTGATACTGGGTCTTGCCGGCCTGCTGCAGGGCCAGCCAGACCTTGAGGGCGCGAAAGTACCGGGAGTTCTGGGGGCCCAGCTCATGGAAATTGGTGACCTCCTCGCCCAGGGCGTTGTGCTGGTGGTAGTAGAGCGGGCGATAGCTGAAGGTGTCGCTCAGGGCCTGGCGGTCGCGCACCAGCACGCAGCCGGCCTCCAGCGGCACGTAGAGCCACTTGTGGGCGTCGACGGCAACAGAATCGGCGGCGCGCAGGCCCTTGAGATCGGCCGGCGCGCCCTCCGCCCCTACGGCCGGCGCGCCGTAGGCCCCGTCCACGTGGAACCACAGGCCCTGCTCCTTCGCCAGAGTCGCAATGTGCGGCAGGGGATCCACCGCGCCGGTGCTGACGGTCCCGGCGCTGCCCACCACCAGGAACGGCAGGTGGCCGGCGGCGCGGTCCGCCTCGATCCGGTGCCGGAGCGCGGTGACGTCCATGCGCTGCTTGCCGTCGGTCGGGATCCACCTGAGCGCCTCGGTGCCGAGCCCGAAGAGGTCGGCGGCTTTCTCGATCCAAGTGTGGGTCTCCGCCGAGACGTAAGCGGTCAGGGTCTTGGTCTGGTCGCCGCTCAGTCCCTGGCGCCGTACGTCCCAGCCGGCGCGCGCCCGGCGGGCGGCCAAGAATCCCACGAAATTGGCCATGTTGCCGCCGCTGACCAGGAGCCCGCCGCAGTCCACGGGATAGCCCAGCAGCTCGGCGATCCAGCGCACCACCTGGCCCTCCATCTCGCTAGGCACCGGCGAGGAGGTCCAGGACACCACGTTGGGATTGACCGCCGAGGCCAGCAGGTCGCCCAGCATGCCCAGGGGCGCCGGCGAGCCAACGATGTAGCCCCAGGAGCGCGGGTGGCCGTTCAGCCGGCAACCGGGCATGATCAGGTCCGCCGCCCGGTCGAGCAGCGCCTTGGGCTCGGCGCCCGCCTCGGGCAGGGGCTCGCGACCGACCAGGGCGCGGGCCTCCGCCGGGGTCAGCGCGGGGGCGGCCGGCCGCTCGGGCAGGCTGGCCAGGAACTCGGCGATCCGATCGACCAGATGATGGCCGAGCGCGCGAAACTCCTCCGGGTCCATGTCCAGCGGCGCAGAATCTCCGGTCCGACGGAGGTTCGAGGTCTCATCCATAGGGGCCGATCCTCCCATTGCCTAGCTGGGCCCGTCACACCTCGCCGTGGCGGAAGCAGTCCGTCGTGTGGTCGTTGACCATGCCGACGGCCTGCATGAAGGCATAGCAGATCGTCGGGCCGCAGAATTTGAAACCAAGTGCTTTCAATGTCTTCGACATGTTTTTTGAGTCATTAGTTTCGGAAGGGACCTGGCTCATCGCGGGCCAGCGGTTGACCGTCGGCCGGCCGTCGACGAAGTCCCAGAGGAAGCCCGAGAAGCCGCCGTCCCGGTCCATCAGCTCGAGCCAGGCCTTGGCCGAGGCGATGGTGCCCTCGATCTTGGCCCGGTTGCGCACGATCCCGGCGTCGGCCATGAGGGCCTCGACCTTGTCCGGTCCGTAGGCGGCGATCAGCTCCGGCCGGAACCCGTCGAAGGCGGCGATGAAGTTGTCGCGCTTGCGCAGGATCGTGATCCAGGCCAGCCCGGCCTGGAAGCCGTCCAGGATCAGCTTCTCGAACAGTGCCCGGTGGTCGTAGACCGGCACGCCCCATTCGGTGTCGTGGTAGTCGATGTAGAGCGGGTCGTCGCCGACCCAACTGCAGCGCGTCTTGGCGGCGGAGGTCATGTGGTGGATGCTCCCGAGGTTTCGCCGCCGTTCTATCACCCGGGCGCGGAGTCGGGAAAGCGCTCGGCATAGCGCAGCCGCGCGGCCGGCAGGGGCCGGTCCTGGGGCCAGAAGACATGACGCGCCAGAAAGGCCCCGGTGAGCCTGAGCCCCTGGCCCACCTCGACCGGTCCGCCGCCGCCGCGCCCGACCAGGAACCCGGGCAGCGCCAGGAGCTTCTCCTTGTAGGGTTCGCCGGCGGCCAGGGAGACCGCCCGGCCGCTCTTCGGGCTCACGTAGGCGAGCTGGTCGTTGGCCCCGCCGGCGGCGCACCGGCTCAGGTCGAGCCCGAAGCCCAGCTCCCCCAGCAGCGCCAGCTCCCAACCCACATAGGTTTCCGCCCAGTGGTCCCCCTCCAGGGCCTCCAGCAGGGCCAAAAAGCCCTCGAAGCTGGCCGGATGGGGTTCGCGCTCGGGCAGCGCCCGCTCGCTCACCGCCGCCGCCGAGGCCAGCGCCGCCAGCCGGTCCGGCTGATCCAAGAACCGCGCCGAATAGGCGGTCATCAGCTCGCAGCTATAAGTCCCCAGATGCTCCGCCAGCCGCGCCCGCCAGGCCACGTCCACCAAGTTCCCCGGCTGATAGACCCCCCGCCCCTTGCGCCCCTGCCCGCCGTGCACCAGCCCCGCATGGCGCCCGTGCTCCCGGGTCAAGAGCATGACGATCGCCGCCGCCTCCCCATGAGGCCGCGCCGAAAGAACAATCCCGTCATCGCGCCAGTCCATCATCGATGCCGTTGTATCTTAGGGTCTTCGCTCGCCACTCAAGCTTTGTAGTCCAGCCCCCATAGACTGTATCGGTCCGGGTCGTCGATCCACTTTTCGCGGACCTTGACGAAGAGGAAGAGATGCACCTTGCGGTCCAGCATGGCCTGGAGGTCTTCCTGGGCGGCGGCGCGGATGGCTTTGATGGATTGGCCGGCCTTGCCCAGGACGATGGCTTTCTGGGTGCCGCGCTGGACATAGATCGTCTGTCCGATCTTGACGCTGCCGTCCTTGAAGTCCTCCCAGCTTTCGGTCTCGACCGTGAGCGCGTAGGGCAGCTCCTGGTGCAGGCGCAGGAACAGCTTCTCCCGGGTGATCTCGGCCGCCATGAGCCGCTCGGGCAGGTCGGTGAGCTGGTCCTCGGGGTAGTGCCAGGGGCCTGGCGGCATGGCCTGGGCCAGGTAGGCGCGTAGGTCCGCCACCCCGTCGCCGTTGAGGGCGGAGATCATGAAGACGCGGGTGAAGATGCCGTGGGCCTCGAACTGGGTGGCCAGCTCCAGCAGGCGGCCCCGGGCCATGACATCGATCTTGTTGAGCACCAGGACGGCTTCCAGCTTACGTTTCTTTAGGCCGTCCAGGATCAACCGGGTGTCCGGGTCGATGGTTCGCTTGGTGGCGTCGTAGACCAGGACCCGGACATCGCCGTCGCCGGCGCCGGCCCAGGCGGCGGCCACCATGGCGCGCTCCAGGCGGCGCTTGGGCGTGAAGATGCCGGGGGTGTCGACAAAGACGATCTGGCTGGCGCCCTCGATGGCGATGGCCCGGATCCGGGATCTGGTGGTCTGGACCTTGTGGGTGACGATCGAGACCTTGGCGCCGACCAGGGCGTTCAGAAGCGTGGACTTGCCGGCGTTGGGCGCGCCCAGCAAGGCCGCGAAGCCGCAGCGCGGCCCGTCATCGCGTGGCCCGTCATCGCGTGACCCGTCATCGCGTGGCCCGGCGTCGCGCAGCCCGTCGTCGCTCATGGCGCCCCGCTCTCGGCCGGCTCAACCGCGATCACCCGCGCCAGCAGGTCCTCGGCCGCGGCCTGCTCGGCCAGGCGCTTCGACGCGCCCCGGCCACGGGCCGGTGCTTCGCCTTCGACCACGACCTCCACCGTGAAACGCGGGGCATGGTCCGGGCCCTGGCGGTCCACCTCCCGGTAAGCGGGCAGCGGTAGACCCCGGCCTTGAGCCCATTCCTGCAGGGCGGTCTTGGCGTCTTGCGGCGGGGTGTCGTCGGCTTCCATCAGTGGCGTCCAGAAAGGCACCACGAAGCCGCTGGCGGCGGCCAGACCGCCGTCCAGAAAGAGGGCGCCGATCACCGCCTCCATGGCATCGGCCAGGATCGCTGGATTGCCGCCGGTGCCGGCCTCGCGCTCGCCCCGGGCGAAGATCACGTGGTCGCCCAGCGCCAGGGTCTCGGCCACCTGGGCCAAGGTCTCCCGGCGCACCAGGGCGGCGTGGCGCCGGGCCAGCGCGCCCTCGGCCTCCCGGGGGAAGCGCTGAATCAGGAGGTCGGCGATGATCAGTCCCACCACCCGGTCGCCCAGAAACTCCAGCCGCTCGTAACTGGGCGCCTGGGGGCCGGCGGCGCTGGGGTGGGTCAGCGCCTGGTGCAACAGGGTGGCGTTTTGAAAGCGGTGCCCCAGCTTCTGGGCCAGGGCCTCCTGGCACGACGGCTGGCGCGCGGCGGCCCGGCCCCTACTGGATGCCATTGCCGATGCGGCCAGCGCGGATCGCCTCGGGCCAACGCCAGATCTCCCACAGGCGCGCCGAATTGTCATGAGAGAAGAACAGGAACTCAGCCCGGCCGACCATGTTCTCCAAGGGCACGAAACCCACTTTAGATTGGACTCGGCTATCTTGGCTGCTGTCGCGGTTGTCGCCCATCATGAAAAAGTGCCCCGGTGGCACGAGGTACTCCGGCGTGTTGTCGTAGCGCTCCTGGTCGCTGGTCTCCCAAATCAGGTGCTGCCGACCGTTCGGCAGGGTTTCCACATATTCCAATTTTTGTTCGAATCGTCCAGTGAGGCTTTCGACCTCGATGACGTCTTGAAACTTCCGTTTCACCGGTTTTCGGTTGATGTGGAGGATGCCGTCGCGCATCTGAATGCGGTCGCCCGGCAAGCCGATCACCCGCTTGATGTAGTCGGTGGAATTGTCGGCGGGCAGCTTGAAGACCGCCACGTCGCCACGCTCCGGATCGCGCGCTAGGACCCGCCCCTCGATCAGCGGCAAGCTCAACGGCAGGGAATAGCGGCTGTAGCCATAGGTGAACTTGGAAACGAAAAGGAAGTCACCCACCAGTAAGGTGGGTTTCATCGAACCCGAGGGGATGTTGAAGGGCTCGTAGAGGAAGGTCCGCACCCCCAAGGCGATGATTACCGCATAGATCACCGTGCGCAGGGTCTCGCCCAGGCCACTGGTCTTCTTGACTGCCATCGAGTGATCCATCGTTCGTTTCTGTCTTTCTCGCGCTATTCGATGTCCGGAGAGGCCCGGCGCGGGCCGCACGCGTCGCCGGGCACGATGACCGCTGCGCCATCCGGCTCGATCACGCGGCCGGCCCCGGCTCGGCCGAGATGATTACGATCGCCTGGGCAAGGGGATAGTCGTCCGTGAGCGTTACGTCAATCCGCGCGACCATGCCATCGGGGGTGATGTCCTCCAGGCGGCGGGCGGCACCGCCGGTCAGCGCCATGGTAGGCTGGCCGCTTGGCAGGTTGACCACGCCCATGTGCTGCCAATGAACGCCCCGGCGCGGCACGCCGGTTCCCAGCGCCTTGGCGCACGCTTCCTTGGCGGCGAAACGCTTGGCATAGCTCGCCGCCCGCTGGGCCCGGCGATCGGACTTGGCCCGCTCGGTCTCGGTGAACACCCGATCGGTGAAGCGCGCGCCAAAGCGCTCGAGCGTGCTCTCGATTCGACGGATATCGATCAAGTCGTTGCCGAGCCCGATGATCATCGCGGGGGCAATCCGTCAGGCCCCGGGACGTGCAGTGGGGAGTCGCGCGGTGGGGCTTCGCTTGGGCTTGAAATCTGGATCACGCGCTGCGCGCGCCGTCGACCTCGGCGCGGGCCTTGTCCATCAGCGAGCGCATGCGCTTGATGGCGCTGTCGAGGCCGCCGAAGATCGCCTCGCCCACCAGGAAGTGCCCGATGTTGAGTTCCACGATGGTTGGAATCGACGCCACCGGCCCCACAGTGTCGAAGGTGAGGCCATGGCCCGCGTGACACTCCAGTCCGAGCGCTTCGGCGGTTTCCGCCGCCTTGACCAGGCGCGCGAATTCGGCTCTGGACTTGGGCCCGCCTTCGTCCTCCAGAAAAGCATCGCAATAAGCGCCCACGTGCAGTTCGACCACCGGGGCCCCGGCGTCCTTGCTGGCTTCCAGCTGGCGCGGATCGGGATCGACGAAAAGGGAGACGCGGCTCCCGGCGTCGGCAAGCTTGTTGACGTAGTAGGTGATCAGGTTGTGCTGCCCGGCGGCGTCGAGCCCGCCTTCGGTGGTCACCTCGCGGCGCTTTTCGGGCACCAGGCAAGCGGCGTGCGGCACGTATCGCAGTGCGATCTCCAGCATCTCCTCGGTCGCCGCCATCTCGAAGTTGAGCGGCAGGTCGACCTCCCGGGTCAGGCGCTCGATATCGTCGTCCGAAATATGGCGCCGGTCCTCGCGCAGATGGGCGGTGATCCCGTCGGCGCCAGCCTTGGCGGCCATGAGCGCCGCGCGCACCGGATCGGGGTGTCGGCCGCCCCGGGCGTTTCGAATCGTAGCGACGTGATCGATGTTCACGCCGAGCCGTAGGTATCTGGTCATGCTTGCTTCCCCAATTGGCCCTCGGACAACTGCGCGGCCTCGCTCTGCTTAAGCGCCCTGGACGCCTTCCTGCGAATCCGCCACTGCCGCGCGCGTTGATACTGCTTAACGATCGTGAAGATCGGCACGAAGGCCACGAACCATACCACCACCGCGCTTGGAACGCCGCCTACAGTCATCGGCCAAATCACATTCCAAAATTCCTTGGAAAAAAAATTCTCGGAAAAATGTTCCCATGTCAAATTTTCTGTCTGCAACTCGCCGGCGTCCACGCCAAGCAGCGTCTGCCCAATTTTGTAGGTCACTGGCCAGATAAAAAAAACAAAAGTCCAGGGATTGCCCACGACCGTACCTATGGCCGAGGCCAGGATGCTGCCGCGCAGGAGCAAGGACAGGAGCGCCGCCAAGACAAAGTGCAAGCCGAGGAAAGGCGTGAACGATACCGCCGCCCCACAGGCAAAACCGGCGGCGACCCGGTAGGGTGTGCCGGGCAGGCGGCCGAGCCGATGGGCGATATAGAGCGTCGAGCGGCGCCAGCCTTGCTGCGGCCACACCAGCTCCTTCAGGCGCTGAAAATTTGTCAGTCGGTTGCGGCGTTGGAACATGGCGCGAATCGTGGCTCAAGTGACGGTCTCGCGGCGCGGGCTCGTCTCACAAGGCCCTCGGTGGCTGGCGTGTGTCAAGACCTTCAACTCCGTGCCCGCTCGACCGAGGTGACCACCGGGTTGGCGCGCAGGGCCGCGATGATGTTGGTCAGGTGCTTGACGTCGGCAACTTCCACGTCGATCAGCATCTCGAAAAAATCGAGAGACCGGCTGGTGATCTTCAAGTTGCTGATATTGCCTTGGTTCTTGCCGATCACCGTCGAAAGCGAGCCCAGCCCCCCCGGTTCGTTGGCCACCACGAGGCTCAAGCGAGCCAAATGATGGCCGTCGTCGTGGACGTCCCAGGCCACGTCGACCCAACGCTCGGGCATGTCCTGGAAGGACTGCAGGGTTTCGCAGTCGATCGTGTGGACCGTGACCCCCTTGCCCGTGGTGACGATTCCCACGATCCGATCGCCGGGCAGAGGGTGACAGCAATGGGCGAAGTGCACGGCCATACCCGGGATCAGACCCTTGATCGGAACCGCGCCGTCCGCAGTCTTGGCCCGACCGCCCCGGCCCCGGGGGCGGGTCAAGGTCTTGGCGGTCCTGCGGCTGTCCTTGACCCCGGGGAACACCGCGACCAGGACCTCGCGGGCGGTATGATGGCCCTGCCCCACCGCGACGTAGAGATCGGCCACGGTATCGTGCTGGAACCTCTTGAGGACCCCATTCAAGGCCTTCTCGCTAAACTCGGAGCTTTCTTGCCGGAACGCCTTCTCCAAGAGTTGTCGGCCAAGTTCGCCGTACTGCTCGCGCTGGGTCAGACGCACGAAACGCCGAATGCGGGCTTTGGCCTTGCCGGTGACGACGAAGGAATCCCAGTCCGGCGACGGCGTCTGCGCCTTCGAAGTAATTATCTCGACCTGATCGCCGTTCCTGAGCAGGGTGCGCAGCTGCACCATGCGCCCGTTCACCTTGGAACCGACACAGGTATCGCCCACCTCGGAGTGCACGGCGTAAGCGAAATCGATCGGCGTGGCGCCTCGAGGCAAGGCGATCAGATCGCCTTTCGGCGTGAAACAGAACACCTGGTCTTGGAACATCTCAAGCTTGGTGTGCTCCAAAAACTCTTCGGCATTGGAGTGCTCCAGGATATCGAGGAGCTCGCGCAGCCAGCGGTACTGCCGGCCGTCCACCTGGACGCTGCCCTGCTTGTATGTCCAATGGGCCGCCACCCCCAACTCGGCGATCTCGTGCATCTCACGGGTGCGGATCTGGACCTCGATGCGCTGGCGCTCGGGACCAATCAACCCAGTGTGCAGCGATCGATAACCGTTCGGCTTGGGCGTGGAGGCGTAATCCTTGAAGCGGCCCGGCACCACCGGGTAGCGACTGTGCAAGAGGCCCAAGGCGAGATAGCAATCCGCGACGCTTTCGACGACGATCCGAAACGCCATGATGTCCGACAGCTGCTCGAAGGCCACATTGTGACGCTGCATCTTGCGCCAGATCGAATAGGGCGACTTTATCCGCCCCGAGACCAAGGCCTCCAGCCCGTCCTCGGCCAAATTCTTGCGCAGACTATCGACGATCCGCTCTGGGAGATCCTCGCCTTCGCGTTTCAGGAAGTCCATGCGCTTCAGGATCGAGGCACGGGCATCGGGATTGAGCTGGGCGAAGGCGCTGTCTTCCAGCTCGTCCTTGAAGCCGTGCATACCGATGCGCTCGGCCAGCGGGGCATAGATGTCCATGGTTTCGCGCGCGATGCGCCGGCGCTTATCCTCGGATTTGATGTGATCCAGCGTGCGCATGTTGTGGACGCGGTCGGCCAGCTTGACCAACAGCACACGAATGTCCTCGGACATGGCCAGAACCAGCTTGCGGAAGTTCTCCGCGTGCTTGGTCTGCTCCGACTGAAGCTCCAGCCGGCCCAGCTTGGTGACGCCGTCCACCAGCCGGCTGATGTCCTTGCCGAACAGCTTCTCGACCTCGGCCAGGGTGGCGTCGGTGTCCTCCACCACGTCGTGCAGCAAGGCCGTAATGATTGAGCTGTCGTCGAGCTTGAGGTCGGTCAGAATGCCGGCGACTTCCAGCGGATGGGAGAAATAAGGGTCGCCGGACTCGCGGGTCTGCGCACCATGATGCTTCATGGCATAGACATAGGCACGGTTGAGGGCATCCTCGTCCGCGCCCGGGTCGTACGACTTGACCCGCTCAACAAGTTCAAACTGGCGAATCATATCGCATCAACGAAGTCGGAACCTGCGCGCTTCGCCTTTCGCGCATAAGTCTAGCCGCCCCGGGGCCCGACGCCAAGCGGCGAAACGCCCCCGTCAAGCGCGAAACATAGGCTCCGAAACTTCAGCTGGGAACGTCTTCCTCGGATGCCTCGGGCGCGGCGCCTGGTTCCGGGTCCGCTGTCTCTTCCTCGGATTCCGCGACCACCTTTTCCGGCTCCGATGGGGTTGCTTCCTCAGCAGACTCGGCGGCATCGGCCTCCGCCGGCGTTTCCGGCTCCGATGGGGTTGCTTCCTCAGCAGACTCGGCGGCATCGGCCTCCGCCGGCGTTTCCGGCTCCGAAGGGGCCGCTTCCCCATCGGACTCGGCGGCATCGACCGCCTCGGCCGGCGTCTCGACGGCCAGCGCATCGCTCTGCAAGGCCGAGATCTCGCCCGAGTTCCCAACGCCCTCCGACTCCCCTTCCGGGATGCTGGGCACGTCGAACTCCGGCGCATCCTCTTCCGGTTCGTCGATCTCCACGTGCTTTTGCAGGCCCAGCACGATCGCCTCGGCAAGATGCTCCAATTCGATGGTTTTTTCGGCAATCTCGCGCAGGGCGACCACCGGGTTCTTGTCCCGGTCGCGCTCGATCGTAAGCTCGGCGCCGGACGAAATGTCGCGCGCGCGTTGGGCCGCCAACATGACCAGATCGAAACGATTGGGGACCTGGAGAACGCAGTCTTCAACGGTGACACGCGCCATTGCGGTCAACTCCCTGTGCTGGTGCGAATTTCAAACGAACCCGGAGGCGGCTGGAATATAGGGACCAAAGGGGCACAAAACAAGGCCGTTCACAAGCCGCACCGGACCTATTCCGTCAGGCGTCGAGTCCATTGATCCGACGGTAGTCGGCGGGCCAGCTCCCCGATACTCGCGCCACTGATCGGGTGATGCCAATCCGGGACCAGTTCCAGGAGTGGCAGGACCACGAAGGCACGCTCGGTCATGCGCGGATGGGGCAGCACCGGCACGTCGCCCGGCCGGCTCACGTGGCCGTCGTAGTCAAGGAGATCGAGATCGACCACCCGCGGGGCATTGGGCGCGCCCCGAACCCGACCGAAGGCGACCTCGACGCCGTGCAGACGGGCCAGCAGCCGGGTCGGGTCCAGCGGGCTGGCGAGCTCCGCCACCGCGTTGACAAAAAGGGGTTGATCCGACGGCGGCACGGGCGCGCTCTCATACCAGGCCGAACGTCGCTTAATCACCACATCCCCTGCCCTAATGGCCTCCAGGGCGGCCGCCAAGGTGGCCCTCGGCGGCCCGTGGAGGGGATGCGGCAGGTTGGCCCCCAGTCCGATCAAGATCACGTTATACCAAGTCTCGATGATAAAGACCCATCTCACCGCGATCTTCCGCTCGCTCGTTAGGAGCGGGTTGCGCGCCTCATCCTGAGCTTGCCGA
>SMVA01163383.1_pt1 | contig 12729 bp, 11 predicted proteins | sample 2456451 | NCBI WGS metagenome assembly SMVA01 (sample SAMN11095933, study PRJNA526329) | marine sediment metagenome | biome: Marine sediment; feature: Surficial sediment; material: Deep marine sediment; isolation source: Hadal surficial sediment | place: Pacific Ocean | collected 2014-05 | depth...
CAGCGCCGGTCCAGTTCGGGTAAACAGTTCCTTGCCGACCTTGACCCGGCACAGCGCGGGATCCAGTCGATCCGACAGGGCCAGCGCCGCCGCCGCATTGTCGAAATCCAGGGCGACGATAACCGGCGAAGACATCAACTCTGCTTTTCCGGGACTGCCTGTTTGGCCAGCTGGCGATTAACCCGCAACAGGGTCGTGCGCAGGCGCAGCACCAGCCCCATTGAGGTCAGCATGCCAATAATTCCGCCGGCGCCAAAAGCCAATAATACCCACAGTGCGATCGAGCGTTCCGGCAGGGAAATCACCAACAGGTCCAGCGGTACCGTGGCGGTATTTTGTATGGCAAAGAACACGCCGAGGGCCAGCACGGCAGCGAAAGCAGCAAAATAGAGGATATTCTTAAGATATTTCATGGGGCCAGCCCCAGCCAACTGGTTTTAGTAGCCTGCATTCAAGCCCTGGTTGACCCGCTCACGCAATTCCTTGCCAGGCTTGAAATGCGGTACATATTTGCCGATGAGCTGTACCGCGTCACCTGTCTTGGGGTTACGACCCTTGCGGGGTTCACGGTAGTGCAGTGAAAAGCTGCCGAAACCACGAATCTCGATGCGCTCTCCCGTCGACAGGATTTGCGACATGTGCTCAAGAATCGTCTTGACCGCAAGCTCGACATCCTTGGCAGACAGCTGGATCTGCCGCGATGCGATTAACTCAATCAGTTCTGATTTTGTCATATAGCCTCCGCTCGGGGTCTATAAGCTATTGATTAAAAAGCTTATTTTGCCCCGAATGCCGGGCTTGCGCAAGTCTGATTTCAAAGCCCGGCTTACTTATCTCCCATTTGCGCCTTAATCAGGTCGCCGATGGTGCCGGGAGAAGCCGCTGCAGCACCCTGGTCTTTCAGGGATTTCACAGCTTCTTTCTCGTCATCATAGTCCTTGGCCTTGATCGACAGGGACAGACCGCGGTTCTTGCGATCAACACTGACAATCTTGGCTTCAACCGTCTCACCTTGCTTGAGCACGTTACGGGCATCGTCTACCTTGTCACGGCTCAGTTCAGAGGCTTTCAGGTAGCCTTCAACTTCTTCGGCCAGCTCGATAACCGCACCCTTGGCATCAACTTCCTTGACCGTACCGGTCACAATCGCACCGCGATCATTCTCGGCCACGAAGTTGTTGAAGGGGTCGTCTTCCAGCTGCTTGATACCCAGCGAGATACGCTCACGCTCAGGATCGATGGAGAGGATAACCGTCTCTATCTCGTCACCCTTGTTGTAGCTGCGCACGGCTTCTTCGCCAGACTCATTCCAGGAGATGTCAGACAAGTGCACCAGGCCATCGATACCCCCTTCCAGGCCGATGAAGATGCCGAAATCAGTGATGGACTTGATCTTGCCCTTGATCTTGTTGCCCTTGCTGTACTCGGTAGCGAAAGCATCCCACGGGTTCTGTTGGCATTGCTTGATACCCAGGGAGATACGGCGACGCTCTTCGTCGATGTCCAGAACCATTACTTCCAGCTCGTCGCCCAGTTGGACGATCTTGGAGGGGTGTACGTTCTTGTTGGTCCAATCCATTTCGGAAACGTGTACCAGGCCTTCCACACCCTCTTCCAACTCGGCAAAACAACCGTAATCGGTGAGGTTGGTGATCCGCGCCATAACCCGGCTGTTTTCGGGGTAACGGTTCTTGATTTCCACCCAGGGATCTTCGCCCAGCTGCTTCAAGCCCAGGGACACGCGGTTGCGCTCGCGGTCGAACTTGAGGATCTTGACGTCGATTTCCTGGCCCACTTCAACGATTTCGCTGGGATGCTTGATACGCTTCCAGGCCATATCGGTGATGTGCAGCAGTCCGTCGACACCGCCGAGGTCAACAAAGGCGCCGTAGTCGGTCAGGTTCTTGACGATACCTTTAACAGACATGCCTTCCTGCAGTGTTGACAGCAGGGCATCGCGTTCTACGCTGTTGGCCGCTTCCATAACTGCGCGGCGTGATACCACGACATTGTTGCGCTTCTGGTCCAGCTTGATGACCTTGAATTCCAACTCCTGGCCTTCCAGGTGTACGGTTTCACGTACCGGGCGTACATCCACCAGGGAACCCGGCAGGAATGCACGAATAGAGTTGATATCGACCGTAAAGCCACCTTTGACCTTGCCGTTGATAACACCCTTTACTACCGCATCAGCTGCGTGTGCAGTTTCCAATTCTTTCCAGCTTTCTGAACGCTTGGCCTTCTCGCGGGAAAGCTTGGTTTCACCAAAGCCATCCTCTACGGTCTCCAGGGCAACCTGGACTTCGTCTCCGATTACCAGTGCGCATTCGCCACTCGCGTCGAGAAACTGCGAACGGGGTATTACACCCTCGGACTTGAGACCAGCGTGGATCGTGACCCACTCGCTGTCGATATCGATCACCACACCCGTGACAATGGCGCCGGGTTTCATATCGACGGTTTTCAGACTTTCTTCAAATAATTCGGCGAAGCTTTCGCTCATGAGATAGTTACCTGCGTGTTTGCCGCACTACCAGTTAATGCGGGTCAGTTTCAATAACCTGGCTGGAACCAATACTGGTTTAAATCCCAAACCTGGCGTTAACATCGGCCATGACATTTGCGAACACGGCGTCGATGGGCGTTGCCGTGCTGTCGATGACTATGGCATCGTCCGCCGGCAACAAGGGAGACACTGAACGGGAGCGATCTCGCTCATCTCGTTCCTGTATGTCTCCTAAAAGGCGCGCGAGATTAACATTTTCCCCCTTTTCTTTCAACTGCTTAAAGCGCCGCTCTGCGCGCTCTTCAGCGCTGGCTACGAGGAAAAATTTCAGCGGGGCACCGGGGAACACCACGGTGCCCATATCGCGGCCGTCGGCGACCAGGCCCGGGGCTTGCTGAAAGTCCCTCTGACGCTGCAGCAGGGCCGCGCGTACCAATGGCATGGCGCCCACGGTGGACGCCCCGCGACCGCCCTCCTCGGTGCGAATCGCACGGCTGCAATCCCGGTCGCGGTAATAGACCAACACCTCGCCACTGTCCGCCCGCACAAATCTCACCTGCAGGTGGCGGGCGACATCTGCGACCTGTGACTCGTCTGTCAGACCCACCCCTTCCACTTCACAGGCATGGGCCGTAACCCGGTACAGGGCGCCGCTGTCGAGCAAGTGCCAACCCAGTTCTCCCGCCAGCAAATGCGCAATCGTGCCCTTGCCTGCACCGCCGGGGCCGTCGATGGTTATTATCGGTATCGCGGACATGATCAGCCGGCCACCGATATCTGTAGGCCGAGATCCCGTGCCAGGACCTCGAAACCGGGGAATGAAGTGACTACATTATCGGCATCCACAACCCGGATCTCACTGTCGGCACGCAGGGCGGCAATGGCAAAAGACATGGCAATTCGATGATCGTGATGGCTATTGACCACGCCACCGCCAAAACACCCGGCGCTGCCGAAACCCTCTATGATAATCCCGTCCGCCAACACTTCGGTGCCCACGCCGAGGGTATTGAGGCCCTCAGCCATGGCCGCTATGCGGTCACTCTCCTTGACCCGCAGTTCCTCTGCGCCGCGCAAAACGGTACGCCCCTGTGCACAGGCGGCGGCAATAAACAGGGCGGGAAATTCATCAATGGCGAGGGGGATTTCCTGCTGCGGAATTTCAATGCCGTGCAAGTCCGCCCCGCGCACCCGTATATCCGCCACCGGCTCACCACCCACTTCCCGCTCATCCTGGAGCTCGATATCGGCGCCCATCAGGCGCAGCAGGTTGATAATGCCGGTACGGGTCGGGTTCATACCCACGTGGCTGAGCAACAATTCGGAACCGGTTGCGATACTGGCCGCCACCAAAAAGAAGGCCGCGGAGGAAATATCAGCGGGTACCTCTATATCCGTTGCCCGCAGCTCACCGCCACCGCGCAAGCTGATCACCCCTTTTTCATCACGGGTAACCGCATAGCCGAAGCCACGCAGCATGCGCTCGGTATGATCTCGTGTCGGCGCCGGCTCAGTAACGGAAGTGACACCCACGGCATACAGCCCGGCCAACAGCAGGCAGGATTTGACCTGGGCACTGGCCATGGGCAAATTGTAGTGAATGCCCTGCAGGCCCGCACCACCGCTGATCCGCAGCGGCGGCGTATCATTCTCCGCTGCGGTAATATTTGCGCCCATCATCCGCAGCGGCTCGATTACACGCCCCATGGGTCGGCCGCGCAGGGAGGCATCACCGGTTAGTTCGGTGGAAAAATCCTGCCCCGCCAGCAAACCTGACAGCAGTCGCATCGAGGTTCCCGAATTGCCCAGGTCCAGTATCTGCCCGGGTGCCTGCAGTCCGTGCATCCCGACCCCATGGATAATCACCTCTCCATTTTGTGGACCTTCGATCTCCACCCCCATGGCCCTGAATGTCGCCACCGTGGCCAGGGCGTCATCCCCTTCCAGGAAACCACTGACACGGGTGATACCCGCAGCGAGGGAACCCAGCATGATCGAGCGGTGGGATATGGATTTGTCTCCCGGCACCCGCACCTCACCCCGCAGACTACCGCCAGGCTGGATCCTGAACTCCATTAGCTATTTCCCCGCCTATTGGTGAACGCATCGCGGGCCGCCTTGGCAGCGCTGAAGGTTTCGTGCATGGCATCACCATCGCCAGCGGCCACCGCACTGCGCAGTTCTGCCAATTTATCGCTAAAGCCGTCAATGGCCTTCAACAGCTCATCCCTGTTGGCCAGGGCGATGTCGCGCCACATGTCAGGGTCGCTGGATGCAATCCGCGTAAAATCACGAAAGCCGCCGGCAGCAAATCGAAAAATATCTTCACTGCGCGTATTCCCGGCCAGGGCATCCACCAGGGCGTAGGCCAGCACATGGGGCAAGTGGCTGGTCGCAGCGAGAATGGCATCGTGCTCCTCTACCCCCAGCTCAACCACCTCGGCACCGGTACTCAACCACATGTCGCGGATCATACCCAGGGCGGCGGGGTCGGTTTCCGGTTCCGGTGTCAGTATCACCCGGTGATCGATGAACAAATCTTCCCTGGAGGCATCGACCCCACTGCGCTCAGAGCCGGCAATAGGGTGGCCCAAAACCAGCTTCGGCGGCAGCTTGCCCTGGCAGACATCGCGGGCGGTTTTCGACAGACTGCCTTTGACACTCGCCACATCCGTAATCACCGTAGCGGGACCCACCCTGGGCAGAATTTGCCTGAGTATTTCATTAGCGGTGAGGGTCGGCGTACCGATCACCACTATGTCTGCCCCGGCCAGCGCCTCATCAAGATCCAGGCTGTAACTGTCAATCACACCCAGTTCCAGGCCTTTCTTCAGGGAGACATCGCGGTAGCCATAGCCGCTGACATGTCCGGCAAAGCCACTCAGTTTTAGCGATCGCGCCAATGAACCCCCGATCAGGCCCAGCCCAATCACCAGCACTTTCTCGACCCTGGGCAACACGGCTTTACAACACCGCCTTGGGGTAGGAGCCCAGTGGCTTGAGCAGAATCGACTGCTCTTCCAACTCCGCGACTATGGCAGCGATATTGTCATCCTGCAGGTGGCCTTCGAACTCTATAAAGAACACATAAGCCCATTTTTCCGTGCGTGAAGGACGGGTATCGATTCGGGTAAGACTGACTCCCGCGGTGCGAAATGGCTCCAGCAAATCAAACAGCGCGCCGGGACGGTTGCGACTGGAAACGATGATGGAAGTCTTGTCATTGCCGCTGGGGGGCACCTCATCGCGCCCGATAATCAGGAATCGCGTGGTGTTGTGTGCGGAGTCTTCAATATTTTCAAATAATTTTTCCAGGCTGTACTGGTCCGCCGCCATATCGCCGGCAATCGCCGCGGTACCGGCTTCCGCCGCGGCCATCCGCGCCGCCTCGCCATTGCTGGATACGGCGACTCTCTCCACGCTCGACCAGTACTGGTCCAGCCAGCCCCGGCACTGGGCCAGTGACTGCTGGTGCGCGCAGATACGCTGGATATTGGTACTGGTAGTCTGCTCGCCCACCAACAGGTGGTGATGAATCTGCATCTCCACCTCGCCACAGATTTTCAGGGTGGAGTCCATGAAGTTGTCCAGGGTATGGCTGACCATCCCCTCGGTGGAGTTCTCCACCGGCACGACACCGTAATGGCAGTCCTGGGCCTCGACCTGGTTGAACACCGAATCGATGGCGCCCTGGGGAATACTCAGAACCGCATGGCCGAAGTGTTTGATCGTCGCCGCCTGGGTGAAGGTACCCTCCGGCCCCAGGTAGGCCACCTGCATTGGGCGCTCCAGTGCCAGGCAGGCAGACATGATCTCGCGAAAGATCAAGGCGACGTTTTCACCCGCCAGCGGACCCTTATTGCGCTCCTTGATACGATTGAGTACCTGCGCTTCACGCTCCGGCCGGTAGTACACCACCTCCTCTTCGGCGTCACCACGCGCCCTTGCCGCCTGTGCGTCTGCCGTCTTGATGTCGGCAACATCCTGGGCACAGCGAGCACGCCGGCTGATCAGATCCTGGATCTGCTGGTCAATGTTGTCTATTTCTGTGCGGACCTGGTCAAGGTCTTTCTTGTCACTCATTTCACATCCAGTGGCTCAACCAGCGTGTTGCGCCTCGAAGTCCTGCATGAAGCTTATCAAAGCGTCCACCGCCTGTTCAGTCACGGCATTGTAGATGCTGGCGCGCATGCCACCCACACTGCGGTGGCCCTTGAGATTGAGCAGGCCGGCGGCCTCGGCCTCTTGCAGGAACAACTTGTCCAGTTCCGCATCGGCGAGAGTGAAGGGTACATTCATCAGCGATCGACTCTGCAACTCCACCGGGTTGGCATAAAAAGGGCTCTCATCGATGGCGCCGTACAACTTCGCCGCCTTGCGTCGATTGATCTCTTCCATGGCGGCCAGGCCACCCAGTTCCTGCAGCCAACCGAATACCAGGCCCGCCAGGTAGAGGGCGAAGGTCGGTGGCGTGTTGTACATGGAATCGTTATCGGCAGCGATTTTCCAGTTCAGCATGGCTGGACACTTTTCATCGGCAGTACCCAACAGGTCCCTGCGCACGATGACCAGGGTCAGACCTGCCGGTCCGATATTCTTTTGCGCCCCCGCGTAAATCACGCCGTAATCACTGACATTGATCTGGCGAGACAGGATAGTGGAAGACATATCGACTACCAGCGGCACATCCACTTCCGGCGTCCAGAAAAACTCCACACCACCAATGGTTTCATTCGGCGTGTAGTGAAAATAGGCAGCATCGGCAGACAGCTGCCACTCTGACTGGGGCGGAATCGTGGCAAAATGGCTGGGCTCAGCCGTCGCCACCACATTTACATCCAGGTAGCGCCGGGCCTCTGCAATTGCCTTCTTTGACCACTGGCCGGTGTTCAGGTAATCAGCACGACCCTTGTCGCCAGCCAGGTTCAGCGGCACGGCAGAAAACTGGCTGCTGGCACCGCCCTGCAGGAACAATACCGCGTAGTCGTCGCCAATACCCAACAGCTCACGCAGTGACTGTTCCGCCCGCTCGGCGATACCAACAATCTCGGGACCGCGGTGGCTCATCTCCATGATAGACAGGCCGGCACCGTGCCAGTCCAGCATGTCGTCCCGGGCTTGCTCCAACACGGATTCCGGCAAAGCCGCCGGACCCGCACAAAAATTGTGCCTACGAGCCATTTCTCGCTTCCTTAACTCTATTCAGTATCGTCGGAGAATTCCGGCACTGCTTCAGGTTCCTCGATGCGCTCTACACTAACCAGCTTTTCATTTTTCTTAAGCTTGATAACGCGCACACCCTGGGTATTGCGTCCCAGTATGGAAACCTCATCACCGCGGGTACGCACAAGGGTGCCCTGATCGGAGATCAGCATTAGCTCATCACCGGTAAATACCTGCACGGCCCCAACCAGTTCGCCATTACGCTCGCTGGTCTGCATGGCGATCACACCCTGGGTGCCCCGGCCCTTGGTTGGAAAATCGACGACCTCGGTGCGCTTGCCGTAGCCTTTCTGGCTGACGGTAAGTACCTTGCCCGCCTCGGCGGGGATGATCAGCGAAATCATTTTCTGGCCATCGGCCATTTTAATACCGCGCACACCGCGCGCGGTACGCCCCATGGCGCGCACATTTCCCTCCTTAAAACGGACCGCCTTGCCGGAGCTGCTAAACAGCATAACGTCCTGCTCGCCATCGGTAATCGCCGTACCCACCAGCACATCACCTTCATCCAGTTCCAGTGCCCGCAGACCCACACTGCGCTGGCGCGAAAAGTTCGTCAGCGCCGTCTTCTTCACCGTGCCGCAAGCGGTCGCCATAAAGATGTAATGACCTTCTGTATATTCACGGACCGGCAGGATGGAAGTAACCCGCTCACCCTCGTCCAGGGGCAACAGGTTGACCATGGGTCGGCCCCGCGAACCACGCCCGGCCACCGGAATCTGGAAAACCTTGAGCCAGTAGACCTTACCGACATTGGTAAAACAGAGAATGGTGTCGTGGGTGCTGGCAATCAGCAGGTGCTCAATAAAATCCTCTTCCTTGACCGCTGTGGCTGATTTGCCCATACCTCCGCGGCGCTGGGCCTGGTAGTCGGTCAGTGGCTGGGTCTTGGCATAGCCGCCGTGGGAAATGGTCACCACCCGATCTTCCTCGGTGATCAGGTCCTCGACGGTGAGGTCGTGGGCAGAATCAGTGATTTCCGTACGCCGCTCATCACCGTAACTCTCCACCACTTCATGCAGTTCCTCACGCATGACCTGCTTGAGGCGCTCGGTATCAGACAGGATTTCCAGGTAACCGGCTATTTCCACCAGCTTTTCCTGGTACTCCTGGATCAGCTTCTCGTGTTCCAGTCCGGTCAGGCGATGCAGGCGCAACTCCAGGATGGCCTGGGCCTGGGCGGGGGACAGGAAGTAACTGCCGTCACGCAGCCCATATTGTTCATCGAGGCCATCGGGCCTGCAGGCATTGTTACCCGCCCGCTCCAGCATGGCGGTAACCTCCCCCGGCGCCCAGCCTTGCGTGATCAATTTCTCACGCGCTTCCGCGGGGTTGGTTGAAGCCTTGATCAGGGCGATGATCGCGTCGATGTTAGCCAGCGCAATCGTCAGGCCTTCCAGCACATGGCCGCGCTCCCTGGCCTTGCGCAGCAGGAAGATCGTGCGCCGGGTGACTACCTCGCGGCGATGACGCACAAAGGCCTCTATGATCTGCTTGAGATTAAGCGTCTTCGGCTGGCCGTCCACCAGCGCCACCATATTGATACCAAATACGGACTGCAGCGAGGTCTGGGTGTACAGGTTATTGAGGACCACATCGGCCATCTCGCCGCGGCGCAGCTCGATCACGACCCGCATGCCGTCCTTGTCGGACTCGTCGCGCAGCTCGGTAATACCCTCGATTTTCTTGTCCTTGACCAGTTCGGCGATTTTTTCGATTAATCGCGCCTTGTTGACCTGGTAGGGCAGCTCGTGGATGAGGATGGTGTCCTTGCCGGATTTCGCATTGGTGATAATTTCGGTCTTGGCGCGCACATAGATGCGACCGCGACCGGTGCGGTAGGCCTGCACTATTCCGGCGCGACCATTGATAATTCCGGCGGTGGGAAAGTCCGGCCCGGGGATGTGCTGCATCAGCTCATCGACCTCAATATCCGGATTGTCTATGACCGCCAGACAGGCGCTCACCACCTCGGTCAGGTTGTGTGGCGGAATATTGGTGGCCATGCCCACGGCTATACCGGTGGAACCGTTGATCAGCAGGTTCGGCACCCGGGTCGGTAAAACCTCCGGTATAAATTCGGTGCCATCGTAGTTGGGCACGAAATCCACGGTTCCTTTCTCAAGGTCCGCCAGCAAATCGTGGGCGATCTTGCGCATACGGATTTCGGTGTAGCGCATGGCCGCCGCCGAGTCTCCGTCGACGGAACCGAAGTTACCCTGGCCATCCACCAGCATATAGCGCAGCGAAAAGGGCTGTGCCATACGCACGATAGTGTCATAAACGGCGGAATCACCGTGGGGATGGTACTTACCAATCACATCACCGACGATACGGGCAGATTTTTTATAGGGCTTGTTCCAGTCGTTATTGAGCTCGTTCATCGCGAACAGCACGCGCCGGTGTACCGGCTTGAGGCCATCACGAACATCCGGCAATGCCCGACCGACAATCACGCTCATGGCGTAATCCAGGTAGGATTTCTTCAGCTCATCTTCGATATTTACAGGCAGTATTGCTTTGGCTAGGTCAACCATTCGACAATCGTTTCAAACCCCTGAGACACAATCGACCGATTATAGGGAAAGCGACAATTTTTAGCCATTTTTTTCCACGTTTGCAGGTATACTTTCCGCCCATGATTGAGAGTGCTGACAAGCTGTTATTTGCCGACTGGGTTGTTCCTGTCGTGCCCCGGGGTGAAGTACTGCGAGACCACGCAGTGGCCATACGGGCGGAACGGATCGTGGGCGTCCTGCCCGCCAGTGAAGCGCGCAGCATAAGCGCCGCTGAAACCGTCGAATTACCCGGCCAGGTACTGCTGCCGGGACTGATCAATATGCACGGCCACGCCGCCATGAGCCTGCTGCGCGGTTACGCCGATGACTGTTCACTGATGCCCTGGCTGGAAGACCGTATCTGGCCCGCTGAGAGTCGCCACGTCAGTGCAGAGTTCGTCCGCGATGGCGCCGACCTGGCGATCGCCGAAATGCTCCGCTCCGGCACCACCTGCTTCAGCGACATGTACTTCTTTCCCAATATCACCGCCGAGCAGTGCCAGCACGCCGGCATCCGTTGCCAGATCACCTTTCCTGTCTTCGACTTCCCCTCCGCCTGGGGTACGGATGCGGACGACTACATCAGCAAGGGCCTGGGCCTGCGGGATGACCTCAAACACAGCGACCTGGTCAGCGTGGTATTCGGCCCCCACGCACCCTACACCGTTAACGAAACAGCGCTGAAAAAAATTGCCATGCTGGCCAATGAACTGGATTTGCCCGTGCATATACACCTCCACGAAACTGCCGACGAGGTGGCCGAGGCGGTGCAGGCCACAGGCCAACGACCCCTCGCTGCGCTGCATGCCATGGGCTTGATCGGACCCCGCACCCAGTGCGTGCATATGACCGAACTCGACGCCACGGAGATTGAATTGCTAGCCGCCGCCGGCGCCCACGTGATTCACTGTCCCCAGTCCAATATGAAACTTGCCGCGGGCCGCTGCCCGGTGACCGCCCTGCAAGCGGCCGGTGTTAATGTGGCACTGGGCACGGACAGCGCCGCCAGCAACAACAATCTCAACCTGTTCGGCGAGATGCGCAGTGCGGCGCTTCAGGCCAAATCCACCGCAGGCGATGCCACTGCCCTGCCCGCCGCTACCGTATTGGAAATGGCAACCCTGGCTGGCGCCCGGGCGCTGGGCATGCAGGATCGATTGGGCAGCCTCGAGCCGGGCAAGCTGGCAGACCTGATAGCCGTGGACCTCGGTCAACCGGAGACACAACCACTGTATAACCCGATCTCACAACTGGTCTATGCCAGCCACGCGAGTCAGGTCACTCACAGCTGGATCAACGGTGACGCCGTCATGCGCGAACGCCAACTGTGCCATCTCGACCTCACTGACGTGCTGCAGCGCACACAGCGGTGGGCCACAACTATTGAAGGATCACACCAGCAAAAATGAGCAGCGCAGAATTGAATGTCGACCCCAAAGAAATCAGCAAGTTCGAGCAACTGGCTTCGCGCTGGTGGGACCGTAACAGCGAATTCAAGCCCTTGCATGAGATCAACCCGCTGCGCGCCAACTTTATCGACCAGCTCTCTCCGGTGGCCGGCAAACGGCTCATCGACGTGGGCTGCGGTGGCGGCATCCTGGCCGAATCCATGGCCCAGCGAGGCGCCGCTGTCACTGGTATCGACATGGGGGAAGCCCCCCTTAACGTCGCCCGTATCCACCAGCTGGAATCCGGTGTCGAGGTGGCGTACCAAAAATCTACCGCCGAGCAGATGGCCGAGTCCCACGCCGGCGCCTTCGATGTTGTTTGCTGCCTGGAGATGCTCGAACACGTTCCCGACCCGGCGGCGGTCATCCAGGCCTGCGCGGACCTCTGCCAGCCGGGTGGTGACCTCTATTTTTCGACCATCAATCGCAGCCCCAAGTCATATTTGTTTGCAGTACTGGGCGCTGAGTACATCCTCAAACTGCTACCGAAAGGGACTCACGACTACAGCCGGTTCATCAAACCCTCGGAACTGGCCAGCTGGCTCAGGAGCGCTGAGCTGGAGTTGCAGGAAATGACCGGATTGCTCTACAACCCCATCACGCAGAATTACCGGCTGCAGGAAGGGGATGTCGACGTTAACTATATGGTACACGCCAGCAAACCCGCATGAGCTTCCCGGTTCGCCTCAAAGCTGTTGTATTTGACCTGGACGGGACCCTGCTGGATACCGCGCCGGAGTTCGTGGCGGTAGTGCAGCAGCTGCGCCGGGAGCACCAGTTGCAGCCCCTGGATCCGCAGCTGATCCACGCCCATGTCTCCGACGGTGCACGCGCCATGGTCAGCCTGGCCCTGGATATACAACCCGGGCACGAGGCTTTCGAGAACATGCGACTGCGCTTCCTGGATATCTACCAGGCCGGGCTGGGCACAGCCACCCAACCCTACCCCGGCATCGTCGAACTCCTGACCCGCTTGCAGGCAGCGGGCATCGGC
>SMVA01469897.1_pt1 | contig 12725 bp, 11 predicted proteins | sample 2456451 | NCBI WGS metagenome assembly SMVA01 (sample SAMN11095933, study PRJNA526329) | marine sediment metagenome | biome: Marine sediment; feature: Surficial sediment; material: Deep marine sediment; isolation source: Hadal surficial sediment | place: Pacific Ocean | collected 2014-05 | depth...
CGAAATTGAACAACCCTAAGCCGCACGATCTACGCGCGCCGGCGACGGCGCGAATTCATGTGGACAACCGAAGGTTGCCTGAAAGGTCAGGAACGCGGATATTTCTCATCCTAGCGGGTCATCTTGACGCTTGGTTTCGGCACCACAACGGCGAGCCGAACGGTGCGATCCAGAAGTTCGACGATCGCCGGAGTGGTGCCATCGCGCTAAGGCGTGTGTAGCTGGTACCGAACGTTGGCCATTGGTGGTGAGATACCGGCGTTTCTCGGGATCCGGCCGGGTGAATGTCAATCAACTCGTGTCGTACAAGAAACGGGCGTGGCAGAAACACCGGGACAGTTGTGCCCATCATCGGGTAACAGATGATCAAACTGGCGGTGCGCTTAGCTGGGACTAATTGGGCATTAGACCAGACCACCTCGCATGGAGCTAAGACGCGCTGCATTGGCCGGTGCCTGATCTCGTCGGGTACCGGCTTTTTTTAATTCGCGAACATCGGCACGATGTTAAATTATACAACATGTGCGCGCCGGTCCGGTTAGCGTCGAGCTACCCGACAAACCAAACCCACACCACCGCAGCCGCTTAGCCGTGGCGACATGAGTCCCCTCCGATCACATTGTGACGCATTGGCGTCCCATCCAGCAGCGCTAACAACGCGTGGTATTGCGTCCGTTCTAACCACCAAGCGGGTCGCTCGATGCGTGCGTGCAATACCGGGAAATAGGCATCAACGAAGCCCTCTGCAACCAGGCCACTCAGATCGGCGCTACGCTGCGCCGGCGCCGCCGACTTCACCAACAGCAAGTGCGCGTCATCGAATTCACCCGCCAACCACAAGCTGAGGCTATCGGCGCTAATCCGCCAGTTGTGGGGTAAGCCGCTCGCACGCAAACGCGGATCACACGGATCCCAAATCCATACCCCATTGCGCGGACCAGCGGCCTCAATTTCGGTTAGCTGCGCCAGCTCGAACGCACCGACCGCTCTACTCAATGCTGCCAGCGCGGTGCCAAAGAGCCGCATCGCTTGCAGTGCCATTTGGTGCGCGACACCGTCATCCAATCGTAATGCCGTTTGCGCCGTGCGAACGGTGTCGGCAAACACGCCGCCGCCTGGTACCACGACCACGCGATGCGTGCGCCGCACATTGCCAATAGCGTTCAGCCACTGCTCGAGATCCGGCGATCCGATCAAGCTGCCGCCGATCTTAACGATCCACGTATGGTGTTTCGGCATACAGAAATACGTCCAACATCGCCGCCGCTTTATCGAGGCATTCCTGATATTCGGCATCAAGCTCAGAATCGGCAACAATTCCGCCGCCGGCCCAACAATACATGCGGTCGTCGTGGTGTACTAAGGTGCGGATAGCAATATTCGTATCCATCGAACCATCGTAGGACAGATAGCCGATGGAGCCGGCGTACACGCCCCGCCGGCACGGCTCAAGCTCTTCGATTATCTCCATTGCCCGGACCTTTGGCGCGCCGGTGATCGAGCCGCCGGGGAAACAACCGCGTAACAGTTCGCTCGCCTCCAACCCTGCGGTGAGTCGACCGCGGACGGTGCTCACGAGATGATGAACCTTGGCATAACTGTTTACCTCGAACAAGCCGGGAACGACTACGCTGCCGACCGCGCAGCTCTTGCCCAGATCGTTGCGCAGTAAATCAACGATCATGATGTTTTCCGCGCGGTCTTTTTCACTGTGTGCGAGCTCGGTAGCGAGACGGCGGTCCTCCTCGGGGTCTTGTCCCCGGGGGCGGGTCCCTTTGATTGGGTTGGTCTCGACAACGCGATCGACGAGTCGCAGAAACCGTTCTGGCGACGAGCTTAAAACCGCACACTCGGGGATCGATAAATAGGCTGAATATGGCGCCGGATTAAGACTGCGCAGTCGCTGATACGCGTCCCACGAATCGCCGGTCACCGTCGCGGAGAACCGTTGTGCTAAGTTTACCTGGTAGCAATCACCTTCCAGGATATAGTGTTTGATGCGGGCAAATGCGGACGCATACTCGGGAAATGAGATCTGCGGCTTCACCGCCGATGTCACCTGGAAAGTACTCCCGTAGGCAGCCGGGGTGAGCGGCTTCGACGCAGTTAAGACGTTTTCCCAATACCTCAAATCTTGATCCGAGTCGGCCTGCGCAACGAGCCATGCACGCCGAAGTTTGTGGTCGATAATCGCCGCCCAATCATAGATCCCAACGGCCATGTCCGGAATGTCGATATCACGCTCAGCAATTTCGGGCAGCTGTTCTAGACGACGACCGAGGTCGTAGGCAAAATACCCGATGGCGCCACCGACAAACGGTAGTTCAACCGCGGCACACCGACGCTCGGCGAGGGCTTGTTTAACCAGAACGAATGGATCATCGTCGCTCCGTTCGACCGAATCCTCACGGCGGATCTCTGTCGTCGTCCCGCGGGTGGTCAAGGTGACCCGGGGATTGGCCGAGATCACGTCGTAGCGGCCGCCGGTTGCGCGGTCGGTGCAGCTGTCGAGAAACACGAACCACGGTCGAGTAACGTCCCGCGACAGACGCGACGCAACCTCGGCAACATAATCGATCGGAATGATCCGTAGCGGTAACGTCATCGATTATGCAATGCGAGTGTTGCCAGCGCGGCGGCCGGAGCACAGGTGGAAACCGCTGAGCGCTGGTCGCTGGTGGTGTCAAATAACGAGGCGAAATCGACCTCTCGGACGGCATTGAAACGGGCCAATCGGGCGACCAAAAAAGCACCCACGCCCGCCGAGACAATGGTTTCGCATTTCGGCGAAAACCTGCTCATAACACCCATCAACGCCCGTTGCAGAGTGTCAAACTGACAATACGCAAAATACGCGGAGACCGTGCGGACCGCGTCACCTTCGTCGCCAAGGTCGCAACCCAGCATGCGGCCAATCCGCCGCGCACTTGCTGCGATCGTTTTCGGCGCACCGTCTGCGGTGTCGTGCAAGTCAGCGTCCTCGGGCAGTTCGCCTAGCAGCCGATAGATATCGGCAGTGGTCGCAAAGTGTTCGGCGGCGACCCGTTGCCAACGGCCGTCAAACGGAACAGAATTACTTATAACCATTAACGGCGTACGTACAACCCCGCTATAAACCAACTCATCGTGGCTCAATCGCGTGGCGTCATCGCTACCGCGACTGGCATTGTTGCCCGCGACTATCGGGACAATATCGGTCGTCGTACTGCCGATATCGATTAAGATCGCATGGTCATAGTGCAAGGCAACCGTCTGTGCCATGGCCTGCCAGTTGGCCGAGGCCACCCACTGCGATCCGAGTGCCATTACTTCAGCCACACTACGCCAGCCCTGCGTGCCTGCATATATTAGCGTTCGGTCCGTACCCAGCACTTGCGCCACGACGCTTAGAATTTCACTTACCCCATGGGCACGAGATGCAAAGTTGTCGCATAACTCACCGGTCATGGTGACGGCATGGATTGTATTTTGACCGTCCACCGCGCTCCATGCGGCGGCCAACGCGTGCTGCAAGTGCTCAATGCCGCGCCACAACGGGCAGATGATTTGACGCGCATCGATCACCCGCGCGGCGGCATCGAGACGTACGAGCTTCAGATGCGCCCCGCCGATGTCCCAACCACAAACTGCAGTTTCGGCCATTTTTCGTTTCCAGCCTGAGGGTCCACGTAAAATCAATTTTGTATTATAGAATCGAATCGCAACCGCGATCGATTGAGCCCAGCGGCCGCCATACGTTAGAATCGCGTCTCCCCATGCAAGTCATTCCGGTACTCGATATAAAAGACGGTGTCGTCGTGCTGGCCGATGGTGGGCGGCGTGAGACCTATCGCCCCATCGATACCCCCTTGTGCGCCGAAGGATCACCGTCGCGTGTGGTGAAATCGCTGTTATGCGTATTCGACTTTGACATCTTCTACGTTGCCGATCTGGACGCTATTGTGGGCAACGCGACGAATGCCGCAGGGATCGTCGCCTTGGCGCACGCTCACCCGACGATCGAATTCTGGGTCGACGCAGGTTTCTGCACAGTGCAAGACCTGACCCCGTATGAAACCGAGCGCAATATTCGCTTCGTTCTCGGTAGCGAATCCCTCCCCTCGCTTGAAGATTATTCGAACCTGCACCGTGATCCCCGTTTACGCCATCACATTCTTTCGCTGGACCGCAAAGGCGACATCGAACTCGATCCCGCGGGCCTTTTTGAACAGCCGTCATTGTGGCCGGATATCATAATATCCATGGATCTGGCGCGGGTCGGGCAGTCCGCGGGACCCAACCTGGAACGCTTGACTGAATTACGCCGCCGCCGGCGCGATCTCAGTGTCGTCGCGGCGGGCGGAGTACGGGACATCGATGATTTGCTGACATTAGCCACCCACGGCGTGCAATACGCGTTGGTCGCCACGGCCTTATACAATCGCCACGTGACTAAACGCGATCTCGAACGGCTAGCCCGCGTCTCTCCCCAGCGGACGTGAGCACCGCATCGTCCCGCATCGCAGGCCACCGTGTCGTTGGCTTAGCGGCACATCGCGACTAAAGCGCAACACCGACGGCTGCCGAATAGTAAAAAAAACGCCCCGAATTCACGGGGCGTTCTGGGTGCGGCGCGACACGCCGCAAACTTAGCTGAACTTAGCTATGGGCCGCGAACGGATGCTCAGAGCTGCCCTTCTGCGCCACCACATCCGCGGCCTTCGGCTCGCGTGCCACCGCGCGTTTAATCGACTCTTTCACCGCCTGGTAATTGTAATCCTGGATCTTAGTATCATCTTCAGCCAACCAGTGAATGAACACCCCGACGCAGATGAAGATATCATCGGCTTCGTCGGCCGGAATGGTACCGTCCTCAACGCAGTCGGTGACCGCCATTGCCACGCCGCGTTGGGCCGGCCCGAACATCTGTACCGCTTGCTTGGAGCCTTTAATCGTTACCTTATTAAACATTACGGTGTTGGGTTTGGTGATTAGATTAGGCGCCACCACCGCCAGCAAACTGCTGAAACCGTCTTTGTTATTGGTTATACAGTGGCAGAATGCCGTTTCAACGCTACTACCGCGCGGGCCCATGAGAAGGTCGATATGTGCGACCTCATTGCCATCACCAACGAGTGATTCCCCAACAAGTACTCGATCAACAACCGCCATGGTTTTTTCTCCTTCTGTTGTTGCCGTTTGATTCGACTGTGTTCCGAAAAGCGCCCTAAAGATCGACATTGTCGTCATTACCTTTCGAAGCGTAATAGATTATCTGATTCACCTGTGCCGCGTGTATCAATGGGCCGATGGCTCACGGATATTTTTGACCCCACGTATCCTTAGCTCAGGAATAGTAGCGTACTCAGCATGCCAAATAGTCTGCGGCGAGGTACTAGGTGTGTAGTAACAGCAGTGCCAGTACACTGGCCACCGTTAAATCCGCGCTTGTCCCCGGATTCACCTTCCTTCGTTTCAGCTCACGGTCGAATTTATTCAGATCCGCCGTCAGCGTTGTCGGATTTTCGCATGCTTTGAAAGCGCATTCCAGCGTTTGCGCCGAGCGGCGAAGCACCTCGGCCTCTTTGGTCCCGTGTTGGCGGATGACATGGGTATCCGGATATCGCGCCAGCAGCGCAAGATAAAGTCCAACCACCGCCCAGGTGATGGAATCTGTGCGCGCGCGATAGGTGCGCAACAGCGGCACACCAAAATCGAAGATATCTTCGAACCCATTGGCGTATTGGTAGGCGATCCGGTCGCGTTCGGCGGCGAGCGCCATGACCTCTTTGAGCGCACAGGTGGGCTCGCCCGCAACATCTTGGTCCTCGGCCGTGCCCAAGCCGCCCGGAGATGCATAACGAATGGCGGCGAAAACCCGCGAAGAATCGTGTAGCGAAAGTTCATCTAAGACCACGTCTAAGCGCGCGCGTAGCCCTTCGCCGGGCCGGCGTAGCATGGCGGCCCGGGCGATCGGGGCCGCCAACAAGACGATCCCCAGATTCGTATTGCACCGCGCAATATCGAAACTGGCGGTGACGGCCGCGAGGATGGCATCACCCAGATGCCTTCGTGGCTGCGCCAATAGCGGTGCTATCACCGCGGCGCTAGCCAGAAAATCGGCGGCCGTCATGCCATGGCCGGGCGCGTGAATACTGACGTTGCCTGGTTTCATAGCCAGCACATCGAAGCGACAAGCACATCGGATCGCGTCGCTGAGCTCTGCTTGGCACAACATTAGGCGACAACCCTAGTCGGTATCGGCGCCGGCGCGATTCATTTTCGCGCACAACGCACCGACTAGGCGTTGCGTAATATCGGTGTCCGTCACCCGCTGCAGGCCCTGCCAAGCCGGGATCCCATTCACCTCGCCAACGAGCCAGTTGCCGCTGACATCGCGCAGTAGATCGACACCCGCATAGTCGACCTCAACCGCTGCTGCGGCCGCCTCTGCCAGCGCACACAATGTTGGATCGGGACGGATCGCTTCACACACGGCGCCTTGGGCGCGATTCGTCACCCAATGTTGAGAGGAACGCTGCATCGCGGCGATCGCATGGCCATCGACCACAAACACACGCCAATCGCGATACCCGCGCGACCCGCAACCGACGAATTCTTGTAAATAATAGACGCCTGAAGGCGGCGCAACTATTTCGAACTCGTCTAGGTTCGTGAGCCGGATGATGCCGTTACCTTGGGACCCAAACAGTGGTTTCAACACCAGCGCGTGGCCCGCCGCGAACTCAACTTCGGCGATAGCGCGCGCCTGTTCAACCGACTCCGAAACCCAAGTCCGGGGTGTCGGAATACCGTGATGGCGGAGCATGAAGCTCGTGAGCCCCTTATCTACGGTCCGTTCGATCGCGCGGCCGCTATTGAACACCGCCACGCCGAGCATCTCCAGAGCATGCAATAAATCCAATCGAATAACGATTTCTTCCAAGGTGCCCGTGGCCACGCCGCGCACAAATACCGCATCGGGCAATCGCCGCAGACCCGGGATACGGATCTCAGGTCGGGTAGCAGATAAATCAAAGGCGCACTCGCTCAAACTGACGAAACGAGACTCGATCCCCACATGCGACATCTCACGCTGCAGCGACTGCCCGTGCCAGCCCGGCTCATCGGAGAAGATGACCACCCGTCGTGTCATCACCGGCGCTACGCTGTCAATTCTCCGCCTCGGGATCGGAGGTTTCGCGGTTAAAGGATGCTTCCAACAGATCTTCGCGATATTCGCCAGCGTAGAACGTGTGCCCACTGGCAATGGCGGTGACCATGCAGGTTGCCGGCGAAAACAACATGGGGTCGATCTTATAAAAATCGTGGCCATATTCGGTGAATATCGTGCCAAACGGTCTACCGAAATCACGGGAAGCCGAGCTGGGGAGCCTCTCAGCCAGCGATCGGGCGGCATCATCGTCGCAATCGACATAGAGGTGCACGCGACCGCCGAACAATATCGAATCGTTCGTACGGCCCATCGCGGTGATGTAATCAGCGCTCGGCGGCGGGACGGGTGCACTGCCGGTACCATCGACGATCTGGCTCAGCGGAAATTTAAGCTCGTGCACCTTGTGCAGCGCGACTTCGAGCACCCGCGACACCACCTGGACGCCGCCGGCAAGGCTCGTCGTCGGGGTCAAGATCAAGGTCAACTGAGATGGTTCGAGGTGGCACTGCGTAACGATTTTTTCGATTATTGCGGACGGTGGGTGGCGATCGACCTCCAGCACCAGAGCGGTCGGGCCGGGTGGAGTGCGGTAGTGTAATTCGTCGAATAATGCTTCGTGACTCCCGATCGCGCGTGCTGGACCGGATGCCAACGCGTGAAATGCGTCCTTACCGTGCCCATGGCTCAAACTCCAACCCGCGTATTGCGAGGCCAGACAAGCAACGACCGGATCGGTGGTCGTGACGTTAACCTGCCAGGGCCAACGTTTGAACGTGGCGGCAGCGCTGAGGGTGACCCGGCCGAGACCACCGAGACAAATTTCGGCGATACAACGTCCCGCTTCCAAGCCCCCCCGGGCCTCAATACCGGCGTCGATGATGTTCACCCCGCTCGGCATCGTCGTGACCTTAACCCGATATTTTTCCGCGCCGCTGCGTAAGGCTTCGACCAGCGGTTGCGAGTGAACGCTAACGTCTGCGCGCACCTCATTCATAGTGCTTGCCCTCACCGGACCTTGTGATTAAATTTGCGTCGATCTTAATCTAGTAGCCGCATCAGCGCGTGATATCTCTGGTCCAACAACTCGCGTGCGCCGGCCGTACTTTGCGCCGTCGCCGCAATTGAACAAATCGGTGCGCCGGTGTGCAGTTGAGCATTCGGGTGGGGCCGGTCTGACACCCAAACAGGCCAGTTTAGCGTCTTTGGAACGACGATGGGATGGTTCGCGTAACACACGGCCATCGCCCGGACAGTGCTAAGCGGCTCAAGCGACGGCCGTCCACCGCCGGCGACCGCCGCCATGTGCGCGGCGAAGGCCGGGCCAGGCGCCGCCACGAGATCAAACGTCGCCGATGGTCTTGCGTTCAATTCGATAAATACCAGGTCGCCGTCGTCATCAACCATGAAATCAACGCCGCACAGCCCGCGTAAAGCCAACGCATTGCCTAAGGTTGCCACCAGCGTTGACAGCCGTGCTTTAAGCGCCGCAAATCGTCGGGGCGCGGCGACCGCTGCACTGAATCGATACGGATATCTCCGATCCGATTGCAAATTAATGGCTTCACAAACGCCGAGCAGCTCGACCCAGCCCGCGCCCGCGATAAACGCGGCTGACAATGACACGCCGGTCACGACCGATTGTAGGTATTCACACTGCCCGCTATGGCGCCGTTTACCCGGTTCGACGACGCCATAACCGCCGACGCTGCCACGGCGCTTTAGCAACCACGATCCATGCGGCGGGATCGCTCCATAAGCAAGCGTTGGCAGCGTAATATCCACCGCGCCGAGTACCGCCGCAAGGGCGGCCGGGTCGTTGGCCGCAAATAGTGCCGCGATGGGACAGCCCTGCAGTGGCCACAACGGCGCGATCGCCGCGAGTAGATGGGCTTGAACTTCCCATCCGCTGCCCCACACCAAGGGGATAGTGCCGACGGTTGAGCGCAATTCGCTTAACGCCGCAAGCAGCTCGTCGGCATCAAAGATGAAACGCTCGCCAGGGGTGAGAACGACATTGGCCGCACAAACGGCTGCGGTATCCACATCACCGAACAGATCGACGACCACTGGCTGATAGCCGGCAGCGCGCGCAGCCTGCGCCAGCTGGCGCCCAGAACGCGCGACAATTAGCACATCAGGCTTGCTCGGCAACGATCTGACGCGCCATTGCAAAGGCCTCGCGATAGGCCAGGAAAACCGGCGTGGGCGCCTGGTACATTTGCGCCAGCAGTCGGGTGTGAACGCGATACTTGATATCGCCAATGGCCAATGCGCCGACGCCGATGGCGACGCCACCCGCCGTGTCGAGCTGCACCCGTCGCTCAGCCGCAGCGATCCCCGCAATACCGCTCGGCGGTACGGCGTTGGCATCGGCCGCTACTCGCAGGTGTAATGCCGCGCTGAGTTGATCCGCCGCGACCATCTGGATCCCCGCCTTGGCGGTATTAAAGATCACCTGCGCGCGCGCCATGATCGCCGTTACCGCGCCCGCAGTGCTGCCATCGACGCCGTTAAACTGCAAGTCATAGCGTTGCGAACACCGCGCGGCGACTAATTGGGCTGCCGCCGCGCCCTGATGACTCACGATAGAGACCTCGGCTTGGCACAACGCGCCAAGTAATGCGACGCACGTGCCGACTGGACCGGTGCCACCAAAAACAAAAATCTGGCACCCACTTAGTCCACATTGAAATTCCGCTTGCAGCCATCGTTCGGCGATGGCAACCATCGCCGCCGCGGTCGTTATGGCACCGCTTGGATCGGCGAAAACGGACACCTCAAATGGCGGCACCATCGCCTTGCGGGCCGCTTCCATCATGTCCAATGCGGTGTCCAGATCACGCCCGCCGATAAATATCCCGGTTCGCTTCACGCCCGCAGGTCGGCGCGAGAAAATTGTGTCCTGAGTCAGTGCGGGGACTTCTTCCAGTTCGATATTGCAATACGGGATGACCGCATCGAAGTTGGCCTCATAGGCCATATTAATGTCAAACGGGCTGACGTATTTGGTCGGGCTAAAAATGTGCAGTAAGTAAGGATCGCTCACCGCAACGCCTCAATGTCGAATCCGACGATCTCGCCTGCGCTCAGCCGGTGGCCATTGTCGCGGCGTTCGTTCGCGCGTAATTTGAGATTTCAGCGCCTCGGTTACGGCCGCGATGAACAGAAAAGTGTAACTGCGGCACCGTGGCAAAGCGCTTTGCGAGACTAGCGCGAATATCGTCCGCCCGCTGCTCGCCCTCGATGAAGGCAAAGCCGGTCGGTCCCCAGGAGCTCTGGCCGACGCCGACCAGTTCATAGGTTGCTCTCAGCCAGTCGATCGCCTCGGCGACGTTGGTGCTGGTAAAAGCGCCGCCCTGGCACGGACCGAAGTATGCACCCATGGTTGCTTGAATCGCTGCGATGTGGGTAGTGAACGCGGCGAAGTTGCGCTCGACCAGCGCCGGAAACACACCCATCAACGTGAGGCGGCACAGATCAGCAGCGACCCCAGAGTGCATCGGCGACATGGCCTCGAATGCCGAGCGCTCCGCCGCGCCGCTTAGTCCTTGATGCTTAGCGTCGCCAACCAGAACCACCCGCCAATCGTCGGGAAACTCGAAGCGCGCAAGCAGCGGCGGTACCACGGTGTCTGGTCCACGTCCGCCGTCAACCACGAATCCGCCTTCGGCAAATACCCCGACCCCGATACCGGAGCGCTGCCCGCGACCCGTGATCCGGGCGAGTTCACGCACGCTATGGTCCAACCCGAATAACTCGGCGATGGCGGCGGCGACCGCCAACGCCAGCTGCGTGCCGGATCCCAGCCCAGCATGCTCCGGGATGGCGTTGTCAACCGTCAGGGCAAGCCGGTGCGGTAATTCGAACGCCTGCAACGTGCTTAATGCGTATTTTTCAGCGCGCGCTACGTCGTCGCCATCGATCGAGAAGGCGGCTGAGGACTCCACCACCACCGTCGTCGACAAATCCTCCAGTGCGAGACCAAGGCTGCCGAACTGACGACCGAGATCGCCGTTGAGATCGACAAATCCCAAATGCAGGCGTGCCGGCGATTCGACTGTGATGCGGCGCGAAGAGCAACTCATAGGGGCCATCGGATCCTCGTCTAAATAAGGCGTCAGAGTTTGCATTGCCACATCCCCAGCTTGAATGCGCACCACAGCCATACGCCGTGTGGTGATGCAAGACCTAACCCCGTAACAAGTGTAACGATTGGTCGCACGATAGATAGTGTACCGTACCGTACGTTGTGATAACGTGTGTATGTAGTCCGCCAACGGCGAATTACGGGCCGCCACGGTTGCCGGCAGCGCGGTTGGCCAACGTAACTGTTTGAAACTCGAAAGACCCGTGTCGAGCATCGTGCCGAAGCCCCCAAATTCAAAACCGTCCAGACCCAAACGCCTTGAGAATGTGGCGTGCCCGTTCTGCTCACTGTTATGTGACGACCTAACCCTCACCGTTAGCGGCGACACGCATCGCGTCGTCAAAAATGGCTGTCCACAAGCAACGAGTGGCTTCGGCCGGCCCTACCGGTCGGCCCCTGCAACAATCGATGGGCAACCGGCGAGTCAAACGGCCGCGGTCGCAGCGGCCGCACAAATATTGAAGCGGGCCCGCGCGCCGCTCATTAGCGGTCTGGCTACAGACGTGGAAGGGATGCGCGAAGCGGTCCACCTGGCGGAAAAATCGCGGGCGATCCTCGATTCCGCGGATTCCACCAGCTTCGACCACAATGTCCGCGTGCTGCAATCGCGCGGCTGGTATATGACGACCTTGGCCGAGATCCGCAACCGTTCCGATCTGGTCGTCATCGTCGGCGCGGACATCGTCCATCATTACGCCAACTTTCTACGGCGCGTGATTGCTCCGAAGCACGCCTTACACCCGCGGCGGCGCAGAGCCCGTCGGGTCGTCTATATTGGGGCCAAGGCGGCGGCGCCCGCGACGACCGCCGCGCTCAACATCGAATGCCTGGCCTGCGACCCGACCCGGATCGCCGAGGTGATCGGCGTATTGCGTGCACTCGTCGCCGGGCGTACGATCCACGCCGCGCGCGTCGCCAAGGCCCGCATACGACAAATTAACGATCTGGCCAAGGCGATCACGGCGGCCGAATATCCCGTGTTCGTGTGGGCTCCGGCACATTTTACCGGTGCGCCGGCGGATCTCGCGATTCAGGCCATTACGCGCCTGGTCGATGACTTGAACCAAACCCAACGGGCCGCCGGCCTGTCCCTTGGCGGTGACCACGGTGGCATGAGCGCCGCCAATGTGTGTACCTGGCTTACCGGTTACCCGCTGCACGTGTCGTTTGGTGCTAAGCATCTCGATTACGATCCGATCCGATATCGCACCCCCCGACTACTCGAAGACGATGCGATCGACACACTGGTTTGGATCGATGCGTTCGGCCAAGCCGCGCCGCCGGCGACCCGCCGCGAGGTAAAGCGCATCGTTATTGGCCTCCCGGGGTCGATTGCCGCAATCGCCGCAAACGTCTTTATCCCGATCGGTTCGCCCGGCGTCGACCACCGTGGGAGTTTGATCCGCACGGACTCGGTCGTCA
>SMVA01224819.1_pt1 | contig 12720 bp, 14 predicted proteins | sample 2456451 | NCBI WGS metagenome assembly SMVA01 (sample SAMN11095933, study PRJNA526329) | marine sediment metagenome | biome: Marine sediment; feature: Surficial sediment; material: Deep marine sediment; isolation source: Hadal surficial sediment | place: Pacific Ocean | collected 2014-05 | depth...
GTGCTTGATCACCTGATGCCATTAATGCCGCAGGACAAGCCCCGATACCTGATGGGCGTTGGGACCCCGCTGGATATCGCCGAGGCGGTTTCGCGTGGTATCGACATGTTCGATTGCGTCATGCCAACGCGCCATGCGCGCAATGGACATCTGTTTACGTCCGAGGGCACGGTCAATATCCGCAACGCAAAACACAGAGACGACCTTGGGCCGCTGGATCCGGAGTGTCATTGTTACACCTGCCAGAATTACAGCCGTTCCTACCTGCGGCACCTGGAGAAATGCGGAGAAATGCTGGGACCCCGGCTTGGCACGATCCACAACCTGCACTATTACCAGCAGCTCATGGCCGGGCTGCGCGAGGCCATTTCGGCAGGTACACTGCAAGACAAGGTTGCCGAGGTAAAAGCAACCTATGCCTGATCGAGCTGCTCCCAGCGAGCTGCTTGAATCCTGAAACTACGGCCCCACAGTGACTTTTCGTGTGCCATACTAGCGCGCCAAATTTTGAGGCCCGCAAATAATCGACGGGAAAGAGATAATCATGGACTTTTTAATAAGCAACGCTTACGCACAGGATGCGGCCCAGGGTGGTTCGCTAGGATCAATGCTGCTACCGATGGCCGTCATTTTCGGTGCATTCTATTTTCTGCTGATTCGACCGCAGCAAAAACGCCAAAAAGCGCATAAGGAACTGGTCGGTTCGTTGTCCACCGGTGACGAAGTGCTGACCGCCGGCGGAATTCTCGGCAAAGTAACCGCAGTCAGCGAGCACTACGCGACGGTCGAGATTGCAAAAAACGTCGAAATCAAAGTGCAGAAATCAACGGTCTCCAATGTAGTACCGAAGGGTACGATTGACGCTGCCTGAGGCTCGTTGGTAAATGAATAAATACCCGGTTTCTTTAAATATCCTGGTACTCGTCATTTTTTTGACGGGCTGTATGCTGGCATTGCCAAATCTATACGGCAGTGTTCCGGCGGTGCAGATCGCAGACCTCGACGGCGATCCTTACACTGATTCACGGGTCAGTGAGTTGGTTGTGCTGTTGTCGGACACCGATATTGTGCCTGAGGCGGCCTATATCAAAGACGGTCGGGCCGTTCTGCGTTTCGACAATGTCGAAGATCAGCTTGCAGCAAGCGACGTACTGCGTGACGCATATCGCAACAGGGCCAGCGTCGCATTAACGCTGGCGCCGAAGCTGCCGGACTGGCTGCGAAATATGGGCCTGAGTCCGATGAGTCTCGGGCTGGATTTGCGCGGTGGTGTTCACTTTCTATTGGAAGTCGACATGGAAACCGCGATTGAAAGCCGTTTGAAAACCTATCAGCAGGACTTCCTGGACCGGTTGCGTGACGATCGCATTGTTGCGCGCGTCGACGATCCCGATCAGGGCGTGTTACTTGTGCGGGTGCGAGATGCCGGTGATCTGGACAGAGCACGCGATATCATTCGGGCGTCTGACGCCGATATCCTGATTCTCGACGGCGCGGATGGTCGGTCGCTGCGCGTGCGAATGAGTGACACGCAAATTCGTGAGCGTCAGGACTTCGCGATCGAACAAAACATGACGACACTCCGAAATCGTGTTGACCAACTGGGCGTGGCAGAGCCATTGGTACAACGACAAGGCGTTGACCGAATCGTGGTTCAGCTGCCGGGCGTGCAAGACCCCAATCGTCTCGACGATATCCTCACCGCGACAGCAACGCTTGAATACCGCATGGTTGATACCGACGGCACAAGCCCCGGATCAAGACGCTATCCCGGCCGCGACGGCATACGCAGCGAGATCCTGAAGCGAGAGGTCATCGCGTCGGGAGACCAGATTATCAATGCCGAAGCCGGCTTCAGCCAGGGTCAGCCTGCCGTATTCATCACCCTGGATGCCGCCGGCGGCGCGCGCATGCTTGAAACCACCCAGCAAAACGTGGGCAAACCCATGTCCACCGTATTTATCGAGTCGCGGCGCGAGTCGACCATGGTCAACGGCGAAATAGTGCACAAGACGGTGCGTACCGAAGAAATCATCAACACGGCCACGATCAGGGGCATTTTCAAAGATCGATTCCAGACAACCGGTATCGACACCATCGAAGCACGCAACCTGTCGCTGCTGTTACGCGCCGGCGCATTGGCCGCGCCCGTATACAAAGTGGAAGAACGCACCATCGGCCCGAGTCTGGGTCAGGACAACATTGACCGCGGATTCAGCGCCGTCAAGATTGGCTTCCTCGCAGTTATCGTTTTCATGGCAGTTTACTATCGCTGGTTCGGCGTGATCGCCAACATTGCATTGTTCACCAATCTGATCTTCATCGTTGCGTTGTTGTCTTTATTGCAGGCATCGCTGACCTTGCCGGGCATCGCCGGCATCGTTCTTACCGTCGGTATGGCGGTGGATGCCAACGTGCTGATATTCGAGCGCATACGCGAGGAAATTGCTGCCGGCAATAAACCGCAGAACGCGATTTTCTCGGGCTACGAAAAAGCGTTTTCGTCAATTGCCGATGCCAACATCACCACTTTGATCGCAGCGATCGTGCTGTTTGCTCTGGGCACCGGGCCGATCAAGGGATTTGCGATTACCTTGTCGCTCGGCATCATCACTTCCATGTTCACGTCTATTATAGGAACACGCGCGATCGTAAACCTTGTTTTTGGCAGGCGGCGCATTACGAGCGTACCGGTTTAGGGCTATGTCAATGAAGCTAATAAAAGAAAAAACATCGATAGATTTCCTGAGTCAGGGGCGACGACGAATCGCGTTGTCAATTTCAGTGATATTAATTGCAGTATCGTTCGCATCGCTGGCGACGCGCGGTTTGAATTTTGGCATCGATTTTACAGGCGGCGTGTTGCTTGAAGTTGGCTACCCGCAGAAAGCAGACCTCGAGAAAATCCGCATTCTGATGGCCGACGCCGGATTTGAAGATGTGCAGGTCCAGAGTTTTGGAGCCGCAACAGACGTTTTGCTGCGGTTGCCGCCGCAAGGCGAGGGCGTCAATCCGAATGAAATTCGCGACTCCTTGCGCAACGCGCTTGCAGAGGATGAGCCGGGCATCGACCTTAGACGCGTCGAGTTTGTCGGACCGCAGGTTGGAGAAGAATTAACGGAAAAAGGCGGGCTCGCAATGATCTTCGCCTTGCTGCTGATTTTTGCGTACGTCATGTTTCGTTTTCAGTGGAAGTTCTCACTGGGCGCGGTGGCAGCCCTGGCGCACGATGTAATTATAACGATTGGTTTCTTTTCGCTTTTTTACCTGCCGTTTGACCTTACTGTCGTTGCCGGCGTTCTGGCCGTAATTGGTTATTCGTTGAATGATACGGTCGTTGCCTTCGATCGCATTCGGGAGAACTTCCTGGCATTAAGGGGCGTATCGGCGGAGGAGTCGATGAATACGTCGATCAATGAAATGCTGGCGCGAACCATCATCACTGGCTTAACCACGTTGATGGTGTTAACGGCTTTGCTTGTTCTTGGTGGCGAGTCTGTCCGGCCGTTTTCGATCGCGTTGATCGTGGGAATTATTATTGGTACCTATTCTTCAATCTACACGGCAAGTGCGATTGCACTGATACTGAAAGTCACGCCGCAGGACCTGTTGCCACCGGAGGCCGATCCGGATCTGGCCGACGACCTGCCGTAAATAATTCCGGGGACAGTTTACTTAATTAAGTAAACTGTCCCCGGAATTATTTGCGGCTTTCGCAAACATCTCTCGAATGTCAGGCCCGAACAGCTTGGCTACTTCCTTGTAGATTCTGGGTGTTCCCGTCAACACGTGTCCGGTATTCAGGAAGTCTTCACTGCCATCCAGTCCGGAAATAATTCCGCCCGCTTCACGAATAATCAGGGCGCCGGCGGCCAGATCCCAAATCGATAATCCGGTTTCCCAGAATAAATCGAGTCTGCCGGCGGCCACATAGCACAGGTCCAGCGCTGCAGCACCGCAGCGGCGAATACCGGCAGTTTCGACAATCGCTTTCTCCAGCATTTTCATATACGGCGCGATCGCCATATTGGAATCGCGGAATGGAAAACCGGTACCAAGAAGCGATCGCTCGAGGTCGACCCGGCCGGTAACGCGAATCTTGTGGCCATCAAGCTGTGCGCCTTGCCCGCGCGCAGCGGTAAACAATTCCTGCCGGAGCGGGTCGTAAACCACGCCACACTCCAGGCGATCCTTGTGCATCAGGCCGATCGAGACGCAAAACACCGGAAATCCCTGCAGATAGTTGGTGGTGCCATCCAGAGGGTCAATGATCCATGTGTAGTCAGATTCGCCCTGCTCGCCGCTTTCTTCGGCGATGATGGCGTGATCGGGGTAATGTTTTTTGATGACATCGATTATGGCGCCTTCAGCGGCGTAATCGGCTTCACTGACGAAATCGTTGCGGCCCTTTTGCTGCACGTCCAGCTTGGCGAGCTTCGGGATTTTGCGGATGAGAATATTTCCTCCGCGACGAGCAGCCAATACGGCCACATTGAGCATTGCGTGCATGCGATGATTCCGACAAATTGTAAAAAGAACTTGTTCGACCCGTCAGTGCCGGATCGGCAGGCGGGCTACAATACCAGACCGGGCCCCGTCAAACACTTAAGTGGAGATCAAAAAGCGTGTCCATTCGAATTATCCTCATCGGTACGACGCATCCTGGCAACATCGGTGCGGTTGCACGGGCCATGAAGAATATGGGCCTGCATGACCTGATGCTGGTGAATCCGCGATTCTTTCCGCATGAAGACGCTACGGTCAGGGCCTCCGGAGCCGACGACATTCTGGACCAAACCCGGGTGGTTGCTTCGCTCGACGAGGCGCTGCGCGACTGCATCTATGTCGCCGGCGCCAGCGCACGTTCGCGAACGATTGGCTGGCCCAGCATGATGCCACGCGAGTGCGCGGAGCGATTGCTCGAAGAGAGTCGTAATGGCACCGTCGCCGCCGTCTTTGGCCCGGAAAAATCCGGTTTGAACAACGAAGATCTGGATCGCTGTCACACCTTGCTGACAATCCCGACCGACCCTGGATTCAGCTCTCTCAATCTCGCCATGGCAGTACAGATCCTGACTTATGAGTTGCGACTTGCCGGGATGGATGATGTGCAACCGGAAAACATCTCGGAAGTGCCGCTCGCGAGCGGAGATGAGCTGCAATATTTTTATACGCATCTCGAGCAAGTTTTATCGGTCAGCGGCTTTCTCGATACCGGCAATCCTGACCTGGCCATGCGCCGCCTGCGCCGATTGTTTGCTCGCGCAGAACCAGACAAAAACGAAATAAACATGCTCCGCGGTATACTTGCAAGCCTCGACCCGGACGCCAGAGATCGCAAGGTCAATTGAACATGGAGAATCTTGTCTATCTCGACTACGCGGCTACGACGCCGGTGGAGCCCGCCGTTGCCCAAGCCATGGCAGCGGCGCTCGCGGGTGGCTCGTTCGGCAACCCGTCGTCCAACCATCCGCCTGGCCGGCATGCGCTTGCTATCGTAGAGACAGCGCGAGAGCAACTGGCCGACCTGCTTGGCGCCGCGCCGCGCGATTTGATCTGGACCTCTGGCGCCACGGAGTCAGACAACATGGCGATCACCGGAGGTGCTCGCCATCGCGCGCATCTTGGCAAGCATCTGATCTCGATGCCGGTCGAGCACAAGGCCGTCACTGACACCTTCGCGGCGCTTGAAAAAGAGGGCTTCGAGGTAAGCTGGCTGTCGCCCGAGCGTGATGGAATGCTGGATCTGCAAAAACTCGATGACGCATTTCGTGACGACACCCAGCTTGTCTCCATCATGCTTGTTAACAATGAAACGGGCGTCATCCAGGACATCGAGGAAATAGGCCGGCGCTGCCGCGATCGTGACGTCCTGTTTCATGTCGACGCGGCACAGGCGGTTGGCAAAGTGCCAATCGACCTCTCTACCTTGCCCGTTGACCTGATGTCCCTCACGGCCCACAAATTTTATGGCCCCAAGGGCGTTGGTGCTCTTTACATTGCCGACCGCCCGGGTTGCCAGATCGACCCGATCCTGTTCGGCGGCGGCCATGAGCGCCGGCTGCGCCCCGGCACCTCGGCCGTACATCAGTTGCTGGGCATAGGTCTCGCCGCCGAAATCGCCGCCGGCAGGATGGCTGATGATCTGCAGCATATCCACGGATTGCGAAAGCGTCTTTGGGACGGTGTGAGCGACTTGCCTGGCATTTCAATCAATGGCCCGCATGCGGGCGGCTTTCCGGGCATCCTCAATTTGAGCGCCGAAGGCGTCGACGGCGAGAGCCTGATGCTGGCGCTGCAACCGGTGTGTGTAGCCAGCGGATCTGCCTGCAATGCGAAGTCCGGTGAATCATCGTATGTGCTGCGTGCGCTGGGTCTCGACGATCATCTCGCGCAAAGTGCGATTCGTTTCAGCATCGGCCGCCACAGCACGGAAGGCGAGATTGATATCGCCATCGAGCGTTACCGCAAGGCGGTGACAACGCTGCGAGCGTTGGCGCCAACCGAAAAGAAGACTGCCTGAGCATGGTCGCCGTCGCAGACCCGTACAACGCGCTCACCAAGATGCTGTTTGCGGACCCGACACATGCGGGTGAGCTGCAAAACGATCACGCCCGTTCTGCGTCCGCAGACGCCTCGGAGTCGGCGGCGGGTGCAAAAATCGCGCTTGCCGCCGGTATCAATGACGGCAAACTGCAAGAATTCCGGTTTCGGGTATTTGGCTGCCCACACCTGATTGCGGCGGCCGAATGGTTATGTAAGGAATACGAAGGCCGGCCTCTCGCAAATCTCGCGGATTTTCGAGCCGCAGACTGCATGGGCCCGCTGGCGATACCGGTCGAAAAAACTGGCCGTATACTGTTGCTCGAAGATGCAATACGATTACTGCTTGAGCCACTCGCTGCAGACTGAGCGATTGGCGATTCACCACCCGGATACACCGAAAAGTATGGCCATATCACTCACTGAATCCGCCGTCGAGCGCGTCCGTAGTTACCTGAAAAAGAGGGGCAACGGCATAGGCTTGCGCATCGGCATCACGACGACCGGATGCAATGGCTTCGCCTACGTCATCAATTATGCCGACGAATTGAACGAAGACGACGTGGTGTTCGATAACCGCGGCGTCAAGGTGATTGTAGACCAGAAGAGCCTGGAGCTGATCGATGGAACCGAGGTCGACTTCATCAAGGAAGGGCTCAACGAAGCCTTTCGTTTCCGCAATCCCAATGTCACCGGGGAATGCGGCTGTGGGGAAAGCTTCAGCGTCTAAAGCCGGCCTCAATGGCCGCCACAGCTCGATTTCATCCGTTGCCTGCTACCATTTTTGCACGTAAAATTACCGCTTAACGTGCGGTCGGGCGTCCATGCCTGGCCAGAACAATCACTCCCGAGGAAAAGGAAAACAGTATGTCCGTTGAGCAGACGCTCTCCATCATCAAGCCTGATGGTGTGCAAAAGAATTTGATTGGTGAAATCTATGGCCGTTTTGAAAAAGCCGGCCTGGAGATCGTCGCCTCGAAAATGATCCACTTGTCGAAAGACCAGGCAGAAGAGTTTTATGGCGTTCACCGCGAGCGACCGTTTTTTAATGACCTGGTTGCGTATATGACCTCCGGTCCTGTTATGGTGCAGGCGATGCAGGGCGAAGACGCCGTTGCCAAAAATCGCGACATCATGGGCGCCACCAATCCGGCAGAAGCGGACAAAGGAACCATTCGTGCTGACTTCGCAGACAGCATTGAAGAAAACATTGTGCACGGATCTGACGCAGCAGAAACCGCCGCGCAGGAGATTCAGTTTTTCTTCGGCGACGATGGCATTTGCCCGCGCACCCGATAAGGCGCAGCGAGCAAAATTCAAATGCGATCAAGCGGCGATAAAGTGAATTTGCTGGGTATGCCACAGGCATCACTCGAAGCATATCTGACGAGTCTGGACGAGAAACCGTTCCGGGCGCGCCAGCTAATGCAGTGGATTCATCAACGCCATGTAAAAGACTTTGAGTCAATGACGGACCTGTCGAAGTCGCTTCGATCGCGACTGAGTGAGGTCGCAACGATCGAGTTGCCAAAAATGCTGTCCGAGCAAATCTCTGCGGATGGCACCACCAAGTGGTTGTTCGAATCCGGCGCCGGTCAGGCGGTTGAGACCGTTTTTATTCCGGAGAAGACACGCGGCACGCTGTGTATTTCGTCGCAGGTTGGTTGTGCGCTCGATTGCACGTTTTGCGCAACCGGTGCCCAGGGTTTTAACCGAAATCTTTCTACGGCGGAGATCGTGGGCCAGGTCAGTTACGCGAACCGGGTGCTGCCGAAGAGGGCAAGCGGCAAAGACGCGATATCGAACGTCGTGTTCATGGGCATGGGCGAACCGTTGGCCAACTATCGCAATATCATCCCGGCGCTCGAGCTATTGACGTCGGATTTCGGCTTCGGTTTGTCCCGACGGCGCGTGACAGTCAGCACCTCAGGGATAGTGCCGCAACTGAACAAGCTGGCTAACGACTGCAACGTCGCGCTGGCCGTGTCATTGCACGCGCCGAACGATGAGCTACGCGATCAACTGGTGCCGATCAACCGGGTACATCCCATTGGTGAACTGTTGGAAGCCTGCTGGCGTTACGCGGCCAGCCACTCAAACCGCTTTATTACGTTCGAATATGTCATGCTGCGAGACGTAAATGACTCGCTGGACCATGCCGACCAACTGGTCAAGCTCTTGAGCGGCAAGCCGGCGAAGGTGAACCTGATCCCGTTCAACCCGTTTGACGGCAATGACTTCAAGCGATCCGGAGCAGCGACCATTCGACGCTTCCAGAGCCGATTGCGTGAGCAGGGACTGGTTGCAACGACTCGCAGGACCCGTGGCGACGATATTGATGCCGCATGCGGGCAATTGGCTGGTAAAGTGAAAGACCGTATCAGGGTTCGATTGAGCAGCAAAACCAAAAAGGTGGCTACAGCGTGATATTAAGGACCAGATTGCTTCTTGCCAGTGTCGTGCTCATTTTGATGAGTGGCTGCATCACCACCAGCACGGGTCCTCCGGAACGGCAGAAGGCGGATCCTGAGGTCGCGGCACAAAGTTTTTTCGAGCTTGGTGCCCAATATTTTCGAAAAGGCAGTTACACGCTGGCACGAGATCGGCTGGAAAAGGCGTTGGAATATGATCCAAAGCTGGCAATTGCTCATTCGACGCTTGCGCTTACCTACATTCAATTGGAAAACCAGCGTTTGGCCAAAGAGCACTTCGAAAAGGCAGTAAAGTACGGGCCTGATAATTTCGACGTCAGAAATGCATACGCGGTTTACCTGTGCCAGCGCAAAGAATTTGACAACGCCCGGGTTCAATTCGACAAAGCGATCGCGGTCTACGAAAATGATAACGCCGAGATAATGATGACAAATGCTGGCGTGTGTATGGCCTCCAAGCCGGATTATGCACTGGCGGAGCAATATTTTAGAAAAGCGATTGAGCGCAAATCCAGTTATGGCGAAGCGTTGCTGCAGCTTTCGTCGCTCAAGCACAATACCGGAAACGATCTGCACGCCCGGGCGTTCCTGCAGCGCTACCTGATAACGAACCCAACATCGGCATCAGTTCTTTTTCTGGGCATAAAGATCGAGAAAGAACTGGGCGACGATCGCGCCGCAACCGATTACACGAATCAGCTTTTGCGAGACTTTCCAGATTCCGCGGAAGCGAAATACATGTTGAGCAATTCTTAATATTGCCTGTTTCATGAACGATAACTCACCACACAACAGTGACCATGCGGCGGCCACAAAAGACGATGAGTCCGGTGGACCACTGGCAGGTCAGCGCTTGGCAATTGCACGACGCGAGAATGACATTTCCATTTCCGAGATCGCGAAAGAACTGCACCTTGACGAGCCCAAGGTTCAGGCGCTTGAAGAAAACCAGTTTGATCAACTGGGTGCTCCTGTTTTCGCAAAAGGACATTTGCGCAAATACGCGGAACTGGTTGGCGTAGCAACGGATGACGTTCTTGCGGACTACTACAAACTGAACCGGTCGGCCGGTGCGCCGCCAGTCGTTGGCCCAAAAAGACCGAAGCCGCCAACCGATATATCGCTGGGGCCGTGGATAGCTGGCATTGTGGCAGTGTCACTGATAGCGGCTGTTTCATATTGGTGGCTCAATCGCGTACCGGCTCCGGCATCCTCGACAACGCCAGGCGTGTTGGAACCGTTTGTGGCCAGCGGCGCAACAACGCCAGATGCGCAGCCCGAAGAAACACCGCCCTCGGCGGGTGTGTCGCCGGACGATTCGCGGCCGGTCGAAACGGCTACGTCTCCTGAAGCACAAGACACGAGCCCTGATCTCGATCCCGTGATCAACCAGGGACCCGTTGCTCCAGCCGGGGAAGGCCAGCTGCAGATTTCCATGACCTACAGTGGCGACTGCTGGACTGAGGTAACAGATGCCAATGGCGAGCGATTGTTTTTTGGCCTCGGCATGGCTGGGCAAACGGTCACACGAAACGGCATGCCACCTTTTCAGGCGTTATTTGGTGATGCCAACAATGTCAGTGTGACCGTCAACGGCGTCGATTTTCCGATATCAGGTCGTGCCGGGCGCGGCAATACCGCAAGAGTCACAATAGACGGCCAATAGAGCGACAATCAGTTTGTAAGGAATACGGCGCCCAACCGGGCCTCCCCGTTACTGGAATACTATTCACGTGAAACTTCAACCCATACGCGGCATGAACGACATACTCCCGGATGCAACGCTTGTCTGGAGCCACCTTGAAGCAATCGTTAAAGATGTCGTCGAGTCCTATGGCTACAAAGAGATTCGTTTGCCGATTCTTGAACAGACTGAGTTGTTCGCGCGATCCATCGGCGAGGCGACCGATGTCGTCGAGAAGGAGATGTATACCTTCAAGGATCGGGACGGGGACAGCATTACCATGCGACCGGAGGCAACGGCAGGTATGGTGCGCGCCGGAATCAGCAATGGTCTGTTACACAATCAGCGGCAAAAATTGTGGACGGCGGGGCCGATGTTTCGGCACGAAAAACCGCAAAAAGGGCGCTATCGGCAATTCCATCAGGTTGACGTCGAGGCGATGGGTTACGCCGGCCCCGATGTCGATGCGGAGCTCATCTTGTTGTGCGCACGCATGTGGTCGCGGATGGGAATCGACCGCCTGCGGCTCGAGATAAACTCACTCGGCACGCCTGAGACCCGTGCGACCTATCGCGAGGTGCTGGTTAAGTACTTTTCGGGCGTGAAAAAGCAGCTCGATGAGGATAGTATTCGCCGCCTCGACAAGAACCCGCTGCGAATTCTGGACAGCAAGAACCCCGATATGCAGGGAGTCGTCGAGGCCGCCCCGGTGATGCTGGACTATCTGGACGACGAATCGGCTGCGCACTTCAACGAATTGAAGTCGATGCTGGACGACAATGGCATAGCTTACAGCGTCAACCCGCGGCTGGTTCGAGGTCTGGATTACTACAATCGCACGGTTTTTGAGTGGGTCACAGACGCGCTAGGATCCCAGGGTGCAGTGTGCTCCGGCGGTCGATACGACGGTCTGGTGGAAAAGCTGGGTGGCAAAACCACCCCTGCCATCGGCTGGGCCATGGGTGTCGAGCGACTGGTGATGTTATACGAGGTCTGCGGCGGCGTGGCACCGGCAGTCACGCCGGATGTGTATATCGTGGCCGTGGGTGAGGCAGCTCTCAAGCGCTGCCTTGGCCTGGCCGAGCAGGTTCGAAATGAATACCCAGGCGCGATTGTCGAGCTGAATCTCGATGGCGGCAGTTTCAAGTCTCAACTGAAACGGGCCGACAAAAGTGGCGCTAAATATGCATTGATAATGGGCGAGGACGAAGTCGCCAACAATGAAATTGGAATGAAACCTTTGCGCAGCAAAGATGATCAAATCAGCATTGCGCTTGATGACCTGATCACGGCGCTCGCAGACAAACTGGAAAAGAAGGCAGATTAGTGGAAGATTTAACCGAGAAAGAACAGATTGAAGAAATGCGCGCGTGGTGGTCGGAATACGGCAACTACGTGATTGGTGGCATCGTGGTTGGCATCGCGCTGATGGTTGGCCTGGGTCAATATCGGTCGAACACCGCAAGCACCCAGGTGGAAGCGTCGGTGCTGTACGAGACGCTGTTCGAAGCGGTTGCGGATGGCGATACTGACGACGCGGAAGCCGCGGCCAGCAAACTTTACGCAGACTACGATTCGACAAATTATCCGTCGCAAGCGCGTCTTGCAATGGCGCGACTCTACATGGACAAAGGTCGCGACAAAGACGCAGCAGATTCGCTGCGTGCGCTTGTCGACGCTGAGCCCGGGACGGAGTTGGGCCTGATTGCCCGATTGCGACTTACCAAAGTGCTGTTGTACCAGGACAAGCCGCAGGAGGTCATCGACCTGTTGAGTAATCGGGATGATTCGGCATTTACGCCGCGTTACAGCGAGATGATCGCAGATGCCTATGTAATGCTCGGACAGTATTCGGACGCCAGGGACGCTTACCTGGTCGCCATGGCAGACAGCGCATCAATGCCAACCGTCGATCGTGCGCTGGTACAAATGAAGTTTGACGATCTGCCGGAAATCGACATGGCAAATGACAGTGCCGAAGATCCCGTTGAGCGTTCAACAGACGAATCTTCAGCCGATGAGGAAGCGGCAACTGACGGAGGCGAGGCTTCCGAGTGAACA
>SMVA01057527.1_pt1 | contig 12716 bp, 12 predicted proteins | sample 2456451 | NCBI WGS metagenome assembly SMVA01 (sample SAMN11095933, study PRJNA526329) | marine sediment metagenome | biome: Marine sediment; feature: Surficial sediment; material: Deep marine sediment; isolation source: Hadal surficial sediment | place: Pacific Ocean | collected 2014-05 | depth...
CAACTAGTGAAGCATTACGAACTGGACAAGTAGAACACCGTTAATCAGCCCCCAATGCCAGTGCATTTAGGGGCCAAAAAAACTTATTGTTCAGCCTCAAGCCTGGGCGCGACAAACTCTTCCATCACTGCTTTGTGTAATACCTCAGGCGGCAAAAGTCCCTGTGCAAGAATGAAATCATGGAATTCAAGCGCAGAGAACCGTTCTTTAAGGCGCATTTCTGTAATCGCCCTGAGGGCCAGCAATTTTTCATATCCGTAATAGTAGGCAGTAGCCTGTCCGGGTGAACGGAACGTGTAGCGGTCAATCTCGGTCTGTGCCCCCAGTTCATCTTCTACCACTTCCTCCATCAATACGCGCTTGGCTTCTTCGGCCGTTGTCAGGCCAAGGTTTAACATGGGGTCGAGCCAGATTCGTGCTGCGCGGAGTAAACGGTATTGAAGCGAGTTCAATTGGCCAGCCAGGGGCATATAAGGCTTGGCTATGGCTTCAGCATACAGCGCCCAGCCTTCGACATTGGCCGAATTAAAAGCAAACAATGCCCTGGCAGTGGATACACCGCCGCGTAACATGGTCGTAAATTGCAATTCGTGTCCCGGACGGGCCTCATGTGCAGATAAAGTCCACATCATTGCAGGGTAAGCGTAGTCGCTTTGTGGCCAGCTGCCATCTTCATTCTGTTCGATCTTTGGAACGATAAACTCAGGGAATTCACCGGTATTTCCGACCAGGCGGGGAATATCCAGATGCGCGGCAGGTTGCTGCGCTGTCTCCGCTGATGTCGCCATTCTCACACGTGCCGGTTCATCCGGCAGTGTCGCAAGGCCTTCACGCTCAATGATTACGTCAAGTTCAGCCATTACCTCGTTGTAAGCCGCCATCAGTTCATCCCCGTGCAACTGTTCCTTTTTGAGCAACTTGAGCACTTCCCGGTAGTCGGTAGTTTCAAAGCCATGCTCGGCTGCGACCAGCGGCGCCAGTGCGATCATCTCATTGCGAATATTCATAAACGCAACCTGTCCAATCTTCATCAGTTCTTCTGGACTTAAATCTACACCGGTATTCTTGAGTTGTAATTCATATAGTGCACGGGGCAAAGCAGCAGTTTCACGCGTATTGGGAAGTATGGTTTCCTCTACCCACTGGTTGAATTCTGTCAACTGGGTAGTCAATACCGCGAGGTCCTCTTCATAACCCTCAAGCTCGGACCCTTCAAAAATTTGCCCCAGGCCGGCTATCAACTTGGGGGCTCTTTCAATATCCTGTTGTACTTCGCCGATAAAGGGTTTGATCAAATCGGGTACTTGCATGCGTTCTGTAAGCCGGGTTTTTGCAAGCTCGGTCAATGGCTCATAACCATCTTCACGGCCGGTGTATTTGCGTAGTCGTACCAGTGCTGCCTGCTGGCGCTCCAGGGGCACCTGCTTGTCTAACAGACCCCTGAACCCGGCAAAAATCAGCCCGGAAAGATTCCCGTAAGGCAGAACCCTTTCATAGTTGATGGTGGCTGCTTCAATGTTGTCTTCTGCAGACTTGATCATGATGCGGATATCCTGGCGGATACGGGCATCTTCTTCGCTGACCAGCAACTCATTCAACATGGCGAGGTTGTCACGGGAAGTCTGAATCTGACGTTCGAATAAATCAGGCCCAAGGTCAAAGATTTCTTCGTCATAGCCGGTTACACCGGTTTGTCCGGAGAATTCCGGGGCATATTGAGCACTGGACTCTAATACTTTGTAGGCAATTTTGTTTGATTTTTGTACCCACTCAGGAACAGAGTTCGAAGCGCCTTGTGCCCACACTGAAGCGGGGAGAATTAATGCCATCATGACAATCGTCACGAAAGTAAGCTTTACGGTTCGGAAGTAGGAATTCATGGTAGACCCTCATTAAAATTCTGCTGCATCCTACCCCGACGGCAGGTTTAGGGCATGGGTGATAGGTCACGACTGGCAGTCAATAATTAAATCCGGGTTATTTCTACCCTGTTTATTTTGTAATATATCCGCCACTTGGTGGATGTTTCCATCAATACTGACTAAAGGACCAGAACTGAATGCCGATTATTATTCTTGCAGGCTTATTCTTGCTGGTTGCGGTTGTTTACGCGTCGGTAGGCTTCGGAGGCGGATCGACCTATAGCGCATTACTGGTTCTAGCCGGGATCGAATTTCAAGCAATTCCCGCAATATCACTAAGTTGCAATATCCTGGTCGTAAGCGGTGGTGTATTGCATTTCCACAGAGCAGGGGTACGTACGTTCAAGGCGCTGCTGCCTTTTGTTGTCCTTTCTGTACCTATGGCATGGGTAGGCGGGCAGATGCGAATCACCGAGTCAACTTTTGTCGGTTTACTGGGTTTTGTATTATTGATTGTCGGTCTGCAAATGATTTGGACAAGCCTAGTTAAGCCTGGACGATTGCAGATGCGCCAAATGAACCCCTGGATATCAGGTGTGCCCCTGGGAGGTGCTATAGGTTTCCTATCCGGTATGGTAGGCATAGGAGGGGGTATTTTCCTGGCGCCATTGTTGTATTTTACGACCTGGTCAAAACCCCGGAAAATATCTGCCATGGCCAGTGGCTTTATCCTGGTCAACTCGATTGCCGGCCTATCCGGACAGTTAATGAAACAGGGAGACTGGTCGCCGGGTTCTGCGTGGTTGTCTTACTGGCCTCTATTCCTCGTGGTGCTCATTGGCGGACAGATTGGAAGCCGAATAGGAGCAAGGGTTTTGCCGGAACCGTGGATCAAACGATTGACCGGATTGCTGGTCGTATATGTTGGCGCAAAGTTATTGTTAAGGTGGGTCGAAATAGCGGGCGGTTCTATCTCTATTTTTTAGTGGATGAGATTGAACAACGCGTTAAAATCCACTTCTGGTTTGTTGATGACAGATAAAAGGACACAGATTTTTGCCTACAGTTACTGATAAATTTTCAAGGCCATTGAAGGATCTGCGCTTGTCGGTGCTGGATCGATGTAATTTGCGCTGCACTTACTGTATGCCTGCAGATTCGCTCAATGGCCGGGGAATATTCCTGCCCACATCACGTTTACTCACGGATTCGGAACTGGAAACCGTGGTCAGGGCCTTTGTTCGCCTCGGTGTTCACAAACTCCGGCTAACCGGGGGCGAACCGTTATTACGTCCGAATTTCCCAGGTTTGGTGAAACGTTTAGCGGCGATTGAAGGAATTAATGATCTTGCCGTAACCACTAATGCAATTTTATTGCCCAGGATGGCGCTAAGCCTGAAACAAGCCGGCCTGGGCCGCATTACGGTGAGCCTGGATAGCCTGGATGAAGAAGTGTTCAAGTCCATGTCGGGCGGTCGCGGAAGCGTAGCAGAGGTTCTTAAAGGGATATCAGCAGCTGAGGCCGCTGGTTTTCAGCAGTTAAAAATTAACACCGTTATTCAAAAAGGCCTTAATGACCACAATATTCTTGACCTGGTCCGGCATTTCAGAGGAAGCGGACACATTCTCAGATTCATAGAATTTATGGATGTTGGAAATCTCAATCATTGGTCAAGGTCCCGTGTCGTTGCTAGCTCAGAGTTGCTCAAGACCATTCACGACCACTGGCCGCTCAAGCCTGTGGCCAGTATGGCGCCTGGCGAAACGGCAAGGCGGTACGAATTTGTGGACGGTGCTGGAGAACTGGGTTTCATCAGTTCAATCACCGAGCCATTCTGCGGTGATTGCACCCGGGCAAGGGTGACGGCAGATGGCGTTTTTTACAGCTGCCTTTTTGCCTCTGACGGGACTGAGCTCAGGGGCTTGCTGAGAAACGGAATGGATGAGCAGTCATTACACGAGTTGCTAACATCAGTGTGGGCAAAGCGCGACGACCGTTATAGCGAAAACCGAAACGGTTCTAGCCAGGGCGCGTCGAAAGTTGAAATGTTCAGGATGGGTGGATGAAGCAAATCACGGTCCGTTTTTTTGCAGTATTCAGGGAAAACGCCGGAGTTGAGAGCTGTCAGCACCAGACTGAAGCAGGCACAACCCGGGAACTTTTCGAGGAAATGAGTCGCAAATTCCCGACACTGAAAGAAGAGGCCGCTGCCTTGGTTGCGATCAACGACAGCATGGCTGACTGGGACCATCCATTCGAAAATGGGGATGAAGTGCTGTTTTTCCCCCCGGTTGCCGGCGGATGAATTTCTCGATTACCGATTCAAAGATTGACAGGGATAAATTGCGAGCGAGCCTGTTGAGTCCATCTTGTGGTGCCTGTGTGATATTTGAAGGCTGGATCCGCGATAGCAACGAAGGACAGGAAGTTTTGCGCCTGGAATATGAAATCTATCACCCCCTTGCCTGTAGCGAAGGCGCGCAGATACTGCAACAGGCGATTGCAAAATATGACATTGAAAATGCAGCCTGCGTACACCGGGAAGGACTGCTTGAACTCAACGAAACTGCCGTAGTGGCAGCAGCAGCATCAGTGCACCGAAATGAAGCATTCGAGGCTTGCCGGTTCATTATTGATGAAGTAAAGCAGCGCTTACCGATCTGGAAGAAGGAGCATTACGCCAATGGTGAGGCGCATTGGGTCAATTGCCAGCGTTGTGCCAGCAGATAGCGACCAGGTTTGGAAGGATGTGATCATTGATCACAACCAGTTTCCGCGCCGGCACGGGCGCCTGGATAGTTTCAGCCATGAAGGCCATGGTGAAAACCCGTTTTGTGGTGACCGGGTCAGCTTGCAGATTCAAATTGATAGCAACGGGGTGATTGCCGATATTGGCTTTGAAGCGACCGGTTGTGCCATCTCACTTTCTTCCGCTTCCCTGCTGAGTGAAAACCTGGCAGGTAAACATGTTGATGAAGCGATGCGCCTGTTTTCAGTAGTACATGAGTTGCTGACCAGGGAAAATACCGGAGATCAAACAGACCTCGGCGAATTACGCGCCCTGGCTTTGGTTCGTCGTTATCCGGCCAGGGTCAAATGCGCAACACTGGTCTGGCACGTATTAAAAAATGCCTTAAAAGGGGAAAAGGCGACGGCCAGCACGGAGTAATATCTATCCGCAATGCTGACATTGCGAGTTCTTTTTGACCTTTAGTTTTTTCCAATGCATTTGTTCGGCGTCCAGCAAATTCAAATCAGCTGTCGTTTTGATTCCGGCGATTCCGGCCAATGCCAACTGTGCCATTGCCGTGCCGATCATACCGGCAACAGGCGCAAATATTCCGGCCCCCGGGCAATCCTCAAGAGTTTCCGGGGCCTGCCCGTAAGTACAGCGATAACAGGGGCTTTCGGGGTTAGCGGGCCTATACAGGATGACCTGACCTTCAAGCCTGATGCATGAACCCATTACCCAGGGGGTGTGGGTTTGAAGGCAGGCCTGGTTGATGGCCAAGCGTGTACCGTAATTATCACTGGCATCGACCAACAGGTCGTATTGGGGCAGGGCAGATTGCAGGAATGCCCGGTCAACGCGATCAGGGTATACCTCAATTTTTGTGTGGGGATTGATATCCGTTAAACGCTCGCGGGCAACATCGGTTTTTAATCTGCCTGTATCGGCTTGGGTGAACAATAACTGCCGTGCGAGATTACGCTCAGAAACAGTATCAAAGTCACAAAGGAGTAGTTTGCCAATACCTGAACCCACCAGGTACTGGGCAACCGGGCATCCAAGACCACCGAGACCAACCAATAAAATTTTGGCGGCCAGTATTTTGTCCTGTCCAGCCTGACCAACAGCACTCAGGGAGATGTGGGGCGCATATCTGAGCTGCGTTGACATCTGGAGATCAGTTGCCGCTCAGAATAGACTCGGCCTCTGCACTCAGTCCGTCCGGATGGCGCCAGGTTCCATTCTTGCCGCCTGATTTGTAGAGCAGGCGTAATGTGCTGATCTCCAGAGCCGGGTTAATGGGTTTGGCCAGATCCCAGATGGTTAACAGGGCAATGGAAAGGCCACAAAGTGCTTCCATTTCGACACCTGTCCGCTGTTCAATTTCAGCCAGGCAAAAAACTTCGGCTGAATGGTCTTCGCTGTGAAGTACCGTGTAAACGGCGGCCCGACTCAAGGATATCGGATGACAGAGCGGAATGAGTTGAGGTGTCATCTTTGCGCCTTGAATCCCTGCAAATTCAGCCAGCGCCAGGGCGTCCCCCTTGGGGAGCCCTTTGCTGGCGATCAACTCGAAGGCTTTCCGGCCGAGAATAATTCTGCCACTTGCCAGCGCACGGCGATGACTTACCGATTTTTCTGAAATATCAGCCATGTGAAACGAATGAATGTTTTTGTCCTGCTTATTCGCCATTGGGTTCACTTGTATCAGGTTCACTTGAATCAGGTTTACTTATATTAGGCTTATCCCGGCTTTTATCCCTGTTCTCAAACCAGTTGGCAATGGTATAGCGTTCTGCATCGGTCATTTGTGTCAGGTTACCCAGTGGCATGGTCTGGTTGATGACAGTTGCAAAGTAAACCCGTTCAGCGTTTTGTCTCAGGCTGTCAATTGTATCGAGCTTTATTCCAAGCGGGGCACTGGTAAATCCCGTGTTACCGGGCACTTCAGCGTGACAGGTTATGCACCGACGTTGCACAATTTCCCAGGCCTCCATGGTACCTACTTCCGGGCCGGTTGCAGCATCAGAACGCTCGGTCTGTGGTGCGGTAATGACGACCAGCGCCACCAACAGCAGCCCGGCAATTATCAGTGGCCAGGCCTTGAATCCAGGCAAGTGACGTACATTGAAGAACTGCCTCACCAATAGGCCGGCAACAGAAATAAGCAATAATATCAGCCAGTTGAGATCATTACCGTATGTGCCTGGATAGTGACTGCTGATCATGATAAACAATACCGGCAGGGTAAAATAATTGTTATGCCGGGAGCGTTGCAGCGCCTGGGCTCCTTTGCTGGAATCTGGTATCCGGTTTGCCTTGACGGCGTTAACCAGTTCCCTTTGGGACGGGATAATTACACGGAAAACATTAGCCACCATGATAGTGCCAATGGCTGCGCCAACATGAATAAAGGCTGCCCGTCCATTAAAAAACTGGTCAAGGCCCCAGGCCAGGAACACAAACCAGGCCAGCAGCACCAGGCTTAGCTTTGTATTGTTTTGTGCCACTGGCGAACGGCACAACAGGTCGTAAAAGATCCAGCTAATGACCAATGACGAAAAACCAAGGAAGATGGCCAGTGGTTCCGTGATGACGGTGCCACCGGCATCAAGCAGGTATAACTTTGCATTCAGGTAATAAGTAACGCAAAGCAAAGCGAAGCCTGTCAGCCAGGTGGCGTATGCCTCCCATTTAAACCAGTGCAGGGTGGCGGGTAACTGGTCAGGGGCAAGTTTGAATTTCTTCAGGTAGTAGAAGCCGCCACCGTGAATGGCCCACAAATCACCGGCGATATTTTCTGCTTTTTGCGAACGTTCCAGGTGGTTTTCCAACCAATTGAAATAAAAGGATCCGCCGATCCAGGCAACGCCGGTGACAAAATGTGCCCAACGCAGCAGCAGGCTTAACCATTCTTGAATATGTGCTTCCATTAAAGGTATCCGCGGACGCGTTCCAGGTGACGGTCTATTTCACCGGCAGACAGGAAAGAGGACTCGAAGCTGTTAATGACCAATTGGCCGATTTCTTCAGTGCTAAGGTCAATTGCCTGGTGTAGAGCCGCAAAGTTCTCATTTACATAAGCACCGAAATACGCCGGATCATCAGAATTGACACAAGGATTTAATCCACTTTGTAACATGGTCCTGATGGGATGATCTTTCATGTCATTGATGACCCCGAGTCTCAGGTTTGATTGCGGGCAGACGGTCAGTGGAAGCCGGGAATCAGCAAGTTCCTTCACCAGTTCCGGGTCTTCCAGGCAGCGATTGCCATGGTCGATTCTATCCACCTTCAATAAATCAATAGCCTCACGAATATATTCTGGTGGGCCTTCTTCACCCGCGTGCGCAACGCACTTGAGCCCGAGTGCAGCAGCCCGTTCAAAAACGGCTTGAAATTTAGCCGGCGGATGACCCAGTTCCGAGGAATCAAGTCCCACGCCGGTAATTCGATGCAGCCAGGGCAGGGCCTCATCCAGTGTTTCGAAAGCACTTCGTTGATCAAGATGGCGCAGGAAACACATGATCAGTCTGCTGGTGATTCCTAACTCGTCCCGCGCCTGGTCCAATGCATTGCCAATACCATTAATGACTGTAGAGAACGAAATGCCTCTTTCGGTATGTCCCTGCGGATCAAAAAATATCTCACTGTGGACAACATTCTGAGCTTTGCAGCAAAGCAGATATGCCCAGGTCAGGTCAAAAAAATCCTGTTCGGTCTGCAATACAGACATTCCTTCATAATACAGATCAAGAAAGTCCTGTAAGCAATTGAAATTGTATGCCTTATGAATTGCTTCCACGTCAGGATAGGGGAGTTGTATCTTGTTTCTTTGGGCCAGAGAAAACATCATTTCCGGCTCAAGACTGCCTTCAATATGGATATGAAGTTCGGCTTTTGGAATGTCCTGTATGAGTTCTTCGATATTCATCGCTGCATAAAATCCGTTTCATTTATCGCCAGTTCTCAGGAACCAGTTCCTGGAGCAATTGGGCCGCTATTGAAACGGCTATGGTAGCAGGGCGCTTTCCAGTGATACCAGCCATTCCTACCGGGCAAATCAACTTCGACAACTGTTCCTGACTCAGTCCGCGTTTGGATAATCGATGCTCAAACCGGCGTCGTTTACTGATGGAACCGATCAGTCCCAGCCATGAATCATCATTTCGTTGCAGAACTTCAAAACATATCTCTTCATCAAGCGAGTGGCTATGGGTCATCACAAGAAAAACAGTATCTGATGCGGCGTTAAGAATTTGAGATTTTGGATCAGCGCTTAGTACAACTTCGGTATTTTCCGGTATTCGATCGGGGAACTCTGACTCCCTGCTGTCGATCCATCGGATTTGAAACGGCAGGCATGCCAATTCCCGCACTACCGCTCTGGCCACATGACCGGCACCAAACAAAATTAGCGGCAAGCGGGTCTGCTCTACCTGTTCCAGTAGGTATCGGCCTGTTTCGAGGTCACCCACCATGCGCGGGCCCGCCCCCAGATCCATGTGATTTTCAATCGCAGAAATGACTTCAACAGGAAGGCCATGCGCCTCGTTTATATCGAGTTCCACCACCTGTTTTGATATTGAATGCTGATCTATTGCTGTGACCAGCACTGCGCCTTTGCCGGTGTTCTTGCAAGCGCCCAAAGTCTGTAACCACTGATGCTGGCCTGGGTTGAATGCTTCAAACAATAGTGTCACGGCGCCTCCACAACACTGGTTCAGAGCAGGTCCCAATCCGTATTCGAGATTTTGCTGAAATGATGCAGGTAATTCTTCAAGCATTAACCTGGCAGATCCGGTGGCTTCGAATTCAAGGTTTCCGCCCCCGATACTGCCGTATAAACCACTTTTTGTAATAATCATCCTGCTGCCGGGCGCCCTGGGTGCAGAGCCCTTGACCACAACGACAGTCACCAGCACGCAAGGCTGCTTTTGCAGCAACTTGCTCAGTTGGTCAGACCAGTTCGCGTCAAACACCTATCCGTCTCAATGAAAGTCCTGTATGCAACCCAGGAGACGCTCTGCAGTGGCAGGTGAGTCCAGGCCGGGCAGGGCGTTGGTTTTTGTGCAGGCAGCGACTGCCTGTGTCAATGCACTGTGCACGGAAATGGCGAGCATTAGCGGTGGCTCGCCGACGGCTTTTGAACGGTGAATGGTCGCTTCTGTGTTTCGTCCCTGATCCCAGATACGTGCATGGAATGCCTCGGGAACATCCCCAAAGGTGGGAATTTTGTAAGTGGAAGGTGCATGCGTTTCAAGGCGACCGTCCGGGTTCCAATAAAGCTCTTCAGTGGTCAACCATCCGGCACCCTGAATAAAACCGCCTTCTATCTGGCCAAGGTCAACGGCAGGGTTCAGTGATTTACCGACATCGTGCAGGATATCAATCCGGCTAATTCTGGACTCCCCGGTCAGGGTGTCCAGTTCTACCTCACTTACGGCAGCGCCGTAGGCAAAGTAAAGGAAAGGTCGGCCGCGAGCCGTTTCCCGGTCATAATATACTTTGGGTGTCTTATAAAAACCGGTGGCAGAAAGTGAAACCCGTCCTAACCAGGCTTGTATGATCAACTCGGAAAATGAAATTTCGTTTTTTCCAAGCCTGACCCGGTTATTACAAAAGCTGATCTGATCATGAGTGACGCCATAGTACTCAACCGCAAAATCGATCAACCGCCCTGTTAGCTTCTTACAGGCATCCTGCGCTGCCATACCATTCATATCGGACCCGGCAGACGCTGCCGTTGCGGTCGTATTTGGGACTTTGCCGGTATTGGTTGCGGTAATTTTTACCAGCGACAGGTCAATGCTGAATTCATCGGCAACCACCTGCGCGACTTTGGTCATGAGGCCCTGGCCCATCTCGGTCCCGCCGTGGTTGAGGTGAATGCTGCCATCCTTGTAAATATGTACCAGTGCCCCGGCCTGGTTCAAAAAGGAGGTGGTGAAAGAAATACCGAATTTAACCGGGGTCAGGGCGATACCACGTTTGATGACCGGACTTTGATCATTGAATTCCTTGATCCGCTCGCGCCGGGCCAAATAATCAGATGATGTCTCCAGATCATTAACCAGTTCATGAATGACATTGTCTTCGATGGTCATATGATAGGGGGTGATGTTACGTTCGCCAGTTCCGTAGAAATTGATTTTCCTGACCTGCAGGGGGTCAAATCCAAGCTGCGCGGCGATCGCGTCTATTACCCTTTCGATACCCATCATCCCCTGAGGTCCACCAAATCCTCTAAAAGCCGTATTGGAAACCGTGTGGGTTTTGCAACGGTATGAATCAATGGTCACATTGGGCAGGTAATAAGCATTATCAGAATGGAACATTGCCCGGTCTGCGATCGGTCCGGAAAGATCTGATGACATGCCACACCTGGCTGCCTGCATAAACTCTATGCCCTCAATGAGTCCGGTATCATCAAAGCCGACAGCATAATGAATCAGGAAATCATGGCGCTTGCCAGTGCTGATCATATCGTCATCACGGTCCAGGCGAAGCTTGACCGGCTTGGCGCATTTGTCAGCCAGCAATGCGGCAATCACAGCCCATTGAGCAGCCTGTGTCTCTTTGCCCCCGAATGCACCACCCATTCGCCTTACTTCGACAGTGATGGCATTCGACGGACGTGATAATGCCTGTGCAACAGTCTCCTGAATTTCCGAGGGATGCTGTGAAGAGGTACAGATAAGTAAATCACCGTCTTCGCACGGCAAGGCAACCGAAACCTGTCCCTCCAGGTAAAAGTGATCCTGACCGCCAATGTAAATCTCTCCATTAAGTCGGTTTTTTGCATTGGCTAATGCTGCTTTCGAATCACCACGTGCCATGGAATGTGGTTCCAGCACATACGATTTCCTGGCAAGTGCTGTTTCTATGTCGAGAATTGCCTCAAGTGGCTCATAACTGATCCTCGCCAGTTTGACTGCGCGGCGTGCGACATCCCGGGTGTTTGCTGCCACCGCAAATAACGGTTGACCCATGAACTCCACTTCAGTTTCGGCGAATATACCTTCATCACCGATATGGGTCGGGGAAATGTCATTTTTGCCCGGAATATCTGCTGCAGTGATTACCGCCTGTACGCCGGGAAATTCAAGTACCTCAGCCAGATCAAGGCCGGTGACCCGCCCATGTGCAATGGTGCTGAACCCGACATAGGCATGTAAAAGCTGATCCGACTGGGGAAGGTCATCTACATATGGGGCACTGCCGGCGACATGTTTAAGGGCACTTTCATGCGCGGTCGGCTGGTGCACCGCTGACCGGTAACGGGTTTTTGAATTGCTGTCATTCATTCTGCAGAACCTGGTTGCAGGTCCGAGTACGGCGCCAGGCGGACCGGGAAAAGCTGGTTCGATGTCTCAAGGTAAAAACGTTTAAGCAGGTTTATCGCGACCCGCAAGCGGTAAGGCGCGCTGGCACGCATGTCAGTGATTGGCGAAAAATCCTTGTCAATGGCAGCCATTGCATATTCGATCGTTTGTTGGTTCCAATCCTTACCATTTAGCGCTTGCTCACAATGGGCAGCCCGCTTGGGAATCGCGGCCATTCCGCCAAAGCACACGCGGGCCGAAGATACTTTTCCATCAGTCATGCGAATGGCAAATGCGGCGCATACTGCAGAAATATCCTGTTCGATACGCTTTGATATTTTATAGGTCCTGAAAATTTGATCCGCAGAGGGCAGTGGCAGGAGAACCCTGGCCACACACTCACCTGGGCGAAGGTCTTGCACGCCGTATTCGAGAAAAAATGACTCAAGGTCAATTGTTCTCTCACCGTTAGTACTGGCCAGTACCAGCTTTGCGTCCAGCGCAATCAATGCAGGTGGCATATCGCCGATCGGTGACCCGTTGGCAATGTTGCCACCAATGGTGCCGACATTTCGGACCTGGAGCGCACCCAGCCTGGTGATTAATTCCTCAAAATCAGGATAAATCGCAAGCAATTGTGGCATCGCTTGGGTGTAGGTCACTGCAGCGCCGATGGAGAGATAGCCATGCTGATCTTGCTCGATTATCCCCAATTCAAGGACGTTGCCTGTATAGATCACAGTTTCGGGCTGGAGCAATTGCTTTGTCACCCATAAGCCAACATCTGTGGCACCTGC
>SMVA01166771.1_pt1 | contig 12716 bp, 13 predicted proteins | sample 2456451 | NCBI WGS metagenome assembly SMVA01 (sample SAMN11095933, study PRJNA526329) | marine sediment metagenome | biome: Marine sediment; feature: Surficial sediment; material: Deep marine sediment; isolation source: Hadal surficial sediment | place: Pacific Ocean | collected 2014-05 | depth...
ACTCATGATGCTCCTGAAGACGCATGCCCCCTCGGACACGCTGGTCTTCTCGACGCGCCTGCACATCGAAGTGCGAGACGAAGTCGTCTCTGCGGTTTCGCATCTGCTGATCGAGCCGAAATATCTCGCTCAGCTGCTCTCGGCGCTCTCGGCCGCCGTTCACTAGCCCACGCGAGAGCCGGCGAGCCCGCCAGGAATCGGTCGTTCCCAGTCGCGCTACGCTTCGCACCATCCATGGCGATCCTTCTCATTCGACACGGCGAAACGCTGGGCAACCGAAATCGCATCATTCAGGTCGCCGAGACCCCCCTTTCCGATCGCGGCCTGGAACAGGCCGATCGGCTCGGCCAGCGACTCTCATCCGCGCCGATCAAGGAAATCTGGACGAGCCATCTCGCACGTGCGCGAATGACCGCGGAGGCGGTCGAGCAAGCCACGGGCGCGCCGCTTCGCGAAGTCCCGGACCTCGAGGAGCGCAACCTCGGTGCACTCCGCGGGACGGCCTACGCCGATCTCGATTTCGACCCCTTCATGGTCGGCTATGCGCCGCCGGAGGGGGAGACCTGGGAGGTCTTCTACGATCGCGTCGACCGAACCTGGGAGAAGATCGAACGACATTGGGTCGATCATTTCTCGAAAGTGTCCTCGCTGCAGCATTTTGTGGTCGTGAGCCATGGGCTCTTTCTTCGAGCACTGATCGAACGCAGACTTCTCAGCCCGGAGCAGCTCGCGACACATGGCGACGAGAATGGGCAGATCGTGATCGCGAATACTGCGCTCACGGTCGTTGCGCCGGGCGCCCCGGGCACGGCCACGCCCGCACATCGCGTGGAACTCGTTGCCTGCATCGCTCATCTCGACGGAGAAACGGCACACGACGTCGATTCGATCGTCGGAATCTGATCGTTTGATCGTCCGTGCGGGGTCTCGGGACTCACGACTGGCTACGGCCGATGGGCTCTTCATGAGCTTCGCGTTAGGCCTTCGCCAGAGCCGACGAGGCCGCCGCGAGCGCCCACCAGGCGATGACCGGCGAAACGACCATCGCGAAGAGCCCCGCCCAGATCGCCTTGAATGCAACGAAGGACATCAACGGGACGGGTGCCGCCTGGGCGAGGTCGAGCAATGCGACCATCGGCGCGGACGCGAAGGTCACGCCGAAACCACCGATCAGGATCGCGCGGAAGAGGCTCGATCGCCTATGAAAGCCGAGCGGCCGGATCTGACTCGCCTCGAGGGCCGGAAGTTTGCCGCTCTTGACTTGTCCACGGGTCAGGCGCGAAACGATCAAACAGGTAAAGAAGGGCAGGAGGAATCCCGTCGCCAGCAGATCGACGCCCATGCTCGTCTTACCCCAGAGCGGGATCTCCGAAAGAGAGCGCATCAGGAGCCAAGCGATGGCGGCATTGATGACGACATTGATGATTCCAGGGAAGACGCTCTGTTCGACGATCAGGAAGGAGCGGTGGCGTTCGGAAAGATGCATGACTGGAGTTTCCTGGGGATGGATTACAGAGGGCGATGGATTGCAGAGGCGATCGCGCGGCGAGCACGGGTCGAATGCGTGCCCTGACACTATCAGATCAGCACGATCGCACCGGGCGTGATATCTACTGAACATGACCGTACCGCCGTCTTTGGGGGAAGCACGACGGGTTCTCGTCGATGTGTTTGGACTTGTGGACTTTCGTCCTGGGCAAGGGGAGGCCACCCTGGCCGTGCTTTCGGGGCGAGACTCGATCGTCCTGCTGCCGACCGGGTCCGGCAAATCGCTCTGCTACCAGATTCCAGCGCTGGTAGCCGCGCGTCGCGGAGCCGGGACCACGATCGTCATCTCCCCGCTGATCGCGTTGATGGCCGATCAGGTGGGTACGCTCAAAGGCCGCGGCGTTCGGGCCGCGGCGCTGCATAGCCATCAGGACGATGGGGAACAGGCGGAAGCGGTCGCGTGCTTTTTGCGCGGTGAACTCGCGCTTCTCTATGTCTCCCCGGAACGGGCCGCGAAAGCAAGCTTCAGGCGCATGATGAAGCGGACGCCGATCGCGCTTCTCGCCATCGACGAAGCCCACTGCGTGAGCCAATGGGGGCACGATTTTCGGCCGGACTACATGCTGCTCAGCGAACTGCGCGGGATCGTCGATGCGCCGATGATCGCACTGACGGCCACAGCGACGCCCGCCGTCATGAAGGAAATCGAATCTCGCCTCAGCTTGCGCAATGCGCTCGTCGTTCGAACCGGCTTGGACCGCCCGAATCTCTCCTTCGCGGTTCGCGCGATCCGGACCGAGAACGCACGAAACGAGGGCGTCCTCGAAGAGCTCGATCGGGCGGGACTTCATACGAGAGGTGGACGGGGCGGTCGCGCCATCATCTATTGCAGCACCCGCAAGGTCACCGAGCGGGTCGCCAAATCGTTGCGGACCGCCGGGCTTCGTGTGGGCCACTACCACGCGGGTCGTACGAAGCTGGCGCGGGCGCGGGCCCAGGCGGCCTTCGAGGCCGGGCGAACCCGCATCATGGTGGCGACCAACGCCTTCGGGATGGGGATCGATCTCCCCGACATCCGCTTGATCGTCCATTTTCAGACGCCGGGCAGCGTCGAAGCCTACTACCAGGAAGCCGGCCGCGCCGGCCGCGATGGTGACCCCGCACGATGTCTACTCTTTTTCGGTCGCGCAGACCTCGTTACGCAACGGCGGCTTTCGGAACGCGCTGCAACGAGCGCAGCTCTCGATCAGCGCCGGAGTGACGCCCTCAGAGAGATCGAGCGATACGCGACCGAAATGCGCTGTCGACATCAAGCGTTGATTTCTCATTTTTCGGGGCGGGATGATCATCCCGAATGCGGTCGCTGTGATTTTTGTCGGGGCGACGCCACCCGGATGGAAGCGTCCGTGATTCGCGACCAATCGGCTGCACAGATCGAATCGCTTCCGGACTCGGCGAAGGACCTCATCGTCGCCGCGGTCGATCGCCTATCACGACCCGTTGGGCGCCGAAATCTCGCACAGGCGCTGCGCGGGGGAAAGGCAAAGAGTCTTTCACGCGGCGGCCTTCTGACCCTGCCCGAGTACGGAACGCTCAGAGAGCATAGTGAGGACTCCGTGGTCGCGGCCATCGATCATCTGCTCGGGCAAGGCCGCCTGCAGAGAACCGGTCGCAAGTATCCGACGGTCTGGATGCCGGGGAAGCCCGTACGCTCGCTGAAGACATCACTCGAGGGCGGCGATGCGACCCCGGCGCGCAGGCTCCGATCGAGGAGTCGGTATGGCGGAGACATCGCTCGGGCGCTCGACAACTATCGAAAGCGGACCGCTCGCGCACTCGGCTGGAAGACGTACATGGTCTTTCAGAAGAGGGTGATGCTGGAGATCGATCGGCTAGAGCCCGATTCGATCGAGGCGCTAGCCAGAATCTCGGGACTCGGTCCAGCGAAAATCGAGCGATTCGGAGAAGATGTGCTCGGCTTGGTGCGACAGCATCGGCGGAGGGATCTGGACTGAAAAAGCATGGGTGCTTCGTGTCCGGCGCGGCCAGCGCCGCGCTGTCCACAGACGATCCGTCAGGCGCGTGCGAGGTGGCGCCCCTGAGCGGCGTTGGCGGTATTGGAGGTACTGGAGGCGTCGGCCTGGAGGTGTTGACGCTTCGCCAACGGCCGTTGGCCAGAGGCGAGCCCTGCGAGTCCAAGCAACATGAGGATCGCCGCAGACGGCTCGGGAACTACTCCGCCGAGCTTGCTCGATCCGGAACGGTCGTAAGCGTCGCCGACGCTGGTTGCTCGTACACCGAATGCACTATTTGCAAAGAACGCGATCGTCAGGTCTTCCGTGACATGCGACAGTACGAAGGTCACCGACTGGAAGTCGTCGCCGCCACCGATTCCGGGGTTGCCGATCTCCACGCCGAAATCGCAGGGGCAGGGGCTACCGCCGCCATTTAGATTGTTGCCGCCGCCCAGATTGATGACGCTGTTCGCGCCGAAGGCACTCGACGTGATCTCGGGCCCACTGACGGAGAGTCCCGAAATCAGGCTTTCGTCGCTGATCTGTGCGAAGAAGCCGCGAAGGTCCGCGGTACCTCCGTCGGCATCGATTTCGAGCGTAATCACGAGCTTGCCCGGATCAATCGCGTCGTCGATCGTGAGCGTGACGGAAAGCGCGTCGCCTGTGAAGGGCGTCGCTGTCGCGCTGATCGTGGCCGCACCCGCGAGGCCAGACGTGAAAAAGACGGCGATGACGATCGGGCCCAAGAGTCGACTCGAGAACCTGAATCCGGAACTGAAGCGCGGCATGGGCACTCTCTGATTTCCGTTCCCCAACGGGTGGATGAACTGCGCTTACACGCTCATGGGTAGACGGAAGTGGTTGGCAGGCGTTCAAAAGAGCAGACTTTCTTCCGATTCAGTTGGGTTGTTGGGGGGGCAGGGCGGCCCTGAGCCCCTCTAGGCGCCGCCACGCCGAGGAATTCGGGACTCGTAGGGGCCCTGGCGACCTAAATGCGGGGGTCGGTACAGTCGCGACGATCACACGGATCGACCACGAGGCGGCGACAGATCACGCCGCGCGTGTACCGGATGCTCTCGAAGCGCAATGCGAAATCCGTGGTGGCGACCTTCGACCCTCTGCCAGAGAGTGGGCGTGGGGCGCATTCGGATGACAGAATTCGAACGGTTCGGGGAGGACGTGCTCGGCCGGCGGCGACCCAATCGCCAGTGGGATCAGGCCTGGACAGTACAGGCGTCATCGAATCCACCATCAAGGACGACGCACCACCGATTCGGGCTGATATTGAATACCACGGCCGCTCGTGTGGGATATCACACGGCGGATGGCCCCCAAAAGCAATGTTAGCCGGAACGTGGTGGCGCCCCTGCTGGGACGTGTTTGATCTCAGTGTGTTTTTGGTTCAGAATATGAAAACTCAACCTGCGCTGGTGCAGGTGACGAACCTGTTAGGCGGCAGGATACCGATGAACTGGGATGCTCTAGGCGCAAGCGCAGAGGCACTTGGCGCCATCGCGGTCATCGCCACGCTCGTCTATCTCGCACGCCAGATCAATCAGAATACCGCGACCGCCAGAAGCTCGGCACTGTCGACCTACAGCCAAAACACGATCGCCCTCTCGGCCTTGCTCGCGCAAGATGCAGAGCTGAATCGGCTCTTCTGGTCTTTCCTCTCAGCAGACGCGGCCCTCTCGGAAGAAGATCAACGACGTGCCCATTCGGCCGTGAGCATGTACCTCAATGCGATAGAGAACGCCTACGACTTGCACCAAGAAGGCACACTGAATGAGGAGAAGTGGGAAGGCCGACACCGCCAGCTCGCTTGGCTAGCTCAGCAACCAGGCTTCTTTGGGTACTGGGATTTGTATGGCCAGCAATACGCACGAGGTTTCGCGGCCATCGTGGAGCCGCTGATGACCGCAGCACCACCGCGGCCCAGGATGCCCTCCGCCTAACAAGGCGCTGCAGCTGACGATCCACAGCGCGGTTCAATCGACCTCTGGTAGAGTCAGGCATTGAACCTTGGGTGCTTCGGGCGAGCTGCGGAGGCGCTGTGGCTCGCAGCTGAGCGCCAGATCCGTTAGACAGTAGAGTCCGACTTGCAGGTCACTCCAGAGGACATTCTGACTTTCTGGTTCGCGGACGCGGTCGAAGATCCAGTGAGGGCGATGCGACGTCGCCTAATTTGGTTTCAAGTCGAACCCGCTTTCGATGAGACCATCTCGAGACGCTTTGCTGTTTCGCTTCGACGCGCGGCGCGAGGCGAGTTCGCGGCGTGGGAGCAGGCGCCTCGGTCCTGTTTAGCCCTTGTTGTCCTGCTCGATCAATTTCCGAGGAATCTCTACCGTGGAAGAGCGGAAGCGTTCCAGTACGACTCGCGAGCGATAGGCGTCGCGTCACGTGGGGTCGCAGTCGGATATCTAGAACGGCTCGCGCTGATCGAACAATGCCTCTTTGTTCTGCCATATGAACATTCCGAAGACCTGTCCGTTCAGCGGGCGGGGGTGAAGCTGGTTGAGCAGATTGTCGCTGGGGCCAGTCCTGAATGGGAGCCGTCCGCTCGAGGATCTCTTCACTTCGCAAAACAGCACCTGAAGATCGTCGAACGATTTGGTCGGTTCCCACATCGGAATGCCGCCCTCGGCCGGCTATCGACCACCGCCGAGCAGGCGTACCTGGAAGACGATACCGAGTCGTTCGGGCAGTGAGCTTGGAATTGGATGGCCGCCTAGCAAGACGAGCGTGACAGGAGGTGAGAGATGACCACCGCTGGGCCGGCTTTACGATTGCCCGTCAGAGCGGCGCAACCGGTACGGAGATCGAGGGCGCCTCTGTGCCCCCGTCGACTTCGAAGATCTTGCCCGTGACCCAGCCTCCGGCGGGCGACGCGAGATAGAGCGCGCAAGCCGCGATGTCTTCGACTGTCCCGGGGCGCCGCATGGGGGTGTTGGATTCGAACTGTTCGCGTAGGGCGTCGTTGGTCAGCACGACTTCGAGGGCATCGGTCGCGACGCCGCCGACTGCGATGGCATTGATGCGAACCTTGGGTGCGATCTCGACGGCGAGATTGCGCGTCATCATGTTGAGCGCGGCCTTGCCGGCGGCGTAGGCGACGAATGAAGTCTGGACCATGTTGCTCGTGCGCGAGGAGATGTTCACGATCGCGCCTCCGCCGGCAGTCTTGACCATCTCGGGGATGCAGAGTTTCGAGAGCAAAAAGGCCTGGGTGACATTCATTCGCAGTGCGCGCTCGAAGAATTCCTCGCTGGTGTCGAGCGCCGCTCGCGGACCGGTTCCGCCGGCATTGTTGACGAGCACGTCCAGACGACCGAACTCGGTGAGGGTCGCGGCCACGAGATGTTCGAGGTTCGAGGTTTCGAGCACGTCGGTCTGGACCGCGAGGGCGCGGCGTCCGCGGGCTCGGACCTCGCGCGCCGTATCCTCGATGTCCGCTTCGGTTCGGGCGGCGCAGACGATGTCCGCCCCGGCTTCAGCGAAGGCGAGCGCAATGCCGCGGCCGATCCCTTTTCCCGCACCGGTCACGATGGCGATTTGATCCGTGAGTTTGAATCGATCGAGGATCATTTCGAGAGCTCCGGCGCTGCCCGGCCTGAAACGAGCGGCAAGTCGAGATAGGTCTTGATGCCAGGCTCGGCCTCGATGACATAGGGGATCGCGCTGACGACGTGAATGCCCGTGGCGACGATGCCGGGGTTGCGTTTGAGTCCGGCTTCGATGGATTCGGGTTGCCAGCCGCGGAAGGTCACCTTGGCGGTCGGATCGCCCTGGACTTCGACTTCGAAGCGTTCGCCTTCGGGTCCGAAGCTCCACGCCGGGTCGAAACCTTCCTCGCCCATGAACCAGTTCGTGCGAACGGTGATCACGGTCTGGCCGCGCACGGTTCCCTCCCAGGTGAAGCGTTGAGCCGCGACCAGCCCGGGCTCGATGATTCCGATCGGCGAATCGATTGGTTTCAAAGCGACAGCGACCTCATGGTGAGTGTGTTTCCTATCATCGAGCGCGAAGCCGAGGGCGTCCGCGACCATGTCGATGGATTCCAGAAAACCGCCTCCCATGACGTCCAGCATCGGGCTCTTCGCCGCCTCTTCAGGAGTCTTGCCGAAACCCATGATCTCGCCGACGACATAGGGCGCGCCATAGGTGCGGATGTCGGAAAATTCTTCGGCACGCACATGGGTGATGTTTCGCGAGAGGGCCGAGACCATGAGCGGGAAGCGTTCGGTGATGCCACCCGGATGGATGCCCGTGCCATGAAGTGTGACGCCGCCCCGCTGGCAAGCGGCTTCCAGATCGGAGACATCTCGCTTGCCGGGGTAGAAGTAGCCGAGTGGTGTCACGACGTTCTTGCCCGACTCGAGGATGCGGATGATTTCCTTGCGGTTCGCCATGATCGGCACGTACATGACGCAGTCGGCGTCGAGGGCGAGCAGCTCTTCGACGTCGTGGGTCGCCGTCACACCGAGGCGGTCCATTCCGCAAAGTTCGCCCACGTCCTTGCCTACCTTGTCGGTGCTATGCACCCAACAACCGACGAGTTCGAGATCGGGATGCGAGACGATGCCCTCGATCGAGGCACGTCCGACTCCTCCGGTTGCCCATTGGATGACGCGGTAGGTCATTTCGATTCTCCTCGAGAGTTGTTGTCGAGCCGGATGCGGTCGGTCTCGCGCTCGGTCGGCGACACCTGGAGCGTAGAGTACGGAATCGTTCGTGTCCTCGGGGAGGATCCTTCGTTTCGAGTCGCCGGTGGGGACAGTCGAAAGCCTGGGATCGATCCAGAATACTCTCTGCGGAATCGAGCGGCGATTTCTCGCCGATTCGGGAGCCGGGTACGGAACCCATGATGAACTCGGAATCGATACCTTCTGGCTGACGAAGCCAATCGATGCTCGTCCGGCCACGGTTGGCAACGGTACGAACGTCGCGTTCGTCGCACCGAGCCGAGAGGCCGTTCGGAATTTCCATCACAGGGGGCTCGAGCTAGGTGGTACGTCCGAGGGTGAACCCGGCGTCCGGGAAGAGGCCCACCCCAATTTTCATGCCGCCTACCTACGCGATCTCGACGGAAACAAGATCGTCGCGGTCTGTCACGAGAGCGAAGGGTGAATCGATTCACAGCTCGCGTGACGGAAACGCCCTGGTTTCCCCTCGAACTCAGTCCGCGAGTTCGATCTCGACGAGCACGACATGCCCTGCCGCCTTCACGATGTCCTCTTCGCGCGGTTTTCGGTTCGAATCGAGCTTGATCCCATAGACCCGGGCGTCTCGGGGGACCGCAGTGAGAAAGGCACGAACGCCATTGCGAAAAGCGTCGCTGTCCTCGATCGTGGTCTTTGCCTTCCCTCGAAAATGCTCGCGTGCGATTTCGATTTCGACATCGACCGGTCCATCGAGGAAGTTGTTCCACCAGCGTGTGTTGTGACTCGAGAGGAGCCGTACCGTCGAGCCATCTCTCATGAAGCTCAGCGGCGTCGAATAGGACTTTCCCGAACGCCGCCCGCGATAGGAAAACACACAAAGGTTTGCACTTGCGATCCCGTGTATCGGTGATCGGAGCAGGCCGGTCACGATGGGATTGAGCGTTGCGTAGAGCAGGGATTCCAGTCGCATGGGGTCTTTCCTCCGCTAGACGTTGCGATGTGTGAAGAGCATGAAGGTCACGTTCTCCTCACAATCCGCCTCGTCGTCCCATTCCGTGACGGGTACGAACTCTTCCTTTTCTGAATGGAAATAGAAGGATTTGAGACCCTGGAGGTCTGCGAAAGCAACGAGGGTCGAATGGGCCCACGACGTCCAGTCGTGGTAGTTGAACATCGTCCTCCTGTTTTTTCCGCTACGCGCTTCGAGTCGGAAACCCAGCTGATGAGTCAACGGGTTCGGGTCGCCCCCCTTTACACCCACGAGCTCACACTTGAAACCGGCGTCTGCCTGCTCCTGCCGAGTCAGTTCATCCGTGTCTCCCATGTCCGAGACGAGGCAGATTTGAGGCGTCTCGAGCATCAGGAAGTCGACATGGGTCGTGGCCACGCTCATCAATTGCATCAACTGTTTCGCTGTGAAGTAGTGGTGGCTCTGTTTGCCGATATAGGCGAGGGAATCACCGCTGGTCTGGGATTTGATGCGCTCCCAGACTTTGGGTGAGAGCACATCGCCGACGATGTAGTCCTTGGATGTTTCCGGCAGCCAGTTCTGGGAAAGGACGAGTCGCTGTGCATCCTCGTCGAGGTCGATCATCATGTAGTTGAAGTCGGGAAATCGAAAATGGCCCGCATAACAGAACTCCGCGGTTCCAGCCATGGGCTCGACGATCGTGCGAACGTTCTTGCAAAGCCTGGTCTCGACGAAATCCGCGACGCTGAAATCGAAGGTACCAAGAACGGATGTATAGACGGCATATGCGTCGAGGGCGTCGATGCCCCCTCGCTGGTAGGCAGAGATGTAGTCATAATTCTCAACGAAGGGTGAGTCGTAGTTTTTCGTCCAACCGAATTCGGAGAAATCGTGGAAGCCCGATCGGGCGATCGACTGCCAGAGGTCGAGACGCGCCTTCTTGCCGCGAGGTTTTTCGCAGGCGTTCTTGAAACCGCGTAGCACGGACGGATGGATTCGAGCAAGGAACGCATCACGTTCGGCACTCTTCATCTTGTCGAGGCGGCAAGTCGCCTGGAGACGGATCCAGTCGGGTTTGGGATGCTTTCCCGATTCGATACGATGGAGGACCTGCTCGAGGTCTTCCGGACTCTTGGCGATGCGCAGTGTTTCTGTAATCGACATTACTGTGGTCTTTTCAACTTTCCGGGGGCGAGTTGTTCGAGTCGAGATAGCGACTGAGCGATCGGTAGACCTGACGGGCGCGTTCGCCTCGCCAACCCTGGATCGCCGTGAGGACGAAGAAGGCCTGCTCCTTGAGCGTGGCGGGGCCACCGGACTTGATCGCTTCGAGGGCCCGCTGCGCCGCACTCGTCACGCCGCCGTTGGGGCAGGAACGGGTGACCACGGTAATTGCTTCGATTACGCCGAGATCCCGATCGTAGTCCCGGTCGGAGGTGTGGCTGGAGTCGGGCGACGTGGCTTCACCCTCCTCGCGTCCCGCGCCGTTTTCATTCGATGATCCCCCCATGGCGACTACGATATCGTATCGCTGTACGACATTCCGGGTAGGGACCGAATTCCCGAAGAACGAGGAGGATGGATCGATGCAAACCGACCGGATGATGACTGAACGCCTGGCGACCAGGGGTTGGATTCGATGCCTCTGCGCTCCTGGCGTTGCACTACTGACGGTGTTTCTCATCGTCTGGCCCTTCGCAGCGGTCGCTCAGCAGGACTTTTCGAAGGTCGAGATCAAGACGATCGATCTCGGTTCGGGCCTGGCGATGTTGCAGGGGGCGGGTGGCAATATCGGCGTTTCCACCGGTCCGGACGGGGTCTTCCTGATCGATGACCAGTACGCGCCGCTGACCGACAAGATCCGCGCGGCGATTCGGGCGATCTCGAGGGAGCCCATTCGTTTCGTACTCAATACCCACTGGCATGGGGATCACACCGGCGGCAACGAAAACCTCGGTGAGGCCGGGGTCTTGATCCTGGCTCATCACCGTGTGCGTGAGCGTCTCCGCTCGGAGCAGTTCATGGCCATTCGCAATCGCAAGATTCCGGCGTCGCCAAGGGCGGCATGGCCCGTCGTCACCTTCGAGGATGGGGTCACCCTTCACCTCAATGGCCAGACGATCGAGGCAATCCACGTCGAGCCCGCGCATACCGATGGCGATTCGATCGTGTACTTCCGCGAGGCCGATCTGTTGCATATGGGCGACACCTATTTCGCAGGGATGTATCCCTTCATCGACACCTCGAGCGGGGGCGGGATCGACGGGATGATTGCGGCGTCGGGCCGTGGGCTCGCGATTGCGGGACCGAAGACGCGAATCATTCCGGGGCACGGGCCCTTGTCGACCCGAGAGGATCTCTCGAAGACGAGAGAGATGCTGATTTCAGTACGCGATCATGTTCGCAAATTGATCGATGAGGGTCTGGATCGAGAGCAGGTCATTGCAGGGAAGCCCAGTCAGGACTTCGATGGCGAGTATGGCGGCGGATTCATGAGCCCAGACCTGTTCGTGGGGATCGTCTTTGACAGCCTGAAATCCAGATAGGGTCACCCAGAAGATTCCCTGCGGGAATTTCAAAAGCTCTTCGAATGGCATGAAGCGAGGGGTGATTGTCATTGTGGACAGACACGCAATGCGTGATGTTGTCCCGGATGGAAGTTTCTCACCCCGAGTATGAATCCGAAGTCGAGCCTGAGTCAACGACGGGCCCGCCCCGGCGAGTGGTCATGCTCGCGTTTCCCAACGTCCAACTGCTCGACGTCGTCGGGCCGCTCGAGGTGTTGGCAGCGGGGGGACTCGCAGAGACGTCTCGCGAGCGCGGTCCGGGCTATGCCATCGAAGTCGTCGGACCCGAACCGGGTGTCGTGCGCGCTTCGTCTGGCCTCGCGGTCGGGGTCGACCGTACTTTCGATGACCGTCCGGATTCCATCGACACGCTGATCGTCGCAGGCGGTGTCGGCTCGCGCGTCGCCTCGGCGGACGATCGCATTCTCGACTACCTGCGCGCCGCGGCGCCGAAGGCGAGGCGCATGTGTTCGGTCTGCACCGGAGCAGAGGTGTTGGCGGCAGCCGGGCTGCTCCACGGCCGTCGGGTCACGACGCATTGGGCCTTCGCCGAGACGCTCGCGGCTCGTCATCCGGACCTCGACGTCGATCCGGATTCCATTTATGTCCGCGATGGGAAGTTCTGGACCTCCGCGGGTGTCACGGCGGGAATGGATCTGGCGCTTGCCCTCGTCGAGGACGATATCGGTCGTGGACTCGCGCTCGAGGTCTCGCGCTGGATGGTTTTCTTTCTAAAGCGACCCGGGGGCCAATCCCAGTTCTCCGCACAACTCGTGGGCCAGATGGCCGATCGCGATCCCGTGCGCGATTTGCAGACCTGGGTCGTGGATCATCCAGAGGCCGATCACTCGATCGAAGCGCTCGCGGCCCGTGTCGCGATGAGTCCGCGCCATTTTGCTCGCGTGTTTCGCGAAGAGGTCGGTCAATCACCCGCGCGTTTCGTCGAGTGCGTGCGCGTCGAAGCGGCTCGCCGCGGGCTCGAAGAATCCCGGCGATCGGTCGATGAGATCGCGTC
>SMVA01264195.1_pt1 | contig 12716 bp, 9 predicted proteins | sample 2456451 | NCBI WGS metagenome assembly SMVA01 (sample SAMN11095933, study PRJNA526329) | marine sediment metagenome | biome: Marine sediment; feature: Surficial sediment; material: Deep marine sediment; isolation source: Hadal surficial sediment | place: Pacific Ocean | collected 2014-05 | depth 0-1...
AGCCCCAACGCCAGGGCGGCATTTCGGGTGGCACCACGCAGGGCCTCTTCCGGGGTCAGGCCAAACAATACCGCCGCCTGGTTCATGGCCAACAGCAGCGAGGCAATGGGCGAGGTGCCCGGGTTGAGATCGGTGGCGACGGCCATGGGCACACCCTGTGCTCGCAGCGCGGCAATCGGGGGCAGTTGGGTCTCTCGCAGAAAGTAAAAAGCGCCCGGCAGTAACACGGCAACCGAACCCGCTGTTTTAAGTGCCGGCACATCGGACTCGGCCAGGTACTCCAGGTGGTCGACTGACAGGGCCGCATAGCGCGCCGCCAACACGGCGCCCTTCAAGTCACTCAGTTGCTCCACATGCCCCTTCACTGGCAGGCCTGCCGAGTGCGCCGCCCGAAACACCTTTTCACACTGGGCCGGGCTAAAGCCGATGCCCTCGCAAAAAACATCCACTGCATCGGCCAGCCCTGAATCGGCCACTGCTGGAATCATTTGCTCGCACACCAGCTGGATATAGGCATCGCGGGGGTCACCCGCGGCGTCCACAAATTCCGGCGGCAGGGCGTGGGCGCCCAAAAACGTGGTGCGAACAGTAACGGGAAGCTCCTCGCCAAGACGGCGCGCCACCCGCAGCATCTTCATTTCATGCTCCAGGGTCAGGCCGTATCCGGATTTGATTTCCACGGTGGTCACACCCTCTGCCAACAAACACTGCAATCGCTTGCGGGCCTGCTCAAACAACTGCGCTTCGCTGGCCTCCCGGGTGTGCTTTACCGTACTGGCGATACCGCCACCGGCACGCGAGATTTCCTCATAGCTGCGACCCTGCAGCCGCATTTCAAATTCACGGGCTCTATCACCCCCGTACACCAGATGGGTATGGCAATCGACCAGGCCCGGGGTGGCCCACTGGCCACCACAGTCCAGCCGCCGCTCAGCGGTGTACGCCGGCAACCCTTTCTCGAGCCCCGCATACACAATAATGCCATCGCGCAAGGCGATTGCGCCCGCCTTTATTTCGCCATAGGGCGTACCATTATCAAGCAGTGTGGCAAGCCGGGTATTGGTGAGTAGCCAGTCGCAATGTTGTGCCATATATAATCAACCCCAAATACTTATGCAAAAGTCTATTTGTAACTACACTTATGCACAAGTAACATCGCCAGTCAGATTAGAGGACACCATTATGACTCGTACTGATCCCACACGCAGCATCAAGGCACCCACCGGCACAACCCTCAGCGCCAAAAGCTGGATGACAGAAGCGCCCCTGCGCATGTTGATGAACAACCTGGACCCGGAAGTGGCGGAACATCCGGCCAGCCTGGTGGTGTACGGCGGCATTGGTCGCGCCGCCCGGGACTGGGAAAGCTATGACAAGATTGTTGAAGTGTTGCGGCGCCTGGAGAACGACGAAACCCTGCTGATACAAAGTGGCAAACCGGTGGGCGTATTTCCCACCCACGAGAACGCGCCCCGGGTGTTGATCGCCAATTCCAACCTGGTGCCGCACTGGGCCACCTGGGAGCACTTTAACGAATTGGACAGGCTGGGCCTGATGATGTACGGCCAGATGACCGCGGGCTCGTGGATTTACATAGGCTCGCAGGGCATTGTGCAGGGCACCTACGAGACCTTCGTGGCCATGGCCAAAGCCCATTTCGATGGCGATGCCAGCGGCCGTTGGGTTCTCACCGGTGGCCTGGGTGGCATGGGCGGTGCCCAACCGCTGGCCGCCACCATGGCGGGTTTTTCAATGATAGCGGTGGAAGTGGATGAAAGTCGTATCGACTTCCGGCTAAGCAGTGGCTACATCGACAAGAAGGCCACCTCTCTGGATGAAGCCCTGGCACTCATCAAGCAGGGCGCAGACAACAGCCAGCCGGTCTCCGTGGGCTTGCTGGCCAACGCCGCCGATATTTTCCCCGAGTTGGTAAAACGCGGCATTACGCCGGACGTGGTTACCGACCAGACCAGTGCCCACGACCCCTTAAATGGTTATCTGCCGCAGGGCTGGACCCTGCAAGAAGCCGTGCAGAGGCGCCTGCAGGATGAGGCCGGCGTGGTCAAAGCCGCCAAGCAATCCATGGCCAACCAGGTACGTGCCATGCTGGACCTGCAAAGCGCCGGGGCGGCCACTGTGGACTACGGCAATAACATTCGGCAAATGGCGTTGGAAGAAGGGGTGAGCAACGCCTTTGATTTCCCCGGCTTTGTGCCGGCCTATGTGCGCCCCCTGTTCTGCCAGGGCATAGGCCCCTTCCGCTGGGTAGCTCTCAGCGGCGACCCGGAAGACATCTACAAAACAGACGCCAAGGTAAAACAACTGATTCCCGATGACGCCCATTTGCACAACTGGCTGGACATGGCCAGAGAGCGCATCCAGTTCCAGGGGCTGCCGGCGCGCATTTGTTGGGTGGGCCTGGGCCAGCGGGCAAAGCTGGGGCTGGCCTTTAATGAGATGGTGCGCAGTGGCGAACTGAGCGCACCGATTGTCATCGGCCGTGATCACCTGGATTCCGGTTCGGTGGCCTCTCCCAACCGTGAAACCGAGAGCATGAAAGACGGCTCCGATGCGGTATCCGACTGGCCCTTGCTCAACGCCCTGCTCAATACCGCCAGCGGTGCCACCTGGGTGAGCCTGCATCACGGCGGCGGCGTGGGCATGGGTTTTAGCCAGCATTCCGGGATAGTTATCGTATGTGATGGCACCGATGAGGCTGCCGCACGCATTGCCCGGGTACTGCACAACGACCCGGCCACCGGCGTGATGCGGCACGCAGACGCGGGCTACCAGGCCGCTATCGATTGCGCCCGGGACAAGCAACTGGATTTACCCATGGTAGACCTCAACGCGGGAGAAACCTCATGAACATGCCCACGCTCAAAATAGTAGCGGGCCGCCTCAGCCTCTCACAGCTGAGACAGGTCAACGAGCAGCCCATGCACATTTCACTGGATGAGTGCTGCGCGGCGGGCATCGACGCCGCCGCCGCCGTGGTGGTCAAGGTCATTGAGGAGGGGCGTACGGTCTACGGCATAAACACCGGCTTCGGCTTGTTGGCCAATACCAAGATCAAAGCCGACGAACTGGAAACTCTACAGCGCAGTATCGTGCTGTCCCACGCGGCGGGTATAGGCGAGTTTATGAAACCCAATACGGTTCGCCTTCTCATGGTGTTGAAAATCAACTCGCTGGCCCGGGGCTATTCCGGTATCCGCCGCGAGGTGATAGACGCCTTGATTACCCTGGTGAATGCGCAGGTCACCCCCGCGATTCCCAAGAAGGGCTCGGTGGGCGCCTCCGGCGATCTGGCACCCCTGGCTCACATGAGCGCGGTGTTACTGGGGGAAGGCGAGGCCCTCTTTGAGGGTGAACGTATTTCAGCGACGCGAGCGCTGGAAATAGCCGGCCTGTCACCCATCACCCTGGCCCCCAAGGAGGGCCTGGCGTTGTTGAACGGTACCCAGGCCTCTACCGCCTTCGCCCTGCAGGGGCTGTTTGCCGCCGAAAAGGCCCTGAAAGCCGCCACCATCATAGGCGCAATGACAGTGGAGGCCGCCCAGGGCTCCCGTGCACCCTTCGACGACCGCATTCACCAGGCCCGCGGCCACGCCGCCCAGATCGATATGGCGGCCGCCTACCGCACCTTGCTGGACGAGACATCCGATATCAGCCTGGACCACATAGACTGTGACAAAGTGCAAGACCCCTACTCCCTGCGCTGCCAGCCCCAGGTGATGGGTGCCTGCCTGCAGCAAATTCGCTTTGCCACCGAGGTGCTGGTCACCGAGGCCAACGGTGTATCCGACAACCCGCTGATCTTCGTCGACAGCGGCGATATTTTATCGGGCGGAAATTTTCACGCTGAGCCCGTGGCCATTGTGGCCGACATGCTGGCCATTGCCCTGGCGGAAATTGGCGCCCTGTCGGAGCGGCGCACAGCACTGCTTATTGACGCCAACCTGAGTGGGCTGCCACCGTTCCTGGTAGACAACGGCGGCGTAAATTCCGGCTTCATGATTGCCCAGGTTACCGCCGCGGCGCTGGCCAGCGAGAACAAAAGCCTGGCTCACCCCGCCTCCATTGACTCGTTGCCCACCTCCGCCAACCAGGAAGACCACGTCTCCATGGCAACCTTCGCCGCCAGACGGCTGGCCGATATCTTTGAAAACGTGGCCGGTATACTGGCCGTGGAGTGGCTGGCGTCAGCACAGGGCATGGATTTTCGCCAACCCCTGCGCGGCAGCGAGCTTGTGGAATCGGCCAAGCAAGTGCTGCGCGACCAGGTGCCGTTTTACGACAAGGACCGTTATTTCGCCCCCGATATCGAGAGGGCCACGGCGCTGATCAATGCCGGGGCACTATCACGCTTATTGCCCGATAACTTGCTGGGGTTTTAGGGCACTTTTGCAAAGCGCGGGTGCAGAGCTAATTTGATGATATAAAGCTGGCGCGTTTGGCCGCGACATTGAGTACGCTTTTGGCTGGCCACAAGCGAGCAAACTTCAATGGACAGCTGCCCAAATCATACTTCTGCGGGCTGGAAAGTGGTGTTGTCAGTGTGCATTGCGGCAGCCGCGCTGGTGGCCTGTGACGCGCAGCTAACGGCAGATAACCCGGTTATCGCGGCGACTGCCACTCACTTCCCGCCTATGCCCCGCAATTTGCGCATCGCCCTGCCCCCGGACAATCTTGATTCGGTGGACTTTTTCGCCCTGCGCGGCTGCGCGCTACAAGTCACGGTGGGAAAGTTCCACAGCAGCCTGGGCAGACGAGCCAGCGACGCCCAGCGCCTGCTGCTGGACTTGGAATATCTGCGCCTCGCACCGCCGTGTATCGCGCGGCAAAAAGAACAGGGGCGGGTCAACCTCGCCCAATTTCTGGCAGAAATTAATCAGCTGAAGCGCAAACAACTCGCCGCTTCAATGTTCAACGCCACACTGGCCGGCAACTCGTTTCAGCAATTCTGGAGCTCGCCAGTACAAGTCAAAAGTCAATCCCGCAGACAGCAACTTGCTCTCTCAGCAATGTTGGCGATACACATTCTGGTAAAACAATGGCTGTCGGGTGACTACCGGGCCAGCAACATAGGCTTCGAAATTCACCTCAGCGAGGTCGCCACAGGCAGGGCCTTAATTCCCGGCCCACAGGCGGTAGCACTGCGCTGCGTGCTTGAGCAGCTGGAGCGGCAATTGTGGCCTTCACTGCCGTACCGATACAGGCAATGGCAGGCGGCACGAGAGCGCTACTTCGCCGCACCAATAACACCAGCACCCTATGCGGGGCCTACGGTAACCCCGGCTTACACAGACGCGTCAAATTCAGTAAACTGTCCCCCTCATTAACTGGAGAACACTATGCAAATTCGACAAATTCCCAGCCCATTCGCCATCGTGGGCATACTTGCGCTATTTTTGCTTTCGGCCTGTAGCAGCGGCCCACCAAAACCTGATGTGGACTACAGTCAGGCCTACGATTTTTCCAAGGTGCGAACCGTCGCATTTTACAAGGATTCCGGCCAGGTATCCGGTGACGACCCCCTGCGGCTGAGCGATATGCAGCGCGACAGAATTGACGATGCCATACGGGTCGCGGTAGAGAACAAGGGCGTTACCTTCCTCGCCGACCCCGCAAAGGCCGACCTGCTGCTAAGCTGGCACCTGGCCACCGCAGACAAAACCGATATACGCACCTACCAGTCTGCGAGTGTCGGCTATGGTGGCTACGGCGGTTACAACCGCTACAGTCGCTACAGCTGCTGGAGTTGCATGCCTACCCAAACACAAGTCTCGGTGTCGAACTACACAGAGGGTACCTTCATCGTCGACATGATCGACCCGGAGTTGGGGAAATCGGTGTGGCGCGCGGTGACACAGTCGAAACTGAAGGGCAAGCAAAAGCACGAACAGGCGAAGCTGGATCAGGCCGCTGCCCTTATCTTTGCGAGTTTTCCGCCTCCCTAGAGAGGGCCCAGGTCGCTGTGGCTTAACCATTCCCTGCGACCTTTAGTAAGGTCGCGACAGAAAAAGGGCTGACTTCCCCTCTATACTTAGGTAATGAGTGATTTCAACCCGCCAACCGCATCTATCCAGCTCAGTCGAGACCGCAAGCTGGTGCGCGCAATTTTGTCCGGGGATGAGCGCGCCCTGCGGCGGTTTTTTGATGAGTATTTCCCACGCCTGTATCGCTATGCTCGCCACCGCCTGCGCAACGAAGCGGATGTAGATGATGTGGTGCAAATTGTACTGGCCCAAGCGGCGCGGCGCATGGAAACCTATCGAGGGGAGGCAACGCTGCTGACCTGGCTGGTGCAGATTTGCCGGCACGAAATCTCGCGTCAGCTGCACAAGTCCAGCCGCGAAGCGGACATGATGACGCCTTTTCTCAACGACGATCTTCTGCGGTCTGTGGTTGAATCTATCGAAACCGATGGCGCCTGTGACCCGGAGGCGAGCAGCAGACGCAGCGAGCTGATCAGCCTGATACAGTTTTCACTGGATCAACTGCCTGAACACTATGCCAGGGCGCTGGAACTCAAATATATCGAAGGCTTTAACTCCCGGGAGATTGCCGCACAACTCAAGACCAGCGATGGGGCCATTCAGTCCCTGCTGGCCAGGGCCAGGCGCGCTTTCAGGGATGTGTGTGGCGACGCGTTACGCGCCGCCATATGAGGAACCGAGTATGAAAAACGCAGATACCGATGAACAGGACATTGCCCGGCTGCTGCGGGCGGCCGGCCCCAGGAAGGAACTGCCCGAAAAACTGAAGCAGTCCTGGGAGAATCAGTTTCGAAAAGAAATACAACCCATTATTCAACGCAAAAAGCACAGAGTTCGCATTGCCCTGGGAGCCTGTGCCACCGTGGCCGTGCTGGTGATAACCGCATTATTGTTCCCCACTGGAACAACCCCCCCCCGGCTGGCAATACAAGTAGTGAATACGGTTGGCAGCAGTCAAGTGCAACTCGATGAACAGCGCCCGACACAATTATCAAAAGGGCAAATGCTGAGCGTGGGCAGCAGCATCACAATCGGGCCCGGGGCCTACGCCGCGATTGACTACGGCGGTTATGACCTGCGCTTGAACAGCAATACCACCGTGCGTCTCCTGCATGATGGGCTGGCCCTAACAGCCGGGGAACTGTATGTCAGCAATGAAACACAAACCAACCAGGTTCATTCGATGACAGTGCACACGGACCTGGGGACAATCAGCGATATCGGTACTCAGTTTACCGTGACCAAAGACAACAACGGCTTGCGCGCCAACGTCCGCAGGGGCGTCATCTTATTTGAAACCGAGACGGGAAAATACCGTGCTGAGGCGACAGCGGAGAACAGCGCTCAGATTACCCTGGATAAACACGCCAAGGTCGCCATTCAGACAGTTGCACACGATGGACAGGAATGGGATTGGATTTATCACTCCGGCCCCGCTTTCACGCTGGAGGGGCACAGCGTTTATGAATTCTTACTGTGGTCTACCCGCGAAGCAGGGCTGGATGTTGATTACACCACCGAGAGCGCAGAGATAGTGGCGCGAACCACAATCCTGCACGGCGAGACTGGCGACCTCAATCCGCGGCAGGCTATACCGGTGGTACTGGCTACAACGCGTCTCCAACCCGAATACCTATCCGGTCGCCACCTGCGGGTGTCTTTGTTGGCCCGCGACTAAGCGCACGCCGGGCGCTAGAAAGACAGGGTAATGCCAATGGAGGGGACTCGCTTTAGCAGGGTTTCATGATCGGGAATCAGCAAAATGAAATCGCCCTCCTCCTCCACATCATAATCGATACCCGCCTGATTCCCCCGGTCTGTCACATTGCTGATATCGGCGTATATCTGTAGCTGCGCCCGGCTGAATGTCCAGGTTTTGCGGGCACTGATATCCAGGGAGAAATAGTCGTTCAATTCCACGTTGTTGAGCACCGACTCGACGGGAATTACGGTGCCCTCGGGTATTATTTCGGGCAGTTGTGAGCTGTGCCAGCCCGAGTGCCAGGTGAGCGCCGCGGAAACACTGTAGCTGTCACCTTGCCAAACCAGGCCGGCCTTGATGGTATGACGCTGTGACCAGCGCCTGGCCACCCACTGGCCATTTAGCTGGTCCTCTGCCTTCATGTAACTGTAGCGCAACTGCCCACTCAATGGCGCTGAGAACTGGTAGCGGACATCCAGGTCTACGCCTAGCGCGATGGCTTTCTGCGGGAAAATAGCCACTCTATCGGGCTCCATTTCCGGCAATAATACGAAGGGGTTGAACATATTCTCAAAGCGACCCTTCTGGTCACCGTAGTGTTTGTAGTACAGCTCGCCAACAAACTGTAGGTCGCCGTGTTGCCACTCCAAGCCAGCAATCACCTGGTCGGATTGCTGGGGAGGGAAAAACTGCGTCACGCCGTCCAGTACCTGCAGCTCTGCAATACCTTCCGGTTGGCTAAACCGTCCAACACTCAGGCGCAGGCGGGTGTCGAGATTGAGGTCCCAGGCCACACCCAACCTGGGCGATAGTTGGTATTCGCTGCCCCTATCCAGATAGTAATTCTGGTAGTCCACGCGCAAACTGGGTTGCAATATCCACTGGGGCGTCAACTGCCATTCAATTTGCGCGTATGCACCACCCGACCAGCCCCGCGGATTCAAATGAATATCCCGGTCCACCTCGCGCTGCGTATCGAGAATATCCGCCAGTTCTCCCCTATCGATAATGCTGCGATGGTCGTATTCACCCCGGTTGTACTCGGCCTGCCAACCCATCTCCAGAAATTGCCCCAGGTAATACGTGGTAAAGTCGTTGCGCAGGGCAAAGCGCTGTATGTCCTGCTGGTGATGCAGTACCCCACCCTTTTCTTCCTCATCCTCAAAACTGCCCTGACGCTTGTCACGGGTAAAATCCAACCAGGAGAAGGTGACACTGCTTTTCAGAACATCCGAGGGAACCCAATCGACCGCGGCCCAAAAATAGTGGGTTCTAATTTGTGAAGAGGCCAACTCCTCTTCGTCTTCGAACTCGATGTCGTCTTTGCCGTAGACTGCGCCCATCGCCACCGTGGTGTGTGTGGAGATTTCAATGTTCATGCGCGCAGACGCGTCGAAGTACTTCGGGTCGCCCGACCGTGTCTCGATATAATCAGTGAGATCGCTGAGATCACCGCCCCTCACGGACAGCAGCCAATTGACCGGTCGCTCCGTGCCAAACCGCCCCCGTGTATTAATAAAATTGGCAAAGGAGGAAACGCCGATATCGGTATTGTACTCACGCTGCTGCCAGTCGTTGCGTATGTCGATCACACCGCTCATTCGATTGCCATAGCGCGACGGAAAACCCCCGGTGTAAATATCCAGGGATTCAATCGTGTGATAGTCAATGGTGCTATAGGCGCTGTGATAATCGGCCAGGTGAAACGGCTCCAGCAATTCAACCCCATCCTGCATGACCAGCAATTCATCCTGCAAACCACCTCGAATACGCGGCTTGGCAGAAACCCCCACCGAGGAAACACCCGGCAGGTTCAGGGCCACACGCATTGCATCCGATGCCAGCGTGGGCACCACTGCGAGTTCTTCCGGCGTGAATGAATGGGCAGAGCTCGCCACCCCTTCACTGGGAAAATGGTGTCGAGACCCCGTTACGATGATGTTTTCAATCACCGACTTTTTCACCACAAGGGGTTCATCGACCAGCGCTGGCTTCTCGCTGGCCGGCGCGGGAGATATTACCCACACATTATTTTGCTGCTTTATTTGTAGGCCGAATTGCTCCAGGGCTTTTTCCAGCTCGGCCATACTCTCGCCCGCCACGGCTACTCTCTGGCTGGGAAAGACAAAACTATTGCTGTAAATAATTGAGTAGCCCCGGGCGCGCAGGGCATCGATTAATTCGGTGAGGGCTATCTCACGGCTCTGGGCACTGGCAGCAAAAGACACCGCCAGCAGCAGCACAGCCGTTATTATTCGCATAGCCATAACAAAACTCTAGGCCTACCTGGCCCCACCGTCAACGACTTTCACTGGTGGAATTATTTTGTGCGTGCGCGACAGATTTTTCTGTTTGAGGCGCTCTCACCGTAATAGACGCACCACAAACTCAAGGAGAAACAAAATGAAACCCCTTTATGGAATAGTCATGGCCGCTGTACCCCTGTTGTTTGCATGCGGCGCTTTCGCTGCCGAGGGCGTTTGCACTACCTCAACACAGGGCATGTTCCAAGCCTGCAAGGCCGAAGTAAAAGACGACGGTGCCGAGGGAAAAGTCATCTGCAATAACATCGCTGACCAAGAAGAGGCCTATGGTTGCCTCACGGAAGTTGTCGAGGAATCACAGGAGGCATCGAAGCTGTGTAAAGAACAGGCCAAAGCCCGTGCTGAGGTGTGTGACGCGATTGGCGAAGATGCCTATGACATGAGCGAATTCTGGGTGGCAGAAAACTTCATTGACCTGGGCGGCCCCGGGGAACCCGCATCGCCGAACCCCTGGTTTAATCTATCCGTGGGTACTACCAATGCGTTTTATGGGGAAGGCGAAACCATCACTGTAGTGGTTACCGCGGAAACCAAACTGATCGAGGGGGTAAGCTGCCGCACGGTTAACGACCTGGTCACTGAAGACGGCCTGGATGTTGAGGACACCGACGACTGGTACGCCCAGGACAACGACGGCAATGTTTGGTATTGCGGTGAAGTCTCACTCAATTATGAGTTCTACGAGGGCGACGACCCCGAGGAAGCCGAATTGGTCGACATAGAGGGTTCCTGGAAGGCCTTCCGCGATGGCGCGCAGCCGGGCATCCTGCTTCATTACGACCCTCAGGTGGGCTCTACCTACCGCCAGGAAATGGCCTGGGGTGACGCCGAGGATATGGCCACGGTGGTCACCGTGTCGGCGGATGGCCTACTGGAAGGCGATGACTGTGGCGATGAGGACATCACCGAGGCTGTGGCCGAACACCTTGCTGGCATGTGTGTCGCAGAAGACTGTCTGGTGACACTGGAGTTCACGGCACTGGAGCCTGAAGTTGCCGAGCATAAATACTATGCACCCGGTGTGGGTCTGCTACTTGAGCTTGAGGATGGGGAATGCATTGCGACCCAGGGAGTGATTGACGAGGTGGAGGATGACGAAGAAGACAAGGAGGACGAGGACGATTAAACGCGAATTTTATCTCAATCGATAAATAACAGGCCCTTGCCCACCCCCAAACAGGTGGGCTTTTTAGTTTTCCCGTTGATGGCTTAGCAGCCAGTCGACAAACGAATCCAGGCCGCTGGGCACCCAGGGGAAAGGAACATGCGAGCCCTCTACAATCGTCCATAGCTCCACCTCGGCACCGGTCTCACAATCGGAGTAGCTGAGTACGGTAGATTCGGAACCGTCTAGATTTTCGACCAGGTCCCTGTTTCCCAGCATAACCGGGTTGGCGGTATCGCAACCGGCCTGTTCTGCAAAACGCTCGATTGTCTCTAGCGCGCCGGGGTGGGGGCTATCACCATTGAATCTGCCATCGTAGAGAACTGTTTCATCGGCGGTGCCGTGTAAAGTGAGAACGCTCACCGGATTGGTCGCCGGCTCACACATGGCTACATCGTCAAATGTGGCGCCCGCCAAGCTCACCACGGAGGTGACCAGGTCGGAGGCCTCGCAAGCCATACGCAGCGCCATGAAGCCGCCATTTGAGTGGCCGAACAGGCCGATGCGGCTGACATCAATACTGTAGGTGGCAGCGGCTTCCTCAATGAGACCGCGAATATAGGCCAGATCATCGACGTCCGTATCACCTTCAAAGAATGCACAACACGCCGGTGTAGCGTTCCAAAACCGGTCGCCTTCCTCATTCTCGGTACCATCCGGTGCCACCAGTACATATTGGTGACTGTCCACGCGGTCGTCCAGACCAAGGTATGCCGCTTGTATGGCCCCGCTGAAACCGATACCGTGTAAAACAATGATCAATGGATAGCGGGTGGCAGTGTTGTAGTCCGAGGGTATAGAAACCCGCGCCAGTCGATCTCCCCCGATCTCCAGTGTGGGGTTGGAGAAACAGCTATCGTCATCCGCACAGCTGCTTAGACCCGGGTCTTCTGGCTCTATGCTTTCAGCAAAGTCGATGCCACCACTTCCACCTGAACAAGCGGTGACCAGGCCGCTGCAGAGTATTGCGGCTAGCAGCTTCCCGACCTTTTGAGTAAGAAAGATAGCTTTGTTTGACTTCATGAATTGTTCAGCGCTTTTCAGGATTTTGGGCTAGCGAGAATACCACTCAGGCCCAGAAGACACGAGGCATCTATTGCATTCCCGCGTATCGCCGCTATACTCCCCGGCTTGCCATGGACAGGCAAAGCCAGTTAAACCGCCCGTAGCTCAGCTGGGTGGAGCCGTTTAGAAACTGCGCAGTAGTTTCAGGTGGAACGACCAACATCTCGCATGTTGGGCCGGCCCCGAAGGGGAGCGCGATCAGTGCTCTATCCTCCGGCGGACTGGTAAAACGCTGGACCGTGATGTATCACGTAAAACTTGTTAAACCGCCCGTAGCTCAGCTGGATAGAGCGCTGCCCTCCGGAGGCAGAGGTCACAGATTCGAATTCTGTCGGGCGGGCCAATAACTCACTGAATAATAAGTATATTTTTAAAATAAGCGCCATGAAAATAAGTACATAAATTCTTGTAAGTCCCTAGTAAGTCCAAATCAGAGATAAAGCAGGTACCCAGACACA
>SMVA01202419.1_pt1 | contig 12715 bp, 14 predicted proteins | sample 2456451 | NCBI WGS metagenome assembly SMVA01 (sample SAMN11095933, study PRJNA526329) | marine sediment metagenome | biome: Marine sediment; feature: Surficial sediment; material: Deep marine sediment; isolation source: Hadal surficial sediment | place: Pacific Ocean | collected 2014-05 | depth...
GTTGGAATTATTATATTAATAATTTAAGGTTAAAAAAATTTAGGTTTCTCATAAAAGTATAATAATTACACTTATTTTTGTAATTATTTGATTTTATATCATATTTATCGATTAAAATCTAATCTTGAAAAAAACCATCAAAATTCAATAATATGGAAGCCGTTATAACTGATTTTGGAATAAAAGAAGCTCTTGATCAATTAGGAGTTAAAGATATAAATGAAGGAACTTCTACAGGTTCAAATAATTTTTCTACCGGGGAAATTTTAGAATCTTTTTCTCCTGTTGATGGGAAATTAATTGGAAAAGTAAAAACGACTACAAAAGAAGATTATGAGAAACTAATGACGGTTGCAACATCAACATTTAAAACCTGGAGAAAAATGCCTGCTCCGCATCGAGGAGAAATTGTTCGGCAATTTGGTGATAAATTACGTGAATTGAAACAGCCGCTAGGCAAGTTGGTTTCATATGAAATGGGTAAAAGTTATCAGGAAGGATTGGGTGAAGTACAGGAAATGATTGATATCTGTGACTTTGCCGTAGGGTTATCACGACAATTACATGGCTTAACTATGCATAGTGAACGCCCCGGGCATAGAATGTATGAACAATATCATCCATTGGGCGTTGTGGGAATTATTTCAGCATTTAATTTTCCAGTGGCTGTATGGGCCTGGAATTCTGCTCTAGCATGGATTTGTGGAGATGTTTGCGTGTGGAAACCAAGTGAAAAAGCTCCTCTATGCGGAATAGCATGTCAAAATATTGCTGCCGAAGTTTTTAAGTCGAATCATTTACCGGAAGGAATTTCATGCTTGATCAATGGTGATTTTAAAGTAGGAGAAATGATGACTACTGATACTAGAATTCCTTTAATTTCGGCAACCGGATCCACCAGAATGGGAAAAATTGTTGGAAAAACCGTAGGAGAAAGACTTGGAAGATCCTTATTGGAATTGGGTGGTAATAATGCGATTATTGTTACTCCGGATGCCGATATTAAAATGACTGTCATTGGTGCGGTATTTGGTGCCGTAGGGACAGCAGGACAACGATGTACATCTACCAGACGATTGATTATACACGAATCGATTTATGATAAGGTAAAAAACGCCGTGGTTGATGCCTATAAACAGTTGCGAATTGGAAATCCATTAGACGAAAATAATCATGTAGGGCCTTTGATTGACAAGGATGCAGTACAGCAATATAAAGCTGCTTTAGAAAAAGTCATCTTGGAAGGAGGAACCATGGTGGTTGAAGGTGGTGTTCTTGAAGGTGAAGGATATGAAAGTGGCTGTTATGTACAACCCGCAATTGCCGAAGCCGATAATTCTTTTGAAATCGTTCAGCATGAAACCTTTGCACCCATACTTTATTTGTTAAAATACAGCGGAAGTGTTGAAGATGCCATAGATGTTCAGAATGGTGTAGCCCAAGGATTGTCATCAGCAATAATGACTAATAATTTAAAAGAAGCTGAACGCTTTCTTTCAGTTGCCGGTTCTGATTGTGGAATAGCCAATGTAAATATCGGGACTTCAGGCGCAGAAATTGGAGGGGCCTTTGGAGGTGAAAAAGAAACCGGAGGAGGAAGAGAATCAGGTTCTGATGCCTGGAAAGTATATATGAGACGTCAAACCAATACCATTAATTATACAGACAATTTGCCTTTAGCTCAGGGAATTAAATTTAATCTTTGAAAAATAAATAAATTTTAAGCATAAAAAAAGCCCCGATTTCTCGGGGCGGATACTGGTTGAAATAAATCAACCAAAATCAACTAACCAAACCTTATTTTAAATATTTTTAATTCGTTTTTTCATTTTCTATTTTAATAAAACGATATCTTTTGTTATTTGTTGTTTATTCTATAAGAAGAATTTTCAAATTTAAAACTTTATCTCCTCAGAAAATCTCTTATACTATTAAAGACGCAAAAATAAGTTCTTCGTTACAATATAAATCTTAATCTAATGTTAAAGTTGTTTATGCCTTATTCTCCCGCTACATCAAACATATCATAGCTTCTTTAACGTGTATATAATCAATATTTCAATATTCGTGCCAACTTAACATTTCAATCTATTAATTCAAATTTTAACTTATTTTTAATACTAACAAAGGTATTCAAGCGTTTAATAAATGAGTTTAATTTTAAACTTATTGCTATGAAAAATCAATTCATGTTCTTTTTTTTGTTTCTCTTTATTTTTTGTATTCAAGCTCAATCATATAAAGGAAAAGGAGACAATAAAATTAATTTAGGTTATGTGCTCTACGGTCTTGGAAACGGGATTAAAGCATCCTATGATTATGGTTTGAGCAATACATTTTCTATTGGTTTCGGAGGCACCTATTTTTTAAGTAATAATGATGAAGATTATTTTATATATATCCGGACAAGTTATCACTTTGGAGATTTATTAGACCTACCGCGACAACTAGATATATATCCAGGTGTGGAGTTGGGCTATCTATCAACCGAAAACATTGGAATTGCAGGATATATTGGTGTTCGATATTTTTTTACGAAAAAATTTGGGGTTTTTACCGAAATTGGAAACAACGGAACAATTGGTCTAACGCTAAATCTCTAATTAGGGATAGTAAATTGTCGCCATTTTTTTAACACCAGTTACTTTATAATAGTGATTCCTCCCATTAATTGTATATATAATTAATGCCTCATCATTTTTTAATTCGAAGGGGATTTTATTCACTTCTGCCACATCATTACTTTTCCCTTCTTCATCCATTAGAATGTTTTTTGTATTTAAAATGCTATAACTGCCTGTCAAAGTAAACTTACCCCCATTAAATTGAGGAATAACTTTGTACTCTCTATTTTGAAAATAAATGGTAGTAAATCCCAAATTGGTTGTATTAAATTCTCCAACAATATTAATATTAACGCCATTAGTCCCTTTTTTGCCGGCAGCCCAATAGAAGTAATTTTTTTCTTTAATGGTAAATGGAACTTCATTCTCAATAGCCTGAGTTTTGCATTGAGTCAGACTAAAAATCAATAAAAAGATCATTGAAATAGTACCAAATTTTTGTAATAACTTCATTGTATTAAATAATAATTAATATGCTCTTTCTTTTTTGCCTTCATAAAAATTAATAAAAGCCCTATTTACAACTTTCATTCCTCCTTTTGTTGGATAATTTCCTGTAAAATACCAATCTCCTAAATTATTTGGGCATGCTTTATGCAAATTATCTATAGATTGAAAAATAATTTCAACCTCAGCATTAATATTTTTTGTTTTTAAAAGTTGCGCTATTTTATTTGAAATTTGTTCAGGAGTAAAAGGCAAATACATCTCTTTCACGTAATTTTCAGGAGATTCATTGTCCTTATTGGCAATACATTTATGATAAATTTCATCAATTATATGATATTGATCTGTGTCTTTTAATAATTCCAAGGTTGCTTTAAAAGCTATAAACTCTTCCAATTTAGCCATATCAATTCCATAACAATCAGGATATCGAATTTGCGGTGCTGAAGAAACAACTATAATTTTTTTAGGATTGAGTTTATCTAATATTTTGATAATACTTTTTTTCAAGGTAGTACCACGAACAATACTATCGTCAATAATTACTAAATTGTCAGTTGGTTTTACAACACCATACGTAACGTCATAAACATGAGCTACTAAATCATCGCGACTGTTATCATCTGCAATAAAGGTTCTCAATTTGGCATCTTTAATTGCAATTTTTTCTAATCTTGGCCTTACAGATAAAATCTCAGTTAATTTTTTTGCCGAAATATTCTTATCACCTTTTAATATCGTCTTTAATTTATGCTCATTCAGGTATTCTTCTGCCGCCTCTGAAATACCAAAAAATGAAGTTTCAGCCGTATTTGGAATATATGAAAAAACGGTGTTCGCAATATCATAGTCAATATGTTCAAGAACTTTTGGAAAAATTAATTTTCCCAAATTCTTTCTTTCTTCATAAATTGCTGCATCGCTTCCCCGTGAAAAATATATTCGTTCAAAAGAACAGGCTTTGTTTGGTAATTGATCCATTACCTGTTCTACTTTTACGGATCCGTCTTTTTTAATAATTAAGACATGGGCTCTTTCCAATTCCTTTACATCTTCAATATTAACATCGAAAACTGTTTGGATAACCGGGCGCTCAGAGGCTACTACAACCACTTCATCGTCTTGATAATAAAAAGCCGGCCTAATTCCTGAAGGATCTCGTAAAACGAAAGCATCTCCATGACCGATTAGCCCCATAATTGCGTATCCTCCGTCCCAATTTTTTGATGCCCTATTTAATATTTTTTGAATGTTTAATTCCTTGGCAATTAAAGGGGAAGCATCCTTTTTACTGATTCCTCTTAGTTTGAATTTGTGATACAAGTCCAATACTTCATCATCTAAAAAATGTCCGATTTTTTCCAGTATGGTAACTGTGTCTGTATTTTCTTTTGGATGTTGGCCCAATTCAATCAATTCTTGTAAGATTTCATTAGAATTGGTCATATTAAAATTTCCTGCTACAATCAAATTCTTATGTTTCCAATTGTTTTGGCGCAAAAACGGATGAACACTTTCTATACTGTTTTTACCAAACGTTCCATATCTTACATGGCCCAAAAATAAATTGCCAACATAAGGCATGTTTTCAATTTGCCATTGTACATCATCTATTTTATCAGGGTTTTCTTTTAAAACTCCATTTAATCTTTCATTTATTATTGCAAAAACATCTTGAATGGGCTGCTGTTTATTAGATCTAACTCGGCTGATATATCTTGTACCCGGCTTAACATCAAATTTTAAACTAGCAAAACCTGCACCATCCTGACCCCTGTTATGTTGCTTTTCCATCAATAAATACATCTTATTGATACCGTAAAAGGCAGATCCGTATTTATCTTTATAATATTGAATCGGTTTAAGTAACCTAATCAATGCAATTCCACATTCGTGCTTAATAGCATCACTCATTTAAGTTATTTTTTAGTGTTTATTCAATGTCGAAATCTACGTTAATTCTATTTCAAATTGAGTTAATTCTATAAATTGTTGCAAACGATTTTGAACTTCTTCTTTGGTTAAGTTTTCCATTCTTTCAGTTCCGAATTTTTCGACACTAAACGAAGCCAAATTTGAACCAAAAATAATGGCTCTTTTCATGTTTTCAAATGAGATATCCTGTGTACTCGCCAAGTATCCTATAAATCCTCCGGCAAAAGTATCTCCGGCACCGGTTGGATCAAAAACTTCTTCGAGTGGTAAAGCTGGTGCGAAAAACACGTCTCCATTATTAAAAAGTAAAGCGCCATGTTCGCCTTTTTTTATAACAACATATTTAGGACCCATTTTATAAATTTTTCGAGCGGCCTTCACCAATGAATATTCACCGCTTAATTGTCTTGCTTCCTCGTCATTTATGGTGATTACATCAATTTTTTTTATTACTTCCAGCAATTCATCCAACGCGTTATCCATCCAAAAATTCATGGTATCCAACACTATTAACTTAGGCTTTTTTGTCATTTGGTTGATGACTGACATTTGAATTGAAGGGTGTAAATTGCCCAGCATTAAAAAATCTGAATTGATAAAGTTTTCGGGTACAACCGGATTAAAATCAGCCAATACATTTAAATCGGTTATTAAAGTATCACGGGTGTTCAAATCATTATGGTACTTTCCGCTCCAAAAAAATGTTTTGCCCTCTTTGACAATTTCCACTCCGGAAGTATCAATATTTTTGCTGTTGAGCATTTCTAAATACTCTTGTGGAAAATCACCTCCAACAACAGATACAATACCAGATTCAATACCAAACTGCGAAGCTGACAATCCAATATAGGTAGCAGCTCCTCCCAAAATTTTATCCGTTTTACCAAAAGGTGTTTCAATAGCGTCAAAAGCTACTGTTCCTACTATTAAAAGTTTTCCCATTTGAAGAGTATTGCGTATTTTTGCAAAAATAAGTTTAAAAAATGATTATTAAAGAAATACAGGAAGAAATTATTGATGAATTTGCCATGTTTGATGACTGGGTGGAGCGATATGAATATATTATTGACATTGGAAAATCGCTTCCTTTAATAGAAACTAAAAATAAAATTGATCTTAATTTAATTAGAGGCTGTCAATCTAAAGTCTGGCTTCATGCCGATTTTAATGATGATATAGTTTTATTTACGGCTGATAGTGATGCCATTTTAACCAAAGGAATCATCGCATTATTGCTAAGAGTTTATTCCAATCAAAACCCTAAAGATATTCTTGATTCTGATTCTTTATTTATTGATGAAATTGGATTAAAAGAACATTTATCTCCAACTCGTGCCAATGGCTTGCTATCCATGATCAAACAATTGAAACTTTATGCGCTTGCGTTTCAGGTTAAAAGTAATTATCATTTAAAAAATTGAAGAACCTCGTATTATCAAATACGCCTTATTCAACAATTAAACAAATTGAATTCCTATACTGTAGAGATATGCAATTTTCTTATCTTTGTATAGATTTCGTGCCGAAATTAATCGGTAGATTTTAAATAAACAATAATGGATAATTCCAAAAATGAAGATTTAGGAGAAAAAATTGTGGAAATGATTAAAACTATCTATGATCCTGAGATACCCGTCGATATCTATGAATTGGGTTTGATTTATGATGTTTTTGTAAATGATGAAATGGATGTAAAAGTGTTGATGACACTTACTTCTCCAAATTGTCCAGTTGCTGAAACCTTACCTGTTGAAGTGGAAGAAAAAATCAAGACCATTGACGAAGTTAGGGATGCTGAGGTTGAGATTACTTTTGACCCAACCTGGACACAGGATATGATGAGTGAAGAGGCCAAATTAGAACTAGGATTTCTTTAATTAACCTATTATAATGTCAAACGAAATAGTAAATAGGGTTGCCAATAGTAAATTAATTACTATTGATCTGGAAGACTTTTATCCAAAAGAAGAAAGAGTTTTGTTCGACATAAAAAAATGGCTTTTTGAGGGGCAAATTTTAAGAGAAAAAGATTTTAGGGAATTTGTTAAAAATCATGATTGGACAATTTATCAAGATAAATATATTGCCCTTAGTTGCACCTCTGATGCTATTATTCCTTCTTGGGCATATTTATTGATTACGGTATCCATTTCACCCTTTGCAAAAAATATTGTTATTGGAGATTTAGAACTATTGGAATCTTCGATCTATCAAGAAATAATTTATAATCTCTCGATTGAAGATTATAAGGGAAAACCTTTGATAATAAAGGGTTGCTCTAATTATTCAATTCCTCAAACAGCATATTCTTTATTAATTAAAAAATTACTTCCTGTGGCAAAATCCATAATGTATGGCGAAGCTTGTTCAAGCGTTCCTCTTTATAAAAGGAAAAAACATGAATAATTTATAGTTTTGCCCCCACATTTATTTAATTTGCCAACCAAATGAAAAAAATAATATTGATAATCACATTAGTTGTGTATGTTACGGCTATTAATGCTCAAACTAAAGAAGCGTTAGAATCTGTGCTTGGTTCTAAAAAAGATTCTATAAAAACCTTACAATCCAAAGCTGACGCCATACAAAGTCAAATAGATGCTTTGCCTGGATGGAAAATAAAAGCTTTTGGAACCATTGGAGGAAGCCTTTCAGGATTTAACAACTGGTATTCAAAAGAAACACCCAACTCCAGTGTTGGTAATTTTGGCATTAACATTAATATTATTGCTGATCTTGATGAAGAAAACTTTTTCTGGAAAAATGAAACGAATATTAATTTGAGTTGGATCAAATTTGATGATAAGGATGATGAATCTGACAATAGTAACTATAAAGTGGCAACCGATGTTTTTAGTATTTCATCCTTGTACGGCCATAAATTAAATAACAAATTTGCCATTTCTGCTTTGGGAGAATACCGCTCAACATTGGTCAACAATTTTAATGACCCAGGATATCTTGATTTGGGTGTTGGTGTAACCTGGACTCCTTTTAAAGATCTTGGGGTTGTGATTCACCCATTGGATTATAACTTCGTATTTAGCAGCGGAGAAAGTATTTATGAATCTTCATTGGGTGCTAAAATTGTTGTCGACTATACAAAAACAGTTAATGATATAAATTTCAAATCCAATCTTTCTATATTTCAAAGTTATGTAGATTCGGATTATTCAAATTGGAACTGGACAAACTCTTTAGCTTATACTTTTTGGAAAGGAATTGGTATTGGATTTGATTTAGGATTGAGAAAAAATAAGCAAGAAGCGCTTAATTACGCTTTGGAATCAGATCCGGATGCAACGTTTGATAATGTCGATAACAAATTGCAATCTTACTGGTTATTTGGTTTAAATTATTCCTTATAATTAATCCGTTCAAATATCCTTGCTGAATGAATATATCAATCCTTAAATTACTTCTTAAAAAGGGGCAACTTCTTTCTATATAATTCAATAGAAATTGCATTATTAAATATTTTAAAAAACCCTCATTTCAAAATGAAAAAACATCTTATTTTAATTGTACTGGTCATTTATACATGTTCAATATATGCACAAACTGAATCAGCAACTGATACTATTCCCGATGGATGGGATATGGATGGAAAAATTAGGGAAGTATTTGGTTTGGGTGTTAATTATTCATTTTAGAACTATATTATCAGAACAAATAAAGCTCCTTATTTTATAGGTAGCTATATTGTTTTTCCTGTTTTCGTCACTTTTATATTTATCATGCTGCACCCCTTCGTATTGATTGATTCTATTTTAAGAATGGGTGTCCCGTTGGTTTATATACATGTACTTTTACGAAAAAAGGGTTTCTATCTAAAACTACTCTTTGGTATATTTCTTAATCAGTTTACCAACGGTTAATCCCTGTACAATAATCGAAAACACAACAATAATATAAGTTATTACCAAAAATAAATCCCGGTGCATTTCATGCGTTAAACTCAATGCCAAGGCTATAGAGATTCCCCCTCGTAATCCACCCCAAGTCATGATTAAATTGGTGTTAGGCACGAAATCCAATTTTTTTGCATAGAATTTTATAGGTAGCATTAGGGATAAAAAACGTGCTATTAACAACAACGGAATTGCCAAAATTCCAGCCAAAATATATTCCATGTCAAAAGTCAACACCAAAATTTCCATACCGATCATTACAAATAAAATGGTATTCAGAAGAATGTCTACCAATTCCCAAAATTTATCTACATATTGCTCTGTAATCTTACTCATTGATGTATTTCTCATCGTATCATTCCCTACCATTAAACCGGCAGTAACCATAGCCAAGGGTGCTGATAAATGTAAATATTGAGCCAAAACGGTACCACCCATTACTGCTGCAATTGTAATAATCACTTCGATATCATAGTCGTCAATTGATTTTAAAAGACGATAAGTTATCCATCCTAGAGCCAAACCTAACGCAATTCCACCAATCACTTCTACCACAAACATTTCTGCAACATGTCCAAAGGTAATATCGCTTCCTCCTTTGGCAATTTGATAAATTGTTAAAAATATAACAACACCTACACCATCATTAAAAAGAGATTCACCAACGATTTTTGTTTCTAATTTTTTAGGGGCATTTACCTGTTTTAATATTCCCAAAACAGCAATCGGATCTGTTGGAGAAATTAATGCACCAAACAGTATACAATAAATAAAATCTACGTTTAAATCAATAATTTGCAACAAGTAATAAATAAATACTCCCACAATCAAAGTAGAGGTAATTGTTCCTAGAGTTGCGAAGGTCAAAATAGGTTTTCGCTGTACTTTTAATTGCTGGAAACTTGTATGCAACGCTCCGGCAAACAGTAAAAAACTTAACATGATATCCAGCAAGACAGTTTCAAAATCAATTTTAGAAATTAATTCTTTCTCTTTTTCTAATAAGGTGTCATCAAAATAACTTATTGCCAGAACAATCAATGTACACAAAATCGTAATTGACATCAATCCAATGCTATTTGGGAGTTTCAAAAATCTGGCATTGATATAGCCAAATACAGCGGATAAAACCACCAGGACACTAATTACAGTAAAAACATCCATCCTAAATTAATTTTTTTAATGCTAAAATAACACCTAAATGAATTCCTTCATGGAAATTATTAAAAGATATTGCAGAATGAATATCACTTAATGTTACATTCAAACTGGTAGTATATTCGTTATATGCCTTGAATATTCCATTTGAATAATCTCTTTCAAATTGTAATGGCAATCCCAAAAAAAGTTTTTTTATTTCTTCAAATTCATCTGTTGAAACTTCTTTCCTGGGTGAAGTCCCTTTTTGGTATAAGCCAGTCATTTCATCGGATATTGCAACAGGTAAGCCTGAAAATTGATAACATAAAATTTGCTGAATGACTGTCAAATGGGCAATGTTCCAAACAATATTATTATTAAAACCGTCAGGAATTTTATTTAATTGTTCCATTGAAAATCCATCTATAATATTCAATATTAACTTTCTGTTTTTCTTTAAAATGTCAAATTCGTGATTCATTTTTATTTTTCGATAAAAATATATAATTTTCTGTTGACAGATTGTAATTTTACAATTAATAATAAATGCCTTTTCAGAATTTTTCAATAAGGCATGATATAAATAAAAATCAATCTCTATGAAAAAAGTTTATTTCCTTAAAACTTGTGATACTTGCCAACGTATTTTAAAATCTATTAAACTGGATGGATTCCTTTTGCAAGATATAAAAACCGAGCCAGTTACTGTTGCTCAACTAGAAGAGATGGTTGCTTTATCTGGAAGTTACGAATCCCTTTTTAGCAGACGTGCAAAAAAATACAAAGCAATGGATTTAAAAAATGAACAATTGAAAGAAACCGATTATAGGCAATTGATATTGGATGAATATACTTTTTTAAAACGACCGGTTTTTATTATTGACAAGAATATTTTTATAGGAAACAGTAAAAAGAATGTAGCCGATTTATTATATGAAACTGAAAAATAAGTGTTTATAAAATATTATTGTTATCTTTAATTTTGTAAACCAAATTCTCCTCTGATGTTTAGAAATTTAAAGTATAAAAAAAGCATCGTATCAATTTTGCTTTTGATTGTTTTTGTTTTTTTTATTAATATCATTGTAAGTTTTGTAATAGAGAAAAAATTGACAGAATTATTATTAAATAATAATTCAAAATATTATGTAGCCTCTATTGAAAAAGTCAATTTTAAATTAATCACAAGATCTTTAATTTTAAAAGGCATATTTTTAAGCCCTACGAACGATGTAATTTCTGATTTAAAAAGAGGCAAATCTTCTAAAAATACATTGGAAAAAATATCTGTTTCTTCTATTAAACTGAAAGGAATTGGTTTATTCAAACTTGTTTTTAAAAATTCAATAGAAGTTAATACATTAAGTATAAATAATTTACTGATTCAAAAATTTGAAATTTCCAATTTATCCAAAAAAAAAGTAAAGGAAAAAATACCTTTAAATATAGATTCTATTTATATAAATACATTAAATGGAGTTCAAATTCGTAAAATTAAATTAGCTAATTTTAAATTCCAAGTATTTAATTTTTCGACAAATAAAATCACCTTTCAAAATAGTCCAATAAGTTTTGAAACAAGTGGATTCAAGTTAGAAAAGTACGATGAACATCTTTTTAAATTGAAACCCATTGATGATATTATTGAAATTCACGATATAAATTTGAACTTTGAAAAGTTAAAATATCAATTTCTAATCGATGTGATTTCATATAACTTTAGTAAGCATATTATAGCAATTGAAAAGGTACATTTAAAACCTTTACAAGATCGAAAAGTTTTGGCTAACACGTATAAATATAATAAAGATGTATTTGATGTTTTTATTAGTGACTTAAAAATATACAATTATAACCTCGCTAAAACCCTGAACCTTGAGGGTGTTTTTATTGATAGTATCATCGCATCAGGCTTAGAGATTGATATCTATAAAGATAAAAGAAAACCTTTTGATACAGATGAGAGGCCTAAGCTTCCACACATGGCATTAAAACAGATGAAAATGCCATTACATATCAATAAAATAAAAATTGATAATGGAAATTTAAAATTAGAAAATCGCTTGAATAAAAGAGATGTCTCCATGAAAATTTCAATGGACGATATACATGCACAAATAACCAATATTACATCCATTAAAACATTGAGAGAAAAACCCTTAAAAGTAGATATTCAAGCAAAATTCATGAAGAGTTCTGATATGCAAGTCAATATCGTTTTCCCATTAAAAGACAATCAAAACACCTTTTATTTTAACGGTAGTTTAGGTCCGGTTAAGTTACGTATGTTTGATACAGCAATTTTTCCCGTATTGGGCTTAAAAGTTTTAAAAGGCGACCTTGATGGCCTAACATTTAGTGCAAGTGCCAACAACATATCATCGAGTGGAAAAATGACCATGTTGTATCACGATTTGGAAGCTGAGGTGTATAAATCAAATTCTCTCGAAGAAAATAAATTTTTGAGCTGGACTGTTAATAGTGTTATAAGAGGATCAAACCCTGGAAAAAACAATAAAATAAGAGAAGTTACTATGCAATACAATCGATCTGATTATAAAGGTATTGGTAATTATTTTTGGAAAACGCTCCAAAGTGGTAACGTAAATACAATGGCTCCATTCGGGATCAAAACTGAAAAAGAAAAAAAAAGAAAAA
>SMVA01345853.1_pt1 | contig 12714 bp, 13 predicted proteins | sample 2456451 | NCBI WGS metagenome assembly SMVA01 (sample SAMN11095933, study PRJNA526329) | marine sediment metagenome | biome: Marine sediment; feature: Surficial sediment; material: Deep marine sediment; isolation source: Hadal surficial sediment | place: Pacific Ocean | collected 2014-05 | depth...
AAATCGTCCACCGGACAGCGTTGCTCCGCTTGTACGATGCCCCGCATCGCCCTTCGCAAAGCGCCTAGCCGGTGAACGATTTTCTTCCATCATATGGGTCAATAATAACAACCGTTGGTATGACGGGCCGGGAATGAAAAACAAGGGGCCGTTAGGGCGGGGAACGGAAAATACAGTTTCATGATCGGCGAACTGGACCAGATCGAAGCCGGCACCGGTTATTCGACCTCCAGGGGTGGTGTGCTGGAAGGCGAGCGCATGCAGGCCGGGCTGATCCACAAGGCTCGCGGCACCGGCTCGCGGCCGCATTCCCATCCCAACGAGCAGTTCAACTACGTGCTAGCAAGGCACGCTGAAAGTGGAGATGGACGGCCAGGAGTTTCTCGCCCCCGCGGGCACCGTCGTCTACGTGCCGGCCAACATGGTCCATTCGATGGTTTCGACACCGCAAGAGGACGTGATCTTCTACGTCGTCAAGGATCTGACGGACGCCATCATCGGAATGGCTGCCGACGGCACCATGGCCGGCCCCCATTACGATCCAGGTTTTGAGCCGGACTAATTCTGAATAACAACCCTTCACCGGGGCCTCAGATATACCGTGCTGGAAAAAATATCCTGTTGTTCAGCCAGCGCTCTGGGCGACCCCGTTGACAATCCAGTTCTCGATGATCTGCGTTCCCGATTGCTGCAGCATTTTGGAGACGGCGCAATGATGCCGCAGATTGGCGATGACCTGATCGATCGCTTCCTGCGGACCGTCCATATCGGCGGTGATGTTGATGACGACTTTTGGAAAAGGAACATCGATCGGCTCGATCAATCGCGTTCCCCGGCTGTCCATCGTCGTCACGATGTCAACCTGCATCGCCGTAATCGGTGCGCCGTAATGATTGGCAAGCTTGTTGGAAATCACGTGGGTACAGCCTGCAAGTCCGGCCATCACCATCTCAACGGGCATCGGACCAAGGTTCGTTCCGCCGCGATCGATCGGCTCATCGATTGTCAACTCGATATCGCGGAGCTTGATGACACTGCGGGTCGAGGTCTCGGCGTTGCCGGAGACCTGGAAATTCCAAACCGGTTTCGGCTTGATTTTCATGATGGCAAGCAACCCTCAAAAGATCATTTTGGGCGAGTGGAATGGCTGCAATGCCTTCCGAAAAACTGTCGTTCTGCCAGAAGGTGGCATTACCGCAACCAGCGTCTTGTAGCCTCGCCGCCGGCGCCGCACGCGCAATTCGCTAGCGGGACACCGCAAATTCAATGCCGTATGACCATCTTACAACAGGATGGAGACGCAGGACCCGGAGGGCATCCCGTGTCACGGGGTGCCCTCCATTTTCATGCCGGCGAAGCGCTATTGCGCCAAAGTCTTGACCAGCTCTCCGAAGGTCTTGTTCTGCTCGGGGCGGAGTTTTTCGTATTCCGGCCCATTGATGAAGTTCAGATTTTCGCCGATGGCTTTGATCAGCCTCTTATAGGTCTTGTCTTCCTGCATCGCGACCAGGGCGTCCTGAATTATGGCCAGCCTGTCGGCGGGAATGCCGCGCGGCGCCATGATGACGCGGCGCATCGAGCCGAGATCGTCGGAATACCCGGCATCGCCAAATGTCGGAACGCCTTCAAAGAGCCCCGGCGCGCCGCTGGCAAGAATGCGTATCGTGTCGCCCTGGGCAAGGATTGTCGAGGGGAATTGCATGGTGAAATCGACTTCACCGGCCAGGAACCCGCGCATTGCCGGCCCGCCGCCCTTATACGGCACCATGGTCACTTCGATACCGGCTTCCTTGAACAGGCGAATGGCCGGCACGAAGACGGCGCCCCAGATACCACTATGGGAGAACTTCAGCTTTCCCGGGTTTTCCTTGGCGTAGCTGACCAATTCCTGCAACGTTTTGAACGGGCTATCGGACTTGACGATTAACGAAGCGTCGTTGGAATTCAACTGCGCGACCGTGACGAGGTCCTTGTTGGTGTCATAGGGAAGCTTCATCACATGCTGCTGAAGCTGGTCGAAATAATTGTGGGTGAACAGCAGCGTATAGCCGTCCGGGGTAGCGTTGACCGCGGCCGCCGTGCCGGTCTGTCCACTGGCGCCCGGCATCAATTTGACGATCACGGCGTTGCCAAGATACTCCGGAAGGGTGCTGGTGAAAACGCGCGCATTTCGATCATGGGATCCGCCCGCTCCCAGCGGCAGGATCAGAGTAATCGGCTTTTCCGGAAATTGCGCCTTTGCGGCGCTCATTCCGAGGCCCAAAACAAGGGCTAACCCTATGGACAACAATGAAATCCTACGGATAGTCATTGGACGTTTCTCCCTGTTACATTTTCTGCCCGAAATGGTCTCTTTTGAGTTTCTTACCGGTAAAAACAGTAACGGAAATGCGCTCTGAATGATAGTTCGCAATCCCTCTCCTGCGATAACGATTATTCATCACCGCTCGAATTTCCCATGGCGAAATCGTCGCCTGCACGGGGTTTGGCCCGAAGCAACGATTTATCCCGAAACCCTCTCGGCCATTGCCCGGCGCAGGCGGGCGCTCCTTCGCCACATCAGATAGGTGATCACCGGTGTTGCAAGGACGATGCCGGCAGTGATCGGGCGCTCAAGGAAGATGTATTGCAACAGGTTTCCCTGGGCCAGGATCAGGGTCTGACCGAACGAATATTCCAGTTCCGTGCCCAAGATGAAGGCCATGACCATGGGCGTCACGCTGAAGGACAGTTTCTTGGCCAGATACCCGAAGGCGCCAAAGAAGACCAGGACCAGCAGATCGAACGGATCGGAACGCGGCACGTAGGAACCGGCGAAGGCGAATACCACGGTTAGCGGCAGGAGCAGCGATTTTCTTATGGTCACCACCTTGGCGAATAACGGGATGGCGAAATAGCCGATGACGAGGAACAAGATGTTGCCGAAAACCATGGCCACCAGGATCGCGAAGACCAAAGGGCCTTGTTCGACCATCAACTGGGGTCCGGGGCGCAGCCCTTGCGCAATGAAAGCGCCAATCAGAATGACGGTGATGTTATCGCCCGGAACGCCCAGCGTCAGAAGCGGAACCATGGTTGGCCCGTTGACCGCGTTGTTGGCGGCCTCCGCCGCAGCGATCCCCTCCAGCGAGCCCTTGCCGAATTTCTCGGGCGTTTTGGAGGCGTCCTTGGCCGCTGCGTAGCCCATGAAAGCGGCGACCACCTGCCCGATCCCGGGGATCATGCCGATACAGGTGCCGATCACGGTCGATCTGCAAATCGTTCGAAAGCAGGCGCGAAATTCCTGAAAGGTCAGCCGGCCGCCTTCCCGTGAACTGGTGGCCTGCCGGACCACGCCAGCTGTCTTTTTTTCAATGGCGATGAGGATTTCCGGAATCGCATAGACGCCAATCAGCATGGGAAGCAGCGGGATGCCGGCACGGAAGGCAAAAATATCGAAAGTGAAACGCGACAGTGCCCCGATCGGATCCTGTCCGATCAGGCCGAGAAACAGGCCGACAACCAACATCAGCAGACCCTTGACGAAAACGCCCGAAGACGTCGCGGCGATGACGATCAATGCCAGAAACAAGATCGCGGCCAGTTCCGGCGGGCCGATCTTCAGCGCGATCAGGGCAATCGGTCCGATGAACATAATGGTCACGATATCGCTGGAAAGGTCGCCGAAAACCGACGAAAACAGGGCCATTTCCAGCGCCTTCCTGGCCTTTCCCTTCTTTGTAAGGGCCGGTCCGTCGAAGGTCGTCGCCACCGCCGCGCCGGTTCCCGGCATGGACACCAGAATGGCCGGGATGCTGCCGCCATATATGCCGCCCTTGTAGACGCCCAGCAGGAACGGAATACCGATCAGCGGCTCCAGAAAAAACGACAGGGGGAGAAGAATGGCCATGGCCATGACGGTGGTGAAACCGGGCAGGGCGCCGACGAACATCCCCAGCATCAGGCCGACGCCCATCATCGCGACGGTGTCCCAACGCATGGCCATTTCGACACCCAGTAAAAAACTCTCCCACATCGTTTGCCGTGCCCTTTCCGCGCCTGTCGTTCAAAGGATAGAGAACCGTGTCAGCACCGTATCGATCGGAAACGGGGGAAGATACGTCGCCAGAAGCTTGGTGAAGACGAAGAAGATTGCGACCGGGACGGTGACGCTGACGAGCGCCGTCAGAACAAAATTTCTGTTGCCGAAGAACGTCGACATGAAAGCGATGGAAAGGGCGCTGGAAACCACAAAACCGATCTGCACCATCATCGGACTGTAAGCGGCCATGGCAAGCAGGATCACCGAAACATTGATGATCGCCTCCCGGTCGAGTTTCTTCAACTGGTTGTCTTCGCGAATGGAAAAACTTTTGAAGAAAAGCCAGATGCCGAGCCCGCCGAAGCCGGCGGCGATCAATTGCGGGAACAGCGTCGGCTTGAGATCGTGTTTGTTTGCTGAAAAGACGATCAACGGCTTTTCGATCTGCTCCGGGATGATCAGAAACAGAACGATGGACAAAACAACAAAAAAGACGCCGGAAACGGTATTGAAGTTGAAGCTTCGCGCCGGTTTCCCATCCCTCCCGGCAATCTCGTTCGAAGGGTCCACCTGTTTTGTTCCCTTGGTATTACCGGGTGATCGAGGAGATATCGGCGTCATTGAGCGGTAACGACACTGGCTCGTTGCGCTCCGCCGAAATATCAGCGGCGATATAGACCTCCATCACCTTGCGCGCCTGTTCCGGCGTCACCAGAACCGGTCTGTCCAGCGCGATCGCTTCGATGAAGTGGTGCGTTTCGTTCGCCATCGGTCCGGCGAAGACGTGATTGACCTGTTCGCCGGGCATGGAGGACATCGGAAACCGGATACCGTTGTCCATCGTGTTGAGCACGACATCGCGATGCGTGTCGTCAATCAGCAGCGCGCCTTTCGTGCCGACGATTTCCAGCGTCGTCGCCGAAAAATTTGGATAGCCGGGCGGCAGGATCCAGCCGGCGCCGATGGTGAACACCACGCCATTGTCCATCGTCACAATGATCCACGTGCAATCGGGGGCGCCATTTAATTCCTGCATCACCTTATAGACATTTTGCGCATAGACCCGGATCGGCTTGGCCGGTTCAAGGCACCACAACATGAAGTCGAGATCATGGGTGGCTTCCATCGCCGCCGGCGACAGCTTGACGCGTCCGGAAATCTTCTTGCCCAGACTGCGCGTGACGTGGCGGCTGATCAGCGCGCTGACCGGCTCTCCCAGCGTGCCGTCCTCCAGGCACTTTTTGATATAGGCATATTTGGGGTTGAAGCGCTGGGAATAGCCAATCGTGAACTTCACCTGGTTTTCGTGGGAAAGCGCCACCAGCTCGTCGGCTTCGGCCAAGGTGATGGCGATCGGTTTTTCCAGGAACACATGCTTGCCGGCGGCCAGGGCTTCCTTCGCCATCGGAAAATGCAAGGTTTCGGGCGTTGCCGATATGATCAGCGCGTCAATGTCGGCATTGTCGATAAGGACGCGGTAATCCTTCGTTGCCGTTACCGGATGCGCCGCCGCTTCGACTTCGCGAAGCCGTTCCTCGCGGATTTCCGCGATGTGGAGATCGGCGACCAGAGGATTTGCAAAACAGGCGTCCGCGCGAATGCCGCCGCACCAGCCGGTACCGATTATTCCAACATTGATCCGATTCATAATTGTCCTGCCTGAATACCGGGTTTTGGCCCTTGCGGTTTGTCCTGGCGAAAAACTAGCCACACCGATCATTATGGGGAATTTTCTGAAACCGGGTTGCGCTATGCAAATTGCGAATAGCAGGTCGTGGAGTAAATTCGTCAGGCGTTATGTGTGGTACAGGTTTTTGTCGAACAAAGCGATCAAATCGGCGTCAAATCCGGCACGTATTTTAGCGACTTCTGCTCTTGTCGCCGCGACAAAGGTTTCTCTTTGTACAGCGTCAAGTTCGAAAATTTCGGCGCCCTCCGCAATCAGTTTCTTCGCGCAAATCCGATCCTCCTCCTCGGCGAAACGGCGCTGCGAGCGCGTTGCCTGCCTGAGGGCGCGTTCGACGCCGCTGCGAAAGTCCACCGGCCAGGATCTGACCCGCTCCTTGTTGAACAGGACCAGGGCGACGCCCATCAGGTGGCGGGTCAAGGTGATGTATTTATGCGTGGTATGAAGTTTGAAATTATAGATGTTGGTCAGTGGATTTTCCTGGGCATCGACGGTTCCATCGGCGACCGCCGCCGGCAGATCGCGCACGTCGATGGCGCGCGGCTCGAACCCGAGTGAGCGGAAAACCCGCTGATGGTTTTCGTTGGCGAGCGTGCGTATTTTCAGACCCTTGCAATCTTCCGCTCGCCGGATCGGGTGACGTCCGGTCGAGATATGCCGGAAACCGTTGTCCCAATAATCCAGAATCACATATCCGGTCCCGGCTTCAACAAGCCCGGCGAGCCGCTTGCCAAGCGGGCCATCGAGAACCGCATAGGCTTTTTCCCGGTCGGTCACGACGAAATGCTGATCGAAAATCCCCAGCTCCGCGATACGCTCGGCAAGGTAGCTGGAAGAGAAATAGCATCCATCGATCTCGCCGGTTTCCACCATGGCAAGCAGATCGGATGCCTTTCGGCCGCGCTCCACAATGTTGGCGTCGAATGTGAAATTTACGCAATTGCCAAGCGCATCGGCAAGCGCTTCGCCAAACACATTGCCGGCGCGAGTATGGACCGAGGCGGGTCCCTGATACCCGCCAAATCGCAAGTCTATCGGCGTCATGAAACGGATCCCGGATTTTCGCCTTCACGCCGCCGCGTTCAGGCGTACCTCGTCGGGAACCGGCAGCGGCGGGATTGGCGCTGTCGGGCGGTTCACCCCTGATACTCCAGAATGTACAGGCCGCCATTGTAGTCGTTGCTGTATACCAACCCATCGGCGGACACCCAAACGTCACAGGACTGGATTACTTTGGGCCGGTTCGGGCGGTGATCGACCAGCCGATTGGGCGCAGGTGGAACGAAAGCGGCGACCTCCTCGGGACGATGGGCATCGCTTATATTGAATACGCGGATACCGGCATTTTGATAGGTCGCAAAGATGGTTTCCGAGCTGACCAACCCATCTGGGCGGTTTTCATAGATATTGTGCGGTCCGAAATGGGCGCCCTTATTGGCATAGTCGACCTCGCCCGGGGTTGGGAATGTCGATATGCTTATCGGATTTGACGGCTCGCGGATGTCGAACATCCAGATATATTTGATGCCGTCTTCGCAATCATCCAGCACCGCCTCGTCCGCCACGACCATCAACTCACGATCGGGCAGTGGAAGGCAGTTGTGGGTCCCGCCACCAAAGGGCGGAGACCAGTTGCGATGGGTGATGAGTTTGGGGGCAGTTCGGTCGGAAACATCCATCATCACCAGCCCTGCGTCGCGCCAGGCACCATAGGCCGTGTCGCCGTGGACGATGGCGTGGTGCAACCCATAGCGTTGCGTTGGCCCCCAGTCGGGATTTTCGCCGGCAGCCGTGTTCATGCCGGGCAGCCAGTAGCGGCCGGCTTCTTTCGGCCGGGTGGGATCGGTCATATCGATGGTCATGAATATGTAATCGGAAAATCCGTCGAGCAACACTGAGGCATAGGCCCAGCGGCCTCCCACATACCAGATGCGATGAACGCCACCGCCCTCGACCGGCATGAAGCCGATCCGACGCGGCTCTTCCGGATTTGAAATATCATAAACGGCCATGCCAGCGGTCCAATTGCGCTCCACGGTCTGCGCAGCATCGGCCGTTCCAACCTTCTTGCCTAGCGAACCTTTGTAATACTGCCTTTCGTCCTGAAACTCCGCCGCAGCGAACATGTCCTTCGCATTGATCACCAACAACAGGTCCCCGTGGGTCTGCAGGTGGATGTTCCACGTATTTTCCGGGGCTGGCACATATTTTACCGGCTTGGGATTGCGCGGATCGCGGACGTCGATGACGCTGAACCCCTTGGAAAACATGTGGCCGGTGAACGCGAAGCCCTTGTTCACCATCAATTGCACGCCATCGGGCCGACCACCCTGATCGGAATATCCGATCAATTTCATATTCTTGGCAAAATCCGGTTCGGGCAAATCTTGACTGGCCATTCGTGTCGCTCCTGACATCGTGGGCACAAACCTCGCCCGGCCGGGCAAAGTTCGCATATGAGGAAACCCGGGCGAGGGGGCTGTCGCCCATCACCACCAAAATTCGATAGCACCGTCAGCTTTATGCCACCGCCATAGACTTCGTCACAGATCTTTTCGGGCCTTGTTGTGAGGGTGATCGGGGTTGATCCCAAAGACCGCACGGTAACCATCGTATCTGCGCCCTTTGTGCTCCAGAACTATGCACCCCACGAGAACCAAAAGCGCGGTTGTCAGCATGACGCCTGTCAACACCGGTATCGGAAACTGCATCAGGCCAGACGCAACCGCACCTATCGCGAAAAAGCCGGTAAAATAGCCTGCGGTCTTGTGATACGATTCGAACATCCGCCTGCGCGGGGTCATGTCGAAGTGATCGCCCTTCCAGGTCGAGGGGTCATCCGGATCGGCATTGTTGTAGTATCTTCCGCCGTGTGTCCCCCTGAGCAAGGCCGATCCGACCTGCAGACAACCCATGATAATCGTCATGATTCCGAACAGCGAATGCACCGAACCGCTGAACCCGCGGCTAACTGTCAACGCCACTGCCAATCCACCAAGCGAAAGTCCGATTGCCAGGAAGAGACCGTATTTGTGAACGTTAAACCACCACCAGCTGATATTTGTGAGCCTGATCTTTTTCGTAATGCCATAGGTCGATGGCTTGGGTTTGAAGTATCTGATAGAAATAATGCAAAGCGGAACCAATACGAACCAGACCCCGAACATCAGGAAGGCATGGTAATTCCAGTTGATTTCGATCGTTCTTCCCAGAAAATCGAGATACACTTCCGTCGGAATATGTAATTGTATTTCGTTCATCGTCATATTCGTCCAATCTGTTCGGCGAAGATCACGCCGACGCGGCCAACTCGATGATCTGCAATCTATCAAGTCGTGGGGGCATGGCGCAAAGAGCATCGGCTCCGTGGGCGACGCCTGGAGTGCAGCCTATAGAGTGGACAGATCAGGTGTCGATCATTGCACCATCTGTCGGGAGTGCTCCTTCCCGAAGTTGCCCGGGCTGCGATCGCTGAAACGAAAGCCAGAAATCGTCTGTCTCGAACTCCTTCTGGAGTTCGAGCGGCCAATCGGCTCGCGAAACCTCCTTGCCCTTGCGCATGTCATCTTCCTGACCGGGATCTGATTCGATCCCCGATCGGCCATCAGCCACGTTCAGCTTAATTCCGCCATGAGCTCTTCCGGGTCGACCGGCAATGCGACCGGCGCTCCGCGCTTGGCTGACAGGTCCATGGCCATCGTCAAAAGCAGATTTCGATGCCCGTCCGCAGCTGTCGCATGGGGGGTTTCCTGGCCGGCATAGAGGCGCTGGAACCACGAATTGGTTTCCTCGCGCATCGGTCCCCAGAGTTGGCTGTTATATATGTCTCCGGGTGGATAGCTGGTCAGAAAATCCACATGACGCGGTGCGCCCGGATCAAATCCCTCCGGCGCATAGCCGGCGCCCTGCGCGATCTCGGTCGCCAGCACCACGTCACGGTGTGTGTCTTCAATGTCGATCACACCCTTGGTGCCGACGATGCCGATTTCAATTCCGTAAACCGCCCCGGGCCACACCACCGGCAGCGCCCAGCTGATATTCATGCTCCAGATTGCGCCGTCATCCATGGTGAAGATGCCGAAGGTGGAATCTTTCGTGCCCCATTTTCCCAATACCGCGTCACAGGATTGCGCATAGACCGAGACCGGTGTTTTGCCCTCCATCAGCCACATACACATGTCGAGGCTGTGGGTGCCCGACACCACCATCGGCGTCAGATTTGCCCGATCCTGGGTGCGGGCGAGCGTTGCGATCGGAACCATCCGGTTCATGAAGGCCCGGGTGACGACCGACGTCACATCACCGATCTGGCCAGTGACCAGCCGCTCCTTGACAACCAGGAAGCGGCGGCGGAAGCGCTGCGTGTATCCGACAACGGCATCGACGCCTGCCTTTTCGATGGCTTCGAAAATGTCGCGCGATTGGCGTGCGTCGGTGGCCAGCGGCTTTTCAATGAACAGATCAAACCCGCGCTCGACCGCCAGCAGCGTCGGTTCGGTATGGAAATTTTCATCGGTCGCAATGATTGCCGCGGTCACTTCGGGCCGGGCGAGGAGTTCGCGGAAATCGGTGGTGAAGAAATCAGCGCCGGTGTCGTTTTTCAGGCGCTCGCCAATATCGGATTTCAGATCGCAAAGTCCGATCCATCCAACGCCTGGATAGTCGCGGGCAAACTCGGCGCGGATCCGCCCGATCGTGCCGCAGCCGATGATTGCCAGCCCGATCTCTTTCTTCTGTTTGGTCATTTCAAACCTCCTGGCGATTCCCTCGCTCGCGGCGCACCCGCATGATGCCCTCGAAAAAAATAAAGGCTATAACGACAAGCAGAAACGTGCCGACATATTGCGACAGTACGAAACCGATCGTTCTGTCCTCAAAAAGCAGAAGGGCGCGCCGGAAATTTTCATCGGCGAGCGGCGCCAGTATCACCCCAAGAACGATCGGTGCGGTTGGAAACCGGAAGGCGTGAAGGACATAACCGACAAGCCCGGAAGCAAACATCACCCAGACGTCGAACATACTGAGCCGGATCGCATATGCACCGATGACACAGATTGGAATGATCAGTGACAGAAGCAGCCCGCGCGGCAGGCTGAACAATTTCACGCAGGGTTTGATCAGCATGATTGCCGCGCCATACATCAGAAGATTGGCGACGACGAGTGCCGTATAGATGTAATAGATCAGGCCTGGATGATCGATTTCGATCGTTGGCCCGACAACGACGTTTTTGAGCGTCAGGGCCGCAAGCAGCGCCGCCGCGGGGGCGTTTCCGGGAATACCGAGCGCCAACATCGGCAGCATCGACCCGCCAATATTGGCGTTGTTGGCGACTTCCGCGCAGACGATCGCCTCATAACTGCCCTTGCCCCATTTTGCCTTCTCTTCCGGCTTTGCGCGCCGCCGGCCGATATCATAGGCAAGGAACGACGCCACATTTGCGCCGGCGCCTGGGATGGCGCCGATGATGGTGCCGATGATGCCGGAACGCACCGCCGCTCCAGAGTGGCGTGCCAGCATTTTGAATGATGGAACGACGCTGCCAACCTCCGCCGGTATGGTGTAATGATCGCGCTGCGGCAAAACCCGCAGAATTTCAGCCAGGCCGAACAGACCGATCAGCACGGCAACGTAATTGATGCCGTCCAGCAACTCCAATATTCCGAAGGTGAAGCGCGGAACGCCGTGAATGGAATCGATGCCGACAAAGGCGACCAGCATGCCGAGCCAGCCGGCAATCCAACCCTTCAGTGGCAAGCTGCCGGCCGCCATCGATCCGCTGACCGAAATCCCGATCAGCGCAAGCAGGAACATCTCCCAGGATCGGAAATGCAGCGCGAACGCTAAAATAAGCGGGATAAAACCGACCAACAGAATGATGCCGACCCAGTTGCCGATAAATGAGGCGCCGATGGCCATGCCGAGTGCCTGGCCGCCTTCGCCGCGCCGCGCGAGCTGATGACCCTCGATCATTGTGGGGACGGCATCGGGGGTCCCGGGAATGTTGATCATCACTGCGGAAATGGCGCCGCCAAAAACACTTCCCGTATAAACGCCGAGCATGAACGAGAGTGCTGTATTCTGATCCATGCCGGCTGACAGGCCGATCAGCAGTGCCATTGCCATCGTTGTAGAAAGGCCCGGCAACGCACCCCAAACGATGCCGAGTGAGACGCCGGAAAGCGTGATGAGGAGAATATAGGGCGTGAGGGCCTGGAGAATGGAATCCCAGAACATGGTTCAGGCCGAACCGGGCAGGGGGATGGTGAAAACATAACGGAAGACACCGGCCAATAGTGTCACCCAGACTACGGAAACCAGCAGACAGGACCAAAGCGCCTGACCCCAGAAGACCGATAGAATGATCGTGAGTGCAATGATCGTCAGGACTTCGAAGGCGCCATAGCCAAGTCGCATGTCGCCAACCTGGAATGCATATTCAAAATCTATCAACTGAATGCAGATCAGATAGGTACCGATGAGGCAAACAAGCATTGCTGTCCTCAAATGGTCCAGCTTTTCTTCCAAGGGTATGGCTGCAATGCGTTTTCTGTGACGCCTTATCGCCATTGACCCGAGGCTGGCTGCCATGGCGCAGAGGCTTGCCGCAGTCAAGAACGGCAACAGTCCTGGCGCCGTGGTGAGCGAGCCAGGAATGTCCAGCCGCAGGGATTCAATCATGACCCACAGCGACAACAGGGCAAGGAATGCTGCGGCGATCAGATCCTGAACCGGTGAGGCAAAACCGGCATTCTTATCCTCGCCGGAAAATTCCTGTTCGTCCGTCATGTTCTGTCTTTGGTTTACGGAAAAGAGAAGCGGGCTTGCGGAAAAGAGTAGCGGGTTTGCGGGAAAGAGAAGGGCGGCTCAGCCGCCCTTCCAGTGTCGCTTCAGACGCGCGGCTTGTAGCCCTTGGGTGGCCACCAGGTTTCGAAATCGGCCGGTTTCGGCAATCCCAACTCCTCGGCGGTTTTGACTTTCGCGCCGATCTGATCGGCAAACTTGT
>SMVA01159541.1_pt1 | contig 12713 bp, 11 predicted proteins | sample 2456451 | NCBI WGS metagenome assembly SMVA01 (sample SAMN11095933, study PRJNA526329) | marine sediment metagenome | biome: Marine sediment; feature: Surficial sediment; material: Deep marine sediment; isolation source: Hadal surficial sediment | place: Pacific Ocean | collected 2014-05 | depth...
AAAGCATTTGAACTCTGGAAGAGTGAAAAGCATTGGGAGGCCGCCAACTTATTTGAGCGAATTGCGCAGGCAGAAATGGATAATTGGCTGCCATCTTTTTATGTGGCACAAATCAACGTGATTTATAGTTTTGACGAAAAAGACGAGAAAACACTCACAGCCCAGTTGAATAAAGCCCAGGATTTTATAAACGATGCCAAGACGATATCCAAGAATAACGCCGATATACTGGTGATCCAGGCACAACTTTACACGGCTTGGGTTGTATTTGACGGCCAACGCTATGGAATGACCTATTCACAAAAAATTGCGCAACTGTATCAAGAAGCTTATAATCTGGAACCGGACAATCCGCGAGTGGCTTTTGGAAAGGTCGAATGGGATATTGGCAGCGCTCGTTTTTTTGGTCAGGATACCTCATCTTTTTGTGAAGATTTAAACAAGGCGGTGGAGCTATTTTCAACCTATGAACCCAAAGGGGAGTTCTATCCGAGGGGCGGAGAAGAATATGCAAGAGGTTCGTTAGCTCAAAACTGTAAAGAATAATTTTATGCGTTTCATAAAAGAAATAGGTAAGGCGTTTTTTATTGGATCGGTTATTTTTATTATAATTGGGTTGATAAAGTACTTTAATGGTAATGTTATAACGGACGGCAAACGCTTGCTTATTGAATTCATTCACAATCAGATGTACGCCGTATTTATTTATATGGGTAATTCCTATTTCTTTACGTATTTACGTAAAAAATACCCGGGTAAATTATTTACATCAAAAAATCTTGGGATCGGATTTATTGGAGCGATAGCCGTAACAATATTGTCGATTTTCTTCGCGCGGATCATCATTGAAATGGTCATTGACGGTGAAGGGTTTGTAGAATTTCTGGAAGGAGAAAGTATTCAGTTTTACTTTGTCGCTTTTGTAATATCTATTGTCGTTACCTTTATTTTCTATCTCGTTTATTACTATCGTTTTACACAGGAAAGGAAAGTAAAGGAGCAAAAGATATTAGCCGGGACAGCCTCGGCACAATTTGATGCATTGAAGAATCAGTTGGATCCGCATTTTTTGTTCAACAGCCTTAATGTTCTTACCAGTTTAATAGAAGAAAACACAGAAGCTGCCACTCGCTTTACCATAGCACTTTCAAAGGTATATCGTTACGTCTTGGAACAGAAGAACAAAGAACTCGTTACTATTGAAGAGGAGCTTAAATTTGCCAGGATATATATGTCACTTATTAAAATGCGCTTCGAAGATAGCATTGTGTTTACCACTCCGGAGCACATAAGTAACCCCGAGGCGAAGGTGGTCCCACTTTCGCTGCAGTTATTATTGGAGAACGCGGTGAAGCACAACCAGGTGACGCCTTCAAGAAAATTGCACATTAGTATTCAGGAGAAAGATGGGAATTTAATTATCAAGAATAATGTGCAACCTAAAAATGTGGTGAAGGGGAGCAGCGGTGTGGGACTTCAGAATATTAGAAAAAGGTATCATCTTTTAACGGATAGGCCGGTGGCCATTCAGCAAAATGAAAAAGAATTTGTAGTTTCAATTCCATTGCTTACTCAAAGCATAGCAAGAGTTCAGGATACCCAGGAAATGTACATATCCGATAAAAAATACGCCCGTGCTAAGAAGAAAGTGGAAGAGCTCCAGGGATTTTATATTCACCTTGTGATCTATCTTTTAATGATCCCGGTTTTTATCTTTATGAACATGAGGAGCACGGGATTCCCTTGGGCAATTTTTCCAATTATTGGTTGGGGTGCAGGGATTTCCAGTCATGCTATGGAGGTGTTTAATTACAATCCTTTCTTAGGAAAAAATTGGGAAGAAAGGAAGATACGTGAACTGATGGATAAGGAAGATAAATAATATTCACAACCCATCATCTTCTTTCTACAGTTGAGCACTATTCATTGTAACAAACCTAACGGAGATGGTACTTTTACAGTGAATTTAAAAAACAAAAAACATGGATATTATTGAGAATACTAACGAGAGTAGCTATCAAAGAGCAAAAGAACGCGTGGACAAATTAAGAGATTTTTATATACACGCGACCATTTATAGCATATTTGTGATCTTCTTTATATGGTTAAATATAAGAAGCAGCGACTTTCCATGGGCTATATTTCCAATTGCAGGATGGGGACTAGGATTGCTTGGACATGCGTCGGAGACTTTTAACCATACTATTTTCTTCGGAAAAAAATGGGAAGCGAGAAAGATAAGAGAGATGATGGAGGAAGAGGAAGAAGAATCAATGCAATTTTAATATTGAAATAATTAAGAACATGATTATGGATTTCAGAGACAGTGAAAAAGAAAATAAATATTTACGCGCCAAGGATCGTGTAGCGGAGATCAAGAAATTCTATACGAGTTTATTTTTCTATGTGATTTTTATGTGTTTTTTGGCGGCGCTTAACTTTTACACCAACGAGTGGCGATATATGTGGTTTTTATGGGCTGCTCTTGGCTGGGGTATAGGTTTGGTGTTTAGAGCTGCTAAAGCCTTTAGATGGACACCATATATGAATAAAGACTGGGAAGAAAAGAAGATCAAAGAATTTATGGATGAGGATAACGAAAAATCGAATCAAAAATGGAGATAATAGAAATTAGATTTAACTATAAAATAACAGATCATGGAAGATTTTGATAATGATAAATATGATCGAGCCCTTAAAAAGATGAAAGACATCAAGGGGTTTTATTCACACTTAGTGATTTATGTAGTGATCAACCTATTATTAATGCTGGCACATCTGGGCGTTGTTACCCATGGTTTTGTAAATATTGATATAACGTCGAAGTCTTACTTTGCCACACCGTTCTTTTGGGGAATCGGTTTATTCTTTCATGGTTTGTATGTTTTTCAACATAAATTCCGGTTTTTTAAGGATTGGGAAGAGCGGAAGATCAAAGAGTATATGGAAAAGGATGAAGAGGAGTTTAAGAATACAACAAAGTGGGATTAGGTTAGTTTTTTTATCTAAGTAACATACATTAAAACTAAAAAATAAACAATTCAACAAATATGAACGTACTCATTATTGAAGATGAAAGACCCGCTGCAAGACGACTACAGCGAATGTTAAAAAAACTCAACGTAGGTGTGGACCAGATGCTGCATAGCGTCGAGGAAGCGATAGAGTGGTTTGCAAATAATGTACATCCCGATCTTATTTTCCTGGATATTCAATTGAGTGATGGACTTTCCTTCGAAATTTTTGAGGAAGTGGAGGTAAAGAGCGCTATTATTTTTACAACGGCCTTTGACGAGTATGCGCTGCAAGCTTTTAAACTCAATAGTATTGACTATTTGTTGAAGCCAATTGATGAAGAAGAGTTGGCGACAGCGGTGAAAAAATATGAGCAACAGGCGCCACAAATGCAAAACGTACAGTTGAATTTTGAGGACATCAAAAAACTCCTCACGAATCCCGTGGAACGCGTATATAAAAAGCGCTTTACGACCAAAATCGGACAGCATATTAAAATGATACCGGTGGATGAGATCGAATGTTTTTATTCTGAAAATAAAGGAACTTACGCTTACACTTTAGGGGGAAGAAACTACTTGTTAGATGATACGCTCGAACATTTAGAAGGTGAGATCTCTCCCGAGGTCTTCTTCCGCATCAACCGAAAATTTTATATCAATATCAACGCGATCAGAGACATTATTAGCTACACCAACAGCCGATTGCAAATAAAGCTCAACACCTATAAAGAGCAGGAAGTAATAGTGGCTCGTGAACGTGTTCGGGATTTTAAGTTATGGCTGGAGTAGTCTACTTTTTTTCTTCGTCAACCTGATTCTCCCGAAAGGCAGAAGGCAATAATTTAGGGATCAACTTTACAAATAAAGGTAATAATAGCGTTCCTCCGGGGATCAGGAAAATAGTTAGAGATGGAACGGTCTTAAAAATATCGAGCAGTTGTTCTTTCACCTTTCTTTTTTCTTCATTAGTCAGGTCCCTCTGGGTGGATTGACCCAATAAAACCAGGAGTTCGCCACTTTCATTCAACTCGATCAATAATCGCTTTTTATTGCGTAAAATGAGCAACTTCACCATATCCATGGATTGCTTGTAAAATTGTTTTATGGGATGGGAGTATTCAAATAAATGGATCTTTTGAGCGTTCAATTCGGAAAAAATCTTTAAAGCTTCAATACTTTTTTGGTGGTAAACTTCAGAATAATCCAAGCGCTTACTGAGGCCTTTTAGAAATTCCAATTCGTTTTCGTCCAGCTCTCTATCATCCCATACTGCCAGACAGCAAATATCCAGGATGAATTGTTTTTCAAGTGACCCCATGCTACCCGTTACATTTTCAACATTCGAAATGGATAAATGTGTAGCCGCCATGAACTCTGAAGATGAAGCAACCAATTCAATGACCAAATGATCATATTTATTTTTTTCTTTTTTAGACTGAAGCGCACGAATGCTATGCTCAATTAGTGTCTTTTCCAGTACATCCAAATAGACCTTTAATCCGTCGGGCTGTTTGAGGAAATAGGCAAACGCCAATACATCTACATATAACAAAGCATGGGTCAACAACATCGATGCATCCTTTTTGAGCATATTATTGGTCTCATGCAATCGAGCCGAAATAATTTTCTCGAGGTTCTCCGAAGGACTTTTGGAAAAACTCAACTTCTGTAAAAAACTACGTTTACCTCGTTCTATCGATTGATAAAAAGTTACTATACTATCAATGGCTTCTTTGTCAGTTCCCTTAGGTATTTCAGAATAAAAAGTAAACCATAAAGCATGAAAAAGATTTACCTTAGTGAATTCGTCCTTGGTCAGTTTTAAATGACTTATGGGCTCGTCAAGTATTGTATTTACCGAAACCCCGTATATGAATCCGGTGTTTTTTAATCGCTCATAAAATACGATTGGCGAACTATACTCGTCTATAAGTAATCGATTTGAAAACTCGTTGATAAATTTATGTATCCAGCCTGAAGTTGAGGGGTTCATTTATTAAATTTGTAACGTTGTAAAATTTAAAGCATTAACAAAATATTAACATATTACACAAAACCATAAACGTACTTTCGACGTAAATAGTTGGAAAGTAAATTTAACCATTCTAACATTCTTATGATGAATAAAACAAAAATTATTGCTGCCATTGGAGGATTGAGCTTCGCCGCTTTATCGGTCTTTTTAATGGCCGCGGACCACATTGATGCGCCTGCGGTGGCAGGAACCAAGGTAGATATCGCTGATTTCTACGCTTTTGAGGGTGATAATCCCAACACCACGGTTTTTGTCGCCACTATTCAAGGCCCTTTAGAGCCGGGTACGGTAACGGAAAATGCGGTCTTTGATGAAGACGTTATAATAGAGTTTAATATTGATAATACAGGTGACTTTGTTGAAGATCTTGTGATCCAGGCGGTACGGCGCGATAGTATTATGTATTTCTTTGGCCTTTCGGAAGTGGAGCCGGAAGATACAGGTTTGTCGAGTAATATTTATGTGAATGATGGTATAGGCCAGGTGGAGATATCTACAACAGAGGAAACTTTTATTTCCACTACTACCAGTGGAATATCTTTTTTTGCCGGACCGAGGAGAGATTACTTCTATTTCGATTTTAATAGATTTAACGAAGTGGCTAGTGGGGCAGCTGCACCCGAAGGATTCTTTCCACCCGGTCAAGCTACCGATTTTTTCGAGAATCTAAATGTACTTGCTATAATAGTTGAAGTACCGAATTTTATGTTGGGAGAGGCTCCAGATCATATCGGTGGTTCCTTTGGCATCAGTGGATTGCCCAGAGCCCATAATGTCTGGCTGTCAGCTAAAAGAAAACAATAATTTTAAAGAAGAAAAAAATGAAAACATACAACATAAAACTAGTAGCGTTAGCCATTTGCACTTCTTTATTATTTGTGCAATGTATAGACGAAGATGACAACGGAAATGTAATCGAGCAGGAAACATGTAGTGACGGTATCCAAAACGGTGATGAAGAAGGAGTAGATTGTGGAGGACCCGATTGCGAACCTTGTATTAGTGGGATAGATTTTACCGGTACTTTTGTACAGGAAGATGTCTTAGGGAGACCTGCCGTGAATACCGTATTCAGTGGTAGTGGTGATGTAAAAGACAGCTTTAATACTTCTGTGGTTTCAAGAAGAAACGACACCATATTATATCCCAGTAATTTTCAGAGAACTTTCGAAGAGACTTTAGAATTGTATCATGATATATATGGAGATGCCCTGGGGTTGGAATTGGATTACGAAACCAATATTCTTGGTTTGGACGCCCTGGATTTTACCAGATTGTTGGCGAATTTTGATGCCTTGCAAGTGGCTCCCAATGCGCCAACTACCTATTTTGATGGCACCAATATACTTACGGGAAGGACTTTGGGAGACGATGTGATCGACATCTCTTTAACGCTGATGTTTGGAGGGACTACAGGAACTCGTTTCGACGGTAATAATGGAACTCCCCAGCTTACAACTGATGGCGTGGATGTCGGAGATCGCGACCTAACTCTTCCATTCCCTTATATGGAAGCTCCCATCGCACAGTAGAAAACAATCTAAATTATCGAAAAGAGCAACATAAGGTTGCTCTTTTCTTTTTTAATGGATTATGAAAAAATTGAGCATTTTAGCAGGATTTGTTTTGTTGATTTTCGCTTGTAAAACAGATCCTGGTGAAAAACGAATAACCGACCCTAAGGATTATGATCTGCATTTATCCACCACCAACAGGCCCACTTATGAAGAAGCGATTTCGTCGAAGGAATTTTGGTCTAAACGACTACGTCCCGATAGCTCCGGAGTTGGAGAATTAGGTCCGCTTGCGGGAGTATATGATCTGTTATTCCAAACCACCGGTAACCCCAATTTTCTGCGGAATGCGGAGAAACTATATAAAAAGGGGATGCAAATATCAGCCAATGATAAAGATGCCTTTGCACGTGGTCTGGCACACAATTATATTTCACAGCATCGATTCAAGGAAGCTTATGAGTTACTTCAGGTCACCCTTGAAGGCCCTTCTAACAAACATCAAACTCAACTGATGTTATTTGATGCCGCTATGGAAGTTGGAGACTATGAGAAAGCTTACGGATATTTAGGTAAAATTAAAAACCTGAAGGACTACCATTACCTGATTCGTCTTGCCAAATGGAGTGATCACCGTGGCGATCTGGAAAATGCTATTCACTATTTGGAGGAGGCCAAAACAATTGCCGAATCACGAGATAGCAAAGCCCTAAAAATATGGACTTATAGCAATTTAGGGGACTATTATGGGCATGCGGGAAGAATAAAGGATTCCTATGAACTATACTTGAATACCCTGGCCCTGCAGCCGGATAATGCATATGTAATGAAAAGCATAGCATGGATAATTTATTCCGAAGAAAATAATGTACGGGAGGCGCATAGAATATTGGATTCAGTAATGATAAATCACAAATTACCAGATTATCATCTTTTTAAAGCCGAATTGTACGAATTTGAGGGAAAAGTGGACTTTGCAAAAAGCTCCCAAATTGATTTTGTCAATGCGGTGAAAGACGGTAAATACGGGGAAATGTATAACACCTTTCTGATCGAAATATATTCTGAAGCAGAACCGGTAAAAGCCCTGAAATTAGCAGAGAGAGAAGTTCAAAACAGAGCTACTCCTGAGAGCTATCATCTATTGGCTTTAGCACAACTTAAAAATGGAATGACTAAGGAGGCCTTACGAACCATTGAACTTTATGTGGAAGGTAAGACCTGCGAGCCCATGGCTTTATTCCATACAACATTGGTATTCAAGGCCAATGAGCTTACGGATAAAGTGGCCTCTGTCAAAAAGCGATTAAGGGACGCTTCTTTTGAACTAGGCCCATTATTGACTAAAAAAATAGAGACCCTTTAAACATGCTGGTTTTAAGGCGGCTACATATTTTTCGTCCCGATAGAATCGGTTTTTTTCGACAAATCATCATGTCCTGCAAGTATATTTACGAAATTATCGGTGGTTAAGTTTTTAGAGGAATTTTAAAAAGCCCTGGAACGAGTCGTATCAATCGCTGCGTTCCTTGCAATATTGAGCAACCAGGTATAAAATCTTCCTTTATTTATGGAATAGGAATTTGAGTTATTCCATACTTTCACAAACACATCCTGTAAAACTTCTTCAGCGATTAAAGAATCCCTTTCAATAGCAATAATGACGCCATGTAACGCCTTGGAGTACATTTCATATAAATTAGAAAATGCATTGTGACTGCCATTCTGCATTTCCAATATTAACGCGTCGGGTTGGTGCATAAATTTGGTTGTGGTATATTTTCGGACTAAAGTAAGTTGTGGTATATTTTCGGACTAAAGTAATTAAAATACTGAAAAACCAAGTTAGAGTTAGGCTGATTAAAGGTCGGGCAGTACGATTATTAAAGTCCTGATTTATGAATGGCGATATATTTTGACATAATTGGACTGCCCTTAGTTGTATCTTGACAAGATTGAATTATTCTAAAACTGCTTTATGGTCAAAATTTTATATATATGGATCGTTTTTTTTATTTGTTTTTATCCTCAACCAGGCTGGTCTCAGGATTCCAATACGATCGTTCAAACGGTTTTAAGCGAAATCAACTTTAACACCTCCGTTACCCATTGGCGGATCACTAGCGAGCATATTAGCAGTACCAGTGGTATTCATCATATCTATTACCAACAAGTCATTGAAGGTATTCCAATTAAGGCAACTTCATCCAGTATACACATATCGCCAAAAGGTGAGATACTTAGTTCTTATATATCATTTGTCAGAGATATTTCAGCATTTATTCGCATGGGTACTTCTCCATCCATTTCACCGAGAATTGCTTTGGAATTTATGGTCGAACAAATGGGCTATAAGATTACGGAACCTGTCGTGCTGAGTAGAGGTAGTGAAAATAACAAAACTGAGATATGGTTCAGTAGGGGTGGGATCTCTCAGAGGGAAATTCCGGTGAAACTTGTCTATATTATTAATGAAGAAAATGATTATTTATTGGTTTGGGAAATTTCTATATTGGAATTGGATTACCTTCATTGGTGGGACATACAATTGGATGTGGTTACGGGCAGAATTATCAATAGGAAAGATAGAATTCAAAGCTGTTCCTTTGCTCCTGAGTATTCAAATGAAATGGAATATGATTATCACGCCAATTTATACGATATGCCATCAAAATATACTGTAAACAGGCCTGTCAGTATTTGTGAAAATTGTTATGAAGTTTTCCCTAGTCCAATGGCGAATCCATTCGACGGTGAAAGGATAGTTGAAATAGATCCGGCAGACCCAACAGCTTCTCCCTATGGATGGCATGATATCGATGGGATTGAGGGAGCTGAGAGTAATTTGACAGAGGGAAACAATGTTTCTGTATCCGAAAGAGGAGATAATATCGGTTATCAGCCCGATGGTGGTCAGCTTCTCGATTTTACAGGATACCCTTTCGATCCTGTTTACACCCTGGAAAACCAGTATGAAGATGCGTCCTTGACCAATGTTTTTTATTGGAATAATTTGGCCCACGATGTCTTCTACCATTATGGTTTTGACGAATTCAGTGGTAATTTTCAAAGAATAAACTATGTGACCGGGTCAGGAAGTCATGATGATATGGACGCCAGAGTTCAAGCGAGAATAGGTTGTACGGCTTTTGCTGCCACAGGATCCAACGGTGTAAGGCCTATTATGGTAATTGGCCTGTGTGACGATCGAGACGGGGCTTACGATAATATTGTGATCGTGCATGAATATGGACATGGAATTATAGATAGACTTCTAGGTGGTTCCGGAAACAATGGTTGCTTGGGCAATGATGAACAAATGACCGAAGGCTGGGCAGATTATTTCGGACTTTTTTTAACACTCTCCGCGTCAGACGTTTCGACTGATAGCAAGCCTATTGGAAATTTCTTCTTCGGTCAAGGCCCGGATGGAGGAGGAATTAGAAAGTATCCTTATAGCACAGATTTTTCTGTTAACCCTATGACTTATGATGCTATCAAAAATGCTTCTATACCACATGGTGTTGGCTCCGTTTGGGCAACTATGATATGGGAAATGACCTGGGCACTTATTGATGTTTATGGGTTTGATGAAAATATATATAATTTCACTGGTGATATTAATCAGGAAGCCGGAAACATAATGGCTATGGCCATCATCATGGAAGGCATGAAATTAATGTACTGTGACCCTGGATTTATTGATGCCAGAGACGCTATTATAACAGCGAGTAGAGAAATTTATGGATTTGACAATGATTGTATAATCTATAATGCGTTTGCAAGACGCGGTTTAGGATTGTATGCGGACCAGGGGCTTAGCGGTTCTAATGAGGACGGAACAGAAGATTATACAGAGTACCCTGTTGTGGCCCAACTCACAAATATTTCTCCTGTGTGCTTTCAAGATGAATTGGTAACCGGTTTGACGGGTGGAATACCCTTAGGCGGTGTATATAGCGGATTTGGAATTATCGATGATGGAAACGGTACTTCCTTTTCTGTCGACACTTCTATCACGGGAGTTGGCGAAGTAGAACTCACTTATGAAATACAAGATAGTTTTTGCGCCTCAGCCTCTTCAACAAGTACCGAATTATCTATATTTTTAGATGAAACCGGACCAATCATTGAATGTCCGGAAGACATCGTAGAATTTGTGAATATAAACGAAGGTTATGTGATTCCTAATTTTTTGATCAGAAGTATTGCTTATGATAATTGTTCAGATGAGCTAACCTTGGCTCAGAACCCTGTTGCGTTTACCGAACTTCCGGTAGGGGAACATTCCATTACTCTGAAGGCAACAGATGATGCCGGAAATAGCTCTGAATGTGTATTTTTATTCAAGATATTAGAGACAGGTGATCCAAGTTTGGATTTTACAACTGCCGTGCATTTGTATCCGGTTCCTTCAAATGAGGAAGTGATAATTTTCAATCCTACCGGCCGGCGATTATTGTTAGTTGAGATTCGCGATATTAACGGTAGATTGATAAAAGCGATCAAACTGGACACCATCGATATACATGTACCCATTCCAATTATTGAATTGTCTGCAGGAAATTACTTTTTAACCATACAGACTAAGGGTGATATCATTTTAAAGAGGTTGATTAAGCGGTAATTTCTGATTAGAGCTATTATTTTAAATTTTGGATATATCTTATATTTTGCAGAAGAATAAACTCGGCACGGCATCCAATAGTTCTACTTTTTGTTTCTACACAAATAGTAATAAAACGGGTGAAATGTTAGATATTCTACAATAAATACCGATTTTCATAGGCGCAATAGCAAAAAAATAGGAAATAGAGCGTTAAATTATTTGGGAAAACCCCTTCATTTTAATAGATTTGCGAGAATCTAAAATCCCCTATTGAATTTTAACCTAAACTATTAACCATGAAAAAACATAACCTGCTAATGGTGTGCGCTCTCGTATTTGGCCTTTCAGCACAAGTAGTTGCACAAAATGTTCAGCAAATTATCGACCAACAGATCAATCAACTGTTGGAGAACAACAAGATCTCAACGCAAGACACAAATTGGGTAGTAACTAACCAACATACCAGTAGTGTAAGTGGAATTCACCATATTTATTATCGCCAAACCTTTAACGGTATTGAAATTTATGGATCTGAGTCCAGTGTTCACCTATTTCCTGATGGTGATGTATTAAAGTCCAATAGTCGTTTTATCGCGGACTTGGGTTCAAAAGCAACCGGATCGGCGAGCCCTGCTTATACGGCCGTCCAGGCGGTGCAAAGTGCAGCTGATTATTTTAATTACAATGGTAGTGGTGATATTTCAGTAATAAGTTTAGAGAATAATATTGCCCGGGAAACAGTTTTAAGCAAGGGGGGTATTTCTTTAAGTGATATTCCGGCGAGACTGGTGTATCAAATGAATCAAATTGGAGAACTGGTTTTGGCCTGGGACCTGTCTATAGAGGAAATAGCACAACAAAACTGGTGGAGTGTAAGAGTAGACGCTACTTCAGGTGCCATTGTGGATCAGGTGAATTGGATGTCCGATTGTAATTTTGTTCATGATCACGGCATCCACGAAACGCTTGATTATCATAAAAACTTATATGATATACCAAATTATAATGAGGCAATTACCAAAAAAGCTGCTTTGTCGGCTGCAGGATTCCTCGTAGATAGTTATGAAGTTTTCGCTATCCCAATAGAGAGTCCCTATTTTGGATCCAGAACCATTGAAGTAACCCCTGCAGACCCGACAGCCTCTCCTTTTGGTTGGCACGACACAGATGGTGCTTCCGGAGCTGAATACACGGTGACCAGAGGTAACAATACCAATTCCTATGAAGATGGGGATAACCCCGGCTATCAGCCCGATGGTGGAAGTTCGTTAGAATTCACAGGATATCCGTTCAGTCAAATTTATTCTGCAGGCACTCAATATGAGGACGCTGCAATTACAAACTTGTTTTACTGGAACAACATCATACATGATGTATTGTACCAATACGGTTTTGATGAAGCTGCCGGAAACTTCCAGGAAAATAACTATGGAAACGGTGGCGCGGGAAGTGACTCGGTAAATTCCGAAGCACAAGATGGTTCCGGTACATGTAATGCCAACTTTGGAACCCCTTCTGATGGGGGTAACCCCACCATG
>SMVA01098594.1_pt1 | contig 12711 bp, 14 predicted proteins | sample 2456451 | NCBI WGS metagenome assembly SMVA01 (sample SAMN11095933, study PRJNA526329) | marine sediment metagenome | biome: Marine sediment; feature: Surficial sediment; material: Deep marine sediment; isolation source: Hadal surficial sediment | place: Pacific Ocean | collected 2014-05 | depth...
AAGTCAAGCCGCCCGGGCTTTGCATCTTGGCGTCAGTCCGGATCCGCAGCTTCGCCCGATCGATCCACCAGTTCCAGAATCTGCTTGAATCCAAACCCCCGCGAATTGTCGATCAAGGTCAGCCTTGCCGGGCGGAACCGGTAGACGGCGGCAGCGTCCAGGCGCCGGGCCAGGTCGCCGGCGGTGAATTCTTGCAAAAACGGATAGCGCGCGACCAGCAGATCAAATCCCGCCGCCACCTCGTCCGCCTCCGTGAGACGGCGTGCGTTGCCTTCCATTTGCAGGCCGCCGATCTTGCCGAAATCGTCGTATTGCGCGGCAATCGTGACGGCTGCCAAAGGGCTGGATGCAAGGTGTTGCGAGTGGCGCGTCTTGGGGTCGGACAGCCAGTAAATGTCGAAATCATCATAGGCGTACATCAAGGATGCGGCATGCGGCCCGGTCTCGCCGACGGTTGCCAGGGTGAGGACGGTGTGAGCGCGCAATTGCGCAAGAATTGCCTGTCTCAGTTCCCCCTCTTGCAGAGCCATACCGAACCCGCCTCACGACCGGGCGAGGGGAATGGCCGGGCTCCGGCACGTCAATTGAAGGCCCCCTTTGCCGCATAGGCGTTGAACTCGTCCTCGCTCAATCCCAGGAAATCCTTGAACACCACCTCGTTGTCGCCGCCCAGAACCGGTGCGGCATGGGCAATGTCGCCCGGCGTTGCCGACAAATCGAAGCCCGGCATCAAATAGGCCTGCTCGCCGATTTCCTCGTGGCTGCGCCGACGCCAGGCGCTGCGCTCGGCAAGTTGCGGATCGTTGAAGAGATCGGCGATATTGTTGACCGGATAGGCGCTGACCTCGGCCAGTTGCAGAGCTTCGGCGGTTCTCCCGCGTCACGCTCACGCAAGCTTTTCGCCAGCGCATCGTCCAGGGCCTGGACGTTTTCGCGCCGGCTCTCGATGCTGCAAAAACGCCGGTCTTCGGCCATGGCCGGCAGGTCAAGCACATCTACCAGCGCCGCGAACTCGCCGTCCGACCAGCATGACAGGGCAAGCCAGCGGTTCTTGCGGCACCGATAGGCGCCATGCGGCGCGGCTTGCCCGTCGCGATTGCCGCAGCGGTTCGCGATTTCGCCGTCCCGGTGATAGGCGAAAAGTGCGCCGGCCATGAAGTGCAGGCCGGCCTCATATTGCGAAACGTCGATCCAGGTGCCCTTGCCGGTGCGGCGGCTGGTATCGAGCGCCGCCAGAACCGCGGAGCATCCCATGACCGATGCGATGAAATCGATATACGGGCCGTAAAGCAGCATCGGCGGCCCGTCCGGCTCGCCGATGGCGCCGCAAAAGCCGGCCAGCGAGGAGAGCTGCGACCCGAAGCCTGGCGTGCGCGCCCGCGGTCCGCTCTGTCCCATATTGCAGGTCGACAGCATGACCAGACCCGGATTGGTCTTGGCGATGACATCGTAGCTGAGGCCAATGCGGGCCATGACGCCGGGGCGCATGTTTTCGATCACCACATCGGCCCACCTGGTCAGCCGCAGTGCCAGGGCAAGGCCCTCTGGCTTTTTGACGTCCAAGGTGACGCCATATTTGGAATCGTTGAAATAAGCGAAACAGCCGCCGCGGTTCAAGCCGGCGACGCCATCCTTGAAAGGGGGATATTCAAGGCGGAAGCCGTCCGGCCGGCTATGCGATTCCACATGCACGACAGAAGCGCCGAAATTGCCGAGCGTTTTGCCGATATGCGGGCCGGCGGCATAGCCGCCAAATTCGACAACCTTCACCCCGGCCAACGCCGCCGCCATGGTTTTCATGCAACATCCATCATGTGGTCGCCTTGAAGCGCTGCGATTTCCTCGCTGGAAAAACCGAAGCTCTTGAGGATTTTTTCCCTGTCGTCGCTGCCCCCGGTCGCCGGGTTGCCGATTGCGGGGCGCACCCCGTCGGCGAGGTAGAAAGGACCGCAATGGCGTTCGCTGGCGCCGTCCGGCATTGCCAGATCCTGCCAGAACCGGCGCGCTTCAAGCTGCGGATCGGTGGCGATGTCGGCAACATTGGAGACCGGATAGCCAAGCATTTCGCGGGCGCAGGCGCCTTCCAGGAACTCAAACTTGGTCACGCTCTCAAAGAACGCGGCCAGCGGAGTTTCGATTCGCTCGATCTCCTCCTGGGTCGCCAGCTTCGGGTCGAAATTGTCCCAGTCGAATTTGGCAAGGGGCCCCAGTTCCAGCCCCTTTTCGTCCATCCAGTTGACAAGCGCCCTGTTGGTGCGCCGCCCGGCCGGGCCGCCATAAATGACGAAGTTGATGTAGCCGTCCTTGCATTGCCAGAAGGCGCGGAAGATGGCGCCATGCACCGAGCGCCCGGTAATATGGGAACCGGCGCGGCTCGGCGTCTCGCCCAGCATGTCGAAAAAGGTTGGAGCATGCGCCAGCGCGGTAACGACGCAGGCTTGCGCCGAGACATCGACATGCTGGCCCCCGCCTCCGGCCGTTCGGTGGCTGAGAGCCACCAGCGCCCCGCTTGCCCCATGGGCGCCGGCCCAGGAACTGGCCTGCGGAACCGAAATGCGCAAGGGCTCGCCATCGGGATTCCCGGCCAGCGCCATGGCGCCGCCGGCCGCCATGATTTCCAGGTCCGAGCCGCGCCAGTGGGCGCGCGGGCCATGCCGCCCGAAGGGCGTGATGGAAACGTGGATGAGTTTGGGATTGAGAGCCGCCAGCCGTTCAGGCGAAAGCCAGTCATCGGCCGGATCGCCGGGCCTGGCGGTTTCGATGAGAATGTCGGCGCGGCCGATCATTCGTTCGATCGCCTGCCGCCCGGCTTTGCTTGCAATGTCGATGCGCAAAAGCTGCTTGTTGACGTTGAGCGCCCGCCATTCGGCGTCGTCAAAAGCGGCTTCGGGAATCTCGATCTTGATGACGTCGGCGCCCAGATCGGCGAGAATGCGCCCGGCCAGCCAGCCCAGCCGGCCGCTGAGATCGACAATTTTGTAGCCGCCAAGCATGGGGTTCGTGCCGCCGGGTTTTCTCGCCCCGCCCTCGTTCTATCTGCCCGTGCGCGCCAGCGACAGAAGCCAGCCATGCATGCGCGATTTGGCTTTGGTGATGTCCTCGGGCGTGAAGAAGTCGGCCGGATCGACCTTGTCAATGGGGTAGACGGGCCGGTGGAAGTCATTTTCATAGCCGTAAGGGACCGTGGCATCGATGCCCATGCCGCCTTCGAACTCGGTATTGGACGCCGTCCACTGCTTGTCGCCGGCCGTCAGGCGTTCTGAGGGCATGAAGGTCTGGCCGATGCCGCCGGGGATCGGGTTCAAAATGTCGGCGCGCGGATTCACGCGGGTGGTCAGGCACCACATGATGTCGTCCATGGAATATATATCGACATCCTCGCTGACGGCGATGGCCAGCCGCATGCCTTGCGAACACGACAGGATGGCGGAGAGGAAGTTGCGCTGCCAGCCTTCCTCTATCCGGTTGCGCTTTTTCACCTGAATGATGCAGCCGCCCCAGTCGGTCATGCAGAAGGGGATGTGCGTATCGATGACGATGCCCGGCTGCAGCCGCTGGCAAAGCTCGAAGATGGCCGCTTCGCGCACCGTCGTGTCGATGTTGGAGCAGTCGGACATATGCACGCCGAGGGGGAAGATTACCGGTTTTGATTCCGGCTTGCGCATGGTGATGGCGGTGACATGGAAGGTCGGCGCCTTGTAGGCCTTGCCCATATAACCGGCCCATTCAGGGTGGAAGTGATAGCGGCCCTGGACGTCGGCGGCCTCCGACTCGGCCGTTTCATAGCGCTTGTCGCGCGGATGGATATAGCCCTCCAGCACATATTCCGATTCCGCTATCGCCCAGGCCTCCACGGTGCGCGCCTTGACCAGCTTGACCGGTTCGCCCTGGATGGCCCCGGCCACCGCAATTTCGTTGCAGCCCTTGGGCAGGATGAGGTAGTCGAAGCCGGCCCCGGCGAGCAGCGTGCAGGCGGGCGGCACGCCGAAGCACACGGTGATCGGGATCGGCTCTTCGTCGCGATAGTGCTTGGTGATCACCTGCCACATATGCGAGCCGGGCGAAATCTGGAACGTGCCGACATTGCCCCAGCGGAAATTCATCCGGTTGTAGCCAAGATCGGCGCCACCGTCGAAATAATCGCCGACAACGCAGCGGATGCCCGAACCGATGGTCAGTTCGCTCTCAAGTTCGGTGTGGCGGATGGCGGTGATCCATTTGTTGACGTCAAGGTCTTCGGTCATCACATGCTCTTGGCAGGGCGCCTCGTCCTGACTGATCACCACCGGATCGAGCGGCTTGTTGAAGGCCGCGGCGATCTGGCGGGTGCGATCCTGCGGGCCATCGAAGCCGAACATGCGATCGACGACATTGATGTCGGAGAACAGATTGGTGATGGCGCGGGCATGCGGCTTGCCCTTGACGTTTTCAAACAGGATAGGCGGGCCGCCATCCAGATGTTTTTGCAGGCCGGTGATCTCCAGATCCGGATTGACCTCTTTTTGCGTTTCGATCAGATCGCCATTGGCGCGCAGCCAGTCGATCGTCGAGCGCAGGCTGGAAATGTCGCGCGCGGTCGCCGCGCTTTTCGGTGTGGTCGCATCCATGGGTGTTCTCCTGTTCGTCGAAATCAGTTTCAACAATTATTTGCTTTGATGGCGCGCACGCCCGGTGTCCGGTTGCCCATCTGGCCATCCCAGCGCTCAGCCATATCCTTCGAAATGCCGAATTGATCGAGGATGCGCATGACGATGTGATCGACCATGTCGGTGAGGGTTTTGGGCCTGTTGTAGAAGGCCGGCATCGGCGGCAGGATGGTGACGCCCATGCGCGACAGCTTCAAGAGGTTTTCCAGATGGATGTCGTTGAGCGGTGTCTCGCGGGCGACCAGCACCAGTTTGCGGCGCTCCTTGAGGATCACGTCCGCAGCGCGGTGGACCAGATGATCGCCATGGCCATGGGCGATCGCGGCGACCGAACGCATGGAGCACGGGACAACGACCATGCCATCGGTATGAAACGACCCTGAGGAGATCCTGGCGCCCATATCGCCGGCGCTGTAGGTCTCGGTGGCCAGAGCGCGAAGCTGGTCAAGGCTCGTCGAGGTTTCGTGTTCCAGCGTCTGCTGCGCCCATTTGCTGACGATCAGATGGGTTTCGATTTCCGAATCCGCCAACACTTCAAGAAGGCGAACCCCGAAAATGGCGCCGGTCGAGCCGGTCATGCCGACAATAAGCTTTTTCAAGAGACCTCCCGCTTTAACGCGTTCGCCGATCACAAAAGGGTATCATGACGGACCATGGAATGCATATTAGTTAGATATCTAATAAATGACGGAAAAACCGTCAACCGGTTGCAAGCCGGCCCGGTTTGCCGGACCATGGGAGTGTGGACGCTATTTGAGAGCGACAATTTTGAAAAATTCTCCGAAAACCTCGCCCCCCTCGACGCCGCCGGACGGAACCGGCGAGGCTTTCCACTTCAAGCCCGGCCTGAGCATCGGATACCTCCTGCGCGACTGCTATCGCAGCTTCTCCAGGGCGCTGGAGGTCCGCATCAAGCCCTATGGCGTCGGCGTCGGCCAGTGGTTTTTTCTGCGCGAATTGTGGGAGGAAGACGGATTGACCCAGGGCGATCTTTCCTCGCGGGCCGGAATGACGGCGCCGACGACGGTCGTTGCCATCCGCCGGATGGTCGTCGATGGCCTCGTCCTTCGCAAACCGGACGACCAGGACCGCCGCAAGGTGCGAATCCACCTGACCGGCAAGGGCCGCCGGTTCCGTGACGAATTGCTGCCGCTCGCCCTGGACGTCAATAAAGTCGCGACAGAAGGGTTCAGTGAAGAAGAGATTCGGCAGTTCCGGTCGTTTGTTGACCGGATGAAGAAAAACCTGTCGCGCGACCGATACCGGTCGCCATAACCTGCCCATTCGACTGCCAGAAGCATCCGGCTTGACGGGGAGGGGCCGCCGGGAGCCCACGACTTCCATCCTCCTCCCCGGAACAAGGGGAGGAGGCGAATTATGACAGTCAAAAAAGCGCCGGACAGCGACAACGAAATGCCGCCATTGTTCGCCGGTTCGAAGTCCGGCTGACGACAGCGGAAAAACTGCCGATTGGGTCTGGCAATTGAATGAACATTCATTCATTATACGTGTCCTGCATACTGTCTGCCTGTGGTTCCTGCCTGAGGGACGGGGCGAACCGGGTCAGCGGTCCGGACGGGCAGGGGACCAGAGGGCAGGAAGGAAGAGCGGGACGGTCTGGGGCGTAACAAGGCGCTTTGCACATCGCAACAAAGCGCGCCTTGGAACAGAGCAAATGGCTGTCATGAAGATGCAGGACAAGGTTGCCGTGATCACCGGTGCAGCTTCCGGCATCGGCCTTGCCACGGCCGAGGCATTCGCAAAATCAGGCGCCCATGTCGTCTTGGCCGATATCGCCGCAGACAAGGGCGAGCGCGCAGCCGAAACTATTCGATCACGCGGGGGATCGGCGAAATTCATTGTGATGGACGTGACCGAGGCCGCCTCCATCGAGGCGTTCAGGGGCGAAGCGCTGGCGTGGCACGGACAGGTTGACATCGTCGCCAACATCGCCGGCTGGGGAACCATTCAGCCCTTCATCGAGAATTCCCCGGAATTCTGGCGCAAGGTCATCGACCTGAACCTGATGGGGCCGATCGCGGTGAGCCGGACCTTTCTGGACGGCATGATCGAGCGCAAGTCCGGCAAGATCGTCAACATTGCCAGCGACGCCGGACGTGTCGGCTCTCTCGGCGAAACCGTTTACTCGGCCGCCAAGGGCGGCGTCATCGCGTTCACCAAGTCGCTGGCGCGCGAAATGGCGAAATTCGAGATCAACGTGAATTGCGTCTGCCCGGGTCCGACCGACACGCCGCTTCTGGCTGCCGAGCCGGAAAAGTTTCGCGAGGCGTTCAAACGGGTAACCCCGATGCGCCGCTTTGCCAAGCCGCAAGAGATCGCCGACGCGGTTCTGTTTTTCGCCAGCGACAATGCGAGTTTCATCACCGGACAGATCCTCAGCGTCAGCGGCGGGATCACCATGGTCGGATGATCGCTGGCTTTGAATGCGCAAACACGAGACTGGAGATAAGGCGATGTACACATTGAAAGGCGCCAAATTTAAGCCCGAACATTTCGACTGGTCGGTGGAGGGAAAGGTTGCGACGATCACGCTCAATCAGCCGGAGCGGAAAAATCCGCTGACTTTCGACAGCTATGCCGAGCTGCGCGACACGTTCCACAAATTGCAATATGCCGACGACATCAAGGCGGTCGTCGTCACCGGCGCCGGCGGCAATTTCTGCTCCGGCGGCGATGTGCACGATATTATCGGCCCGCTCACCAACATGGATATGGGTGGCCTGCTGGCCTTCACGCGGATGACCGGAAATCTGATCAAGGAAATGCGCAATTGCCCGCAACCGATCATCGCCGCGGTCGAAGGCGTTTGTGTCGGGGCGGGCGCGATCATCGCCATGGCCAGCGACCTGCGCTATGGCGGGAAGGGGTGCAAGACCGCCTTCCTGTTCGTCCGCGTCGGGCTCGCCGGCTGCGATATGGGCGCCTGCGCGATCCTGCCCCGGATCATCCGTCAGGGACGGGCCTCCGAACTGCTCTATACCGGGCGGGTCATGAGCGCCGAGGAAGGGCTTTCCTGGGGATTCTACAACGAGGTGACGCCGGCCGGCGATGCTCTCGACAAAGCCCGCGACATGGCCAGTCGGCTGGCCAGCGGACCCACCTTCGCCCATGGCGTCACCAAGAAATGCCTGCACCAGGAATGGAACGTGACGATCGAGCAGGCACTGGAAATCGAGGCCGAGGCGCAGGCCATCTGCATGCAGACAGAGGACTTCAAGCGGGCCTACCGCGCATTCCTCGCCAAGGAGAAACCGGTCTTTGAAGGCAATTGAGGGACCTACCTTGCCCGGGAGATTGATGTGGCCGACAGCACGTTCTTGAACTGGCCGTTCTTCGGCGAGGACCACAGGCAGCTTGTGTTGGGCCTGAGGCACTGGGCCGCCGAGCACATAGCGCCGCTGCCAGAGCCTTCCCCTGATGCCGCCGCCCTCGATGCGCACTGCCGGAACCTTGTCGGCATGCTCGGCCGGGCCGGCTGGCTCAGATACTGCGTGCCTTCCCAGTATGGCGGTGCCGGCAGGCTTGAGGTCCGCAATCTGTGCCTTGCCCGCGAGACCTTGAGTTACGTCTCGGGCCTGGCCGATTTTACCTTCGCCATGCAGGGATTGGGCGCCGGCCCGATCTCGCTTTTTGGCAGCGAGAAACTGAAAAAGCGGTACCTGGAGAACGTTGCGACGGGCAAGTCCATCGCCGCCTTCGCCTTGTCAGAGCCGGATGCCGGGTCGGATGTCGGCGCGATAACGACCACGGCGACGCGGGACGGTTCCCATTACGTGCTTGACGGCGTCAAGACGTGGATTTCGAATGCCGGGCTGGCGGATCACTATGTGGTCTTCGCCCGCACCGGCAAGGCTCCGGGCACGAAAGGCTTGTCGGCTTTCGTCGTCGATGCCGATAATCCAGGCCTAAAAGTTGCCGAACGCATCACGGTCATGGCGCCCCATCCCCTCGGCACCATCGCTCTTGATCATTGCCGGGTGCCGGCCGGTCATATGCTGGCCGGTCCAGGCGAGGGGTTCCGGGTTGCCATGGGTACCCTGGATGTTTTCCGCTCAACGGTCGGCGCCGCCGCGCTCGGCTTTGCCCGCAGAGCCATGGATGAAGCGGTGGCGCGAAGCCGGGAGCGCCAGGCCTTTGGCCGGTACTTGCGCGAATTTCAGCTCATCCAGGCAAAAATCGCCGATATGGCGGTGGCGGTTGATGCCGCCGCGCTGCTTGTCTATCGCGCCGCCTGGGCAAAGGACACATCCGATGGCGGGCGTGTGACCCGTGAAGCATCGATGGCGAAACTGTTCGCCACCGAGGCGGCGCAAAAGGTCGTTGACCAGGCCGTGCAGATTTTCGGCGGACTTGGCCTGGTCCACGGCAACATTGTCGAGAGCCTGTATCGCGAGATCCGGGCATTGCGCATCTACGAGGGCACAAGCGAGATCCAGAAACTGGTCATCGCGGCCGAAATTCTGGATGAGAAGCAAGATCCAGACCCCCGGTCATGACCAGAATTTCTGCTGCGAAACCTCTTTTCCTGGGCGTCCCGGCAAGACTTGGACGGTGGTATGCGGCGGGATTTGACTTGAGAATGAATGAATATTCATTCATGTTTCATTTTCGGATTTTCGTAAATCCGGAAATTTGTGATGAGGCAATGCGCCGATGATGAGCCTGACCATCGATACGCCGATTGCAACCGTGGTCCTGTGCCGTCCGCCGGTTAACGCGATCAGCGATGAGTGGCTCGACAGCTTCGATACCGTCCTCGACAAGGTGGATGCCGGCGACGAGATTTCCGTTCTTCATTTAAAGAGTTCGCTCAAGACATTTTGCGCCGGCGCCGATCTGGATCTCATGCGCGCCCTCCTGGTGACGCGCGAGGGGCGCAACGCCATGGTTGGCGTGGTTCGTCGGCTGCAGAACGCCTTTTCCCGCCTGGAGGCGCTGCCGTTGGTGACCGTCGCCGAGATCGGTGGCGCCGGCGCTCGGCGGCGGTCTGGAGCTTGCCCTGGCCTGTGACCTGCGTGTCGCCGGCAAAAACGCCAGGCTCGGATTGCCGGAAGCCGGACTTGGCCTGGTGCCCGGCGCCGGCGGGACCCAGCGCCTGCCGCGCATCTGCGGCGAGGCGATCGCCCGCCGGCTCATTCTTGGCGCCGAGGTTGTGGACGGCAAGGAAGCAGCCAGGCTTGGACTGGTGCAATGGGCCGTGCCGGATGACCAGCTGGCGGACTGGACGCAAGCGCTCGTGACACGATTGGCGACGCTGCCCGGGCCGGCCCTGGCGGCGTGCAAAAGCTGCATCGCCGTGGCGATTGACGGGTCGCCCGAAGGGTATGACCGCGAGCTGCAAGTCACACGTGAGCTTCACGGCATGGCTGAAACGCAGCAGCGCATCAGGGCATTTCTGGAGCGGGCGTCATGATCGCCGACGCAATCACCAACGCACCTGCGATGCCCTCTCGTGCCACGCAAATGGGTGTCTGTCTGGATCAACGGCGTATCGAACGGGAAGCGGCTGCCGGCAACTGGCCGGAGCGCGTGCTCACCGACTATTTCGATGACGCTGTTCGGCAGCGGCCGCAGGTTGCCGCATTGATCTCCCATCGCTGCGATGATGGATCGCAGACCACTTTGACCTTCGCCCAATTGAAGGATCGCGTCGATCGCATCGCCGCCAACCTGCGCCGGCTGGGGGTCGATCACGGCGATGTCGTATCGTTTCAATTGCCGAACTGGTGGGAATTTGTCGCAATTCACCTGGCCTGCGTGCGGATCGGCGCGGTGAGCAATCCGCTGATGACTATTTTCCGCGCCCGGGAACTGGAATTCATGGTCGGATTTGCCGAGTCCAAGGTGCTGATCGTGCCACGGGAATTTCAGAAATTCGACCACCAGTCCCTTGCCCTGGAATTGCAGCGGCGGCTTCCGGCCCTGCGCCATGTCCTGGTGGTTGGCGGTGATGGCGAAAATTCCTTCGAGGCCGCGTTGCTCGCTGACAACGGCTGGCCGCCAACGTATGAGATGACGCCGGTAACGCCAAATGACGTCATCCAGTTGCTCTACACATCGGGCACGACGGGCCGGCCCAAGGGTGTCATGCACACCTCCAATACCCTGCTGGCCTCGGCCATACAGCTTTCTGAACGATTGGGATTGACCTCCAACGACGTCATGTTCATGCCGGCGCCGCTCGCTCATCAACTCGGCTTCTGCCTCGGCATGATGATGGCGATCCGTCTCGCGATGCCGCTTGTCACCATGGACGTCTGGAAGCCGGCCAAGGCGGCCGAACTGATCGCGCAGCACAAGGTCACCTATGCCTGCGGCTCGACGCCGTTTTTGACCGACCTGACCAAGACCCCCGATATCGACAGGCTGAACCTTGACTGCCTTCGGCTGTTCCTGACGTCCGGCGCGCCGATACAGCGCCCCGCCGTCGAAGAAGCCCGCGCAGCTCTTGGCGTCTCGGTCCTGACCGGATGGGGCATGACCGAGATCATCCAGGGGACCGCGACCTATCCCTGCGACAGTCCCGGCGATCCGATTACCGACGGCTCGGTGTTTGCCGGCGGTGAGGTACGCATCGTCGATGCAAATCAGCGCGTGCTTGCGCCGGGCGAGGAGGGCAATCTGCAGTTTCGCGGCTCGACCGCTTTTGTCGGCTATTTCAAGCGGCCCGATCTTTACGACATTGGTGAAGAGGGATGGTTTGATACCGGCGATCTCGCCAAGCTCGACGAGCGCGGAAATATTCGCATTGTCGGCCGCAGCAAGGACATCATCATCCGCGGCGGCGAGAACATCCCGGTATTTGAAATCGAGAATCTGATCTACCAGATGCCGCAGGTAAGCAGTGCCGCGATTGTCGCCATGCCGGACGCTCGCCTTGGCGAGAGGTGTTGCGCCTTTGTGACGCTGCAACCGGGCTGCAATCTGGAATTTGCAGACATGATCTCGTTTCTCGAAAAGCAAGGCCTGGCGCGTCAGTACCTGCCGGAGAGACTGGAAATCCTCGGAGAGCTGCCGCTTACGCCGACCGGGAAAGTCCAGAAATTCATACTCCGCGACATGGCGGCGGCCTTCCAGAACGGTGATTGATCGACCGGGGATGTTGACACCGCCGATCAGGTGGTCGAAGGCGGTCCCGGGAAAAAAGGAAAAGCCTTGCAGAATTATTCCAGTCGCACCCTTGAAGTAAAAAGCCTGGTCACCGATGAAGCGCTGGTACGTGAACGGCGCGCCCAGATCGTCGCCGGGGCGGTCAAGCTGTTCTCGAAAAAGGGCTATGATCGAACGACGGTCCAGGAAGTTGCGAAAAAAGCCGGCGTCAGCACCGGGCTGATCTATCAATATGTTCGCGACAAGGAGGATCTGCTGCTGTTGTCGATCCTCGATGTCGTCGATTCCTATGCCCGGGAAATTCCCGCTGCGCTGGCGGGCGTTGAACAGCCTTTGGACCGGTGTTGTGTGGCATTCAGCGCCTATTGCCGGGTTGTCGATGCCCGCCGCGCCGCGACGCTGCTCGCCTATCGTTCCACGAAGTCATTGCCGCCCCGGCGCCAGCAGTTGATCAAGGACGCCGAACTTGAAACAAACGCGCTGATCAGTGGCTGTATCCAGGACTGTATCGATCAGGGGCTGTTCCGCGATGTCGACATCGATCTCGCGACCTATCAATTGGTCATGTATGCCCATGCATGGGCTTTGAAGCACTGGCATTTCGCCAAGCGCATCGATCTGGAGACCTATATTTCACAAGGCCTCGATCTGTTCCTGCATGGTTTGCTGACGGACAAGGGGCGCAAACAGATGCAACGGCAGACCGGGGAGCGCAGGAAAACGGTGCCCAGGCGCAAGCGGTAGAGGAATTCCGCAATACGGCGTCATGCCGGGTTTCGATTTGATCGCGTCCGGCAGGAAACGTTTCTAGATCGGCGCGTGGCCGACGCTCATGCCGCCGCAGACATAGAGGATCTGGCCGGTGACGAACGAGGCGTCGTCGGACAGGAAAAAATCGATTGCGGCGGCAACCTCTTCCGGCGTGCCGAGCCGC
>SMVA01438414.1_pt1 | contig 12708 bp, 14 predicted proteins | sample 2456451 | NCBI WGS metagenome assembly SMVA01 (sample SAMN11095933, study PRJNA526329) | marine sediment metagenome | biome: Marine sediment; feature: Surficial sediment; material: Deep marine sediment; isolation source: Hadal surficial sediment | place: Pacific Ocean | collected 2014-05 | depth...
CAATGGATAGAACTTCGACTCTACCAGACATTCTCTCGATGCAGATAAATGCAAACGACTTTGCCGATAGGTTAAGAAAACAGGGTATGTCAAACAGGCTGGGGTGGCTGCGTATCTCACTTTCTTTGATATACCTCGGTTACATTTCATTTTTAAGGGATCGAAACTCATCCACTTTACTCTCTGGTATACGCTGATCTGCTTCGGATGATAATATTTGGCGATGCTAAATATTGTGAAAATGCGCGCGCGTGCAGCGCTCGAACTTACCATTGCCTCCCTGCCCTGGCTACTTTCCATGTACCTGCTTTATTGGCTCGAATATAGCGAAACCTGGGGCAGCGAAACTGTACATCGAGGAAAGATGGCGTTCGGAATTTTGCTGGTCGGTATGAGCTTGTCGTTTCTCATTCAGTCACAGTTCATCAGGCGCAAGCAGAACACTAGCAGGAGCTAGAGCACGTCGGAGTCCAGACGTTTTTGAGATAGTTGGTTTCGGTTCAACCATCAGGATCAGGACAACAGAACTCGACTGAGACCAATATCCCGCGTTAGAGCGACGGAATAAATTATCGCCATCTGGATATATCCCATATGCGTGGGAATTTGCATCAGTGCAAAGCTGGCTAACGACTTGTTGGAAACAGGCATATTCGTTTAACCTCGTGCTATTAACGCACCGTCACCAATATAACTGTCGATCACCTCATGAAAATGGCGTACTCGCGTTTCCTGGCCGGACAGGTATACACCCTTGAATCCCCTGGAGCGAAACCCAAGTTGCTGTCCCGTGGTAATGGACAGGTCCTGATCCATTCCGTAACCGACACTCTTGTCTCCATACTGAACGATCTCATGCTCCATAAAGTCACCCCTTTGCCGTAACCCCGCAGGTGTAGAAATCGGCTGAGGATCTGTACTGCCATCATAAGCGTAGAACCAATTGTCAAAAATGCACTTTTCAGGATCCGTTGGGTGCGGTGTTGATCGCAAGAAGTGAAAGCCATCTGCCGTAATGGAAACGGCGAAATTGGGGAAAATGGTATAGTGGTAAAAATCCGTCAGCTGTTCATCCCGCAGTTTGTCAAAATACTCATAACCTCTGTCAGGGCCTAGCTCTCGCTTGGCCTGCTGCAGGGCAGGACGTATTTCCCTTTCCCGACCCTTAAACTCCCCAGGATCAAGCGCCCAGGATTTCATCAAACCAGACAGCGGTGCAGTTAACTTGTTCCCTTCAAGCGAATTCGCTGGATATCCAGCATGCATCACCATCCGTCCATGACCTTCCCTGCACATATCGAACTGGGTCTCCTTGTAATCTTCTTCAATCACAGCGCTGGCTTCAGGATGAACCGATCGCAGGTGATAGGACTCGTTGAAGTTATCCTGGATAACCTTCCAGTTGCAGGGAACATTCACTGTGTATGCCACATATCTGTTCATTTGTTCGATCGGGTACATGGACCATTCGTCCCAAACAGGACCAAGATATTCCTTCAGCGGTTTACAGTTTTTGTCCATGTTCACCCAGATAAAACCGGCAAACGTTTCACAGGCCAATTCCTCGAGGCGAATGTGGTCACAGGGGTTACCCTGCGGGAAATCTTCCGCATCCTGGGCAAAGTCCAACTTGCCGTCAGGCAGATAGGCCCAGCTGTGGTATTGACATATGAAACGTCGCACATGCCCCTGGCGTTCGAACACCAGCCGATTTCCCCGATGCTGACAAACATTGTAGAACGCCTTAATGCTATCGTCGGGCTGACGCACCATCAGTACGGATTCCGGCCCAACCTCCTCCATCTGCCAGTCGCCCTGCTCTGGTATTTCAGATTCCCGGCCGAGTAACAACCAGACTTTTGTCCACATCAGTTCGAATTCTGCTTCAAAAAAATTTCGCGATGTGTATCGATAGCCAGGGATAGGATGATCACCAATTTCCGGGCATTGCCAACCCGGAGCAGGTCTTTGTCGCCAATCATTCATGATGCTTGCCTAAATGTGATGTGAAGTTGTGGCAGGCCACGCAATAACTCCTCTGATGGGAGAATTTGATCCAGCATTTCAGTTCGCTCTCGATTTCTGTAAGTACCGGCCCGTAATTACCTCCAAGAACAGGATTTCCTTCGCAGCCTGGTTCGAGTTGCACTGCCACTTTTCCTTAACTAGGGTCAGGGTCAGAAATCATGAGCGTTGCGAAAGAAACAGTCAACCTTGACTGTTATCGATAAAAACCCTGGATCAGGTCAAGTTCCATGATCCACCAGATTTGTTTTACTTAGAGCAAACAGAAAAACCCGTGCAAGGCGAAGTAGAACGCCAACGAAACGACAGTTCTCGCTCCAATGGGATCAGGTAGGAGTCATAGAAACTTCGGCCCTTGTGGTCACTGACCCTGACAACCACCAGGTACAGTCTGTGATGTCACAGACGGGACATGGCTAACATTCCTTCTGTTAAAACCTCAGGGGGTCGGACTCTCAAATCAGGAAGGCAGCATGCGGCACCTTCAACAGACGCTGAAGTATTTAAACGCCTGACAAGACTGCTTAATAGAAACTGTTCGAGACGCTAAGGTTGAGGAAGCGGAATAACTATCCCAGACATATTCCCCTTACCCTCGTCGTTGTACAAGATGTGGTAGTCACGTCGTTTGAATAGCCACTGGCCTTCAAACTTAACGTATTCGTCAGCATAGGTGCCAATATTGAACAATCCACCGTCGCTGCCTATTGGACGCATATGTTCACACAAATACCAGCGACCCTTTGCTGTGTCACCCTCTATGGTGATCGTACCCTGGTAGATCAACTGCGCTACAAATTCGAGCGTGCCCATTGCCTGAACCCATAACCCGACAATATTGTCCTTCCCCGAAACAGCCGCCATACCTGGCAAACTCCAATCGGATTCAGTGGCCCAGGTTGCAGCCCATTGTTCCTGGTCTGCCCGGTTTACTGCATCGGCATACAATGCAACCAGTTGGCGTATCTCCAGCTCGTCTGCTACAGGATTAGTCATCTTTTTGTTCCGTGAAGAAATCCGCTCTGGGTGTAAACGTTTCGTCGTACACCGGTTCCGCTAAATCAATACGATATTTCAGGACATCCGCACCCCGGGTATCAAACTGCCCTAGGGCCGTGCGCATATCAAGATACCAGTGGTTTTTGAAATGATTCGCCAGCGCATCCTCGGTTGTCCAACGTTCAAATACTCTGATTCGACCGGGGGTCAAGGGGTCCGGGCACCAATCATAATCCATGCAACCCTCCTGGGTCAGGGCCCCTTCTATCAATGGCTTTGCTGCTGCCATGGCGTCATCCATCTGGTCTGGATCAATATCAACCGTACCGGAAATTATTATCACTTTTTATTCCTTTGTGTCGCAGTGCTTCTGGCGATGTCATTGACGTCGCTGAACATTGCACGAAGCTGCGATTTCAGCCAGGACACCATCTTGTCTGCCACCGGCCCCCGGGAAATACCATTCACCGCCATTCCCTCAAGCAGAAATATTGTCAGCAGATTTGCTGTTTCAAATTCTTCTGATAACGCCAGATCAGGGAACACATTCCGTGTAACCCTTCTTAGGCTCTCTCCAAAGTCCTTGGCTGCGGGTTTTAATATGTTTTGCAGTTCTGCATCGGTGCGCGCGGCTACTCGCAATTCATTCCACACCGTAAACAATGGCGAATGTAATTGCTTCCATAGAGAATCGATACCCTCTTCAACCAGGCTGTGCTCAGCATTTTCCTGAATCTCCCGTTCCTGCTCCTCAAATAACTGTAAACGTTGATTGTGCAGGTGATGTACTGTTGCCTTAATCAGATCAAACCGTGAAGGAAAGTGATACAACATTGCACCGCGGGATACACCGGCTTCGCGAGCAACCTTCTCGGTGGTTGTATTATTGTAGCCTCGCTCATAGAAACAACGAATCGCAGCATCCAGAATCGCGGAGCGAGTATTTTCACTCTTGGTTTTCTGCCAGGTCTTGTCGCCTGGCATTGCTTTGCTCACTTGTTCGAGTCGTCCTTACTGTGCCAACGGCAAACGATACTACGCGCTTTATTTTGAACAGTCACGAAGCAGCGGTAAAAGGTGCAAGAAATAAATCTGCTGTTAGCGTGCGTTAAGAAACTGCGGTTGATCGCCATGATAAATCCTTAAAAAATATATTTCCGATAGCGGATATTGTTGCACCAACGCCTGAACAAAAAAACAGTCTTGACTGATTCTTTTTGCAAGCCTAGTCTTGATCTCCTTCAAAATCCAAGCCATCAACTACCACAGGAGAAAAAAATGGACCTCAACCTCAAAGGCCAAACTGCACTTATCACGGGTGGAACGAAAGGTATCGGTCGCGCAATTGCTGAAACATTGTCAGATGAAGGCTGCAATATCGCGATCTGTGCACGAAATGGTGACGAGGTTGCTGCTGCTGTTGAAAGTATTGCCGCAAAAGGCGTGAAAGCAACAGGCAAGGCACTTGATATCAGCGATGGTGACGCATTCAAAGGTTGGATTGCTGAGGCCGCCGAGGAACTTGGTGGGCTTGATATTTTCATTTCAAACGTATCAGGGGCTAACGCCGCTGGTGATGAAGGCTGGATCAGCCAGTTCAACCTGAACGTGTTGTCAGCGGTACACGGGGTTGAAGCGTGCCTTCCGTTTCTGGAGAAGTCGTCTAATGGTAATGTAGTGATGATCTCCACAACAGCTGCGCTCGAGCACTTCATAAGCGCTGGACCCTACAATGCCATGAAGGCCGGATTGCTGAACTACTCAGGCGCGTTGTCACAGGAACTTGGCACTAAAGGTATCAGGGTCAACTCTGTCAGTCCCGGACCGATCTATATCGATGGTGGTTCCTGGGACATGATCAAGAACCATATGACCGCGTTGTATGATTCGACGCTGGCACAGATCCCGCTTGGCCGCATGGGTACTGCCGAGGAAGTGGCCGCACAAGTTGCACTGCTGGCGAGCCCAAGAGCGGCATTTACCACGGGCACCAACGTGGTCATTGACGGTGGCCTGACCAAGCGAATTCAATACTAGACCGGAGGCAACATGGCTGAACAATCCGTTTCTGTCTACCTGGTCGCTGCCGGACAGTTTCATGACATAGACTTTGCTCGCCTGGAGATCCTGAAGTTGCTGGGTGAAGACGAGCGCATTCGCACTACAGTCGCCAGCGACTATTCCGATGTGGGTGCGATTGCCGATGCCGATTTCCTGATGACTTACACGTGCAACCTGGTTCCTACCGAAGAACAACAGGTTGCTCTCCGCGAGTACATCAAAAGCGGAGGAAAATGGTTCGCACTTCATGGTACCAATGCGATCCTGGAATTTACCGACAAGGGTGTTAACAGCCCCGAAACTGCACCCATTCTGATGCAGACCCTGGGTACACAATTCATCGCCCACCCGCCCATTCAACCGTTCACCGTAAAAACAGCTGACGAACACCACCCCCTGGTTCAGGGTGTTGGTGAATTCGAAACTGATGACGAACTTTATTTATCTCGAATTCATGGCGACATCAAACAATTGTTGTTCGCAGAGTTCTGTGGTGAGGCAACGGGGTTTATTGAATCCGACTGGAACAACAATGAACCTCGACCGGTTTATTACATCAACAAGGTAGGGTCGGGTGAAGTACTGTACCTGAACCTGGGTCACTGCCGGGGTCACTACGACATGAAACCCGTAGTGGACTACTACCCCGTGATTGAGCGTGGTTCCTGGGAGAAACCTCAGTATTACGAACTGCTGCGTCGCGGTATCAAATACTGTTCAGGTAACTAGCAACAGAGCGTGGGCGAAGGAATGCATTATGGCAAAACCGTTTAGATTTGGTGTTCAGAGTTTCAATGCAGATTCCGGTGAAGCCTGGGCCCGTAAAGTCCAGAGAGCGGAAGTGCTGGGTTACTCGGCGTTCCACCTCGCTGACCACATTATCGGTGAAGGCCCAGCCTTGCAAAGGAGCAACCATCCTCTGCAAACCCTGGCTGCTGTGCCTGCAATGGCCTATGCAGCGGCGGTGACAAAAACAATTCGAATCGGATGCCGGGTTTTCTGTATTGATTACCACGATCCCGCCGTCTTGATAAAAGAAGCCATGACGATTGATGTACTGTCAGGTGGCCGCCTTGAACTTGGTCTTGGCGCGGGTTGGCTGAAAGATGAATATACCGCCATTGGGGCCACCATGGATTCTGCAGGCACACGAATTGATCGACTGTCTGACGTCATTCAAGCATTAAAAGCCTATGCTTCCGGAGAGATAATGGATATTTCTAACGATTCTATCAGGTGGCACGATTTTTCAGGCTCTCCGCAACCGATTCAGAAACCCCATCCCCCTATCATGGTGGGAGGAGGAGCCAGGAAAATTCTTGGCCTTGCAGGACGCGAAGCAAATATCGTTTCACTCAATTTCAACAATAGCTCCGGTATGATCGGACCAGATGGAGTAAAATCCTCGACGGCCGAAGAAACCGCAAAAAAAATTGAATGGATCAAAGCCGGGGCTGGGGATCGCTTCGATGAGCTTGAGATTGAGATCGGTGCCTACTTCACGTTTGTAATGGACGATGCCGGTCCTGTCCTTGGCAATTTTGCACAGATGTTCGGCCTTACCGAGGATGAAATGTCAAAGCATCCTCATGCGTTGTTCGGCGACGTATCTGCAATAGTCGATGAACTGCAAAGTCGTCGAGAAGCCTACGGGATCTCCTATATCACCATTGGTGAGGATGCTATGGAAGCGTTCGCACCAGTCGTTGCGCAGCTGAATAACCAGTAAGGCGGTAATTAAGTTTGACAATCCTTACATCATTGAAGAAAAATAACAGTCAGCCCTGATTGTTTTCTTGGAGGTAACAATGCCAGCCCTAAAACATGCGCTTACCGGTGGTGTCTACGAACTCCAGGAAGACGGCCTGATCAAGGTGACTGAAAACGGATTGGAGGGACTGTTTCACCCTGACGGTCGGCATGAGTCGGGCGATTTAATGCACGCTGACCTGCACTTACTCGGTTGGCTTGGAGGTAAGCAAACAGGTCCAAGCGCAAACCGACACGCCGCAGGACACGTCGGAAACGAAAACAAGGAGAATTAGCATGGGATCAGATGACCCCGTAAAGATCGAAGCCCATTCATCAGGAATCAGCTACCAGGATCTGATCGCGACTGACCACGTTTCTGCACCCGATGTCCTGAAGCTGGAAAGTCCAATTGAGTTACCAGTTAAAGAGGTGCCTATCAGCCAGTATATAACCCGGGAGTTTCACGATCTGGAGATGGAAAAAGTCTGGCCGAAGGTCTGGCAGATGGTGTGTCGTGAAGAGCATATTCCTCAGGTTGGCGATCACATTATTTATGAGATCGGCAGATACTCGGTGATCGTGGTGAACACTGAGGATGGAATCAAGGCACATCACAACGCCTGTCTGCATCGCGGGCGAAGATTGCGAGATCGAGGCGGCAGGGTTAACCAGTTCACTTGTCCGTTCCATGGTTTTACCTGGAACCTGGATGGCTCCTTGAAATACATTCCATCCCGCTGGGACTTCCCTGACATCGAAGATGAAAAGTTCTGCCTGCCAGATGCGCAGGTTGGCACCTGGGGCGGCTGGGTATTCATCAACATGGATAAGGAAGCCGAGCCACTCATGGACTTCCTCGGTGTACTGCCGGAACACTTCAAGATCTGGAAACCTGAGGACTGCTATGTTCAGGCACACGTCGCGAAAGTCATGAAGGCGAACTGGAAGGTTGTGCAGGAAGCCTTCATGGAAGCCTTCCATGTGATCATGACCCACCCGCAATTGCTGCCCGGTATTGGTGATGAAAACTCCCAATACGATGTCTGGGGGAACATCTCGCGGGCTATAACCGCCAATGGCACACCCAGCCCACACATCAATTTTGAACCCGATCAGCAGGCCATGTTTGATGCCATATCTGATCGCCGCCTGGACGCACCACCCATCGTTGAATTGTCTGACGGGATGACCGCACGCTCTGTTTCGGCCATGGGAGCACGACAAACGGCAAGTGAGCTGGTTGACCGGGAAGTGTCCGATGCCGAACTGGTCGACAGCGTTTACTATTCCGTGTTTCCAAACTTTCACCCCTGGACACCATTCAACAAAATTCAGTACCGTTTCAGGCCGAACGGCGATGATCATCGTTCCAGCATCATGGAATGCATCCTCCTGGCACCCTTTAAAGGTGAGCGGCCAGCGCCAGCCGAAATGACATATTTGAATGCAGAACAGGATTGGACGGATGCGGAGGAACTGGGAATGCTGGCCAGGGTGTTCAATCAGGATACGACGAACCTGCCTAATGTTCAGCTGGGTCTGGAAGCCTCACAGCATAAAAATGTCGTGTTCGCCAGATATCAGGAAACAAAAATCCGCTTGTTCCACCACCTGCTGGATGAATACATAAGCCGGTAGTTTGTCGGACAAATACTCAGCTGGCCGTTAGTGCCTGAACCCGGTCCTCTGAATATTCCCACAAACGCCCCGCCAGCTCCTCGGACCCGCTGATTGCCAGCGCCGGTACCTGTTTGCAGTCGGCAAAGTATTTTCCCGTTACGTTTTCATTGTCAGAATGTGCAGCGACATAACAGGTCGTCGCAGCACCTTGTGCAATTGTCTTAAATGCCCAGAAGCCGAAGATGCCGAACGCAATCCCAATCAGGGGATTCATGTGCCTGCCCAGATTCGTTTGAATGACACCCGGGTGCAGGGAATTTGCAGTGACGTTCCTGTCCTTCAATCTTCGGGCCAGTTCATTGGCAAACAGGACATTGGCGAGCTTGGACTGTCCGTAGGCGCGAAACGCAGAGTAACTGGAACTGCCATCAATGTTATCGAAATCAATACCCACGGACGGTGCCTGAAAGTGCGCCGAACTGCTCACCAGTACAATGCGGGATCCTTGCCCCATTCGGTCCAGCAACCCGGTCACCAGCTGGTAATGGCCAAGATGGTTGGTTGCAAACTGCAATTCCATACCATTGACTGTCTCGAGTTTTGGCAATGCCATAATGCCCGCGTTGCCAATCAGTATGTCAATTCGATCCACTGCTTCTGAAACACGTCGAATTGCACCTGCTACTGACGCAGGGTCAGACAGTTCACATTCAACCGCAATAGTCTCTCCTGAAAACGTACCGCATGCGGTCTCGGCTTTCTCGAGGGTGCGTGCAGTACCAATCACACGGGCTCCCCGCATGGATAGCACTCTGCCCGCTTCCTCGCCGATACCGGAATTGATCCCGGTTACCAGTGCAGTTTTACCCGCAAGGTCGGCTCCCTCAGTCACATCCTCGGCAGTAGACCGTTTACCGAAATTAGCCATATACTCCCCACACCGATTTAAGGAACAAGATGTCAGATCTTACAGGAAAAACTGCCATTGTCATTGGCGCATCGGGGAAACAAAGCTTTGGTGTTGCTACAGCCAGAAAGTTGGCGTCCGCTGGTGCGAAGGTCATCGTATCGGCGCGAAGAGCCGAACCATTGAAACAGTTGGCCAAGGAACTTGATGGTATCGCCATTACCTGTGACATCACCGACGAGGAGCAGATCAAGTCTTTGTTCGAGCAATCAAAAGCAGAAACAGGGCGGGTTGATATTACCGTGAATTGCGCTGGCCAAATTTCCGCTGCGCCCATCAGCATGCTCACCAAAGAACTGATACAACCCACGCTCGATGTCAGCTTTACCGGCGCACTACTTGTATTTCGGTATGCCGCAGAAAATATGGATCATGGCGGATCGGTAATCACGATTTCGTCCCTGACCGCAAGGTTACCCGGCCCAGCCCTGGCCGTTTACTCTGCAGCCCGGGCCGGTATCGACTACGCCATTCGAGTTGCTGCATTGGAATACGGACCACAGAATATTCGTTTTAATTCGATTGCCGCCGGCCTCATCAATACAGATATGACGGCTGCCATGTTTGCCGATCCCGGTACCGAGGAGAGGTTCATTCCAGAAATTCCCCTTAGAAGAATGGGCAGCGTTGACGACATAGCAGCAGCAGCGTTGTATCTGGCTGATGAAAACGCTTCCGGTTTCGTTACCGGTCAGTTACTCGATCTTTCTGGCGGCCAGCATATGGGGCATTTGCCGAACTAAGGAGGCACCATGACGACCATTCTTGCCCACATAGAAATCCAGAAGGGAAACGAAGAAACATTCGAAACCATCAACCGACATGATGAGGCTATCAGCTTAACCTGGCCGTGCTGCTGCTTATGATCTCCATGACGATGGAAAATATCGATCAGACAGGAGAGCGAACTGAAGCATTTTTTCACGAGACCTATTCCCGACTGGATGCAACACTTGTAGACTGGAAACTGGTAAACATTCTTAGGATACTACCTTTCATGGTACCGTTTCTAAGCTGCCGGTCTGGTTCAAAATGAAACTTAAGAGGTAAACACACATGGCAAAAGCACTCGCTGACACCAATCCGTTTGATCCAGAAGTTCTCAGTTGCCCTTATGATTTCAACCGTCAATTAAGAGAAGAATCTCCCGTATACCAGTGTCCACATACAGGTGTTTTCTTTGTTTCAACCTACAATCTGGTCATCGAAGTAGCAAAGAACGAAAAGCTGTTTTCAAACAAGTTCGCGATGGTGCAGGCGGGTGGTGAGAAAGAACGTGACGAAGAACTCTACAATATTCAGAAGCAGGGCTGGCCGCCTGTAGAAACCATGTTAACCCAGGATCCACCGGAACAACGACGATACCGGGCGCTGTGCCAAAAACCCTTTTCGGCCCGCAGCGTGGCCAAACTTCAACCGTATATCGAAGACCTCGCGCACGATCTTATTGATCAATTCATCGATGATGGCAAATGTAACTGGATGAACATGTTTGCTGTGCCCATGCCGGTGCGCATGATCGCTTATATCCTTGGTGTTCCCATCACTGATCTGGAACTGTTCAAGGAATGGTCGGACGCGCATATTTACCAATTTGCAGCTGGCCAGTGCCGGGATGAGCTGTTGCGTACCTCTCAATTGGTGGTTGACTTCCAGCATTACTTCGCGGAAAAGATAGAAGCCCGAAAGCTTCAACCTACTGACGACGTGCTCTCGGATATCGTTAACTCCAGCGCTGATGGGGAGAAGCCCATGGATGTCGCCGAGTGTCTGTCTGTGATATCGCAACTCCTGGTGGCGGGAAACGAGACAACGACCGGCACTTTCGCTGAAGGTATGCATCTACTCGCAACCCATCCGGATCAGTTGCAGAAGGTTCAGGAAGATCCTTCTCTGGTACCTAACATGGTTGAGGAAATGCTCAGATTGTCCACACCAACAACCCAAATGTGGCGCGTTGCAACCGAAGATACCAGCTTGAACAATGTAGAGATTCCAGCAGGTGCAACCTTGATGATCAAGTTCGGTTCCGCCAATCGGGACGAGATGCAATTCGCACAGGGTGATGTTTTCGACGTATGTCGCGATAATCTCAAAACCCAGATCGCTTTTGGCCAGGGTGTTCACCATTGCCTGGGCGCGCCGCTGGCCAGACAGGAACTCCTGATCAGCTGGAAGGCGATCCTGGAACGCATGACCAACTTCCAACTGCCACCCGGTGAAGAAGAACTGAACTTTCTGCCGAGCATGTTGCTGCATGGTCCTGCAGACCTCAACATCGGATTCGATAAAAGATAAACATGGATAGAGTCGATAGCCGCAACAACTGGATACTCATTGATGAACTGCTTGATTCCGAAACAGACGAGTGGCGTCGACGGATGCTTTCACAATTGAAACAACACATACAGGCAGAGTGCGGTGGAGATCTGGATGCCCTGATGGCAACGATGGTTGATGATCCCGTATTCCATAACTGGAACGGCATGACCGATAGCGGACCGAAAGGCTATGACAATCTTAAGCTGTTCTATAACAATCTGATCGGCTCGGGAGCTAATCGATTCGAGTACGCCATTGAACGCATCATCATCGGCGATGATACCCTGGTGACCGAAGGTGCAATCCGCGTACCCTTTACTGGAGCCATGTTGCAGGCCATGGGTGTCTCCGACGCGAAACCGGACGCAATCTATGCAACCCGAGGCAGGACGGTGACTTTCTGGCCGTTTTCGGTCGATGGCAGGATCATTGGCGAAGATATCTATTCCATGACCAGTGAAGTGACGGATGCTGAAGAAGTCGAGCTGAATCCCTATAACTACGGTGAATCAACATGAAGGCAGCCGTGTTTTCCAGACCCGGTGCACCACTGACGATCCAGGAAGTAGATATACCCGATATTTCAGCAGATGAAATGCTGGTTGCAGTTAGCCGTTGTGGCATCTGCGGTACCGATATCCACGCATCGCGCGAAGGTCCGTTTATGGCGCCGCCAAACACCATATTTGGCCACGAGTTTTCAGGCGAAATCGTCAAAGTGGGTGATAACATCAATAGGTTTTCCGTCGGAGACCGGGTGACGTCGCTACCCTTTATCGGGGACAAAACCATCGGGCTTGGCCAGATTACCGGTGCATACAGCGAGTACGTAAAGGTCGGCCATGAACTGGTTGTCAAACTGCCGGATTCAGTTAACGATGACGAGGGCGCCCTGGTGGAACCGTTGGCAGTGGGTCTTCACTCCGTAAAAATGGCCGGATCAGTCTCTGAGAAAAATATTC
>SMVA01150040.1_pt1 | contig 12704 bp, 14 predicted proteins | sample 2456451 | NCBI WGS metagenome assembly SMVA01 (sample SAMN11095933, study PRJNA526329) | marine sediment metagenome | biome: Marine sediment; feature: Surficial sediment; material: Deep marine sediment; isolation source: Hadal surficial sediment | place: Pacific Ocean | collected 2014-05 | depth...
GGATATGTAGCCTTGCTTGCAATAGTTGGAATTGGATTTTTTGTATGGCTGATTGTCATATTAGTCAAGGCCGTAAAGATTGTTCATGGATTTGAAACTGGAAAAGCATTTGGACTTGTTGTGTTGGTGATGATTATAACAACAATTGTGGCTATTCCACTTGGTTATTAGAAAAATGGACCAAAATGAAAGTATAAGCTATGTTTTAGATTATCTTCTTTAATCATAAGCTATGTTTTCAATTTGAAATTATTTTTGGGAATGGTGAGATTTGGTATTAATTTGGGAATACGTGTTTAAACAAATTCCAGGTACAAATTCTCTATGAGAATAGACTCTTGTCGTAATTGTGGAAATGGGCTATCAGTAATAGAACTATGTCCTGATTGTAGGCAGCCTATACATTTTGAATGTGGAAAATGTTCTAAATTTGTAGATGATCATATACATTCTCATCAAAAATTTTTGTTTATCTGAATGTTGTTAATTTGAAATTATTTTTTGATTAATTTATACTCAAAAGATACCACTAAACATGTAGATTTATCTGGATTTTGGTTTTCCACGTTTTGATTGTTTAATTTTTCTACGATGTGCAGTTTGATCTGCACGTCTTACATGTTTATTTTTTTTCCTTAATGGCATAAACATCCTTGCAAAATCCACTAGTTATTTGTTGTCATTTTAATTTCATGAAAATCAAATTCTTCACATTTACAATTATTACTAATTGTTTGGCTGACTCCAGGCACCACATTGTCTCCTATCACAAATCTCTTAATAGGAAATCCACCCTCTACGTTAATAATCAGGGTAAATTCCTTTTTAGAATTTTTTTTGTAACGTACACTAAATATTTTTTTTTCTGATCTTTTTCCAGAATTTTCATATATCACAATTGGACTTGCTATGTGTTTTTTTAATTTTTTAAGACTAGACGATTGAATTTCCTTTTCCGTAATAATCTTCATTTCAATTATTGATCTAAAGGTAAGAGATTTTTTTGGAACTTTAGGAATTATTTTACAGTTATGGATAATCAAAGAATTGGTTTTCAAGATTTTTGGCAACATGGCTTTTTGCTTAATCGGATTTTTAATTTTGACAAAAAAAGGTCTTCCTGAACCCAAAACAAGACTAGATTTATCTTCTCCTCCTATCCAAGTAAATTTAGCAATAGTTCCTCCAAATTTGTTAAAAAGAAATTTAGAGATTTTTCCTTCTACACTACCATAATCTGTAAGCCCATGAAAATCACATGTTCTACAACCTTTCCCCAAACAATTTTCACAAGATTTTTGTTTTTGGGAAAAACCTCTTTTGATTTTATTATATCTTCCTTGTATCAAAATTTGTTTTGAACGTAATTGGCATGTTTTTTCTTTCAAATTTATGGTAAAAGTAACATCTGGATCTAAAAATTCTAAATTTTTTTTGGTTTTTCTTGCAAATTGTTTTGATAGTTCATGGGTAATATCAGTTTTAACACTATCAATTCCACGTAATCGAAATTTTGATCTTATATAGTCATCTCGATCAATTATGGATGGTTTTATTATTGTCCCAACAACAAAAGAGCAAAAACCATATTTGGATGTTGACTCTAGCATTAATTTCAAATACGGCGTAAGATTATCCAATAGATCTTTACAGACAAAGCATTTTTTTGAAGGAGAGGAAATATTTTGTTTTAATTTTTTTCCCAACAGCCTATTAGATGATAAATTCAATTTTTTTGAAAATAATCTGCCAAGGCAACTATCACATAGAAAGTATTTTTTTATAACTTGGTTTGCAATAGGAAATACTTCTTTAATACTTGGCATAATTTATTTCAAAAGATAAAGTAGGTAAAAATTCTATCCAAAGCCCATCCGGCGAAGGGTTCCTTGCATTTGCCTTCCTTTAGATGCCTTCATCATGTTTTTAGAATTTTTGTAGTTTTTGACTAGCTCTTTTACTTCATGCTCTGACCATCCAGAACCTCGCGCTATTCTTTTTATTCTAGATGAATTCAACAAATCTGGATCTGCTTTTTCTTGCTTTGTCATACTTTGAATAATGAAACGCCATTTAGAGATTCTTCCTTCCATTTGATCAAGCTGATCTTCTTTTACCATGCCTGAAAGGCCAGGCATGTTATCAAGAAATCCTCGTAAAGATCCAACCTTAGTAACTTCTTCTAGTTGGTAGAAAAAATCCTCCATGTTCATTTTGCCACTTGAAATTCGTTTTAATCGTACATCATCACCTTCGTCTTCTAGTCTTTTAGCAAGATCCAAAACAGCCTGAATGTCCCCCATACCAAGTAATCTTCCAACAAACCTAGTCGGAGAGAATTTTTCTAAATCATCAATTCTTTCTCCTGTTCCAATATACATGATTTGGGCGCCTGTAGCAGCAGATGCAGCGATTGCTCCTCCACCTTTAGCAGAGCTATCTAATTTTGTGACGATAATTCCGCCAACAGGTATGGTCTTGTGAAATGCTTCGGCTTGACTGAAACACTGCTGACCAATTGTTCCATCAATAACAAGTAAAGCAAGATCAGGATCAGTAACTTTATTGATCCTTTCCATTTCATCTAAAAGGTCTTGCTCTTGTTTGTGTCGTCCTGCAGTATCAATCAAAATAATATCCAAGGGTAATTTTTCAAAATGTTTCAATCCATTTTTAACAATTTCAGGTGAATCTTTGTTGTTTTCTTCTCCATACACTTCAACATTTGATTTTTCACACATTGTGCGTAATTGAACAAGTGCTCCTGGTCGATAGGTATCAGATCCTATAACACCTACAGAATATCCTTGTTTTGTTAGGAACATTGCAAGTTTGGATGTAACAGTAGTTTTACCACTTCCTTGAATTCCTACTAAAATTACCTTATTTTGTTTTCCTGGTTGGAAATTAAATTCAGTCTCATTTCCAAGTAATTTGGAAAGTTCATCATATAGAATCTTTACAATATGATCTTTTCTTGAAAGTCCAGGTGGTGGGGTTTCATTTAAGGAACGCTCCTCAAGGTTTTTTGAAATCTCTAATACTAATCGCACATTAACATCAGATTGTAATAAGGCCCTTTGAACGTCTTTTGATAATTCTTTGATAAGCTCTTCATCTATTCCTGAGGATTTTACAATTTTGTTTATAGCACTTCGAAGATTGGTTTTTAGATTATCTAGCATCGTAATCTAGCCTCGCATCTACTATTTCAAATCTTCCTCTATAGCCATCCCAAATTTTTTTCCCATCAACAATTTTAATTGGATGTGAAAATAAAGGGCAATTTAGTACAAAAGTTTCAGCCTCGCCCCCCTCAAAATTAAGATTGAATTCAAATTTTTCTGATAAAGTTTGTAAACGTTCAAGTTCATCTTTCCCAATTTTTTTACCTAACCAAAAGTCATCCAAGCCATCAGATGAAACACTTGTAATGATGAAAACAAAGTTGGAGGAGACTAAATCATTCATGTATTTTTTGGGTTCGGTATCCCATAATGGAGAAATTAATTTTAAATTTAGTTTATTGCAAAGGTTTTCAAAATTATTTTTTTGAAAGATACTTTTGATTCCTCCATGAATTATACCTTCAATATGATATTCATCTTTTGCTCTAAGCAAAATCTTTTTCATCAGCTCTAACTCAGTACTAGTTTCATCAGAGTTTGACTCTATAGTTATTTGTGGGATTTTCATAGATTCAGATTGCAAGCCTGTCAGTTGTACATTTGGAAAATGAAGTAAGTGACTTTCCTCAGATTTTGGAAAAATGCTCAACAGACATTTTATCTCATGTCCTTGTTGTTTTGCTAAATGGATAGCGTAAGTACTGTCTTTTCCTCCTGAAAATAATGCTGCTAATTTCATATTATTAAAAAATAGTCACGATTACGGGCAAAATAAGATTAACTAATATGAAATTTAGATGCTTCATTACTCATAATCCTCATCAAAAGTCAGACGGCTTTTCCGCTCATCATCAGCATCCAAACTCGATTTTATTGGGGATATTTTAGTATAGTTTTTCATGTATTCTGATTTTAGATGGTTGTTTGTTGTTTTTAACCGATAATTACCAAAATTGGTGGAAAGGATCAATTTTTTATTCTATTATTGCATATAATAAGCAGGAAGCTGATACGATATTTTCACTATCGCATCTATACTGGCATCGGTTTACCGGTGAAGAATCCGTCAACACTGTGTAAAGGATGCAGACAGCATTGGTCAGCTTCCTAATTATTATGATTAGGAAAAAAATTATTAAATTAGATTTGGTTTATTTTTTCGGCCTGTGAGAAGAATTATTCTTCATCAATAAAAAGCCACGATAATCCTCTAAGGTCTTCCCAACCTTCATTATTGAAATTTGTCATATCTGTAGATATGATTTTTTATTTAAAAACAACACGAATGATTTGTTCATTCAAGTAATCAGTGAAGAATCAAAAGACGCTTAGTATAAAACACTAAGTTTTTTCAATAATTATTTTAAATGATTTTGCTGGTTCAAAACACTTGGAACCTTTTGTTGTAAGACGTGAAAAACCAATCATCATGAGACTTGTCAGCCTCAATTACAAAGAGTGTCATAGTTTCATGTTACAAATGATTATTAATAAATACAATCAGGCAAGTTGTAAGCAATGAACATTAAAATTAAATTTATTTTCATGTCAATAATTGTTTTAGGTCTAATTGTAAACACTGCCTCTTTTTCAGATATAGCATTTGCCGAGAAACCCGATAAGGAAGCTGCAAAAGAAGCTAGAGATACTGCAAAGGATGCAAGAGAAGCTTCAAAAGCTCAAAGAGAGGAAAACAAAAAAGACATTCAAGAGTTTAGTGATAATACTATCGTTACAACGTCAAGTACAACCATTTGTCACGTTCCGCCAGGAAACCCAGGAAATGCCCACACAATTTCAATTGGCATTTCTGCAGTTAGAGCACACTTTGCAAATCATAATGATACCTCGGGACCATGTGATTTTGCAAACTTTGAAAATTTAGAAGATCATAAAGCTGAAAAAGAATTAAGGCTAGCTGAAAAATTATCAGAAAAAGAATCAAATGCATTAGAAAGAGCTGAAAACCTAATTGAAAAACTTGAACAAAAAATCGATAATTTAGAGAAAAGATTACAACAATTATTTGAAAAATATGAGTCAGGTGAATACTACGGTAATATTTCAACGGCAGATGCTGTAACAAACTCTTATGTTATTTCCTTCGAGGGAATCGCTTTATCAATTTATGATGAATCAGTAACAACTGAAATGTCAGGAGAATTATTTATGGAAAACCAAGTAACGACACCTAATACATCAAAGTTTAAGATCCTTGGAGGGGAATTGTTTATTGGAGATGATATCTATGATGTGGTCTTTGGTAAAGCAAGATTATCATCCTCAGGACTATCAGGTGATGGGGATTCTTTGGTAATAGTATTGCAAACAATAGATTCTGAAGAAAATGATAATACCATTAAGATTATTCTAGGCTTTAATTCCCCACTCGAAGGTGAATTTGGAATCCCAGCTGAAGAATTTGAAATCCTTGACAACAGCAAAGTTTCAGGACTATGGATTCTAGATGGTAGTGGTAAATTATCTTTAGAGCCTTAAATTAAACCAAAAAAATAGAGCCTAGTTATTTTTTTTAAGACTTTCAAAATATTCTTCCCCTGCTTTTCGTAATCCTTCTGGAGTCATATCGATCTTGTGTGTAGCAATAGCCCATGAATGACCGTATGGATCCATCACTGTTCCAAATCTATCACCCCAAAATACATCCATAATTGGCATTGTAATTACAGCTCCTGCATCAACAGCCTGTTTGAACATCTTATCTGCATTCTCCACGTAAAGGTGTAAAGTAACAGCAGTTCCCCCTAATGTTGTAGGAGATTTCATCCCCATAGCTGAAAACTCGTCTGACATCATTACAAATGAATCACCAATCTGAATCATTGCATGTAAGATTTTTCCGTCTGGTGTTGGAAATTTGTATATTTCTTTAGCATCAAAGGCTTTATTGTAAAATTCTATTGCTTCCTTTGCATTACTTACCACCAATGAAGGCGTAACAGTACGAAATCCTTCAGGAATAGGTTTTGTCATTAGTTGTCTTAATCAATTCTATTAGATAAACAGTGTTTTCTAAAATCAAAAAGAATTTACGGGATTAGAATAAAGAAACAACATGTCAGATTATCAAGATGATGAAGCAAATGATGCTTGGAAAATGTATGCTGGATCTCTTGCAAAATGGAAACTAGCCTTTGAGTTATGGCAAAAGGCAGGAATTGAAGCAATGATGAATTACAACAAGGCAGTGACAGCCGGCAAATTAAGCAAAGAGACACAACAACAAATGTCAGACGCAATGAAAACATCTTGGATGGAATCAGGAATGGAGCAAATCTCGCAATTTCAAAAAGAGTGGCAAAACATGGTAAAGGCTAGTGGATTAGAATCCATGAAATATTTTGATGTTAAGTGGGCAAGATTTTGGAGTTCTATGGATCCTGCCACAAGTTATAGTGATGCATTGAAGCAATTTACCGAGACATGGCAGAATATGTGGAAAAAGTAAAATCAATTTTTTTCTTTGATTGTTGAATGTAGAGTATCCAAATTGGTAAGAAGAAAATGTACTACAGATAGTGCTTTTTAGGGAAAATTGTGACTAGTGCGAAACCGACTGGACTAGCTACCTTTAATGCGCATAATTTTTGTGATGAGTATTATTTGTGTTACTAGGTTATAACGCAAAACCCCAGATCTTTCTATTTGTTAAGATTTCAATATAAAGAGATTCCAAAATTATTGACAAGATTAGATTCCATATAGAGACATAAATGATTTACATCTATTGTATCATGTTTTTGATATAATTATTGAGAAGTTTACCTGGAGTGTATCATCAATATTTGAAAAGAACATTTAGAGGGCACTTAGTTTAGAGGGATTATCCTTCCCAAAAAATAATTTCAAAATAAAATATACGAATTACATATCGAAAAATAGGTCGTTGTTTTAAATGAATTAGGACAACGAGGGTATGCTGGAAAATCCTAATCGAAACGTAGATGCTTCCATCTTTTTTCGCGTTTTCCTCTTTCTATCTGTCCACCTCCTCAAAGTTTACCCCTTGAGTATTGGCAGGTATGATAGATCCTCGCCATAAAAATATCCCAAAAATGGAATTTAAGTAGTTCTTAATAAAATCTTAACATTTATTCATAATCTTATATTAAATTCTTACAAATGTATACTCAATTTGTTTATGATGTATCCTTCCCAAAAATTATTCAAAGAAGATTACTGGTATTAGTCACAAAATTTTAACGAGATATATCCACAAAAGAGATCAAATTTATCTGCAAGTTCATACGTGTAATGAATATGAACAGTTCTTCAGAGAGTCCAGATGACATCTTTGCTGTATGCAAAGAAAACGCCAACAAATTCTTTAATGAGATTGAAAAATCCTCCCCAAGATATGTGCAGAGCGCAATTAATCTTCACCAAAAAAACATTGAAGCATGGAAAAATGTAATTAATTCAACCATAGCAATGGAACAAGCATATGCCAAAAAGGCGGGGCTTCAGACACCAGTACCTGAAGCAACCAAGAATTCAATTCGTGAATTTACAGAAGGAGTTATCAAAGCGTATGCAGCCCAAAATGAGATTGTATCTAATGTTGCAGATACTACAAACCGAGCAATAAATGCATTTGATGAAAATACAAAATCCTTTTCTGCCCTGAACAAAAATATGCTAGACTCTATGCTGTTAGTTATTAATCAGCAGAAAAAAACCTAGCAGTACTACCTTTTTTTTCATCCTTCCCAAAAAATAATTTTAAAGAGGATTGGAGACCTGAAGAAATTTTTGAATTTATTCATGGTTATATTGTTGTTGAGATTTTGGTGGAGCTATGTTGGCTGCATGAGTATAACCAATTCCTTTACATGCCATTTACTAACACTTGTATCTTTTTTACAGATTTGATTTCTAAGAATTTTTTCTTGTATTTTCCTTTACGTGGAGATAATCTTAATTTGTAATTACAGCAAGGACACGACAATCCATCCCAAAAGATGAAAATATCACATGTGTTGCATAGTTTTTGTCCAAATGCATATCTAGGCATATAAGCAATCCATTTTGCTTTGTACCTAGAACAAATTCCTTTACATGCCATTTACTAACACTTTTCTCTTTTTTACAGATTTGATTTCTAGGAATTTTTCCTTGCTTTTTGAATTACGTGGTGATAATCTTAATCTGTTATTACAACAAGGACACCATAATCCATCCCAATAGATGAAAATGCCACATGGATTGCATCGTTTTTGTCCTTTAGCGTACCTATCTTTCCCTGATGACCCTAGCGCACGGTATTTGCTACATATCCCATTACACATACCAGACATTAGTCCTCAATCCTCCAGCATGTTTCCAAGTCTTTACCTATTTTTTTAATACAAATTTCTCCCTTTGTATATTCAAGTTCTTCTGATGCCTCTGCCTTTGTGAATATGATAATATCTAAATGCTCTAAGATTTCTTGTCCTCTTTTATTATAGAAATTATCCAAGATTTCTCGCCCTTTTAGTTCCTGTTTTGGTTCCCAATGATTGAGGATCTGTTAAAATTTGGAGTGTTTTTTTCTTTGTTGAAACTTGATACACAGTGTAACCTAGCTCATTTACATCAAGATTGGCGGTTATCCTCGAGAAATTATATCCCTCAATTGAATTTACGAGTCTGCATAGTTCGTCACCTATAACTACTCCATTAGGTGGGGCAGCGTAGTTTATCTTAGAACATTTGTTGACAGTGGAGCCAAAAATATCATCAACTGACGATGTAGCAATTTTAGCTACTCTTACAGGTCCATATGTAGCGCTAATTCTATAATCAATTGAGGGGAGCCCTTCTTTGTTCATCATTTTGTTTACAATCTTATGAGATTCAGACATTTTCAAACAACAATCTATGGCTTGTCTTAGACTTTGTTCATCTTGAGAAGTGGTTTTTGGAAAATAAAATAACAGTGAATCCCCAATATTTTTTACTACAATGCCATCATAACTACCAACTATCTCATTCATTAAATTCAAAAAAATACCATAAAATTTGCTGGTTTTCAAATCAGAAAGTTTTTCCGTTATGTTAGTAGAGTTTACAATATCAATAAAACAAACACAATAATTTTCACTGTAATCGGAAAATTGTAACAGCACATCTTGTTGTCGTTTGATTAATTCTTCTTTTTGCTTGAGTGTAACTAACGAGTATTGGAGTTTCTTTGCCATAGTATCAAAGGCCAATGAGAGTTGCCCAATTTCATCACTTGATTTTATTTCAGTTCTTACTCCAAAGTTTCCCCGTGAAATTTCGTTGGCAGCATTTTTGAGTTTGATTAGGGGTCTTGAAATTGATTTTGATAAAAAGAAAGCAATGCCGCCCATCGCCAAAGTAATTACAATTCCTGTCTGCATGATCTTGTCTTGAAGAATTAAAACAGGTTCCAAGGTTTCAGCCTCGTCTATCTCTGCAAGTAAGACTAGTCCAGAGTCTTTAGCACAATATGTGGAACCAAATATCCAAATTCCCCTATAGTCTTGATACAAACCTTGTATTTCTTCTCCGTTTTCAAAACATTGAATCGTTCCAAGCGTCTCTACCTTTTGATTGAAAACTGCATTTTCAATAAATCTTGATTCTGAAATCATCAAAAAATCATCATTTACAAGGTAAATTTCACCTGTTTCTCCTAGGCCACTTCTGTTCAATAAAATTTTGTCAATTTCAACAGAACGCATTGTAGAAATTATAACCCCTATTGGTTCAGAATTTATTCCATCATCGATAGCAAAAATTGGAATAGTTACAATCAGTTTCTTTTGAAAATTTTCTACAGGTTCAAATCCAACAAAGGATTCTCTCATTCCTTTAATGAATCTAGGGTCTTGAGAAAAGTCATTATCTTTCAGTCTATCAAGTGAGAAAAATGCAGTACCTTTTTTTCCAATTATTTTGATATCCTCCACACTAATTGAATATCCAACCAATTCTTGGAATGTTTGAACTGAAATCAAAAACTGATTTCTTTTTTCTTCAATTCTGGCATCATATCCCGTGTTAAGTTTCATTTGATTTAATTCACCAACTAAATTTTGTACTGCAGGATCAGTGGCAAGATTTTGGAAATCCTTTATCCTGCTATCCAATAAATTTTCAATAGAATTGCCCCGCATGGTTGATTCACTAAGTAACTGATTACCCACTCGCTGTTTCAAAATTTCTTCAGCATAATTAAAACTCAAAAATGAAGTTGTGACAAGTGCAAAAATCGAAACTATCATTACCAAAAAAATTAATTTTTTGTCTAGACTAAATGAAAATAAACTAGGAAGTGTTATTCTACTTTTAAAAACTGATACGGCAATAGACATTTCAAATAACCTTTTTAGAGATCTAGTCCAAAGGATTCAGCAAAATTTGCAAACTTTTTGTATGACTCCAAGTATTGTCTGCCTTTTGGGGTGATTACAAAGGTGTGTTTCCCATCAAATTCGATTTTGTTTATCAAACCAGAGCCGGTCAAATTTGATAGGAATTTTGATAATCTGGGATGTGATAAATTGGCCTTTGAAATTAGGGCAGTTGTTTTGATTCCCTCCTGGCCTGAATATTCAGTAGCAGTAAGAAGGTCTCCAATAATCTGCATACTTGTTCTGTACGAAGCCATAGAGAGCGTGTTTTATCGTATTTTATAAAGATTGGTATTATCTACCATTGATTACCAATTATTACCAATGATATATATACAGGGGATTTAAGTGGTGTAGCATGAGTACACAAACAACAACTGATGTATATTCAATGTACAAGCAAAATGTTCAAAAATACTTTGAGAATATTTCAAAAACAACTCCACAGTATTTTCAAGCCATAACACATTTGCAAGAAGAATGTTTGAAAGCAACTGAAAAAACAATTAATGCCTCAATATCTGTACACCAGGAATTTGCAAGAAAGACTGGAATTTCAACTGATATTCCAAGCGCTGCAAAGACTGCAATTATTGATACCAACAAGCAAATTGTTCAAGCAAGCACTGTACAGAATCAATTTGTAAAAACAACAATTGATACAACCGTACAAAACATCAAAGCATACAATGATAATGTAAATGCATTTGTTGATTTGAATAAAAACATCATCCAGTCATGGACAACCCCATTCACACAAAAAAACTAGTGTGAATTTTTTTATTTTTTTAAATTTGATTTTATTAAAATTCTTTGTTTATAAAATCCTGAAAAACCCCATTAACACGTATTGAAGTCAAAATTTTAATTCTTTGTAGTTATGCTTGTCGTGTTATTTGTACCAATTTTTAATCATTCATGGGGAAAAAATTTAACACGAAGATCTATAATAACTTAATATAATACCTTTTGAGGGCTTCATGTAGAAATGGAAAAACATGAAAAACTATTAAACATGTTGATGGATTTTAATGAGGATGTTAGATTTGCAGCAGTATGTAACAGGGATGGAGATATTTTATGGAACAGCCAACGAACAAATCTAAGTAATGCCCTTCCATTAAAAGAAACTAAAAAGACTCTGAAAAGAGCTCTTGGTGCTTGGGATGAACGATCTAAAATTACAGACAATATTGGACGTGGCATGTATGTTATAGCAGCATATGAAAAAATCAAACGAATTACAATACCTCTGAATGGAGGTAATCTTCTATTCGTTAGTGTGGATAATTCCCCAAAGAAAGCAGGAAAGGGGAAAAGCTATGGTCACTTAGCACAGATGGGCAAGATGATGTCCATTGTAGATTTTATAAATGAAAACAAGTAAAATGATATTTGTTTTACCTAATTAACACATGATTTGTCAAAGTAATTTACAAAAAATAGAAGATTTATGATAAAAAATGGGCCTAATAAAAGCTGAGAAAGTTTTGTATTTTGAAAAATTCTGTAAAAAGATTTTAGAGTTTGATTCTAACATACGGTTCGCCGGAATTATTTCAGATAGGGGAAAATTAGTGGCTGGAGGATTCAGGAATGGAATAAAACCATTCATCGAAGAAAGAGACCACGAGATAGCGTTTATGGAGGTAGCATTGAGGATTAGAATGCGTAATGAATTTAATAAAAAATTAGGTAGAGTAAATTTCACAATATCTGACAGGGAAAAAATAATAGTAATGAGCATGCCTCTTGGAAATTTTATTCTTTATTTATCAGCAGAAAAAAAATTTGATCTAAAAACATCTTATAAAATATTGAAATTCTCAAAGGGGAATAGAAATAAGAGTATATTCTCGGACATCCTTCCCAAAAAATAATTTAGAAATTAACAGTTTATTTAAAATGTTAACAAGATAATTTTTATTCTTCGCAAAAAATAATTATTATTAGTAATTTTCCATATCTTTTATTACATTAGTCAATTGATAAAATACCTTGGCAAAAAAACACTTGAGCAAAATCAACACCTCCAAAAAAGTTTTAGAGGCAATAAGAAAATCACATTTGAAATGGATAAGATTACAATTTTGTAATCCTTTTGGACTTTTACATCAACTAAGTCTACCTAGTGAGGAAATCACAAAGGAATCTTTTGTAAAAGGATTTCCACTAGATGGCAGTTCAATAC